>Ga0181560_10006453_pt1 | contig 10216 bp, 9 predicted proteins | sample 011ome_20_FD_133751 | JGI IMG/M metagenome (GOLD analysis project Ga0181560, IMG submission 133751) | Coastal salt marsh microbial communities from the Groves Creek Marsh, Skidaway Island, Georgia - 011509CT metaG (megahit assembly) | ecosystem: Environmental > Aquatic > Marine > Intertidal zone...
GCTAATGTGACGTTCACGTGACACTATCTCAATAGTGCCCAAATCTGGCAATAAAATGCGGGGTCAGAGTAAATTTTTACTCTGACCCCATATTTACTCAATTTCACCAAATAGCAACAACAGCAGTTAAACTACACCGCTTTCTAAAGTATCAGCTAAAAAATAGTTATGACGAAGACGTACAAAATTGCGGTAGCCGGAACCGGCTACGTTGGCCTCTCCAACGCCATGTTGCTCTCACAACGCAACGAAGTGGTTGCTCTGGATATTGATCAAGGCAAAGTTGATCTGATCAATCAGCGCAAGTCCCCGATTGAAGACAAGGAAATCGAAGACTTCCTTGCCAATAAATCACTTAACCTGACCGCCACTAGCGACAGGCAGCAAGCCTATGAAGGTGCAGACTTCATCATCATCGCCACCCCTACCAACTACGACCCCCAGACCAATTACTTTGATACCTCCACTGTAGAGAGCGTTATCAAGGACGTCAAAGCAATCAACCCCGATGCTGTCATGGTGATTAAATCAACCGTTCCCGTGGGCTATACCGCTGGGGCTAGAGTCGAACATGGCACTGAAAGCCTGATCTTCTCGCCCGAATTCCTGCGTGAAGGCAAAGCCCTTTACGACAACCTGTATCCGTCGCGCATTATCGTGGGCGAAGACAGCGAACGCGCCCACACCTTCGCCAACCTGCTAAAGCAGGGTGCCATTAAAGAAGACATTGACATCCTCTTTGTTGATAGCAGCGAGGCCGAAGCCGTCAAACTGTTTGCCAACACCTACCTGGCCATGAGAGTTGCCTTCTTCAATGAGCTGGACAGCTACGCTGAGAACCACGGCCTGAGCACCAAACACATTATCGAAGGCGTCGGTCTGGATCCACGCATCGGCAGCCACTACAACAACCCCTCCTTCGGCTACGGCGGCTACTGCCTGCCCAAGGACACTAAGCAACTGCTGGCCAACTACTCCGATGTGCCCAACAAGCTGATCAAGGCCATTGTCGATGCCAACTCCACACGCAAAGACCATATCGCCAACAGCATCATCAACAAAAACCCGAAAAAAGTCGGCGTTTATCGCCTGGTGATGAAGGCAGGCTCCGACAACTTCCGCGCCAGCGCCATCCAGGGAATTATGAAACGCATTAAAGCCAAAGGCATTGAAGTGGTGGTGTACGAACCCGTGCTGAAAGAAGACGAATTCTTTAAATCCAAAGTTTACAAAGACCTGGAACAGTTCAAGCAAGACTGCGACGTGATTGTCGCCAACCGCCTAACGGATGAGACTATGGATGTGAAGGAGAAGGTTTATACGAGGGATCTTTACGGCAGTGATTTATAAATTAATGTACACAGCTTACGACATTATTTAACCCCCCGCCCATACCGATCCTCAAACCGCACAATATCGTCCTCACCCAGGTAGGAGCCTGACTGCACTTCGATCAGCTCCAGAGGTATCTTGCCACGGTTTTCCAGTGCGTGAACGCAGCCAATAGGCAGGTAGACGGATTCGTTTTCGGAAAGGGTCAGGGTTTCTTCGTCCCGGGTGACGACGGCGGTGCCGGCTACAACCACCCAGTGTTCGGCGCGGTGGTGGTGCATTTGCACACTGAGTTTTTCGCCGGGTTTTACGGTGATGCGTTTTACCTGGTGGCGCTCGCCATTGTCGATGGAGTCGTAATGGCCCCATGGGCGATAGACCACTCGGTGGAATTCGTCATGCTTGCCGTCGGCTTTTTTTACGGCGGCAACAATTTTCTTTACGTCTTGTATAGAATTCTTGTTAGCCACAAGTAAGGCGTCTTTGGTGTCGACAATCACCAGATCTTCAACACCAAGCGTAGTGATCATTCTGCCGGTTTCTTCGGGTGAACTGGATAGCTCGCCCATCACCATGCAGTTGTGGGTGTCCTCAAGAATGGCCTGACAATTGCTGGCATGGTTGCCGTCGGCGTCTTTATCGGCTATGTCCCACAGGCTGGTCCAGCTGCCCACGTCGCTCCAGCCGGCATCCAGCGGAATCACCGCCGCGTTTTGGGTTTTTTCCATCACGGCGTAGTCGACGGAGTCTTCGGCACTTTGTTTAAACGCTTCAACATCCACGCGGACAAAGTCGAGATCAGTTTGTGCACCTTCGACGGATTTGGCACAAGGGCCAGCTATATTTGGGGCGTGGGTGTTGAGTTCATCGAGGTAGTTTTGGGCACCAAACAGGAACATGCCGCTGTTCCAGAGATAGTCGCCGCTGTCCAGATAGGTTTGGGCGGTTTCGGCATCGGGTTTTTCGACGAAGCTGTCGACTTTGTATTCATTATCAAGCGCGCCTGCTTCGCCTTTTTTGATGTATCCGTAGCCGGTATGTGGCTCGGTGGGCACAATTCCAAAGGTGACCAGCATGCCGTTATTGGCAATTTGGCTGGCCTGCTTTACGGCTTTCTGGAAGGCGTCGACGTTTTGGATAACGTGGTCGGCGGCGAGTACAAGAAGCTGCGCTTCGGGGTTGTTTTTGGCTGCCCAGTTGGCGGCAAGGGCAATGGCTGGGGCAGTGTTTTTGCCTTCGGGTTCCAGAAGGATGTCGGCTTCCAGGCCAATTTCGCGCAGTTGTTCTGCTACCAAAAAACGGTGGTCGTCTCCCGCCACGATGATGGGCTTGAGGATATCCAGGCCTTTTAAACGCAAGAGGGTATCTTGCAGCATGGTGTTTTCTGAAGTCAGGCGCAGGAACTGCTTGGGCAGGTATTTGCGAGACATGGGCCATAGTCGGGTTCCGGAACCGCCGGCCATGATGGCGGGAATAAGCATGCGCATCCTTCTTGGTATTCAGGCTTTAATTCAAAGCTGGCTATTCTACCCAGAATGCGGGTGATTGTGTGGTGCCAAATGAGATTTAGATAATTCGGTGTCAGAAATGTGGGGGCAGAGTAAAAACTTACTCTGACCCCGGTTGTTTCTGCTTATTCGCTGGCATGCTCAACCGCCCGCCAAACCCTTAGCAGGTTGCCACTCCAGATTTTGGCGATGTCTTCATCTGAATATCCCCGGCTCAGGAGTTCTTCGGTGATGATCGGCGTTTGTGCGGCATCATCCCAGCCGTGAATACCGCCCCCGCCACCAAAATCGGATGAGATACCGGCGTGGTCGACACCTACCAGATTAACGATGTAATCAATATGGTCCACTAGCATGGACACAGTTGCGCGCGGGAATTTGGCATGTAGCCTTGCTGCCCGCTGGCGTAACTCGCCTTCCAGTTCCTGGGTCATGCGATCGCGCCAGTTATCGCCAGTCAGCCCCATGTCGGCACGAATATCGGCAATAGCCTGTCTCTCTTCATCGCTAACACTGCGCATGTAGCTATCAAAAGCCACCAGCTGAATTACCCCGCCTTTCTCTGCCACGGCCCTGATTTCTTCGTCGTTCATGTTGCGGGGATGGTCGTAGAGAGCACGCACGCCTGAATGGGAGGCAATGATGGGCGCTTTGGAGTACTCAGCCGCCTGAATGGTGGTTTCCGGCGATGTGTGGGAAATATCCACCATGATGCCCAGCCGATTAAGCTCGTCGATCAATCGAAAGCCAACGTCGCTAATGCCGTCGTTTATGGGTTCGGGAACGCCGTCGTGCTCACCGCTGCCGACGGAGCTGTCGGCAAAGTGGTTGTGTCCAAAATGGGTGAGTGAGACATAACGGGCACCACGGTCGTAGAATTCCTGCAGATGGGTGAGATCCGGATCCAGAGGATAGGCATTTTCCACACCAATGGCCGCCGCCAGCTTACCCTGACTGACGATGGATTCCAGCTGGTCAGGCGTGGTCGCCAGTTGAATTTCATCGGGGTACATTTCCAGCATTCGCTCAATGGCATCGAACTTGTCCTGTGCTTTATCATAGGCATCGGCGTAGCCTTCTTCGGTCAACGCGCCCTGCCCGACGTAGACAATAAAGAACCCTGAGTCTAGGCCGCCTTTTCGCATTTTCGGTATATCAACCTGCATGGGGCCATCTACCCCCGGGTCTGCATCCTCAAGCCCAAGCTCAATGGGCACATCGATATGGGTATCCAGGGTAAGTATTTGGTCATGCAGGTTTGCACTGTGCTCTGCTGACTGATGATGATCTGCCAAAGAAACCCCGGACAAAGCCAAAATAGATGTGCCTGTGAGCACTAATCGGACAAGTACGTTCATGTTTGCTTTTCCCAATAGCTAATGCCGTTTCAAGCTTACCCAATATTTCGATTGGAATTGAGAAAAAAGTTTTATATGTAATCTCGGTTCGTATTATTCAGGGTGGCAGAGTAAAATTCTTTTTTAGCAACCAAGCGTTCACTTTACCTCGAATAAGTAATTCACTCATGGGCAAAATAATCGGCGGGCTAATTGGCCTATTCACACTAGGCTTTTTTGGCTTGTTAATGGGACTGTTTGCCGGGCATGCCTGGGATTCACGGCATATGGCGCAGAACTTCTCCGGTTTTGGTGGTCGGCCTGATCCACGTGCGCAGGAGCTGTTTTTCGAAACCCTGTTTCGGTTGATGGGCAAACTGGCCAAGGCCGATGGCCGGGTATCCAAGGCAGAAATCAAACAGGCCGAAGCGCTGATGGCCCAGTCCGGCCTGACAGCCGAGCACCGACAACGAGCGATCGGGTTATTCAAACAGGGCACTGAATACGACTTTGATCTGCGTGCCCAGATGAATGAATTTCTATCAGCCTGTGGTCGCAATAATCGGCTAAAACAAACGTTGCTGGTTTATTTGATTTCCATGGCTCACGCAGACGGCGAGCTGGATGCCGCTGAGCGCACTGTGCTACAGGAAATCGCCGGCATGCTGGGCATTTCTGGCGTTATTCTGGATCAGCTGATTGGCATGGTGGGCGCACAAGCGCACTTTCGTTCGGGGGGGAAGCTATTCTTCGGGCAGCTACCAGTCAGGCATGGGACAAAAACCTTCCCAATCGGAGCTGGATTTTGCCCATAAGGCACTGGGTGTGTCGCCCGATTGCTCTGATACTGAGTTGAAAAAGGCTTATCGAAAACTGATGAGCGAAAACCACCCGGACAAACTGATGGGTCAGGGCGTTCCGGAAGATATGATCAAGATGGCCAACGAGCGCTCAAGTGAAATCTCCAAAGCGTATGACCTGATTCGGGAACACCGCAAGGAATAATGGACTCCCGCGCAGCCTGGGCTGGGCGGGAATCCATGTAACTCAATTTTGGAAGATTACAAGCTATCCCAAACGATCTCGATCCAGCGGTCGGCAGAAAAAATCACACCGCCCCAGTCTTCTTCAATATCCGTTAACGGTTTTACTGCGATGGTTTGCTCCAGACTATTGCCGTCACCTTTAAGGGTGGTAAGTCGGTCATAAGCCACCTGGAGTGTATCGATCGTTGCGAGCACGTCGTCACGCGAAGCAACCGGGCCATGACCGGGAACAATCACAGTGTCTTCATCGGCTAACTCAGACACGACAGTAAGCGCATCAATGGCACCCGCGAGGCTTCCGCCGTTGGAGGGATCAATAAACGGGAAGAATCCGTTAAACATTAGATCGCCGGTGGCGATCAGGTTGGACTCTGTGAAGTACACCAGCGTGTCTGTCTCAGTATGAGCATCGGGCACATAAACCAGCAGGGTAATTTCACCATTGAGATGAACTTCCATTTCTTCGGAATAGGTCAGTTCGGGCAAAGCATGTTCATGCGCCGGGCCAGAGATACTATTGAAAGCACCTACTTCAAACCCTTCGGATAAGTAGTCGTGCAATAGCGTGTGGCCGACAATGACACTGCCGCGCTCACCGAAATGCTGGTTCGATCCACTGTGGTCGCCATGAAAATGCGTGTTCACCAGATATTTGGGAACCCCACTACCAATGGATTCAAGTGCTGCCTGAATTGCCGGGCCGTCCTGTTCATATTTGTCATCAATCAGAATGGTGCCCTCGTCGCCGACAAATGCCGTGACATTGCCTCCAGGCCCGGTAAGCAGATAAATACTTTCAGTGAGCTGGGTGGTGGAAATTTCGCGCTCACCTTCCTGCGCCTGAACATGAATGCCAAAAATCGCCACTGAGGATAAAATGGCAGCGAAAACAAAGTTCTTCATATAATTGCCCTTATGTGAAATGCGAATAGACTTCTCAAACTGAATAAAAATAATTTTTACTGGGAATTAGCATGAGCGAAGATTTAGAAAAACTCTAGACCCTTTACGACATACTCATTCAGTTTGTGGTGAATTACAGCTTCCAGATTGTCGTTGCCCTGATTATTTTGGGGGTCGGTGGCTGGATTTCATCAAAGGTTGGCAAGTTTTTGGAAAACCTGATGCCCAACCGCGACATCGATATCACACTCAGTCGATTTACCGGTGGCACCTGCAAAGTCATTATCATGGGTCTGGTACTGATCGTCGCCCTGGGTAATCTAGGCATAAGCGTCACCCCTTTTATCGCTGCCATAGATACCCTGAGTTTGGGTGCTGGCTTGGCCATTCAGGGCATGTTGGTCAACTTCGCTGCCGGCTTTACCATCATCATTACCCCGTCCCTTTGAGGTCGGTGACACCATTAGCGTACAAAACGTGGCCGGGCTGGTGGACGAAGTTCAGCTGGCGTAGAACATATTGCTGGATGAAGACAATGTGCGCATCCAGATTCCCAATCGCCTGATCATTGGCGAGGTACTGCATAACTCAGCCAACGAAAAACTGGTTGAGCTGGAAGTTGGGGTGACGTACAAGTCGAATACCGATCAGGTCATTTCGTTAATCGAGCAGACCCTGAAAACCATTAAAGACATCGATCAAGAGCGCGCGCGCATTGTGGGCATCGACAACTTTGGCGACAGCAGTATCAATTTTGGTGTGCGATTTTGGGCACCGACGGAAAAACACTTCCACACTCGCTACGTAGCCAACAAAGCCATCCATGATGCGATTTTTGCAGCTGGTATAGAAATTCCATTTCCTCAGCGCGAAGTTCGAATGCTGGGGACAGAATAATTTTATTCTGTCCCCAACTTTTATGTATCCTGAATGACGTTTTGGATAATTACAGCTCTAGCACTGAATTTCCTGAGAGGAAGGCAGATGAAATTTTTAAACGACGTTTTCAAAATTATGCTGTTAGCCGGATTTGTTTTCGCCATACAAGCATGTTCATCAGATCCCTTGGCAGAAGTCGCTGGAGGTGAAGTTCGGGGACGAATAAATGAGACCGGTGGCGCCGTTTTCAAAGGTGTACCTTACGCGAAACCGCCGGAGGGCGAACTTCGCTGGCGCGATCCAGAGCCGGTGGCATCCTGGACAGGTGTGCTTGATGCAGGGAGTTTCGGACCAGCCTGCACCCAGCGTATTGCCGACTGGAATGCCCAGGAAGCACCCGGCAACCAGGAAGACTGTCTCTACCTCAATATCTGGACACCAGAGTGGCCTGTCGAATCACCCAAAGCGGTCATGGTATGGCTGCATGGCGGTGGTAACTGGGGTGGTGCTGCATCAGTCGATTATATGGACGGGACTGATTTAAGCCGCGAGGACATAATTTTCGTCAGTATTAATTATCGTTTGGGCGTGTTTGGATATTTTGCCCACCCTGGTTTGACGGCCGAATCGCCGCACGGCACTTCCGGTAATTACGGGTTGCTAGATCAAATGGCCGCGCTGGAGTGGGTTAGGGACAATATTTCCCAGTTTGGTGGCGACCCCGGCCGGGTGACTGTGTTTGGGCAGTCGGCCGGCGCCATCGATACCTCTTATCTGGCCGCATCACCACTGACCGAAGGCCTAATTCACCGCACTATCCAGCAAAGTGGTCCCCCAATCCGTCCGATTGCTCAGCTCGCTGAGGCGGAGGCTCAGGGTGTCAGATTTGCCGAAAGCCTTGATGCTCCTGACGATGTGACTGAAGCAATCAATTTTCTGCGTTCGCTTTCGGGGCCAGATTTGCATCAGGCGGCCGAAGCCGTTCGCCGGGATACAGATGTTGCCCCGATCACCGACCCAATCATTGATGGCTATTTGATACCCAGAAGGCCTGCCTTTGTTTTTCAGGAAGGTGGTGAGTTGCCCATTCCCATGATAATCGGCAACAACGTTCACGAGCACCCACGCGGTTATACGCGAGAGGATATGTTGGGTGTGATCGATTGGAATTTTCTGGAGGAGTTTAGGCCGAAAGTAATGTCTTATTACGGCCTTGACGAAACCGAACTGGGCAATGCAGTGCCACAGCTAGGGCCTGCCGGCGACCAACTAAGTGCCGATACCCGCCATCGTTGTGGTGCTGTGGCGCAGTCTATCTGGCGCAGTTCTAATGGTCATCCCACCTATCAGTACGAGTTTGATCCTCCGGTTGCCGGCGAAGAGCTATCTCGTCATCAGGCGGAGATCGGTTTTATTTTTGGCAACCTATTAAGCTATGGTTATCTTGGCGGCCCCTATACGGAGTCTGACAGCGTGATTTCGGAGCAAATTCAAACCTATTGGGCAAACTTTGCCAAAACTGGCGACCCCAATCTGCCAAGCCTAAACGGATTGCCTGAATGGCCCCAGGCTGATCACACGGAGCAGCCTTATATGAAGTTCACTTTACAGGGGCCGGAAGTGCGAGAAGGTTTGCGACGCGAGATTTGCGATCTCTATATCCGATCCCTGGAAAAGACTCTGCCAGCAGGAACGGCGGCTACCAGGCCTGAATAGAAGCTCGGTTACCAGAAGAAAGATACTGAGATTGCTCCCAATTTTAGTCGAGCGGAAGCTCGGTTTTTTTTACCAGCTCACGCAGCACAAAACTGGTGTGAACACCGGTAACGCCCTCCAGCTTGGTCAAATGACCGAGCAAGAACTCTTCGTAGTGGCGCATATCGCGCACAACTGCTTTCAGCAAAAAATCGGCGTCCTGGCCGGTAACAATTGCGCACTCCACCACTTCCGGCAGTTCCCTGATTTCCCTCTCAAAAGATTCGAAACGATCGGGGGTATGCCGGTCCATGGAAATACCGATGTAGGCCATCAGGTTAAGCCCGAGCTTTTCCGCATTTAACAGGGTGACATGGCGCTCAATAATCCCGCTTTCTTCCAGGCGTTTTACCCGGCGCAAACAGGGCGTGGCAGACAGGCCAACCTTGTCGGCCAGTTCCAGATTGGTGATACGTGCATTGGCCTGCATCAATGCCAGAATTTTTTGGTCAATACGATCCAGTTCTATTTTTGCATCAGCCATCAGTTTTACCATTTGCAAGTACATTAGTTTAATTGACTATTAAAACTGATATTTTTAGATATTTCTATCTATTAATAACAAATAAATGAGCAAATTTGCAACCATTCTCTACTCAAACTTGCCTATAGTGCGCACCCTAAGCTGCCTGTCTTCACCAGACAGCGCCCCAAAAGGGCGAAAGGAAACCGATTTCAAAAGAATCCAGAAGACGGGCAGCGATTTAACATTAACGTTCAGCTTTTATAAGCCTGAACATTGACCAAGTTAGCTAGTGACTGAAACTGCCATGTTCGACCATACAAAATACAGATCATTTGCCCCAATCAAGAAAAGCGATCGTCGCTGGCCCGACGCCGTTATTGAGAAAGCTCCACGCTGGTGCAGTGTGGATCTGCGTGACGGCAACCAGGCCCTGATCGACCCGATGACGCCGGAACAAAAGCTGCAGATGTTCGAATTGCTGGTCGATGTCGGCTTCAAAGAAATTGAAATCGGCTTTCCCTCGGCATCGCAGGCGGACTTTGATTTCGCCCGAAAACTGGTTGAAGAGAACCGAATTCCCGACGATGTAACGGTCCAGGTCTTGACCCAAGCACGCAAGGAACTGATTGATCGAACATTTGAGTCCCTGAAAGGTGCTCCCCGGGCAATTGTGCATGTTTACAATTCCACTTCTCCCGTGCAGCGAGAAAAAGTCTTCGGCAAATCCCGCGATGAGATCAAACAAATTGCTGTACAGGGAGCTACCTGGGTCAAGCAGGGAGCCGAGTCACAGCCCGACACCCAATGGCGTTTTCAGTATTCACCCGAAAGCTTCTCGCAAACGGAGTTGGATTTTGCTGTGGAAGTCTGCGATGCGGTCAATGCTGTTTGGCAACCCACGCCGGAAAACCCCAGTATTATTAACCTGCCTGCGACGGTAGAAGCCGCTACGCCGAATGTTTATGCCGATCAGATTGAGTGGTTCTGCGA
>Ga0181560_10006454_pt1 | contig 10215 bp, 10 predicted proteins | sample 011ome_20_FD_133751 | JGI IMG/M metagenome (GOLD analysis project Ga0181560, IMG submission 133751) | Coastal salt marsh microbial communities from the Groves Creek Marsh, Skidaway Island, Georgia - 011509CT metaG (megahit assembly) | ecosystem: Environmental > Aquatic > Marine > Intertidal...
AGTCCTTAAGGAATGGCGTTCACCACGCGAACGGGGTCGTATGGGGACCAGTGTATAGAACGCACCTCGCTCAGCGCGCCGCTCCCTGCGCTCGCGGGCGACTTCCCGATCCCGGTCGGGTCCGTCCCGCCGCCTTGGCCGCTGAGGACGTACAGCGCGAACTCCAGGACGCCCGTCTTGGCGCGCGGCGCTTTCGCGGACTCGAGCGACGTCAGAAGCGCGGGGAGGAGCGCGTCCGCGGAGTGCGCGTCGCCCACCGCCGCGAGCGCCGCCGACGCGACGCCTCGCACGCTCTCCTTGGCGTCGACCAATCGCGGGAACAGCGACGGGCACAATCGCTCGAGGTACGGCTCGAGCGCGCCGCCGCACGCGGGGACCACCTCGACGAACGCCTCGAGCGCGCTGAGCGCGACGCGGTGGTGCGGGTCGGACAAGTGTCGGACGAAAAGGTTCGACAGTTTGTCGACGTGGGTCGTCGCGTCCGCCGCCGCCTTGACGCCGCCGACGCGAATCGCGCGCGCGAGCGCGTCGAAGACCGCAACCTTGGACTCCCACGCGACCGCGGCCGACGACGACGACGACGAGGGTCCCGCGATCGACGACGACGCGCCGAAGCCGCCGCCGGAGGAGATCGAGGAGGACGCCGCGCGCGGCGACAGCGCGCGAGCGGATTGGAGCACGTCGAGCACTGAGGGCCGTTCCATACAAGCGAACGTCGGGGTGGAGTTCATAGGCGTCAGGTGGAGTTGAAAGGCGTCGAGGGCGGGGATTGAAAGCGTGGGGTGGGCGCAGAGAGACGCCGGGCAAAGTCCTTAAGGATCGGCGTTCACCACGCCGACGCGGTCGTATGGGAACCAGTGTATAGAACGCACCTGAGCTCGGTTCGCGTTCGCGTCCTGCCGCGGGTCGCAGATGCCCGTCGGAGGCGTACCTCGACCCGTCGTACGCGTCCCCGTCGCGGTCGCGCTGCTGCTGCTGCTGCTGCTGCTGCTGCGCGCTCGACTTCTTCTCCGCGGCGGCGGCGGCGGCCGAGGACGACGACGGATGCCTCGCCCCGCCCGTCGCCGTCGACCGGCGACGCTCGTCCCTCCCGACCCCCCCGCCGCCGCCCCCGCCCCCCGCGCTTCCCCGCGTCTTCCCGTCCATGACGTCCGACGCGGAGAGGTACGAATCCGCGCCGCCGTACCCGTCCGCAAACCCCAAGGACGACGACGACGGCGCGGGTCGAACCCGCGCCGTCGCCGCCGTCGTCGCCGGCCGGCTCGTCGACCGGACTCTCCCGGCGACCCGCCCCGGCCGATGATCCAGGACGCCCGTCTTCGCGTACTCGTCCCCGTCGTACCCCGCGGCGCTCTCCTGCGCGATCAAGCGCTGCGTGTTCGCGTCCATCCTCGCGTGCGCTCTCGACGCGGCGTCGGGGAACCGCCGCGCGTAGTCGAGGAACATCCGCCGCGCGCCGACGCGCACCTCCGCGTTGCCGTCGCCCACCATGTTCAGGACCGCGTCCTCGACGACGTCCCTGGACCGCTCGCCGAGGTCCCACTCCTTCACGACGAGCGAGAGCCACCCGGTCGCGATCGACCGCAGCTTCGCGCTGCGATCCTTGGACGCGGCGTCGCATATTTTGGGGATCAGATGCTTCGCGTGACAGTTGTGCAGGACGCCGCGCACGCCGAGGTCGCCGCTCTCGGCGATGATCTGCACGGTGATCACGACGCACTTAAACAGCTCCGGGACGTAGTGCGTCGCTTCCTTCTCGAACTCGCCGCCGAGCTCCGCGGCGAGAACGACGAGCAGGTGCGCCACCTGGCGCACGATCGCGGAGCGCCGGTCCGCCGCCTGATGCGTCAGCGGCTCGCGCAGCCGCGAGAGAATCGCGGGGAAGTTTTCCCACTCCGCCGCTCCGCCGAGCAACAGCGCCTCGATCCGCACCATCGCCGCGATGCGATCCGTCCACTCCTTCGCCGGGTTCAACCGCGTCGCGATCTTATCCATCTCCTGCGACAGCTCGCGCTCGCTGTCCACGTGCACGGGACGCGGCGGCGCGCCCTCCGCGATCCTCGGGACCGACCCCGTCGCCGCGCCGTACGGCGGCGGCGCCGCGCTCGCGTCCGCGGGCGGGATGCCGCCGCTGTTCGCCCTTCGAAGCATCCCGCCCGTCGTTGACGGCCTCGAGCTCCCGGCTCCCGGGCGCGACGACGCCGGCGGCGGCGCGCCGTGACCGCGCCGGTCGTCCCCGCCGTAGTGTCCGCGCGACGCGTGCGACGTCGCGGGCGGCGACGACGACGACGACGTCGCTCCGGACCTGACGCCGCTGTGGCTGCTCGGACGGCTGCTGCTCCCCGCCGCCGCCGCCGAAACCGCCGCGCTCGGCCCCGCGTCCACGCCCAGCCGCGTCTGAATGTCTTTCAGCTGCGCGGGGCGGATGGTAAACTTGTTCAGCGCCCTGAGGGTCGTTCCGTACGAGCGAACGTCGGGGTGGAGTTGAAAGGCGTCAGTTGAAGTTGAAAGGCGTCGCGGGCGGGGATTGAAAGGAAGGGATGGGCGGAGAGATGCGCCGGGCAAAGTCCTTAAGGATCGGCGTTCACCACGCCAACGCGGTCGTATGGGGAACAGTGTGTAGAACGCACCTGACGACGTCGCCGCCGCCCGTCGCGTTGCCCATCGCGCAGACGGCATCCGCCGCCGCCTCCCTCACCGGCGCCTCTCTGTCCTCCAGCGCCGCGACGCACTGCGGCAGCGTCGTCTTCGCGTCGAGGCCGTTCATGTCGTGGCCCTCGCTCGCGATGTCGTCGAACGCGCTCTCGATCGTCCGAAGCAGCCCCTCGCGCACGCGCCAGTTCTTGTGCTTCCACGCGCTCGACCGCCCCCCGACGAGCGTCGCCGGCTCACTGCGATTGTCGGGGTGGAGTTGAAAGGCGTCAGTTGGAGTTGAAAGGCGTCGAGGTCGGGTATTGGAAGCGAGCGAGCTGTGGGCGGAGATAGACGACGGCAAAAGTCCTTAAGGATCGGCGTTCACCGCGCCGACGCGGTCGTACGGGAAGCAGTCTCGCGAAACGCGCGGCGCACCTCACGCCGTTTGCCATGAGCGTCACGAGGAGCCTCTGCCCCGCCTCTCGCACCGGCGCCTTGAGATCGCCCAGGCGGTCGAACACGCCGCCGATGAACGACGGCACGTGGCGTTCGAACAGCTCCGGGGCGCCCTCCACGGCGTTTCGCGCCGCGCACAACGCGCCCTCGCACACTTTGGCGTTGTTGTCTTTGAGCAGCGACTCGAGGGCGGCGGAGATCTGCGCCGCCTCGTCCCTGTCCGCCACCTCGTTCGTCTCCAGGTACGTCTGGTGGAGTTCGGTGGAGTCAGTCGCGGGGAGGGAAACGCGGGGATGAGGGAGGGGACGACGGAGGGGACGACCGGCGAGGACGACCGGCGAGGGGGGACGGGACATTTTGAAAAAGACGAGGCGACGCGCGCGTCGTGCGCGACGACCGGGATGGATGCGACGGCGCGAAGGGGGCGTCGTCGCGTCCGACGCGAAGGGCGGACGTCGCACCTGGAGGTCGTCCACCGCGGTCATCCGCGACTTCATCTGCGGCGACGACAGCGCGGGGAGGATGCGGTCCATGACGCCCGCGCCGATCGCGTCTCTCCGCGCGTCCTCTCCGACGAACCGCGATCTCGCAGGTGCCGCCCTTTTTTTTTTCGCACCTCTCTCGGACGCGACGACGCCCTCGCGGTGCCTCGCGTAGTTTTCGCGTCGACGCCCGCGCGCGCGAGTCCCTCGACGCGTCGGTGCCGCGCGTGGACGACCCTAAACTAACGACGCGCGATGTGCGACGGCGGCGTGCGCGAGCGATGCGCGCGCGTCGTGCAGTGCCCCCCCCCCGGGCGCGGGTCAACCGATCGCGAGCGAGCGTCAACGGCCATTTTTGAACCGCGCGGTTCGATAGATGAAAAAGGTCGTTGCCCCGCTACCCGACCGACGACGGGCGCGGTATCCGAGACGTCGAAGATGCGGACACCGCGCCGCGCGTTACCACCCCCTCACCCCACGCCGCCGCCGCGATGTCCGCGGCGCAGCCTCCTCCCGCGCAGGTCAAGAACGCGCTCGGCGCGCTCAAGAAACAGCGCAGCGAAAACCGCAGCCACCGACGCTCGCTCAGCGGCGGAACCCTGGACCTCTCCCCCGAGGCGCTCGCGGCGCCGATGAAAGCGATGCACGTCGGAGGCTCTCGCGGCGCGAGTCCGAGCCCGGCGTCGTCGCCGTCGACGTCGCCCACGGGGACGACGATGACCGCGCACGAGAAGCTGAAGGCCGCGTCGAAGCACCGACGGCTGTCGAACGGCCGCGCGTCGCCGACCCCGATCGACCTCCACGCGAGCGGCGACGCCGACGCGAAGGCGCGCGATGTTGGCGACGGAAAATCACCAACAGCCGCGTCCGGCCCCGCGTTCGAGTGGCTGCTTCGCCGACAGATGGAGGTGGAGATGATGTTCCGCGGGGAGAAGCCCGCGACCTGGCGTCAGTGCGACGTCGTGCGCGTCCGCGACGTCGTCGCGCGCTTCGCGGCGTTCTTCGTCGACCTCCACGCCGCCGCCGCGTCGCTGCCGGGCGCGTCGGCGGCGTCGAATCGATTCGGCGGCGGCGGCGGCGGCGGCGGCGGCGGCGAGCCGTCGTCGTCGTGCGCGCCGTCGACGCTGTTCCAGGAGCTGCTCCACCGCGTCAGCGGCGTCAACGCGGGGCGCTCGATGGACGAGCAGAAGCGCGAGGGGAACGTGCCGATGCACCAGGCGAAGGTGTTGGACCGGCGGCATCGAACGAACGACGAGTGCGCGGGGATGGACGAATCGCTCGGACGCGAGAGAGTGATGAATCTGGTCGCGAGCGTGAAGGCGCGTTCTATCGTACACTGGTCCCCATACGGCCGCGTTCGCGTGGTGAACGCCAATCCTTAAGGACTTTGCCCCTCGCATCTCTCCGCCCAGGGTCCCTCGCTTTCAATCCCCGCCCTCGACGCCTTTCAACTCCGCCCCTGACTGACGCCTTTCGACGCCGCCCCTTTCGCTTTCGCTTCCTCTCTTTGAAGGCGATGCGAGCCGCGCTCAAGGTGAAGATGGAGGATCCGAACGACGTGCGCATGGCGGAGGAGGCGGTCAAGGGCGCGGACGCGTTCTTCACGAAGTTGAGGGAGCACGCGGAGGCGCACGGGTTGGAGGACGTGGACGTTCTGCGGAGCTTACGAGACGCGTGACGAGAGAGGGCGATGGGAGTATAGATGCAAAACGGCACTTCGCCTCTTCGCCGGAGCGCGATTTTCCACGGCCTTCGACAGATTTTGCGAGATCGCGATCTCTCGTCGTCGTCGTCAGTCAACGCCGCGCGCCGCCTCGACGCCGCACGCACACGCGCCCCGCGCACACTCCCCGAACGAAGGATTCCTCCGCGCAGGATGGCGACCCTGGAAGATTCCACCGCGGAGAAGTTCGACCCGATGATGCTCCAGATCGCGTCACAGATCGCCGCGCAGGCGGACGGCGCGAACCCGGTCGATCACATGCTCGACCTCTACTTTGGCTTTCTTCGCCGAAAGACGGACTTCTTCAACAAGCCGTCCGAGTGCCGCCCCGCGGTGATGCGCGCGTTCGAGCGCCAGGAGAAGATCGTCGAGGCGAGCAAGTCGGACGCGCAGAAGCAGGCGGAGAAGAAGGCGGCGAAGGAGGCGGCCGCGGCGGAGATCCGCGCGCGTCTCGAGAGGGAGGAGGATGAAAAGCGCGCCGTCGAGGACGAGGCGCGGAGGAAGCGCGTCAGAGAGCTCGCGCTCGAGAAGAAGCTTCAGGAGTCGAAGAACGCGACCGCGATGGACGGCACCACGCCGAAGATCCAAGAGCTGGACGACGACGACGTGGAGACGATCGAGACGCCCGGCGCCGCGAAGGCGAAGGACGCGGATCCCTCCGCGGAGAAGGAAAACGAAAAGAACGAGGCTGACGACGAGCCGCCGACGCATCAGACGCACGACGAGGCGGAGGACGACTACGACAAGCTCGCGCCCGGGACGCAGGCGCCGAACGCCGGGAACGGCGGCGAGGCGGAGCACTACACGTGGACGCAGACGCTCACGGAGGTGGACGTGCGGATGCGCGTGCCGACGGGGACGACGTCGAAGCAGATCGCGTGCGAGATGACGCGGAATCACCTCGCCTTCGGCCTCCGAGGCGAGCCGCCGCTGGTGAAGGGCGAGTGGCACGGCGAGGTGGTCCCGGACGACTGCTTCTGGACGATGTGGGACAAGTCCACGGTGCAGCTGACGATCCAGAAGAAGAGCGACATGGAGTGGTGGAACGTCGTCGTGAAGGGGGACGCGGTGCCGATCGACACGAAGAAGGTGCAGCCGGAGAATTCAAACCTGAGCGACCTCGACGGCGAGACGCGGTCGACGGTGGAGAAGATGATGTACGATAACGCGCAGAAGCAAATGGGGAAGCCCACGAGCGACGAGCAGGCCAAGGCGGACGTTATGAAGAAGTTCATGGAGGCGCACCCGGAGATGGACTTCTCGAACTGCAAGTTTAACTGACGCGACGCGACGGAGAGTTTTAGTGATCGACGCGTGCGCGCGTGCGTTTAAAGACATACACACACGAGAGTTGAGCGCTCGCCGCCGCCGCCGCAGTCGTCCGTTCTCCTCGACCGCGATGATCACTCCATCGCCTCCGCGCCGCCGCCCTCCTCGTCCTCCGGCGCGCCTCGCAGATACAGGACGTTGTTGCACCTGCGGTGAGCGGGAATGATACGATACGGGGGGAAGGAAGTTAGTCGTCGTCGGCGGGTCGGCGGGCGAATGAACAGATCCAAAAGATCTCTGAGCCTCGTTTCGATCTGATTTTTAGGGTTGGACGCGCGATCGCGCGCGACGCACCTGATGAGCACCTCCCCGAGGTTCCCCGCGAACTTCCCGTCGATGTACTCCTCCGTGCTCGCGAGCTGCAAGTTCATGTACGCGTCCGTGCTCACGAGGTAACCTTTGTACTCCATCCCCCACTTCAGCTTCACTATGATCGCCTTCCCGGTGAGCTGATTCAGGAACGGCTTGGGATTCACGGGCACGGTCGCGGCCATGGCGATCGTCGACGCGCGTGACGTTCGCTCTCTCCCTCTCTCTCTTCGCGCGGCAGGCTCCGACGGTCGCGTCCGAATGCGCCGACGGACGAGCACCGACGAGTGGACGACGTGAAGGCGCGCGACGTGCGTCCGCGCGCGTCGATCTACTGTGACGCGCGAGCCGCCCCCTCGCTCGCGGCGGTTTCAAGCAGCTCTCGACTCGACCGATCGAAGGTGTACCGACCGCGGCGCGGGCAGGTCGCGGTCGCTTCCAGTCTGTGTTTCGCGCGCTCTCGCCGGCCTGGCACACTCAGCATCGACTGGAAGTATCCCGACACCCGTCCCGCGCGCCATACCATCGCGCGCGCGTCGTTCGCACGGCGCACACACCCGCGTCCGCGTCGGTCGGATCGATCTCAGCGAGCTCTCAGCTCTCGCGTCCTCGCGTCGAAATCGCGCGAGAGCGAACGCGCGCGACGCGTCGCCTCGTTTCCGTCGACGCGCGTCGCGCGCGGGAAATTGTTGACACGCGAGGCGCGCGGTCGACGAAGGATCTCGCGGAATAATCGCGCGAGGAGACGCGCGCGATGACGTCCGGCCCCGGCGACGCCGTCGGTGCGCGCTCGTCGCGCGTCGCGCGGTCGCCCTCTTCGTCTCTTCCCGGCGCGCGTCGCGTCGTCGCCTCCGCGCATCGCGCGTCGCCGTCGCCAGCGCTCACGTTTCGCCGGCACGCACTCGTCGTCACCTCACGCATCTTCATTCACGCCTTCGTCCCAACAAACAGGCAACGACGCTTCGAGCGCGCTCGCGGGGATGTCCCTGCGCCCGGGCGGCGGCGCGGAGTCAGGTGCGGAGTCAGCTGCTCCCTCCGCGCGTCCGTCGTGGAGCCCTTCCTCGTCTCCGCGCCGCGCGTCTTCCCGTCCTCCGTCCTCGCGCCGCGCGACGTCGCTCGCGACGCGTCGGCTGACCGCCCCTCCGCATCATCATCCCCATTCTCCGCGTCTCGACAGAGTGGCTCGGAGGGTTTAACAAGGGCCCCGCGCCGGGAGAGGCGCCGCAGCAGGTGAGCGTCCGGTTCGATTCGATCGCGACGCGATCGACGATCCTCGCGCGCGATCGCGCGTCGCGCGTCGCCCCGTCCGTCCGTCCGAGCGACGTCCCGCGGTCGGATGGATCGGTCGGATGGATGGACGGATCCCTTCCCTTCCCTCGACGTTTGTTTTCGTTTTCGTCGCCTCCCTTCTCCTCTTTTCGTCTCGCCGCGACGCGCGTCGCGCTCTCTCTTCTGACTCCCTCGCTCGCGCGATCCGTTCCGTTCGCGCGCAGGTCAACTCCGCGCTCGTCGGCGACGGCAGCTCGCTCGCGCCAAAACCGCACGGCGGCGGCGGCGGCGGCGGCTGGAAAGACTCGCGACGGAGCTTCGACCACGGCGGCGGCGGGAGATCGTCCAAGTGGCGCGAGGACGAGCGCGGCGGGCCCGACCTCGGCAGGCGCGGCTGGAAAGAATCCGCGAGCGGCCCGCCGCCGCCCGGCATGGGCGGCGGCGACTTCGCGAAAGAAGGCCGCGGGCAGTGGAACCGACGCGGCGGTCAGGGCGCCGGGTGGAATCAAGGCGGCGGCGGCGGCGGCGCGAGGACGTCCCCGGGGACGTCCCCCACGGACGGTCCCGGGATGCACAGCGCGCTGAACGGCCCTCGATGGAGCGGCAACGACGGCGGCGGCGGGAAGAAAGAACCTTCCAGGCCAGCCGCGGGCCGCGGGTTCTCCATGGGCCGCGGCCGCGGGCTCAGCTTCGGCGGCGGCGGCGGCGCCGGCGGTTCGATCCCCGGCGCCGGCGCGTCGTCGTCCGAGTTTTTCGAGGGCTTCAACAAGCGCGCGCGAGGGCGATACGACGACGCCGCGGCGGCCCCCGCGACGTCGCTCCTCGTTCCCCCGGGGGGACCCGGACCCGGCGGCGGCGGACTGACCTCCGTACCCGCGCCCGCGACGATCGAACGCCACGGACCCGTGCGGTACAAGTACAACGCGACCGACCTCATCGAACGCATGCGCGCGCTCGAGGCGGCGTGCGGCGGCGCGGGGCTGCCGCTGCCGCCGAACGTGGACCCGGAGTCCGTGCCGCTGCGCGTCGTGAAACCCGGCGACGTCATGTACGAGCTCACCGTGGAGGGCAGCAAAGGGTCGCGCGCGCGCGACTGGTCCTCCGGGGCGGCGGGCGCGGCGCACCCGGCGCCGCTGATCCCTCCCGCGTCCGCCGCGGCCGCGGCCGCCGCGACGAAGAAGAACTCGAAGAACGATTCAAACGACAACGCCATCTACCCCGGCGTCGGCGGCGTCGTCGGCCTGGGCAGCGAGGCGGACCGCGCGAACGTCCCGGAGTGGGCGACGGAGACGGCGGCGGATCCTCCCGGCGCGTTCTCTACACATGTTCCCATACGACCCCGTCGGCGTGGTGAACGCCGATCCTTAAGGACTTTGCCCGGCGTCTCTCTCCGCCCACCCCCCGCTTTCAATCCCCGTCCTCGACGCCTTTCAACGCCAACTGACGCCTTTGAACTCCACCCCGACGTTCGCTTGTATAGGTGCGGGCGACGGGTACCTCGGCGGCGGCGCCGTGCCGAAGCTCACCGCGGAGGAGGCGAACAGCGCGGCGTGGCTCGATCAGAAGATGCGCGATCGGCTCGTGGGCGGGGGCATGTTCGTGAGCGACGACGCGAAGGACAGCGGGTTGATCGGCGCGCTGGAGGAGGAGAGCGAGAACACGAATTTCGGCGGCGGCGGCGGCGGTCACCGGCGACAGTCGCAACAACAGTCGCAACAGCAACCGTCGCAACAGCAACAGTCGCAGCACCAGGCGCCGCCGGCGACGGGCCCGATCACGGACGCGCCGTGGTTCTACCTCGACCCGAGCGGGACGTCGCAGGGCCCGTTTCAACGCGCGGAGCTCCTGGAGTGGCACGAGAACGGCTACTTCCCGCTGGATTTGCCTCTGCGACCGGCGGACGCGCCGCCGACGATGCCGTTCGTGCCGCTCGCGGAGATGCTCGAGTGCGGGTGGCGCTACCCGGGCCCGCGGATCGCGGCGCAGATGCAGGCGGAGCAGAGAGAGCAGCAG
>Ga0181560_10006457_pt1 | contig 10210 bp, 6 predicted proteins | sample 011ome_20_FD_133751 | JGI IMG/M metagenome (GOLD analysis project Ga0181560, IMG submission 133751) | Coastal salt marsh microbial communities from the Groves Creek Marsh, Skidaway Island, Georgia - 011509CT metaG (megahit assembly) | ecosystem: Environmental > Aquatic > Marine > Intertidal zone...
AGCTAGCTAGATGGGAAGCACGGCGTAGGAAGTGGACCGTAGCTAGCATTATTCGAATACACGTCCTACTAGCTCGAGAATGACCACCCTCATCTCTCCTCTTCCTCTTCTTCCTCCTCCTCCTCTTCGTACGCCGCCCAAAGGTCGTCTTCGTCCGGGACGTCGGAGAAGTCGGGCGCTTCGTCGGCGTCCTTCTCGATGCCGCCCTCGCTCCGGATCGCGCACAGGCGGAGCACCGCGCGGCCTTCCGCCTCGGACGCGGCGACGTCCACTTCGCCCTCCACGACCCAGTCCAGGTCCCCCGCGGGGTCGACCAGGCGCTGCGTGACCTTCCAGCACTGCGCGTCCGAAACGTCGTCGAGCGCAAAGTACTCGGGCGACCGCGCGTTTCGGTCGACGGCGATGGACGCGTGCCCGCGCTTCCAGAACGGGTCGATCAGTTCGTACATCTCGTCCGCCGTCCAGGGCCGCGCGCGGTCACTCGGAGGGGGGTGCGCGGCGAGCTCTTGCATGTCCTCCAACTCGCCCTCCGCCAGGAGCTGCACCCAGCGGAACGCGGCGTTCCGGACCATGACGCGGAACGCGCGCCCGGAGGAAAACACGACGCGCGCGTCCCGCTCCGCCGCCGCCTTGAGCGCGGCGGCTTCCTCCAGGTCCTTCGCTAAAGACGCCGCGTTCGGGTCTTTCAGCGCCTCCCACTCGTCGATCAGCGACGAGTCCACCTGTCTGATGGTCTCCCCGAGCCACGCCTCCAGATCAGCCACGGCGTCGCTCTTCAGGTTCGCGGGGACGTTCTGCACGAGCGACTTGTAGCAGTCGGTGAGGTACCGCAGCACGACGCCCTCCGATCGGTTCAGGGCGTGGTGCACGACGTACTTGTTGAAGTCAAACCCGAGCTCGTACATCTCGCGCGCGACAGCTTTGGGCTTGACCGTCTCGTTCCCCACGTACGGGTGCGCGCGGCGGAAGTGCTCGTAGTGCGACTCGAGAGCCTCGCGCAGAGGCGCGGGCGCCTCCATCTCGTCCAGCACCGCGATGCGGTCGTCAAACTCCACGCCGTCATCTTTCATGCGCGCCATCTTCCGGCGCTTCAAACGCGAAACCTGCGCGTTGACAACCGCCGCCGGCGTGTCCAGCACGGACTCCAAAGTGGACAGCACGTCCAGCGCGTACGCCTCGTCGCTTCCCTTCGATCGTGACTCGTGCGCCTCACCGTGCAGCTTCAGGAGCGTGGGCAGGAACTCCACCGCGAACAGCGAGAGCGGCTGCGTCAGGTCGAACCGGTCGGACAAATCGAACCCGAGGGTCACGGCGCGGCCGGACGTGTCCATCGCTCCGGTTTCCTGGACGATCCCGGCGTCACGCAGGGACCGGTACATGGAGATGGCGCGTCTCTGGTGTTTCCTCTGCCTGATCTTAGGCTCGTGGTTCTTTCGGAGCAGGTCGTACAGACCGCGCTTGCCGTCGCCGCGGCGCGACAGCACCGCCAAAATCATCCCGTGCGTCACCTCGAACGAGCTGTCCAAAGTCTCCGGCGCACCCGTCTCGCCCTTTTTGAACGTGTCCTCGTTCCACATCACGAACCCTTTGTCCGGAGGGCTCGATTTCTTGAACTTCTTCGCCTTGCCGCCTTTCGCCACCGCCTCCAACGCTTTCTGCTCGTTTTTCAAATTCTCCACCACGTGCGGCGGCGCCTGGCACCACACGAACCCCTCGTCGTCGAACCCGCGTCTGCCGGCGCGGCCCGCGATTTGCTGGAACTCGCGCGTCGTCAAGAGGCGCGTCTTGTTCCCGTCGAACTTGCACAGCTGCGTGAACAGCACGGACCGGATCGGGACGTTCACGCCCACGCCGAGCGTGTCCGTGCCGCAGATGGCTTTCAGCAAGCCCTTCCCCGCGAGCTTCTCCACTAAAAGGCGGTACTTGGGTAACAAACCCGCGTGGTGCACCCCGACGCCGTGCGAGATGTACCGCTTGAGTTCGTTCCCGACGGGCGTGTCAAACTTGAACGCGCCCAGCTCGTCCGCCAGCGCTCGCTTCTCCTCTTTCGTCAGCGCAAGCGTCGAGCACAGGTCCTGCGCGCGCTCGTTCGCCGTCTTCTGCGTGAAGTTGACGATGTACACCGGCGCGCGCTCGGTATCGAGCAGCGTCTGGACCGACTCCAACAGAGTGGTGGTCCGATACTCGTACGTCAGCGGCACGGGGCGGTCACCGCCGCCCACGACGGCGACATCCCGCCCGGCGGCGTTTCCGCTCAGGAGCTTGACGAACTTGGACGTGTCCCCGAACGTGGCGGACATCATCAGGAACTGCGCGTCCGGGATCTCCACCATGGGCACTTGCCACGCCCACCCCCGGTCGCGGTCCGTGTAGAAGTGGAACTCATCCGCCACCACCAGCCCGCAATCCAGCTCGCGGCCGCGCCGCAGCGACGCGTTGGCTAAAACCTCCGCGGTGCAGCACAGGATGGGCGCCGTCGGGTTCACGGACGCGTCGCCGGTGAGGAGCCCGACGTTCTTCGCGCCGAACTCGTTGACGAGCTGGAAAAACTTCTCCGTCACCAAGGCTTTCAGGGGGGCGGTGTACCAGGCAGCCTGTTTTTCGGAGGCGGTTTGTTTTTTCACGACGCGACGGGAAACGTGTCAGATTTGCAAAGCACGACGGTTCGGTTCTCGCGTCGACGCCGAGCGCGTCGCGGCGCTTCTTGGCACCGACGATGGCTGCGCGATGGCGAAAAGTCGGGACGGATAAGCGTCGCGTCGCGGTCGGATGCGGCCCCGGATGCGGGATTCCGAGGCGATGCGCGCGTCGGGGCCGCATCCGAACGATTTCGCGGGTACGTACGTCTCCTCTGGCGGTCGCGGCGGCGATCGCGGCGGTCGCGACGAGGGTCTTACCACTCCCCGTGGGGGTGGTCAGGAGCACGCTGTTGCCCTCGACGAGTTCCATGATGGCCTCCTCCTGCGCCTCGTACAGCTCCATGTTCTTCGTCTCCGTGGCCCACTCCAGGATGCACTCGAACATCGCCTCCGCGCTGTCGTCCTCCACCGCCATCACCGCGCGGGTCAGCGATCCGGGCTTGACCCCCGCGTCATCGATGGCCTCCTGCTTCTCGGGCAACTCCACCACGTCGGCGGCTGCGTCCGCGACGAAGCGCGCGCGACGCGAGGTCGCGGGCGCGTGCCTGAACACCCGACCGACGCGACCGTCTCGACGCACGCCTCGAGAGCTTCCCACCGGGGCGACCACCAATCGCGAGGCGACCGCGCTCATCCTCCCTCGCGTCGCGTGTTCTCTTCCGTGATGACGACGCGAGCTCTCAGAAGACGTCCGTGTCGCCTTTCGTCTCGTCGTCGATCACGTCGTGAGATGCGGCGTTTTTATTTTTTTCGCGAGGGCGCGGATCCTGCCGCCGATGTCAACTCCGTTCTTCGCAAGCAGCGAAGCCAAATTCGCGGCATGCACGACGAAGCAGTCTAAGAAAAATGTCCAAGAAAGGAAAAAACTGACACTTGTCGCATTCGGCGCGTGAAAAAGCCAGTTTCGACGACCCCGCGCTCACTCTTGTAAAGCGCAAGCTCTCAACACCCCAACAGCCCTCATGGCCGACCCCGTTGACCTCAAGGGCGCGCCATGGACCGACGCCGAGGACGTCGTCCTCTCCCGCCTCCAGGTACGCCCCGCCCCTCCCCACGCTCGCGCTCGCCTCGTCTGTCCGACGCTCGACTTTTTCGCGATGCAACAACCGCTTTGTGTCGGTCTCACCGATATCTCCATCCCCGTTCCCCCCCAGGCGAAGTACGGCAACCGCTGGGCTACCGTGGCCGAGGAGATGCCCGGCCGCACCGGCCAGCAGTGCGCGCAGCGCTGGCGCCACAAGGTGAACCCCAACATCCGAAAGGATAAGTGGAGAGACGACGAAGACGCCAAGGTACGCCCGCACATTCCGCCATCGGTCGAAGAAGCCGCGCGTACGCCCTAGCAAACAGTCACGATTTCTTCGTCAAAAGAGACGCGCGACGATGTCGACAGCCAAACGCTCCTCCACACTCGACACTGCTGACTGAGAAAAAAACGTGTTGTTCACCGCACGCAGCTCTCCGCGTTGGTTGAGACGCACGGCCTGCGCTGGGCGGACATCGCGCGCCACATGGACGGACGCACGGATCAGCAGTGCATGGGTCGCTGGCGGCGTCACCTCGACCCGCGCGTGCGGCGCGAGCCCTGGAGCACCAAGGAGGACCGTTGCTTGGCCGAGCTCCGCGTTCGGCACGGGGCCAACTGGAGCGCCATCGCCAAGGAGATGATTGACCGCACCGCGCAGCAGTGCCGCGCGCGCTGGTTCCAGGCGCACTTCACCGGGCACAGGTACATCGACGCCTCCGGCCAGCTGGTTTCCCAGGCGGAGGCGGACGCCGCCGAGAAGGCGGTTGACGACGCCAAAGCCGCCGCGGCGCGCGCCGGCAAAACGCTGCGCCCCAACGGCGTCAAGGCGGCGGTGGGCCACGAAGCGGTGGAGCTGGTCATGAAGCGGAAGGGCGTCGTCAAGGACGCCAAGGGCGCGAAGGGCAAGAAGAAGCGCAGAAAAAGCGCAGGCGAGGGCGACGCCGAGGAGCCGGAGGAGGGGCGGAAACACGCCGCGCTGACGCGCGACGCCTCTGGGCGATTCGCGCCCAAGGAGGATTCCGCGGCGGCGGCGGCGCCGTGGAGCCTGCGCACGCCGGCGACGACGCCGGGCAAGGCGGACGCGCCTCCTCCTTTGCTCTCCAAGCGGGGCGCGCGCGCGCCCTCGAGCGAGGATACTCTGCCCGGCGTGCCTCGCGGCGAGGACGAGTCGAGCCTCTCCAACCTCGAAATCGCGCGCACGCTGACGACGAGCCTGCGCGTCGCGCTGCCGCCCGACGTCGCGGAGTTCATCATGAAGGAAGCCGCGCAGCCGTCGCCGACGGCGCGCGACGCGACGCCGAAGGAGGCGCCCGCGCTGCCCGCGCTCGAGGATCTCGCGCGCCGGTTGCCGCGAAACGGCTCATCCTTCGTGCTCGGCAGCCTGAACGGCGCCAAGGAGCTGGACGACGGGGTCAGTCTGGAGCGCGCCGGGCTGGCGACGATGAACTCGGGCGACTGGGGCGCGATGCTCGCGGGCGACCTCGGGTCGGTGGCGGCGATGGTCGACACGGCGACGGCGGCGATGACGGAGGCGTTTTCGACGCCCGGGTCGCTTCCCACACTGGCCGGAGGGACCAGTGCCATGGACAGCTTCAAGATGGCCATCACCAGGGTGGCACCCGCGGGCGTCGTGTCGCGGGGACCCGCGGTGAAGTGACGTCTCGCGCGTCGAGACGACGAAGGAAGATTTATTTATGTAAAGTAGTACGTATTCGGGTGGGATTTTGCGTCGGGAGGCGTCGCGTCGTCCGCGCCGGGCGACGCGCGCGCCACCGCGCGCGTGAGACGCGTTGTAATTTGATTCTATAGGGGGCTTCGATATCCGTTCCACGACCGTCGCGTTCGTCTTTCGCTCGAAAACACCCACCTCTCGTGCTCCGTCTCTCCGTCTCTCCGTCTCTCGGCGTCTCTCGGCGTCTCACGTTTCCGGTTTCGTCGACTCGAAGACGTACTCGGCGGCGTCGCCAAACGCCGTCGCCGCGCGCTCCGACGCGCGCTGAGCGCGCGTCAGACCCGGCCGGCGGGCTTTCGTTTCGGTCCCGTCCTGTGCGCCCGTGCGCGCCTCGCCCTCGGCCGCCGGCGCGACGGGGTCGACCACGCCCTTCTCCACCGCGGCGGCGGCGGCGGCCATCAAGCCCGCGCCCGCCGGCGGCTTCCAAGGCAGAGACGGCCCCTCCGCGGCGACGCGCGCGTCGCGTCGCGCGGCGGAGGCGGCGTCTTCGCCTTCCCTCTGCCTCTCGTACACGAAGTTGGACCGCGGGACGTATCCCAGCGGTCGGTCGGGCGCGACCACCGTGGCGACCGCCGTCGCGGGCGTCACGCGCACGTGCGTGGTCTGCGCCGTGCCCCTCGTGACGCGCACCACGCACGCCGCTTGGCACAGCCCCCAGCACTTTCTGCGCTGCTCGCACCGCCACGTCGCCGGCGCCGCGCCGGCGACGGCGGCGTGGATCTCCGCCGAGCCCGCCTTGGAGCACGCCTTGCCCGCGCACACCTCCACCAGCGCAGACTCCACCACGACTTTCGGATCGTCGTCGTCGTCGTCTGTCTCGTCCCCCGACGCCCGCGCGTTCTCCGCCTCGTCGAACGTCGCCGCGACTTCCTCGGCGAGCCACGGCGGCCACGCCGCGACGGGCGCGCCCGGAGGTTCCGACAGAGCCTCCGTCCCGTGTCCGTCCCGTGTCCGTCGCGCGTCCATCGGGGGGTCGAAGGCGCCTTCGCCGTCGTCCACGCTCTCGTCGATGAACGAGATGGAGCAGAACGGAGACGCCGCGCGCGTCGCGGGGTCGTCGCAATCAATCGGAGCATCTTCGAAATCTTCGGAACCTCCTCGCGGACGTTCGCCATCGGCGCCCGCGCGTGTTTCGTCGTCTTCCCCCCGAGACTCAGCGGCGCGCTCGAACAACGACGCGAATTTCGAAGCCGGCTCCGGTCCGTCCCGCCACTCCGAAGGCATCTCGATCTTGTCGCGTCGCGGCTCGTCCGCGTCGCCATCCCCGCCGCGCCCAGTCGCGCGCGCCACCGCGCACGCCGCGCGTCCTCGCCCCATCGCCGAGCGAACCACGCACCCGTCGCGTCGCGTCGCCGCGCCGGCGGCCCGCCGCGCGCGCGATGCGCACGCCGCCGCGCGCGACGTCGAAGCGACTGCCATCGACGCCGACGTCGACGCGCGCATCGCGTCGACCCCTCGTCGACCGCGAGCGCGTCCTCGCGCGTGTCGTAGTGCGGCGCGTCGGCACTATCAATATCGCCTGACGAATCGCCGTTTCGGATGAGATCGATCCCAGTCGGACGAAGTCTCAGGACTGATCAGACGCGTCGACGGTCGAGGGCGGGCTTTCACTACTTCAGAGGTTGACGTTCGACGGAAGAGACTTGAAGAGACGCGACGCGACGCCGCCGCCGCTCGTCAGTCAGGGAATGTGGGCTGATGCGTGACAACGCCAACTCCCCGCACTTCTCTCTCCGCTACGTCCTCTTTGTCTTCAAAAAATGCCTCCTTCACGCCCCGAGCTTCGCGAGGAGGTCCTCCTCCTCGTTGATGGGGTTCTTCGCCTCGAGCTTGACCAGGTCGAGCGGGGTCTTCCCGGTGCCGTTTTGCGCCGTCACGTCGCACCCCTTCTCCAGCAGCGCGCGCACGGCGAAGGTCTTGCCGTAGCCGCAGGCGTAGTGCAGCGGCGTGTTCTTCTTCTCGTCCACGGCGGTCAGGTCGCTGTTCGCGCCCATGAGCATGTTGAAGATCTCCTCGCCGGCGTCGCCCTTCCCAAACGCGATGGCGTAGTGCAGCGGCGTGCGCTGCGACGAGTCGCGCGCATCCACATCCTTCCCGACGGCAATGAAGTCCTCCACAGCCTCCGTGTCGCCGTACCGCGCGGCGTCGTGCAGGGTCTCCACCTCAGGCGTCGGCGCGGGCGCCGCGGGCGCGGCCGCGCCCCCGGGCACGTCCACGGGGATGTCCCCGCCCACCGCCGCGCGGATCGCCTCCTCGCCGCCGAGCTTGTCGTTGAGTTTCTTGAGGAACGCGGCGTCGTTGGAGTACTTCATCATCGCGCTCGGCCCGTTCTTCTGCACGTCCTGGAAGAACTCCTGGAAATCCGGGTCGTCCTTCAGGCCGGCGATGCGCTGCTGCATGTCGGGGTTTGCGATCATGTTGTTCATGGCGGCCATCTGCTTGGCAACCATCGGGTTGTTCATCATGCCCTGCATCTGCGCCATCTGCGCGTTCACCTTCTTGGCCGTCTCGGGATCCTTCATCGCCTGCTCGTACGCCGCCTGGATCTCCTTCAGCTTCTCGGGGTCCATGTTGCCCATCATGCCCGCGAGGTTGGGGGGGAGGCCCGCGGAGGCGATCACGGAGGCGCCGCGCCGGGGGCCGAGCGAGACGGTGGCGGCGACGCCGCGCGCGCGCGTCGACGCAGACGAGGGGGCGGCCGCGGACTTGGCGGATCGCGCGCGGACAGGCGCGGCGACGCGCGCGGCGGCGGCGGAGATGGTCATGGAAGCCATCTTAGTCGTCGTGGTGTGCACGGGGAAAGTGCGAGTGGCGAGAGACGCGTCACGTGGGCGCTTCGCAAGTGTCGGAGCAGGCGCCGGCCTAGGGGCTGAGGCCGAGAATCGAGGAAAAAAGATAAGTGGAGACGAGATCCAAAAAAGCGATGCGAAACGAACCCTTGAGTGCTGAATCGACGGTTTATAAGTTAGACTTCGAAACGGGCATTTTTTGACGACTGTACACTTGTGTGTAAAATCAGCCAATAATACTCGACTTGTCGCGCCCGCAAGAGTGCCACGGGGCTTTTCGGCGTCTGCCACGTGCTCAGGTTTAGCGACGGATCGTGAACGAGATGCCGTCACATCGCTCAGGGCTTCGCAGGACCTTCCCGTCCTCCGATCTCCGAATCTCACGACGGCGCCCGCTCGACGCGCCCTCGTCACCGCGCTTCACTCGGTTCGCGCGCGCATCGCGTCCTCCGTCGCACCCGCCGGTACCCAGTCGCACCCCGCCGCGTCGACGCTTCGCACGTTCGGCTCCAACATGGTCGCCTCCGCCGTCGCGCCCGCCGCGGCCGCGCCCTGCGCGGCGCGCGCGGCGCTGCGCCGCGCGCCGCAGGCGCGGCGCCTGCACACCTGCCGCTCCGTGGCCGCGCCTCTCGCGCCCGTGGAGATGAAGCCGCCGGCGAACCTGCACGGGTTCAAGCTCCTGCGCGAGGAGTACGTCGCGGAGTACGACGCCAAGGTGTTTCTGTTCGAGCACGAAAAGACGGGCGCCGAGGTGATGTCTTTGTCCAACGACGACGAGAACAAGACGTTCGGCGTGACGTTCCGCACCCCCCCCGCGAACTCCACCGGCATCCCGCACATCCTCGAGCACTCCGTGCTGTGCGGCTCGCGCAAGTACCCCATCAAGGAGCCGTTCGTGGAGCTCATCAAAGGGTCGCTCAACACGTTCCTCAACGCCATGACGTACCCGGACCGCACGTGCTACCCGGTGGCGTCGTGCAACCTGCAGGACTTCAAGAACCTGGTGGACGTGTACCTGGACGCGGTGTTCCACCCGCGGTGCATGACCAACGAGAAGACGTTCCTGCAGGAGGGCTGGCACTACGAGCTGGACTCGCCCGAGGGCGAGATGACGTTCAAAGGCGTGGTGTTCAACGAGATGAAGGGCGTGTACTCCAGCCCCGACTCGGTGTTGGCGAGGGAAGCGCAGCAGGCTCTGTTCCCCGATAACACGTACGGCGTGGACTCGGGCGGGGACCCGAGGGTGATCCCCGACCTGTCCTTTGACGAGTTCAAGGCGTTCCACGGGAAGTTCTACCACCCCTCCAACGCGCGCCTGTGGTTCTACGGCGACGACGACGTCGAGGATCGCCTCGAGCTCCTCGACTCGTTCCTGAACGAGTTCGAGCGCGAAGAGGTGGACTCCGCCGTCGCCACGCAGCCGTTTTTCGCGGAGCCCAAGCGGGTGGTGGCGTCGTACGTCGCGGGCGAGGGCGAGGAGCAGCAGAAGTCCTTCGTGCAGGTGAACTGGCTCCTGAATGACGGGCCGTTCGACCAGGAGACCGCGCTCGCGGTCGGGTTCCTGGACAACCTGCTGATGGGCTCGCCGGCGGCGCCGCTGCGCATGGCGCTGGAGGAGTCGGGGCTGGGCGAGGCCATCGTGGGCTGGGGCCTGGAGGACGAGCTCCGCCAGCCCACGTTCGCGATCGGCCTGAAGGGCGTCGCGAAGGAGGACATCCCGAAGGTGGAGAAGCTCATCGAGGACACCATCGCGGCGATCGCGAAGGACGGGTTCACGCAAGCCGCCATCGACGCCTCCGTGAACACCATCGAGTTCTCCATGCGCGAGAACAACACCGGGCGCTTCCCGCGCGGGTTGTCGCTGATGCTGCGCTCGCTCAGCGCGTGGCTGTACGACGGCGACCCGGTGATGCCCCTGCGCTTCGAGGAGCCGCTCGCGCAGCTCAAGAAGCGCATGGCCGAGGGAGACGTGTTCCGCCCGCTCATCCAGAAGCTGCTCATCGACAACACGCACCAGGTCACG
>Ga0181560_10006460_pt1 | contig 10205 bp, 7 predicted proteins | sample 011ome_20_FD_133751 | JGI IMG/M metagenome (GOLD analysis project Ga0181560, IMG submission 133751) | Coastal salt marsh microbial communities from the Groves Creek Marsh, Skidaway Island, Georgia - 011509CT metaG (megahit assembly) | ecosystem: Environmental > Aquatic > Marine > Intertidal zone...
AAGGTCGCGTGCGTCATCTCGCGTCCGGGGCGTCAGGGTCGGCGCGCCGGATGAGAGAGTGGACGGCGGCGGGTCGAATGCGCTTTTTGATGTCCAAGCGATTTCACGACGGGGCGAAATCGCTCCGACTGCGAAACGACGTGCTTCTTGGCGCCGCGCGAGCTTGGCGGTTGTCCCGAACGGCGACGCGTGAATAATGACGAAAAATAAAACGTAGCTACTACGAACGTAGGTACGCGCGCGGTGACATGATCGTCCACATGGTCCTACCCCCCCATGACCTTCGAGGCGATCGCCGAGACCAGAACGAACCCCAACACGCCGCCGATGACGCTCGGGTCGATTTCCCCGAACGGCGATGCGTCGCGCCCGTCGCCCACGCCCGGCGCGGGCGTCCGCCCGGACGGCGGCGCCGGCGGCGTCGCCGGCCCGACGGGCGCCGTGCCGGTGATGGCCAGCCGAGCGTCCACCGCGCCGTTTTCGTTGTACTCGTCCACGATGCGCCGCGCGTAGCCCGGGACGTGCTGGTTCGCTCTCGCGTCGCTCCCGAAGTGGCGCTTGACGTACAGGAAGTTGCGCACGGTGTGGTAGTCCAGCGAGTACATGCCGAACTCCTTCCCCTTGGGCCCCACCTTCTCCAGCGCGAACGCCAGCGCGTTCCCCACCGCGCGCGGCGCGGGCTCGGGGGGCCCGCGCCCGAGCGTGGCTTCGTCGTCCGCCACGACGGTCTGCACCACGAACGGCGTGCGGTTCCCCGAAGACACCGAGGGCGTCACCTCGCACACGTCTCTCACGGAGTCGAACAGCTCCTTCCCGCGCGCGTTCCGCACCGTGACGTACTGCGGGTGCGCGGTCATCTCGACGCCGACGCTCATGGGCACGCCCATGTACCCGACGACCAGGTCGGCGAGCCCGTTGACGTAGTCAAAGCAGGAGTAGCACGAGGGCGCGATGACATCCTTCAAGTCGTTCGCGGGCAAGCAGAAGTAAGGCACCTTCTCGAACCGGCCATCCGCGTGTTTCAAGTGCACGCGGTAATCCTGCATGAACTCGTAGCCGGTGACGGTCTTCGGGTCGTCGCTCGCCGCGGCGAGAAACTTGGGGAGCGTCTCCGCGCGTCCGTTGTCCGTGCAGTTGGTGCCCACGACGTACAGCGCGTCCAGCCCGAGGTAGGGCTCGACGCCGCGCAGCGCGGTGACCGCGCACCCCACGCCGATGAACAGCAGCCGCTTCAGCCCGCGCGCCTCCACCTCCGCGAGCACCTCCAGGTTGGGCGACAGCGAGGGCTTGACGCCCTTGCTGGACAGAATCTCCTCCACCGTGGTCGCCAGGATGGGACGCGGGCGCATGGGGTCGTCCGGCTGGCTCGCGACGCACACCACGCCCTCCACTTTGCCGCTCGTGAGCATCTCGATGGCGATGCTCGTCACGATGCCGGTCCACTGCGCGCCCTCCACCGGCGCCGTCTTGCGCGCGTAAAACACCTCATCCACGACGCCCAGCCGGAGCTCGTCGTTGCTCAGGTCGCGCCCTCGGCCGTGCACCGTCGGCTCCAGGGTCTCCACGCGGCTCATGCCGTCGCCCAGGAACGCGCACGCCTCCTTGACGTGCGCGACGTAGTACGTGTCGCACAGCCCGCAGGACGAGCAGTGCTCCTTCGCGGGGTACACGCCGCCGGGCGTGATGGGCCGCGCCTTCTCTCTCCAATCCGCGGCGACGGCGTCGCACCGCAGCGGCGCGCGGCCGCGTCGGGCGCGGCCGCACGAGGCGCGCGACGGGACCGCGCGCGCGGCGGGGAGGACCGCCGTCATGAACATCGCCGTCGTCGACATCGCCCCGGCGAGGACAGAAAGGCTGCTGGTGCGCGGCGGGTGTGCGCCCCGCACGCCGGCACGTGGGGGCGCGATCGAAAAATCACCAACCGTCTCGCGCGAGAGAGATCGGCGTCCGAAGCGGTACGTAGAGTATTTGTGCGAGAAGTACGAGCGTACGTCGTGGACGGCGCGTATCGAAAGAGTCTCTGGTCGTCCTATCTATAACACACACGAGAGGTGCACGAGGATACCTACACACGGCGACCTATCACGCCTCGTCTACGCGGGAACACGCGTCGTCTTTTCGACGCGCATCCTCGCCAGCCGCCGCCGCGGCGCGCGCGAAAGAATCGGCGGCGTCGGCCGACGCGGCGTCATCGCGGGCTTAGGCTCGTCGTCGTCGCGGCGCGCGGGCGCCGGACGTCGTCGTCCTCGCCGCACTGTTCCCACGCGGCGAGCGCGGCGTCCTCCAGGTCCTGCGCCCTGCGCCAGAGCTCCGCCGCCTGCGCGTTGGCCTGGAGCTGCGCGAACGCCGCGCCGCTGGAGGAGAGCGCGGCGAAACACGCGACGCCCTTCGCCGCCTCGCGCGCGCGCCGCGCGCGTCGCCACAAATCGACCGCGACGAGACGCGGGTCGTCGAGCTTTTTCGGTTTCGAGTCCGCCGTCCGCCGTCCGCCGCTCGCCCTGGAGGAGGAGGAAGACGAGGCGTCGGCGTCGTCGCCCTTCGAGGCGAACGCCGCCCGGGGGTCGCGCGCGGGGAGGGGCGCGCGCGCAGCGCCGAAGCCGCGCACGCCCTCCAGGCGCACGCCTCCCCCTAGGAACGCTCGAGCGCCGAGCGCCGTGGCCATCGCGAGCGGACGAGAGCCTCGACGCGAGCGTTTCGTTCGCCGACCGGTTCTCGGACCCGCGGCGAGCTCGAGCTCGTGCGAGTGTGCGTCGACGCGACGATCGAGGGCGCGGGCGGGAATGGACCGGCGCCGGAGCGTGGACCGGCGAGATGCCGAAGAAGAAACGCGTTCGTTGCAACAAAACGCGTTTTGTTGTCGCCATGTCAGCACGTGCGTCACGTCACCGCCTGACTCAAAGATTAAACCGTCGACCGCCGTTTTCGCCTCGGTGTGTCTTGTCTTCCGAATCTGCTTCGGCATCTGGAACGTCAGCCAGATTTCTACGCAGCAACGAACTCAAAAAAAAAAATGGGTTCCATCGCTCCGATTTTCGCCCGCTCGATTATCACGTTATGCCGCCGCCCAATCATCTCGCCGCGCCTTCGGCACACACTCGCGCGCATCGGGCGCGCGGTGTCTCCGCGCGAAGACGGTCGCCTAGAGTCGGGGACGTCGTTGGGATAGGGGCGGCTGCGCCACCTGTGCCGGGTGGGGTCGTGGGGGTCGGCACCCGAGAAGCCTGGCTTCTCAGGGTGCCGGATTTCGACGACGAGATCTGAGATCTGAGTTTGCGACGACCCGTTCGGGCGAAACCTAGCCCGCGCCATGGCCACCGCCGCCCCCGGCGCGCGCCGTTCGCGGGCGATTCCGACCACGACGAGCATCGTGGAGGACCACGGCTCGTACGCCAGCTCGTGCGGGTACTGCGACCGGAAGGGCCCCACCTCCAAGTCGCACGGCATGCACGCGCACGTGTGTTCGGTGGAAGATTACCAGTCCCTGCTCGATCGCGGGTGGCGCCGGAGCGGCTGCTGGATGTACCGCCCGCACCTCAACGACACGTGCTGCCCCCCGTTCACCATCCGGCTCGACGCGTGCGCGTTCGCGCCCAGCAAGTCGCAGAGGAAGGTGGAGAAGCGATGGCGCCGGTACCTCGACGGCGAGCTGGATGACGACGGGAAGCGCGTCGACGACGGCGACAAAGACGAGTCCCGCGGCGGCGAGCGTCTCGGCGCGGACGCGTCTGGCGTGTCCGCGAGCGCTTCCCTCGCAGACCGCGACGCCGAGGCGATGCACGCCGAGACGACGGCGACGAAGAAGACGAAGCGCGCGTTTGAGATTCGCGAGGCGCCGTCGGCGTTCGACGAGGAGGAGTACCGGCTGTGGCGCCGGTACCAAGCCTCCGTGCACGGCGACGACGAAGGCTCGCTGAGCGAAGCCTCCTACCGGCGCTTCCTGGTGGACACGCCCCTGCGGCTCACGAACGCGCCCATCCGCGAGCCGGAGGATGACGAGACGCAGGGCGGCTGGGTCGAGTGGCCGGGGTATAAGGGAGGGAGGAAAAAAAAAAAGGCGCCGGCGATCTCGAGCGACGCCGGTTCGCGCCCGCGAATGGTCCCTCCCCCCCCCCGCGGCTTCGGGTCGTTCCACCACCAGTACCGCGTGGACGGGCGGCTCGTCGCGGTGGGGGTGGTGGACGTGCTCCCCAAGTGCCTGAGCAGCAAGTACTTCTTCTGGGAGCCCTCCTTCGCGTGGGCCTCGCTGGGCAAGCTCGGCGCGCTCCGCGAGATCGAGTGGGTGCGGCGCGCCGCGAATGAAAGCGACACGCTCCGGCACTACTACCTGGGGTACTACATCCACGACTGCCCCAAGATGCGCTACAAGGCGGAGTACGCGCCCGCCGAGCTGAAGTGCGCGGTCACGGGGCGCTGGACGCCGCTGGACGACCCGGAGACGCAGAGGCGGCTGGCGGGCGCGTTCGCGCCGCTCCGCGCGCCGGCGAACGACGCGTCTGACGACGACGACGACGACGCGTCTGACGCCGCCGCCGCCGCCGCCGCCGCGACGCGCGCGAACGAAGCGACGGTGACGACGGAGACGGTGACGTTAGAACCGTCAGAACCGTCAGAACCGTTCGCGGAAAGCATCGCGCGGGACGTGCCCATCGGTGTGGTCGCGGGCGGGCAGATCCTGTCGGTGGCGCCGCTGGCGCGCGCGCGGCGGGGGCCGCTCGGCGGGGCGGCGGGCGCGGCGCTGGCGCGGCGGGTCGAGACGTTGCGGCGCGCGACCGGAGACGCGGGAGACGCCATGGTGTACCTGGTGGACCTCGAGCGCGTCGCGCCGAAAGAGAGCCGGGCGAGTGGGGGCGGCGGAGGTGCGCGCTTTAGCGTCGTCGCGTCCGATGACGACGCGTCCGACGACGACGCGTCCGACGACGACGCGTCCGACGTCTCATGATCATCTCAGAGAAGCCTTTCATCGTTTGTACTTATTAGCAGCGGACGGTGGCCCCGGGCCATTTCTGAGACGAGCTCGTTTCGGAAGAAAAGTTGGTCGTTTCCGACGCCGATACCCAGACCCGCCGCGTCGAGCATCAGGCGCTCAAGGCGGGAGGGGAGGCTCATGGTGGGCGCGCTGCTCAAGCCGCTCTCGGCGCTGAGCGTGGCGAGCGCGACCTCGAACCTGCCTCCGGTGCGTCCCGTCCCCGACCGCGCCTGTCGACGCGCGACGAATTTCGCGAAATTCGTTCACTCGTCCAAGCGTCGCGCGCGCGGCCGATTCCTGACCCCTCACCCCCCCCCCTCGGGTCGCGAATCGCAGGATGTGCTCGATTGGCTGCGTCGCTTGACCCTGTTCGGAATCGGATTCAAGCTGGTGCGCACCCCGACGTCTCTTCCCGCCCGCGCGGACGCGGGTCGCCCCGCGACGGGCGGCACGTCCGGTGCCCAATCGGCGAATTTCCGAATGGCACTCGGCGCCGGCGTCCTCGAACCGCGCCCTATGGCAACCGCGCACCCGAAACTGACAAACTGACCCTTCGCCACCTCTCCACCGCAGGGTCGCGGCACCGAGCGCGGCCGCTTGAAGCGGCGGCAGTTGAAGGACCGGCGGCTCCTGACGCCGTACCTGCTCAACCACACGGACGTCGACGCCATCGTCTCGGCGGGGGGCTTGCGCGGCATCGTCGCCGATTTGCCCGAGTGGTGCAAGCGCCCCGGCCACGAGACGAACGTCTGGCTGAACGCGGCGCTGGCGCAGCTGTGGCCGCATCTATCCACCGCGCTTTCGGACAAAATAGGCGGCGCGGTCGGGAAGATCCTCGCCAAGATCACGCCGCTGGGCATCTCGATGTCGTTTCGCGAGTTCAACCTGGGGAACGAGTCGCTCAACCTGCTGTCCGTGCGCAAGGCGCACGCGAATTCGTTCGGGACGGGGGGGGGCGTGCGAGGCGCGGGGGCGGACGAGGTGACCCTGGACTTCGACGTGCGGTGGTGCGGCGACCCGACCGTGGTGCTGGACGTCGTGGTCATGGGCCTCACGTTGCAAGTCAAGCTACAGGAGCTGCAGTTGCTGGGCCCGCTGCGCGTGGTGTTGTCGTCGTTCGACGACAAGCTTCCCTGCTTCCACCTCATGAAGTTCGCGTTCGTGGACCAGCCCCGCGTGGACTTCGCGCTGTCGCTGGTGGGGGGGGACATCGAGATGATCCCGGGCTTGAAAGAGACGGTCACGGAGGTCATAGGCAAGGGCCTGTCGAAGGCTATGGTGTGGCCCAAGTTCGTCAAGGTGCCCATCGCGAACAAAAACGAAAAGCCGGGCGTCTCGCACAGCGACGCCGGCGCGGTGCTCGAGGTGACCCTCGTGCGGGGCAACGGGCTGAAGAACGCGCGGACGTTCGGGAAGTCGGACCCGTTCGTCACGACGCGCGTCACCGGCTCGCAGCGCGCCGCGGCCAAGTCCAGCGTGGTGGTCGGGTCGCTGAACCCGCACTGGAACGAGACCTTCCGGCTCATCGTAGACGATCCGAGCACGCAGAGCGTCTCGCTCGCGGTGTGCGACTACTCGCCCTTCGCCGAGGACGCCGGGGTGAAGAGGTTCGGCAGGTTCATGTCCAAGCTCAACGGCGCGTGCTTCGGCTGGACGCGCAGCGTGCGGCGGCGGGTGTACAACATCGGCGGCGTGCGCAAGAGCTACGCGAAGGGCGACAAGCTCGAGCGCGCGGGCACGGAAAAGGAAGACGCCGCCGGGTCTCTGTTCCAGAGCACCATGGGCACGGGGCGGATCAATCTCGCCAGCTTAAAGCCGTTCCAGAACGTCGCGCGGCGCGTGGTGCTCACGAAGAGCGCGTCTTCGATCCTCGGCGACCCTCGAGGCTCGTTCGCGCGGAACGACCCGCGGCGGCGCCGGAAGAACCTCGACGCGGGCACGCTGGACCTGCGCGTGCGGCTGGTGCCGCTCTCGGCGGATGCCAAGCGCACGCAGGACGCGCTGCGGCGCTCCGGCGCGGCCGCGCGCGAGGATCTCACCGCGCGTCGCGCGGGGAAGGGCGTCGTGGACAAGAAGTCCTTCATCAAGAAGTGCCTCGAGAAGCTGGACCCGAACGAGTCCCCCGAGGCGCGCGCCGCGCGCGCGGCGAAGGAGGCGGCGAAGCGCGTCACCGAGGACGTGGACCACCTGGTTTCGTCCGTGCTGGGCGGCGAGCTGGATGGCGTCCCGGACGCGAACGGGAAGAAGGGCGCGAAGTCGGCGGGTTCCGACTCGCTCACCGCGGCGGACATGAGGCGCCTCGCGCCGCACTTGAACGGGCTGCTGCACGTCACGCTGGTGCGCGGCGAGTCGCTCGTCGCGATGGACGCGTCCACCGGGAGCTCAGACCCGTACTTCAAGCTGAAGCTGAAGACGCAGAAGTGGAAGTCGCCGGTGGCGCGCCAGACCCTCAACCCGACGTACGACGCCGCCGTGGCGTTCTTCGTCGCGCCCGAGGACCTGCTGGTGCCCGGCATTGTGCTCAAGCTGGAGTGCTGGGACGAGGACATCGTGGGCAAGGACTTCATGGGCGAGGCCGAGGTGCCCCTGCGCCGCGTCGTCGCCCGGGCGCTGCGGGCGCTCGGCGCCGAGGTGTTCGAGCGCGTCGAGCTCAGGGGCGTGAAGTCCGGCGCCGCGCACTTCAAGTTCAGGTTCCAGCCGGTGGACGTCGAGGCGTTCCGCGAAACGGAGGACGGGTCCGGCGGGGACGAAGGGGGCGAGGCGTTCGAAGTCGAGGAGACGCCCGCGACGCCAAAGTAATACGGCGACGCGCGATAATTTGTACCGCGTTCGGTACGAGTCGCGCGGTCCAAACGCGCGCGGGTTATTAATATGTAACACCACGTAGCTAGCTCGCTCGCTAGTTCTCCGGGTGGTTCGCGCCCTCCTGCTCGTCCATCTCGTTGAGGCGCTTCTCCGCGAGGACTATGAGCGCGCGGTACACGGCTTGCGCCGCGCTCGGCATGGGCGTCCGCTCGTCCCAGAGCGGGTCCAGCCGCTCGCGGCCCTCCGGCGCGCCCGCCGCGCGCCGCACGCTCCTCTGTATGGCGCGCATGGGCGTCATCATCGACTGCGCGGGCGCCCGCACGGCGTCACGCACTGCGCCGCGGACCCTGCGCGCGGGCGAGGCGAGCGCCGCGCGCATCGCCGACGCCGCGCGTTTCCGCGCGTCTCGCGTTTTCGCCGTCTCCTCCTCCTCGGCGGCGGCCGGCGGCGCCAACTCGCCTCCCCCCGCGAGGTACTTCTGCAGGTCCACCGTGGAGATGGCGAGCTCGTCCGTCCCACTTCGTCCGCTTTTGTCGTCGTTCGTGGCCTCCGCATCGAGCGCGTCGGACTCGTCGATCAAGACCGCGGGGGGTTCGAACGGCGCGCCGGCGGGCACGACGTCGACGCCGTACCCGCAGCGGTCCGCCAGGAACGCCACCACGCGCGGATCGAGGGTGTCCACGATGGGCATCTCGCCCAGCTGGTCGCTGACTCGGACGGACGCGCGCGTCGCGTCCCGCAGGCTCTCGAACGCCACGAAGTCGTTCGCCGCAAAGTCGCCGTCGCGGCGGGAGGTGGTGTACAGCGCCTCCTCGTCCGTCTCGGGGTTGAACACCAGCACGTGCACGGCGGGGAGCGAGGCCCACCACGGGGAGGTGGAGGCGTCCTCCGACGACGACGCGCGAGGCAGAGGCGTCGCCCGAGCACGACGCGCCGCGAGACGCGACGCGCCGCTCGCGAGGGCGGACGAGCCTCTGTTCGCCACGCACGCGCGCGTCGTCGACATCGCGGCGGGGTCTGACGTCCAGCGCGGGCGCGCGGGAGATTAACAACACGAAACGGCGCTGAAAGTGACACGTGTTTCTTCATTGTAAAGCACCGCAAAGCACCGGCACACCGACGCGCGCGCCGCCCCCGCGCGCACCGGTCGACCGAGGTCCGAGATGTCGGCGGTCGCCGTGTTCGCCGCATTCGTGGTCGGCCGCATCATCATCGACAACGTCGAGGAACTGATACTCCGGGAACGCGAGACCATCGCGCGGTGTGTTTCTCGACTGACCGCCGGGCCGCAGGGTCCTCAGCTCGACCTCGCCACCGCGTTACGTGACGTCGCGGACGTGAACCGCGCGTTCGCCAACCCCGCGCTGGGCGTGTCCCCCCGCCCGGGGTGGAGGTACCGCGCCACTCTGGTGTACAAACCCGGCCTCGGCCAGGAGGCGTTCTTCCGCGCGCTCCGGCTGGGGCCGAGGCTCGCCGCGATGATGGGCACCGTGTGCGTGGACGTCGAGGAGGCGCGCGCGGCGAGTCGCGCGTCGACGGTCGTCGAGGACGCTTCCCACGGGAACGAAGAGGCGAGCGACGTGACCGCGTTCGGCGTGGGAAGCGCCGTGGAAGGCTCCTCCGACCGAACCGTGGCGAACGACCGAACCGGAGAGGTCGCGGAGCCCGAGAGGGATGACGGCCTCGACGACGAGGGGTACGATTTCGTCGGCGGGCCGTGCCGTCGCGCCACGCTGGCTGAGTTCTACACCCTGATTCGGCCGGCCATGCATCGCATAGGCGTGGACGCGACTCCAGCCGCGGCGCGAGCGGCGCGAGCGGCGCGAGCGGCGCGAGCCCCCAGACCGCCCGCCATCGCATCCGACGCGGATACCCGAATGGACGACGCCGCCGACGACGACTCCGTGTGCGCCATCTGCATGGACGGGACGCTGGAGGTTGTGACGGGGTGCTCACACGCGTACTGCGAGGAGTGTTACCTGCGGTGGCTCGCCGTTTCCAGGGAGTGCCCGCTGTGCCGGCAGAGGCTGGGCAGGTACGACGCCTACGCGCTCGTGGGGGAGGAAGAGCTCGAGGAGCGGGGGGACGGGGACGTCCCCGGGGACGCCGGCGGGGACGTCCCCGGGGACGCCGTGTCCACCGGCCACGGCGCCGAGTGGCTCGTCGGGCGCCTCGCCGCGCTTCCGCCGGTGGCGGAGGAGGCGGACGGGAGACGAGCGCGCGTCGCGAATTTGCTGCGGCGGCTCAGAGAACGGCAGGCGGGAAAGGAAGTGGCCGACCAGGGGGACGGGACTGGGACATGAGTGTCGCGAGGTAGACGCGCGAACGTCGCGTCGTAACGCACGGCGTTTTTTCGCCGTGCGTTGGCAAATTCTCGAAACCACATGAGTGTCGGAAATATGCCGGGACGACGAGTAGACGCACTACAGTTATC
>Ga0181560_10006461_pt1 | contig 10204 bp, 10 predicted proteins | sample 011ome_20_FD_133751 | JGI IMG/M metagenome (GOLD analysis project Ga0181560, IMG submission 133751) | Coastal salt marsh microbial communities from the Groves Creek Marsh, Skidaway Island, Georgia - 011509CT metaG (megahit assembly) | ecosystem: Environmental > Aquatic > Marine > Intertidal...
GGCGGAGCCGCTGAAGAGAAGGACTCTTTTGATGTTGTTCTCGAAGCTGCTGGCGACAAGAAGATCCAGGTCATCAAGGAGGTGCGCGCACTGACCAACCTCGGTCTCGGTGAGGCAAAGGCACTCGTTGACGGGGCTCCCGGTGTTGTGCTTGAAGGAGCCAACAAGGAGACCGCTGAGAAGGCCAAGGCTGCTCTCGAAGAGGCTGGCGGAACCGTCACCCTCAAGTAGGGTTTGCTGTGGGTCTGGCCTCCGCTCAAGAGGCCAGACCCACAGCACGAGGTTGATTTTTCGCCGGCCGGTCGCTTGCAAGAAAAAATTGCGGTAGCGGTATGTAGTGGGCGGTAGTCGATAAGACTAATCTGCTCGAGAAGCCCAGATGATTGAGGTGTTGGGATGTTGTTTGGTGCTATGTTTCACCACTTCAAGTATGGCGCGGAAGAGAGAAGCCCTGGTGCGATTTCGGGCGACCAGTTTCATGGAATAGTCGATTATCTGAGCCGGGAGTCTTCAATTGTTGGAGCAAGCGAGTTTCGGTCTCGTCTAACTGGAAATTCGCGGAATCAGTCAGGAGTGGTGCTAACGTTCGACGACGGTTTAGCGTCTCACTACCATCTCGTTCGGCCAATCCTCACGAAATTGGGGATACAGGGGATTTTCGCCATCTATAGTTCCGTCTTTTCAAGTGACCCTGACCCTCTCGAGCTTTTTGCAGCCTTCCGAAATCAGGAATTCGAATCCTTCACGGACTTTTGGTCAGAATTTCTCGAAGAATTCTCAAAGCATAACGCAGGACTTGTGAATCGATTATCGGAGTTTGACGAGACACAGTTTCTATCTGAATTCCCGTTCTATACCTCCGAGGAGAAGAGGTTTCGCTACGCGCGGGACGTCTTGCTCAGGCGTGAAGAATATGAGGCAATTATGTGGAGTTTGATTCGCGCGCACAGAGAGTTTGATTACAAGAAAGTTGCATCACAGGTGTGGATGTCTGAGAAGCAGGTCAGGGAGATTTGGGAGGACGGTCATGAAATTGCCCTCCATAGTCATACGCATCCCACCCGAATGGATATCCTTACGAAATCTGAACAAGAGGCCGAGTATCTCGAGAATTTTCAGTGGTTGTCAAGAATCGCAACCAGACCGAGTGCCGTTGCTCATCCATGTGGGCGTTACGACGAGATCACCTTGGACGTGCTCGAATCGCTAGGGGTTGACTTGGGCTTCAAATCTACTTTTGACTCCATGCCAATTCGTTCGCAACTTGAGGTTCCACGAATTGACCACACTGAGTTGCTTTCGTTGTCAAATACCAATGGTGCTCTGCCGGGCTAGTGGAGTTGAATTTTCGGCAGGTTTTCCTAATCTAGTCTTGACGGTGAGTAGAAAGCTCATCACCTGGGCAAGAGGTTCTCGTTGGGCCCGCGGCTAGGTCCTATGTGGCCAGAAGGTCCTTTGATTACCACACTGCGAAGTGATAGGAGTTGCTGAGATGGTTCATGCTTCGGCTGCACTCTGGATTACCTATGACGTTCTGAGAGAAAAACAGCATCTCGCGCAAAAATCCAAAGCCTTGGGCTACGCGACCTTTTCTAAGTCTGATCTTCGTCAACCCTCGGTAGGGTCTGACACTATTTTTCTCTTGGGGAGTGGAAGTTCAGTTAACCAGCTGAGCGATGGAAACTTCGCGACGATAGGGCAGAACGTATCTATAGGGATTAACGCTTGGGCGATCCATCCTTTTGTTCCGTCTGCTTACAGTTTTGAATTCTCAAAGACCCCCGGTCCGCCCGGTCCAGAGAGGCGAATTATGGAGGAATTTTTGTGTCGTCCCCAGGTTCTAGCACGTTCGCCTGCGCTACTCTTCCTCCGTCCAGCAGGAACCGCAGCAGCAGCAAGGAAGTTTTCACTTCATCCTTCGCTCGAAAATCAGGCGAGAATCTATGGGCGATTCGCGCTTCCGCGTAACCGTGCAATTTCGATATCTGCGGAAATGCGCAGAATTTTCAGAGCGTATGCTTCCGGTTTGATTCCCTCAGAAATCTTGCTCGATAACGGCGCGTCTATTGCTAGATTACTGTCGATGTCGTTACTTAGCGGCTTCAAGCGAATAGTGTTGGTAGGGGTGGATTTAGGGGGAAGCGAGTACTTTTGGCAGGAGTCTAGCCACATATCTTTCGATGAAGAAGTGATCTCAGCTTTCCGTCGTGATAGGTCTCCTGAGCATCGAACGATGGAGGTGGGCCAAAGGGTGGTCGGGATCGCCGACTTCATAGGTGAGCTGAGCCTAATTGCGATGGACCAATTTCAGGCAGAGATTTTTGTGGGTTCAAACCGGTCTCTTCTTTCCAAAACCCTCCCCGTTTTCAACTGGTAGCTCCGGCGAGCCCGGAGAATTCTGTGTCTGGAATTCAAGATATGCAGCTAGCCCAATTTTGGATTCCCCGGGTCGGTTTCTCCAAAGCCTGCCAACGAAGTCATCGAAGTGTGTCGGAACACCAAGCAGCCTAACCCTCGCGCCGAAGTCTATGTCGTTGGGTCGATTCCACGCTTTTCTCCACGAGTGGATGTTCCATTTTAGTCGCTTCAAATAGATCCGATAAACCCAAGTTGAGACCCCCCCTATTGTGTAAGCGCCAATCTTGTTTCCTTGGGTTATCTCGACAAAATTCCCGTCGATAATTACCTCACCTTTGCTTGAGTAGAAATCAGCATCAAATTCGTTGAGACATCTCAACGCCCGCTCAATATGATTAGCAACCCATTCGTCGTCGTCTCCGATAATTGCTACGAACTGACCCTTCGCTCTAGAGTGCCCAACATTTAGGGGCTTGGTGGGACCCATGAGCCAGTGAAACTCAGGCCTGTCAGGGTAGCCGAGCTTCTTGCGTGGCACGTTGACGAGACGAATCCTTGCATCTTCAAGTTCATTGACACGACTTTCAGTGTCATCTGTACACCCGTGAGCCAAAACAATGATTTCAAGGTTTGTGTGTGTTTGAGCAAGGACCGATTTCAATGAGCGCTCTAGCAGCATTTCAACTCTGTTGTGTGTTGGAATCAGAACAGTTACCAGATCACCATCTTGCTGTGTGATGCGAAGAAGCTTGGCAAATCTATGTGTAAGAACTATCAGGAAACCTGAAATGTGTAGCAGAGCTGAGTAAAACAAGCCCAAAATTCGGTTCCCGAAGTGGGGGGACTGAATTCTACTCTGATTCATTATCCTGCGGTTCTTTGTTTCAACTGTTTCAGGTCGGGGGCACACTCTAGTCTAGGGAGGTGCGTGACGTAAGTTCGAGCCAGTGACTCAAAGCTCGCACATTATGGGATGGGTGTGATTTTGCAAGAAGTGGTCGCGCTACGTTTGGTAGGAGGTCTGGGCAGCCAGCTTCATAAATATTGCTTCGGCTACGCCCTGGCCCGTGAGCTTGACGTTACTCTCGCGCTTGATCTTGATTGGTATAAGAGACGAGGTCAAGAAGAAGCTGGCCGCAAGAGAAGGGATTATCTTCTTGACCAGTTCTTGATTAGCGCTACCACTTCTGTCCCCCCTTTGACGAAAAATGTTGCAAGTTTGCAGGCTAAGAGCTTCAGATATGCCAAGAGACTTTTTGGGCCGCAAGGTTCTGCCGAGAGCAGAAAGAGATTAGGAAAACTTTTTTCGAAGCTTGGGATAGTGCACTTTGACTTCAGAGATGGTGAGACGTGGCAGGACGTCAGATCGACACTGGCGAAGCCGGTGCGATATGTTTCCGGCGAGTTTGGTGTCGATTTTTCAACGTTCCAACACCTGAGGAAGGATCTCCAGGATGAGTTGAGTCCGGTTATTCCTCTTTCGCCGTTGGCCCGCGAAATTCTAAGAAAAATCGATAGGACTAATTCGATTGCTGTTCATGTGAGAAGAGGAGATTACCTTCACGGCACATATTTCTCAGTTCAGAAACCAGAATATTTCTCTGTCGCTATTGACGAACTGATTGGTAGTCTGAGCTCGCCTCGCGTCTACTTATTCAGCGATGATATCTCGTGGTGCGAAGAGATTCTTCAGCCTCGATTGGGTGTGAACTCGACTATCGTGGGCAACTTGACGACTTACGAAGACTTCCAACTTCTTTCCAAGGCCCGTTCATTGGTCATTTCTAACAGCGGCTTCTCGTCGATGGCTGCATGGTTATCGAGTTGCGACCCGCGTGTGGTTGCCCCAAAGCAGTGGTTTTCGAATCAGCCAATCAACGAAATTCAACTAGCTTCGTTGCCCTTGGAATGGAGCTTGAGGTAACGATTAATCTCAGATTCACAGACTTTGAGGCTTCATGCGAATGTAGAAGTCATCCCACATGGAATACTTCTCGAGCACGCGTGTGTATCCTTGCCCTGCCAAAAGACTAAGGATCAATTCTCGACTCCGGGTGTAATTGTGTTCTACGGAGATCAGTCCGAAAGAATATCTTGCAAAATCGATACCGGACAAAATTTCATACTCAGAACCTTCGGTGTCCAATGAGAGGTAATGGATGAAGCTGGGCAACTCGAATTCTCTCGCGAAAGTATCCCAGTCTGTAGTTTGCATCACCACAGTGGCTTCTGTTTTTCTTTCCGAAGCCACAGATATGACGTTTTCATCCACCAGCGTGGATCGTGTTCCTTTCATATCGAATTCCAATTCGACATCTGCAGCTGACCAAAGAGGTCTCGTGCTGAGTGGAGCTCCACGGTGAGACCTTAGTAGATCTTTGTACTCAGGATTCGGCTCAACCAAAACTCCTTTCCAGCCAAAGTGCCTCTCGAGGAGATAGGTATTTGATAATCGAGAAGGGTGGGATGCCCCGATGTCCACAAACCACCCATCAGCTGGGAATCCGTTCAGGGTCAATGCGAACAAATCTTGGGAGAGCTGTGACTGGCTGAAAAAACAAGATTTCACTCGTTTGACCAATTGGAATCGCGACCTCGGTGAGCCAGACCTCATGTCGTCCATTACAAGGCGACGATGGCTTGCAGCTCGCAGTCGACGCTGGATATCCACCAAGGTTCTGAGATTCATGAAGCGACTATTCTCTCGATGGCATTGCAGACCCTCACTATGTCGGCGCTAACGAGGTGCGGCCCAATTGGCAGGCTGAGGAGGTCGTCGCCGATGGTCGTGTCCAAAGCCAGGAGGTGCCTTTCTTCGACGGAGTCTTTATAGTTCATTTGCTGAATGGGAGGTATTGGGTAGTGTATCGAAGTCTCAATTCCCGAATCGAGTAGTAAGGTCTGAAATTGGTCTCTGTGCGTAACCCGAACGACATATTGGTGCCACACGGGTCTTACACCCTCAAGTACCGTTGGAAGCGACATGAGCCTGAAGCGAGCTCTTGGGTAAGAACCGATTAAAGGACGCAGCAAAGAGCTATAGATTTCCGCATTTTGAGCTCGTCGCGCGTTCCACTCGTCAAGGTGAGGCAGTTTTTCGCTCAGCACCGCAGCTTGAAAATCGTCCATTCTGGAGTTTACTCCGAACGTTTCATGATGATACTTCTTCGATGAACCGTAATTTCGCAGGGCCTTAAGCCTCTTCGCGATTTTCGCGTTGTTGGTGGTTATCCCGCCGGCATCGCCCAGCGCTCCGAGATTTTTACCTGGGTAGAAACTCCAGACAGCGGCTTCGCTATGCCCTCCAATGCGTCTACCCTCGAAAGTCGCGCCGTGGGCTTGGGCGGCGTCTTCTATCAAGGTGACATTCTGGCGTTTCGCGATTGCACCCAATCTTGCTAAGTCTGCAGGCTGTCCGTAGAGGTGAACCGCAATGATTGCCTTTGTCTTTGGTCCGATTGCTGCTTGCACTGCATCGGGGTCGATGTTGAAAGTGGCTTGGTCGTGTGTGATCGGTATAGGTTTTGCCCCAACGAGAGTCACCGCAATCCAGGTTGCAATAAATGTGTTATCTGGAACTAACACTTCGTCCCCAGCGCCGATATCGAGTGCTCGTAAGGTGAGGTGCAGAGCGTCCAGACCGTTCCCTACGCCAACCGCGTAATCAACATCGCAGTAACTGGCCCATGCTTCCTCGAACTCTGTGAGACTCGGGCCCAAAAGAAAAGTGCTCGTGTTGATGATGTCGTCAAGTCGGGTCCTGAAGTTACTGGCCAGCTGGGCATGCTGAAATCGGAGGTCAAGAAACTTGACCAATTCAGCTGGTTTGGAGTTATTCCCTTGTGACGTCAAGTGGTTTCCTTGTCAGAAGAGGAAATTTTTGAGAACTCTTCGTAGTCTCGGATGTAGTCGTCTTCCATGTATAGGTCGGAGGCTAGAACTAGGCATACTGCGTCATCACTGAAGTGATGAAGTTCTCTCCAGGTCAATGGAGGTATCAGAATTCCCTCGCGGGGACTGTTCAGTTGAAATTCTCTTTTCACACCTTTTCGTTCCAACTCAACAGTGAATGATCCTGCGATTGCCACCATGAATTGCACCAGATTGACGTGTGCATGACCTCCTCTCGCCGAGTCGGGGCCTAAGCCGTGAAGATAGTAAATTCTTCGGGCGAGAAAAGGGATATCAATTTCGGATTCCACGACACTCAAAACACCGCTGTGGTGATCGAAACTGCGCAGAGAAAGTAGCTTGATTTCCCCCCATACGCTAGGGGGAAAAATACCGCGTGCGTTGGAGTCCGTCATATCTAGTTCCCCTCAGGTTCTATCAAGCTCGCCATAGTCTTCCCCAGTTTCCGGGCACAGATACCTATCGCCAAATTTTTCAAGCTTGAAACCAGCTCTGCCGACCCATCCAATTCGCCGCGCGGGATTTCCTACAAACAACCCATATCGCGGTACATCGGTGAGGACTACAGACCCAGCGCCTACCATGGCCCACTCGCCAATTTCCACCGGTGGCACGAGAATTGCTCCAGCCCCAATAGAAGCCCCGCGTCGAATCGTGATTCCCTGTGGCCTCCAGTCGCCTAGACCTTTTGGCCTACCATCAAGGCTCACAGCTCTCGGGTTTCTGTCGTTGGCAAGAATTACCCCTGGCCCGATAAATGCGTCAGATTCGATCTGGCTGGGCTCATAGATAAGCGCATAGTTCTGAATCTTGACCCGATCCCCAATAACTACTCCGGGGCCAACGTAGCAACCTTGCCCAACGCTGCAGTCTGCTCCCACGATGCTATTTTCCCGGATCGTTGCGAAGCGCCAAACTCTCACCGATGAATGAACTGAAGCGAGCGGCGAGATGAAATTCGATTCACTGGGCACGCCCGCAGGCTATCACGGCTAGGAAAGTGATCTCCGGCGGGGTACGTAGCGAATAGCCGATATTGTTGGCAGGCGAGCAACTGTAAATAGTGCTGCGGTCCCCAACCTAGCGAGGGAGCCTGAATTGGATGTCCAAGTGCGCGGTATGGAAGTCGATGACTGGCCAAAGGTTAGGGAACTCATTGAGTCGGAATGGGAAGCACACCACCCTGTTTCCGAACAAGATTTTTTCATTTGGCAGCACTCGGGGTTTGGCTCAAACAGAGGCCTTCACAATACTGCCCTTGCGTTCGCGAACGACGAGCTGATCGGAATGCGTGGCGTGATTCCAGGGGTCTATCAAATCTTCGACTCTGATGGGAATCTGAGAATCCTGGAGGGGGGTTCTTTCGCAATGTGGATCGTCGCAAAGGACTTTCGCGGCAAAGGCGTCGGGGGCGCACTTCTTTCCCATTGTGAGGCGAACCTTGGGATTACCGTGGCCGTTGGCTCGAACGAATCGACCTCAGTTCCAATCTATTTGAAGGCTGGATACAAGAGAATCAAAGGCCTCCATCACTGGTTCAATGTCTTTCATCCTGATGGGCTCAAGCTAATTTGGGGCTCGGCGGAGACCCAAAATTTTACTGCTGAACGGAAAGGGCGGATTTCGACCGAACTTCTAGACGTCTCCGACCCCGTATTTCTGGCGAAGCTATGGGAACAATTTACGGTCGAAAATCGTGTAACCGGTCTGCATCGAAATGCTGAATTCTGGACTTGGCGCTATCTGCAGCACCCAAAATTCCGTTATTACCTGCATTCAAATGTTGCAGGGACCGCAGTCTCAGTTTCACGAATTGAAGACGTAGATTTGGAAGGAAAGAAGCGGAAGGTTCTTCGCCTTATCGAAATCATCCCGGTAGCAGAAGGGACTAATTTGAGCAACGTTAATGAAGCAGATTTGAGGTTCATCGAGGCAGTTTTGGACTGGGGAAGGAGCCGAGGTTGTATTGCTGCAGATTTTCGCTCAACCCAATTTGAGCGCTACCTGTTTCTGCGCGACGCGGGCTTTACCCTCAATAAATATGAATCTGAGACGGCAGAGATGGGATTTGCTGGCCAATTGGATCCCCTTGATTATGGCGCAAGACCAATTAACGTTCATTGGAAAGTAAACGCTCCAATCAAAATTGGGAAAGCGAAACTGTACATTTCGAAAGCCGACAACGACATGGATAGACCCAACAAAAGGGGGGTCAAGTCCGAGCGCCTTGGTGATTGACTCGTAAGCCTCGGATACAGTTGCGCTCTACCCATTTTCACGATTTTCAAAGACCGACTGCCGATCTCAGCCGCGAAAAACAGAAACAAAGGGAATTATGGGACGTCACCGATATCCGCAATCTTTCAGGGAGCAAAACTAATTGCTAAGGGAATTTGAGTTCTCAGAACCGCACGAGGAGTGTCCGGCTTGTGCGCATCTGTCATTGAGGAGCAGTGCTTCATTCTCCCCCAGTTTTGATTGTTGCAATAGCTGCTCTACGCGCTTCATGAACCCCCCACTTACTCCCCAGTATTTCGATGATCTCTACAGCGGGGAGTATTGGAATCAGCGGGGTCGGGATTTGCAGACACGAGTTAAAAAGCAATTGGATAGGGCGAGCGTCATTTCTTTTTTTCTTGCCAAGTGGCTTCGTGGAGACAGCTCAGCATCATCACTTGAAGTTGGAGCTGGGTACGGGGGGGTCAGTCTCGGTCTAAAGAAATTGCACAACCTCAGGGCGACTGTCTTCGATCCAGACCTGGAGGCGATGAATCACGCGAAGACAGCTGGACTTGAAATATTTAATGAGGACGGTGCTCGGTCTCAACAAAACCGGCGGCACTTCAACTTATTGATGTTTGTTCATGTCCTGGAACACCAGACTCACCCTAGAGAATTTCTGAATCGGTGGCTTCAGTACCTCGATATCGGAGGGCTGGTAGTTGTCGAAGTGCCCAATGGCCAAGTGATCAACCATTTCTCGTTGGTCCATCCCATGATTTTCACGGCTTCTGGGCTGACGCGTCTTCTTAGATCAGTCGGAATTACCGGAAAGATCTATCGTCACTCAGGCTCACAGAATTCCGCTCTTCCAAAAAAGTATCTGCTCTTTATTGGTAAGCGCCATGAAGTTGGTTCTCTTTTGTTTCGGAGATTGCCGGTTCCGCTCCTTTCGCGCTTTCTATCAACTTTGCTTTCTAACAGGTACGCTCGAGCGATTGACAGGAGAATATTGGGTCGGGTCAAGCCCGCCATTTCCGCCAATCGAGATAGCCTTCGGCGAACTGTAGAGATGTAGGAAACTCAATTACGCTTCGATCATCGGGGTGAGGCAGTGCTCTTCCGAACCACTAAGTCAATCCCCAGCTCGAGGTGGGAAATGTCAGACCCAGCGCCTGCTCGTCCCAATTGGGCTAAAGCTTCGGACACGGCGATGCTTCCTTGGCGTGACGGGTGCTGGTTCATGGTGGTGAGGCCAAAAATTTCACCGAGAGGATGACCGTCAATTCCAATGATGGAGAGGTCTTCTGGGATGCGGATCCCAAGTTCCCGAGCGGCTGTTATCACTCCAATCGCGATTTCGTCCGAGCCCGCGACAATGGCAGTGGGGCGAGACTGGGAATCACCGAGAGCCTTCAGTGCACTTCGATAACCCCCTGCGATATCAAAATCGTCGGCGAAAAAATCATCGGTGTGACCCAAGTTGGCATCACTCAGGGCTTCGCGAAAGCCTTTGAGGCGATTCGAGTGAACCTCAAAGTCGAGCTGTTTCTGCTGGTCTCCACCGATGTGGGTGATTTTGGTGTGACCTAACTCGAGGAGATGTTCTGTCGCCCGTTTAGCGGTCCTCTCATCGTCGATAGAGAAGGTTGGGATTCCTGGGATTTGACCTCCAATTCCTACAATGGGTTTGCCCAACTTTCGAAGCCTCTGA
>Ga0181560_10006490_pt1 | contig 10168 bp, 10 predicted proteins | sample 011ome_20_FD_133751 | JGI IMG/M metagenome (GOLD analysis project Ga0181560, IMG submission 133751) | Coastal salt marsh microbial communities from the Groves Creek Marsh, Skidaway Island, Georgia - 011509CT metaG (megahit assembly) | ecosystem: Environmental > Aquatic > Marine > Intertidal...
CACGTCAGCGAGAGGATGCGAGGCGAAGCGAACACCCCCGGAGCAGGAGCACTCGTCTTCACTCAACCGCGTTAGGGGGTGTTCGCCTTGTACAGCGAGAGCTAGATAAACTGACTTACAGTCAGTCACTGTAAATACGATCAATCTTTCACAAAAAAAAAATCACGACGAGGTTTGCTGCGGTCCTGTCCAGTGCTTGCGTCATTTTGAAACGCAGCGGGGGGGCGCGTCCGAGACGTCCCTTAGCACCCGCGAGGATGTTCGGCAAGATGTTCGCGGGGGGGAAAGGGGGCGCCCAACCCGCGGGCGGCGGAGGACCAGGCTTGGGAGTGGGAACGATGCCGATGGGGGGCGCCCAACCCCAGACCGCGGGTGGAGGGGCCGCGGGAGGGATGGCGATGTCAGCGGAGGACGTAAAGGAGGCTTTCCGGGAGTTTGATCTGGACAAGAACGGTTACGTAGGCGCGGCGGAGATATCTCACATCTTGCAGAGCATGGGAGAGAAGGCGACGGACGACGAGGTGGACGAGATGATCCTCATGGCGGACTTGGACGGGGACGGGCAAGTGAGCTTCGACGAATTCTTCAAGCTCATAAACTCTTTTCAAGGGATGCCGCCACCGCCCGGGATGTCGCTGCAAGGGATGGGGAAAGGAATGGATGGGTCTTCGATGCAACCGCCGCCACCGGGGAACCCGGTACAGGACATGGAGTCGTTCCAAAAGATGCACGGCCTGGACAACGACGCGTTGAAAAAAGTGTACAAGCAGTTCTTATCAGTCGACGCGGACAAGTCCGGGATGGTAGACGTGAACGAATTCTGCCGCCTCCTTCGCGTGGACCGGTCGCCGTTCGTCGAGCGGCTGTTCTCGATGTTCGACTCCGACCGCACCGGGCTCATAGACCTGAAGGAGTTCGTCGTCGGTCTTTCAAACGTCGGCACCGCGGCGAGAGAGGACAAGGTGAAGTTCGCGTTCCAAGTCTTCGACCTGGACGGCAGCGGGAGCATCGACGCGGACGAGCTGCGTAAGATCGTCAAGGCGACGAACATGGCGAGCGAGAAACAGTTGACTCGCAAGGTGGAGTGGCTCATGAAGCAGTGCGACTCGGACGGAGACGGGCAGATATCCTTCGACGAGTTCGTGAACCTCGCGAAGAAATTCCCGAACATAGTTTTTCCCGCCTACAGCCTCGCGAGCGGGCTCGGTGGGCTCTCGAAGTGACGGGGCGGGGACTTTCAAGTATTAGCAACGCAGAGTCGACATCTCTCCTCGTCCAGCACTCGACCATCATCACTCCGTCCCGAACGCGCGGTCCCCGGCGTCGCCTAACCCGGGGATAATGTATCCGGCATCGTTCAGCTCCTCGTCGATCATCGCCGCGTACACGCGCAACCCTGGGTACTTATCCGATAACACCGTAAGCGCGGGCGGGCACGTCACGACGCACACGACGCGAATGTCGCTCACCTTCGCGCCCCGGCTGACGCACTCGTCGATCGCTTTCACGATCGTGCCCCCGGTCGCGAGCATCGGGTCCGAGATGAGGACGCGCTGTCCTTCGGGGAACTGCGACGGGAGCTTGTTCAGGTACATCTTCGCCTCGAGCGTCTCTTCGTCGCGCGCGAATCCGAGGTGGTACGTGTTCGTCACGGGAAGCACGGTTTTCGCCTCCTCCAGGAGCACCAACCCCGCGCGTAATATCGGAACGACCGCGATCGGCTGATTCGGGTCTACCATCTCCACCGTCGCGGTGCCCACAGGACCCTCGACCTCGGCGCTGAACGTGGGAAGCCAGTCGCGCGCGGCTTCGTAGATGAGCAGCCGGCCGAGCTCGCCGAGGGTGCTCCTGAAAATCGAAGGAGGCGTCATCGCGTTCCTCGCTATGGCGAGCCAGTGATTAATCAAGGGATGAGGGGGCACGAAGACGAGCATCTGGTTCGTGGAAGGGCCCTTGGCGCGTTCGGGTTCGCCCCCCGACTTCGCCTCGTCATCCGCCGCCGCCGCGCGCGCGACCGCGAGCCGGAGCCCTGGACGAAGCGGCGGCGTTGGTTTCCTCCTCGAACGCTCGTTTCTCCTCGCCGTCCCCGTCGCCGAAAGCGAACACGCCGCGATGCTGCTCGCCATGGTCACTCGCGGGATCGCTCAGGAACGTACGAAGGATGCGAGGCGGTCCCGACGTGTATCGAACGACGCGGCCGCGACGGATGCGAAAAAGTGACGTGACCATGAAGCAGTCTCGGCTTTTTGGATAAGTCGGACGATGGTCCCCGCTCGCGACGCCACACACCGTCGCGCGCGATCAACCGCGGCGAGTCTGGTCGATCGTCCGAGTCGCAGAAGTCATGTCCGCCGCCACCTCCGCCGCTAGACTTGCGCCGCCGTCCCACGCGCGGGCGTTACGCACGCACCGACGCTCGGCGACCGCACCCCGTCGCGCTGCGAACGCTCCCTTGCGATGCGTCGCCGCCGCTGCCGTCGAGCGCGACTCCGTCAGTCTCGTGCTTCTCGCCGGCGGCGTCGGCAAGAGGATGGGAGCGAACATGCCGAAGCAGTATCTCCCCCTCCTCGGAACGCCGATCGCGCTGTACAGCCTGAAGAAGTTCGCGGAGATGGACGAGGTCGGCGAGATCGTCGTCGTGTGCGATCCGTCCTACCGCGACGTCTTCGAGGAGTGCGCGGTGTCGAAACCGGTCAAGTTCGCGCTCCCGGGGAAGGAGAGACAAGACTCGGTGTTCAACGGTCTCTCCGAAGTGCGCGACGGCGCCGCGCTCGCCGCGATCCACGACTCCGCGCGACCTCTCGTGTCCCTCGACGACGCGAGACGGTGTTTCCAAGACGCGATGGAGCACGGCGCGGCGGTGCTCGCGGTGAAGTGCAAGGCGACGGTGAAGGAGGCGAACGACGACTTGTCCATCGCTAAAACATTGGACCGAAGTAAGCTGTGGGAGATGCAGACGCCGCAGGTCATCAAGCCGGAGATTCTCAAGGAAGGGTTCAAGCTCGTGAACGAGAAAGGGTACGAGGTGACGGACGACGTGAGCATCGTCGAGTTCATGGGACGACGGGTGCAAATCACCGAGGGGAGTTACGTGAACATCAAGGTGACGACGCCGGAGGACATGTTCATCGCGGAGCGGCTCATGAACGAAGACCAATAGAAAGAGGGTGCGGCGCGATTTCATCGTCGTCTCAGAAGCGCGCGTCCGCGTCGCCCGGGCGCGCTGCCGGAGGGACGCGGCGTCGCGGCGGCGCCGGGCGCCGCCGCGGCGTCGTCCGTCGCGTGAGTAGTTATTGTATTACAACGATCCCATCGACGCGTATGAAGGACACGCGCGCGCCGAGTTTATCGCCGACGCGCGGCGACCGCGCGCGCGCGAAGACGTCGCGTCGCGGTCGCTGCACGTGCCGGCGTGCAAGCGAACACTCTAAAAAGTTACAGTCACGCAGCGCAGTCCGCACTCCAAATCCACTCGTAGTGGTCGCTGAGTTGGGCCAATCGCGGTCGCGCGTCTTCAAACACACACGCACCACGCCGTCCATCGCGGTTGTGATAATCTTGATCGCCGTCTCCCGTGAACCTGTCACAGGCGGCGAGTGGAAACCGCGTAACGTGCTCGTCACCCGAGCACCTCCGCAGAGATGGTGCGTCTCGCGCGGCACGAGAACACATTCATCGCCCCGACGATAACACCCAGGACGCGACGATCGATCCTCGCGATCTCTCTCTCTCTCTCTTCCTCTCTCCACGAACTGACGAGTGTCATCTTTCCTACGCAGGGTGCTAAACACGAGACGCGGATAAGAAACTCGTCCTTCATCCCCCTGGGCTTCAACTTCGTGAAGGTGAGACCTCCGTTCTCGCGCGCGACGATCCCCGCGCGTTTGTTCTCAACTCATTGTCGAATAATTCTTCGAAATTCCGCGACTTTGCGATCGCACAACCGCGTGCTGGTTTCCCCTGGACCTGAGCGGTATCCCCCGCGTGCACACCATGAGGTAATCTCCTAACGTTCTCGTCACCACCGCGTGCATCCCATCTTCTCGCAGGAAATGGCCGAGAAACTTATGAACGACTCTGATAAGGACGGCTTGATCGACTTCATACGGATGACGCGAATGCTGTTTCACTACGAGTACCTGGAGTCGAGGGATCGCTTGAAGCTAAACTTCGAGCTTGTGACCGCGGCGCAGGATGATAACGAGACACTCGTGAACGTCACGGAGGCGCAGCTGAGCCCTTCGGAATTTCACTCGCTCTCCGTGGATTTTGTCGGAGACTTCTGCTCGCTCTTAGCGGACGCGAACTACTCGCTCCTGACACAGAAAGAGTGGGAGGTAGCGATGGCGGAGAATTTCATGTTCAACTTGCCCTGCGACATCGCGTGGGATAAGTTCGACAAGAACCTGCTCAGCTCGTTTCTGAAGCAGAATCCAGCTCTCAGTCAAGGACTGCCGCAGTTCGCGGACTCCGCGTTGCTTTTCAAGCGCGGCAACGGCACCGCCGTGGCTAAGGGAATGTTCATCCAACAAAAGGTCGAGATGCTGATCGACATGGCCTTGGTAGAGCCGTTTCTTTGGTTGATAGGGAAACCGAGGGTCGTCATCGCGTCCATGGACGGCTACGCCGTGCCGGGCGCCAAGGAGAAACGACACGACGTCAGCACGGTCGAGCGCAAGACGTTGCGTAGACTGCTCCCCACCCCGTTCGCAGTGTTGAAAAGCTTTTTCTCCACCATGGAACTTCAAGAGCCGACGTTTAAGGAGCTGGTCATACTGTACCGGATGGACAAGCCCGAGGGTGACCAAAAAGCCGCCGTCGGCGGAGCGGGGCCGCTCGTGATTAAGTCTTTCCACGACGTCCCGATGGCGGACGTTGAGATGGTTTTTCCCGAGGTCAGAATCACGGTGAAATTCTTAGACATGCTCATCAACGTCACGCTCATGATCGTCGCCGTCTTCACGTTCATCGGGACGCTGATGGGCAGCATCGTGTGGTCCACGCAAACTATCAGCCTCATATCCATGTTGTGTGGCAAAGTCGCGCAGTCAATTTTCGCGCTGATGAACAAACAAGTGCGATACACCGCCATGATGGCGAATCAGCTCAAGTCCAAGAGCTCGAACAGTCAGATCGGGTTGCTGATGCATACAATGGAGTCGATGGAGGATCAGGAGTGCAAAGAAATGATTCTGTCGTACAGCATCTTAACCGCGCACGGAAAGAGCATGACGCTCAAGGAGATCGACACCGCGTGTGAGGCTTTGATGCACGATCACTTTGGACTTAACGTAGACTTCGACGTTGAGGGCGCGATCGTGAAGCTCCTTCGCGAGAGGTTGGTAGAGCAAACGTCAGGCGTGTTGTACACCGCGACGCCGTTGAAGAAGGCGCTGCAGAGACTGGACAAAAAGTGGGACAACCTGTTCAACTATCGCGACACCGCGAAGAAATTGGACAAGAAGGACAAGAAGGAGACGGAGTCGAGGGCGGGGTACCAGAACGCGGAGGCGACGCTCCAGCAAAATCTGGCGAACAGCGACCGTGACCGGGCCAAGGTGGTCAGTCGCCTGAAGGAGCAGCAAGACGAGATCTCGAAGAGGATCAAAGAGTTAGAAGAGAAGATGACTGGTTATAAGTGGCGCACCGGTTGAACCGGCGACTGGGTTTCCCGACGCGCGATCGATCGATGAATGCGTGTGCGAACGTTTCCTCACATCGTACGTGTAGAGTATGCTAGCGCTATTAGTTCAAGGGCTCGTTCGATTTTTGCGGTGTTCAAGATGCGCGAGCGACTCGACGTGAAAAGCGCCAAGTCAAACACCATCGCGACGACGACGATCCGTCGTTCAGTCCGCCGTGGCGTCATCCCCATCCGCGTCATCTTCACCCTCTTCCTCACCCTCTTCGTCGTCTTCGTTATCCTCCCCGTCACCTTGGGACGCGGCTTCTCCGTCGCCGACTCCGCCCGCTGCGTCCTCCGAGGCTTTGCGCTTCTTCGACGCCGCGTCGGTCTTCTTCGCCGACTTCGCGGCCGCGTCTTTCTTCAAACCTGCGGGATATATGATTCATTAGAGAGTCGGCGCGGTTAACGATCGTTCGCGGAGTTTGGACTGGAAAAATGTAGCGGTCGAAGAACTGGACGAACGAACACGCCTCTTGGGTCGCGGGTGGGCCGTGCGGTTTCGCGAAGTGACGACCGCGCGGATGTTTCTTCGTCTCACCTTCGAACGCCTGCCTGAGAGGTTCGCTGAACTCGCCGAACTCGAGCTCGTCGATCGCCTTGAAGACGTCTTCCACGCTGATGGTCTGCCGTTTGCCGTCGCGGCAGATGTCGTTCGCGGTCGCGGTCAGGTAATGAATGAAGATCTTGGCGCACTCGCTGAAGGCTTGGAGGGCTTCCTTCTGGACGTTCCCGTCCGGGCCCTTGCCGCCCTTGCCGTCGCCTGCGAAGCCCTCGTTCATCAGCTCCGTCAGCTTCTTCTTCACGATCCTCTTGATGTGCGCGCGAGGCAGATCATCCCCGTCGGACGACATCACGAGCGAGCGCCGTGAGTGATGAGAGGCGCACGCGGAAGTGCCTAAGCTCGCCAGCGCTGGACGAGTTGTCCAGATTGTCAGTTAGACCGGCCGCTTGATCGAAATATTTGACCCATCGTGACGGTGAAATCGCCTCCGACTTGATCGGGGTTTATCGTTCGACCGATCATCTTGAAAGCGGAAATTTGAATTGAAGAACTCGTCGTTGTTTTTGAACCGAGGGAGTCCGCCACGCGCGTCACACTCTCTCGCCGCGCCTTTCGCGAGCACGGTCACTTCCGCGAGCGACCGTCGCGCGCGCGCGATTGCACGCGAAGAACCGGCCGAAAGCCCCCCGCGCGCACGCGACGCAGGGTTGCACGGCACGCGTTCGACGAGGGAAAGAAGTCCCTGAGCCGTTGCGAGCGATCTCGGCGAGAATTCCACGCGCACGACCGCTGTGGGACTCGCGCGGAGGACGTGCGACATACGCGACAGGTCCTGCGATAGATTGATATCGTCACCCACCGGGAGGGCGAAGACGAGCGCGCGCTCCCCCGCCGCGAAGATGGCGACGGCGACGTTCCCTCGCGAAAGAGCGGCCTCGACCGCGCGGATGCTGACTCTGGTTTTAACCGTCCTCGCGTTCGCGCGAGGGGCTGATGCTGCAATAATCACCGACAGTGCCGGAATATCAGCTGCGATCGTGTATCCCATCGACTACACCGGCGTGTCTGCCTCCCCGACCGTGACGACGACCGTCGTCACGACGGTCGGCTCGTGCACGTGCGACTTGACAGAGGGCGCTTGCGACGCCAACTGCTGCTGCGACACGACAGACTGTTCGGTGCGCGCGTCCACAGTTTCCGTTTCCTTCGAAGTGACTGCGAGAAATCCGCGAAAATGTACCACGAGACGTATTTTAAATCACGAGCACCCGAACGTCGCGGACGACACGTCTGCGCTCGAGTGTCCCGCGTTCGTCCGCCACCGGATTCGACAGAAAGAAACGAGAATTTAAACCCCCCTCGAAATCGACGTTCGCGTCTTTGGCGTTGACCTTTATCCACCCTCCCCTTCACTTCACTGAACAGGCTGCTGAGATCGCGCTCTTCTCCGCGCGATTGGACGACACAAGCACTCACGTGTGCCTCGACGAGGGCCCCGCGTCCCCTGCTCTGGACTACTGCATTTCGAGCTCGACCGTGAACTCGGTCAACTTGCCCGCGAGCAGCTCCCTCGCTCAAGTAACGAAGTCTGAGACGGACCGATCGTTTCTGTCGCAACAGATGTGCATTTACCAGGACAACAACGCCGAACTGTCGAAGTACTTCACCGACCCAGGCGTCGCGACGTCTGCCAACCTGATCGAGGCCAGGACCCTGAACATCGGGCGGGCTTGGCTCCCGGACCCGACCGCCGTCGCCGCGTCGGAAGCTCTCGTGACTGCATTGGACACCAACTCTGCGTACCGCTTCAACGACACCGTCCGCCTGTCGTCTAAGTTGACGTCGCCGGGAGGGGTATGGACCTTGCCCGGTGCTACCTTTACCGGCGAGTGCGACTGGGTGAACGTGGTCGGGTTCGGGATGCGCCTTCCGAACTCCATCACGAAAAACTCCTCGACGTGCGTGGTGCCCATGGACGGTCCCCTCGAAGACATCAAAGATAAGTGTCTGCAAGGCACGCTCAACGCTGCGACGCTGATCGATAATATCCGTATCGCGAATACGAAAGCGAGCTCTCCTTCTGCCATCTCGATTGACATCTCGGAGGTGAGGTTGGAATCTACCGTGGGAGGATACACAGCACCGGTAACGGGTTTAACCCTTACGGGCACGACCACCGCCGCCGGTCTAACTTTAGATACAGATTGGACAGATAATACCGCGCTCGTAGGAGCTGGTCAAGGTGTTTGCATAAACGCAGTCAAAGAAGCGCACTTCGAAGTCACGAGTGACGCCGCCGGCACGATCACCGGGGTTACCGTTGTTGTCACCTTCGCGGACGCGGTTGCCATTAACAGCGGCGAAGCGGGCCTGAGGAAAGCGTCCACGACGAATTTCTGGAACACCGAACAGCTGTCATCCTCGCCCATCGGCTTCACCCAGAAATTCAGCGTGACCTGGAAAACCACCGGGGAGAGTCCGATCCCGAAGAGTGGCTCCTCTGGCTACGTGGTCGGCGCCCCCTTGCTCGCTGGTTACCAGGGCACGAGCGGCTCCAAATCCGCGGTGCTTCGCCTGAAAGATGGTCTGCAGCTACCCGCCGCGGGACCGAACGGGGTGTGCAGTGCCAACGCCAAGTCCACCGTGCGCTTCGGCAAGTCGCAGATGAGCTCGTGCGCGATACCGCTCACCAAGGCTGCACTCGCGACTTTCTGCGGAGGATCAGGGACCACGTACGCAGATGCTTATCTGTACCAGTCAACGGCGTACCATAACGGCCTCAGCGTTGCCCCCACCGCAGCATCTCCTAGTAAGGAGACCGACGACAGAGGGGCTGGCCCCACCGTCCTTAGTCTCAAAGGTGACGTTCCGATCACGTCGCAGCTGATGGACGGACTTCTGTGGGGTACTGCTGACGCCACTCTCAACCTCGACACACAAACCGTGATGATCGCCGGGTGGGCCGACGCGGACGCCACCAACATCGCGGACTGGAAGGGTTGCTCCACCACGGACACCACCGACTGCGGGACGGTGTTCACGTCGCTTACGGCGCCGTCCACGTCGATGTCGTGGGATGCGACCACGCTGACGTGCAGCAACGTCGCCGTCGGCTACGACATCACCATCCTCACGCAGAAGGTCGGCACGTTGGACAACCCCCAGTACAAAGTCGCGCGCGTGGCCATCGATTGGATCTACGACGACTGGCAGTGGCAGGATAATAATCAGCTGTACACGGTGACCGACGATGACACGACTGCTTTAGGTGGCGCCACTTCCGACCAACACTACCGACAAAACTTCCCGCTGAAGTCCTCGGTGCGCTTCGTGGAAGCGGTGCAGGACTCCGCGGTGGGGGTCACTCCCGCGACGCCCTCGGTGTTTCCTTCGCTGTCGTCGGATTTCTTCTATCCGTTCCTCAGCGCGGGACCCTCGGGTGGGCGCGCGGGGGCGACCGCGGCTTGGTGTGTGGCAATCGCGGTCGCATTCCTCGTGGCTTGCCTGACTGCGCGCGGCAACGAGTCATACTAGAAGAAGAGAGGAAAACGCGCGGAGAGGAGTATCACCGCTTCGCGTTCGATGAAGTTTCGTGTACATATCTCTAGTTGTTCATATTCTAAATTCATCAGGAATAATCGCACGTGCACGCGCTCGACGACCGTTCACTCTCACGGCGTGCCCGGTATCACTCCTCTTCATCCGGCATCCCCCCAGGCACGAGCAACGCGATGTTGTTGCCGTTCAGGAGGATCTGATCGAGCTTGGTCACACGCTTGCCCTCCGGCGTCATCTCACTGTGGAACGAGGAAGATTCGCGAAAACGGTCAGTCTTCTCGTCTCGTGCCGCGTTTCCTCGAGTGTCTACGGATCGATCGTTCGTTCGCGCGAGCGAGCGGGAAAGATTCGAGATCGAAATTGAAACGATCTTCACGCGGTGGGCGGGCGCGCCAGGGAATGGGAAACGAAAGCGATGAGGC
>Ga0181560_10006491_pt1 | contig 10168 bp, 7 predicted proteins | sample 011ome_20_FD_133751 | JGI IMG/M metagenome (GOLD analysis project Ga0181560, IMG submission 133751) | Coastal salt marsh microbial communities from the Groves Creek Marsh, Skidaway Island, Georgia - 011509CT metaG (megahit assembly) | ecosystem: Environmental > Aquatic > Marine > Intertidal zone...
CGCGACGCCGATTTTAAACAGAATCCGTGGCGCTCGATCGGCGGGAGGATGCCTCCCCCCAGCAGCCTCGGGGACGACCTGTCCGATGACGACGACGTGAGTCTGGAGACCGGGGCTGCGGCCGCGGCCGCGACGGGGAAGCCCCCGGCGCGACCCCCACCCAAGCCCGCCGCTCTGCCGATCAAAACAACCGTCGAGGCGCCCAAGGGCATCCCGCAAGATCTCGCGGCGCTGTTCACCTTCGACAAGCCGCGCGCCTCCTCGAAGCCCGACGTCAAGGCGCACATCGCCAAGGTGCTCGGGAAGCGTCGCGCGAGCGTCATCGCGAGCAACGCCAAGGAGCCCGAGGAGGGCGACGGGGAGCCCAAGAAGGGCGGCGAGAAGCTCGGCGACGCGTCCGGTTCGGACTCGGACGGGTCTCCCGTGGTCCTCTCGAAACAGATGCAGCGGCTCGTGGACGACGAGAAGGCAGACGAGAAGCGCCAGAGGCGCCTACGCGTCGCGTCCGAGGAGGCGAAGAAGATCCAGGAGGAGGAGCGCAGGGCGCTCGCGAGCATCAAGGAGGCGATGGCCGCCAGGCAGGAGGAGGCGGAGACCGTGAAGGACGAAGTGCGGGCCAAGGCGGAGGAAGCGGCGGCGGCCATCGGCGCCGCCGACGCCGACGACACGCCGTACCCCTCGGCGTTCGTGCGCGCGCTCGACGACCACGCGTTCGGCTCCGCGGCGATCGAGCGCCTCGCGCCGCGGTGCCCCGCGCCGACGCCTGGGACGCTCAAGCCGTTCGAGAACGCCGCGCGGCGCCGCGTGGCGAAGGCCGGGGGGACGGCCGGGGACGCCGACGCCGCCGTCGCCGAGGCGCTCCGCGAGGCGCTCGAGGGCGGCTTCCTCGCCGCCGCGTTCGCAGCGGAGGTGGACAGCGCGCTCGGCCTCGAGCGCGCGCGGGCGATGATGCCCGCCACGCCCGGCGCCGACGGCGCGACCGATGACGACGCTTCCGAACGGGCGGAGACGAAGGGAAAAAGCGTCGCCGACGACTCGCGCGCGGGACGGGACCCCGCGTGCGACGCGGCGACGGCGCGGTGGCTCTTCGACGCGGCGACTCGCCCTGAGTCGTCCAAGAGCGTCGCGCTCGGCGCGCGCGACGCGCTGCTCGCCGCCGCCGGGTACGAGCCAATCGGGCTGGACGCGAGGCAGCCCCCGCGGCGACGCAGGGGGGTCTTCGCGCTGCCCGTCGCGCGAAACCCGAAAGCGTCGAAAGATCTCGCGAAAGCCGAAAGCCGGGGACCCGGGGACGGCGAGGTTTCGCGTCGGGAAATCGACGCGCGCGCGCCCGCGCTGGCGTGGGCGCCGACGGCGGGCGAAGTGCTGGAGGCGTTGAGGCGCCTGGGCGTGCGCGCACCGGACGTCGGCGAGCCCCTCGCGTCTTCGCTTCCCGCGTCTTCTGTTCCCGGCGGCGAGAACGCGCGCGCGGCGACCAAAGCCTCCGCCGCGACGAGGAGGACGAAGAGGAACGCCGAGACGAAAGCCTCGCGTCTTCCCGGCGAGCGGCGCAAGTCGGCGTCGCTGAACGCGCTCGCCGAGGACATGTCCCTCTCCAAGAGCATCTCGAAGAAGGAGAGCAAAGAGGGCTCGTTCCCCATGTCCGGTCGATCCGCGGCGGACACGCGCGACGCCGCCGCGCTGATGCGCCCTCCGCCCGGGGCGCTCAAGCCGCAGCTCCTCGCCGCCGCGCAGCTCCTCGCCGCGTGGTGCGCGCGCGACGGCGACGGCGGGAAAGGCGCGCGCCTTTCCATCGCCTCGGACCCCGCCGACGCCGCGTCGCTCCTCGCCGCGCTCGCGGCGCTGCGGCTGGACCCGCGCGCCGCCGCGCTCGCGCACGTCGCCGACGACGCCGCCGCCGCGCTCCTCGCCGCGGCGTCGCGGACGGCGGACGAGGAGACCTGGGCCGCGTTCGAGCGGGCGGCGGCGCGCGCGGTGGCGCGCGTGGGCGCGACGCACGCCTCGCGGCTCGCGGCGACGCGCTGGGTGCCCTGGTCATCCGTGAGGGAGCAGCGCGTGCAGGACGCGGCGGCGCTGGTGGCGCTCACGGACATACAGGACGTGCTCGCGCCGCACGTCAAGCGCGCGCTGGCGAACGCGAAGGCGTCGCCCCCTCTCCCCGGATCGCGCGATCCGGGAGGGAAAACGGGAGGGAAAACGGGTAATACGAAGGGGAAAAGAGGCGAGGTTGCGAAAAGAGGCGAGGCGTATTCGGCGAAGGCGTCCGTCCCGAATTGCCAAAACGCAGACGCCGTCGACGTGCAGTCGGCGGCGACCGCGACGCTGGGCGGCGTCGTGGTGGACGGCCACACCACCGCGGAGGAGGCGTGGGCGCTGGTGAGCGCCATCCACCACGTGGACGTCGTGCTGCACGCGGGCATGGCCGAGCCGACGAGGTCCGAAACCGAAACCGAAACCGAAACCGAAACCGCAAACGTCGCGCAGCGGTCGTTCATGAGCTTCCTGAAGGACGTCAAGGCGAAGGTGCCCCGCTCGAACAAAGCCGGTCTGCAGGCGCTCAAGACGCTCGCCGTCGCGACGTACACCAGGCACCAGCGCGCGCAGCAGCTGCGCGAGAGCAAGAGCGACCGGTGACGCGATACGCGGAAGAAGGAGGAGCTAGGATAGACTAGCCGGAGGCGAGCGTAGAGGAGTGAGACGTTCTTAGCTAAAAGTATGCATATTATCGCGACGCGCTAATGGAACAGCATGACACCCGTGTCGGCGCGTTTCGCGACGAGAAACGCACGCAGCAACGCCGCGCGGTCGGCCGTCGACCCGGCGAGCAGTTTCCTCCCCATCTCTGCCAGCGAGACACCCTCGTGCGCGGCGAGCGCGGCGACTACGTCGTCCGCGTCGCGAGCGTCGCGAGCCTCGGGCGTATCCGCCGCCGCGCGCGAGGACGCCGCCGCCGCCGCGCGCGCGCGCGGATCCGCCGCCGAGCGTTCGTCGCCGCCGACGAAACGTTTCGTCGAAAGCGTTTCTCGCGCGCGCTTCCCGGCGCGGCGCGCGCTCGGTTCGGCGTTGAAGTCGTTCGCGCTCGTTCGCTGCTCCTCTGCGCCTCTACCCTCGTGCTGGCGCGCCACGAGCACAGCGCGGCGGCTGCGCTCGCGCTCGGCCGAGGTGGTTGTGCCGACGATGCGGTCGTGCCTGTGCTCGTACAGCACGCCGTCCGCCTCGCCGGGCCGGGAGTCAGCCTGTGCCGCCGCCTCGCCCTCCGCCGCCGCCGCCGCCGGCGTCGTCGCGCGCGCCAGTCCCCCGGCTGATCCCGGCTGGTCCCGCGCCTTCTCCACGCGGAACGAGCCGCGCGCGGAACGCGGCGCGCCCTCGTCGCCCTCGTCGCCCTCGGAGACGCCTTTTTTTCTTTTTTCGTCACCCTCCTCCGCCTCGCGCTCGCGCTCGACCAGCTCCCGCATGCGCACGTGCTTCCCCCGCGCCACCTCGGCGAAGACGTTGGCGACGCCGAAGAGCTCGCCCTTCTGCTCCTTGTCCCCTTGCACGCCCTCGAAGTAGCGGCGCTCCTCGACGCCGTCCACCGCCACGTTGCTCTGCTGCTGCTTGTACACCTGGCGCTGGTACACCAGCTCCTCCAGCGTGCCGCTGGTCAACAGGCGGTACACGTCCACGTCCCGTCGCTGCCCGATGCGGAACGCGCGGTCCTGCGCCTGCAAATCGAGCGCCGGGTTCCAGTTGGGGTCGAAAATCACCACGCGGTTGGCGGAGACGATGTTCAAACCGACGCCGCCCGCGCGCGTGGAGAGGAGAAACGCGAACGTGCTCCTGGACGCGTTGAAGTCGTCCACCACGCTCTGTCGGTGTTTCGTGCTCGTGGACCCGTCCAGGCGCGAAAACACGTACCCGTTGCGGGTCATGAACCGCTCCAGAACGTCCAGCAGGCGCGTGCTGACGCTGAACACGAGCACTTTGTCGTTTTGCGCGTGCCACAGCCGCAGCAGCTTCTCCAGCGCCGCGAGCTTCCCGCAGTGCGCCGACGAGGACAGGCGGGTGAAGTCGCCGTCTGGGCGGTCCGCGCCGCCCAGCAAACGCGCGTCCTCGCCCAGCGCCATCTCCGCCACCAGGCTCTGGATTCGGAACTTGTGCGGGTCCGTATTTTCGAGCGCCGGGTCGGGCTTGAGCAGCTCCAGGTGGTTCGAAACCTTCGCCAGGATCGTCATGCACGGCAACACCAGGCAGTACGGACACATCGCGCACCCGCCCTCCTCGTGCGCGCGCTCGCCCAGGTCACCGGAGTGGTATTGCGCCCAAAGGGGCGCGGGCTCGCCCTCCGGCGGCGTGCGGTGGCAGCACCGCGCGCGCCGCTCGCCGCTCTCGCAGTCGCACGGCTCGTCCGCGCGCGCCAGCAACGAAAACTCGGCGGTGTCCAGCAGCCGGCGGTACACGCGCAGCTGCGTCGGCGCCAGCTCGCAGAACACCACGTTGTCCACCTTCGAGGGCAGCGCGTCGCGCAGCACGTCGCGCTTCTTGCGCGTCAGCACGTACCTGCGAAGCAGAGCCTTGAGCTCGCGCGCGCGCGTGCGCGCGACGCCCAGCTCGTACTCCGACGCGCCGTGCCTCTGCCCGAGCTGCATCTTGCTCGAGTAGTGCTCGCGGAACGCCTTCAGTTCGCCCAGCGACCCGGGGCACGCCCAGTCCAGCAGGCACCACAGCTCATCGTACGTGTTCTGCATGATCGTGCCGGTCAGGCCGACGCGGGGGGAGATGCGGGGGGAGGGCAACCGCTTCGCCGCCGCGTACACCAGCGCTTTGTCGTTCTTCAGCTTGTGCGCCTCGTCGAACACGCACGTCGTCCAGGGCGTCTCGGCGAACTGCTCGGCGTTGAGTCTGAAGGTGTCGTAGGACGTCAGCGCGACGTTGGCGGGGACGCACGCGCGCGCGGTCGCGCCGTCCACCGCCAGCTCGACCGTCGCCACGACGCGCGCCCACTGCTCGCGCTTGCAGTCGCCGTGCACGCGCGCGACGCGGAAGGGCTCGGAACCCTCGACGCCGTCCGGGTCCGCCGAGCCTCGCCCTTGACCGAACGCCTCGCCCCACCGCCGCAGCTCCGCCTCCCAGTTGGCGAGCACCGAGGTGGGGCACACCACCAGCGCGAGCAGCGGGCGCGCGGTCGCGCGCGCCTCGCGGATCGCCACCGGCGAGCGGAGCACCGAGCCCAGGAACGCGACCGTCTGCACCGTCTTCCCCAGGCCCATGTCGTCCGCCAGCACGCCGCCCTTCCCGGAGGCGAAGAGCCGGTACAGGAACCGCACGCCCTCGCGCTGGTACTCGCGCAGGTGGCGGTTCAAACCCGCGGGGACGAAGAGGCTCGACGAAAGGAGCTCGTCGGACGAACGTTCGCGTTCGCGCCGTTCGCGACGAGGCTCGTCCGCGACCGTCGCCCCCGCGCCGACGTCCTCACTCCGGCGCGGCGGCCCGAGCACCAGCGGCCCGACGTCCTCGGCGCGCGCGGCGTGGTCGCCGAACACGTCCACGCCGCCTTCGGCGTCCACCTCCACGGGAGCCTGGGCGTGGCGTGAGGGTCACGTGACGAAGGAGAAATGAAACACCGTCAGAAACACCGTGAGACGCGTCGGAGGCGAGAAACTTCTCGTCGTATCGGCGGTTTCACTTTTACTTTCGAGAAAACAAAACAAAAAAAACGAAAGTGGGCACCCCGAACGGCGAACAACGGCGAGAGAAAAACAAAAGAAAGCGCGGCGGGCGGCGCACCGCGACGTCCTCCATCACGTGTTCCAGCTCCTCTTCGTTCCAGAGCTTCGTGCTCTGATGCGTTCGCGGCGGTTCGTTCGCGTTCGCCGGGTCGTCGAGCGTTTCCTCGGGATGCGTCCGCAGAGCCGACCGCGCGTCGCTCCGGCGCCGGCTCGCGTCGCCGTGACCGTCGCGAGACGCGCCGGATTGGGACGCCGCCTTGGCTTTTTCCGCGCGCTCGGCCCTCTCCTCCTCCTCCCTCAGCATGTCCACGATGGAGATCTGCGCGGAGACGGAACGCGCGGGGGAGGTGATGCGTGTGGAGGGTCAGGCGCGGGATCGAGACGCGCGCGGTGACGAGACGACGGGACGCGATGACGGGAACGAGAGGGACGAGACGCGTTCGTTCTTCCGCCGAGATGCGGTGGTTCGCCGTGTCCGCTAATCTCGCGCGTCGCCGTACCTTCCGCGGGCTCGTGAACGACGTCGGGGGGTCCGGCTGGACGCCCTGCGACGCGGGCCGCGCCCGCGACGAAGACGCCGCCCGGAGCAGGTCCATCGCGTCGTCGTCGCCCCCGCGCATCACGCTGTAGGCACCGCGGATCTCGACGCGTGGTGAAGAAATTGTTGGCACGGTGCGAAGTTACGTGTATTTTCGGACCGAAAAGCGAAAACGCGAACGCGCGGGTGCGGGAAGCGCTTCTTCGGCGTCGCGACGTAAAAAATGTCGTTCGCGCGTCGTCTTCATTCACCGTCCATTTCAATCACAAGAAACCAATCGTCACAAGCGACCCTCGACCCGCTCTCGTTTGGGGCGACCGGAAGCCGCCGCGGTCCGACCCGGCGCGTGCTATTCGCGTTCGGGTCGGCGTCGTGGTGGCGCACTGCCGTCGTTCGAGACGGGAGGTGGTCGGTTTCTTTTCGCGTCGCGGCGTCGCGCGCCGCCGCCGGCGAGAGTCTCGGAGATCGGAGACTCCGCGCCGCGCCCATTCTCCGCGCCTCCGCGCCTCCGCGAGTGACTTGTTCTTCTCGCACGCTCTGTCCTCTCTTTCTCGGGTCACATCCTGTCCGCGCCCGGCCCGTACCCCCCCTCGGGTTTCCTCGAGGAAATCCCCCGAGACCCGGAAATCTCCCCCCCCCGCGCGTGCCCGCTCTCGCGCATCGGCGCGCGGCGCCCGTCGTCGCGGCGCTCGCCGTATTTCTCCTTGTCCCGGCTGGCGCTCGCCCCCGGCTGGCGCGAGCCGCCCGGCGCGCCGGCGCTGGGCCCGGGGCGCGTCAGCGCCTGCGTCTGCTGGTACTTCAGGATGGTCCAGTCGAAGACGTAATCGTACTGGTACCCCTCGCGGATGAACAAGTCGCGGAAGAGCTTGCGGACGTACGAGTAGTCCGGCTTGTCCTCGAACCGCAGCGAGCGGCAGAGCTGGAAGTAGGTGACAAACTCGGGGGGGAAGCCCTTGCACAGCACCTCGATGGGCGTGCTCATCTTCTTCTCCGAGATTTTTTCGTACTTTTGCTTTTTCGTCGCCGCCTTGAGGCCCTGCCACGGCAGCGAGCCGCGCAAAAAGTACATGAGCACGTACCCGAGCGACTCGAGGTCGTCGCGCCGCGACTGCTCGATTCCGAGGTGCGTGTTGATGGAGGCGTAGCGCGCCGTCCCGGTGAGGTTTTTGTTCTCGCGGTACGGGATGTGCTGGTGCGACTTCGGGTCGCGGTACTTCTTCGCCAGCCCGAAGTCGATGATGTTCACCTGGTTCGCGCGCTTGCCGAGGCCCATCAGGAAGTTGTCGGGTTTCACGTCGCGGTGGATGAACGACTTGGAGTGCACGTACTCGATGCGGCTCACCAGCTGATCCGCCAGCATCAGCACCGTCTTGAGCGACAGCTTGCGGTTGCAAAAGTTGAACAGGTCCTCCAACGACGGACCGAGCAGATCGAGCACCATGATGTTATAGTCGCCCTCGACGCCGAACCACCGGACGTTGGGGATGCCCGTGCCGCCCTGCAGGATCTTGTACAGCTTCGACTCGTACAACAGCTGCGGGTGTTTCGTCTTGACGGATTCCTGCAAATTCGGCGAAGGACGGAGACGGAAGTACGAAAGGCGCGACGATCGGGTGGTCAGCGACCATCGTCGGCGCGTTTCTCGATGACGCGTCATGACGCGGGTACCGCCGATGACGATCGGTCGTTCGGTCGTTCGTCGGGGTGAAGAGGCGAGTGTCGTGGCGGTCGCCGTCGCGCCGCGCCGCGCGCGCGATCGCGTCGCGGATTCTCGGCGAGAAAAAAAAAACTCGCGCAAGCTGACTGCAGCCCCTAGGGTTTCCTCGGGGGGACGCGCGCGCGCGGCACGCACCAGCTTGATGCCAACTTCCTCGCCGGTCTGAATGTGCGTGCCTGCAGGAAGGGGAGAGGAAGGAACGACGTCGGTGAGTCCACGGTCCGCGAGTGCGGGTCCGCCAGGGGCGCGGGCGGAAGGCTGGGGGAATTTCCCCCCGCGCGTAGAACGCATCGTCCGAGGACGCGCAGAGTGCCCAATCTGGGAATGCGTTCCGCGGACGTACCCAGGTAGATGTCGCCGAACGAGCCGCTCCCGATCTTACGACCGAGGCGGTACTTGTTACCCACGCGGAGCTCTAAACCGCTCGACATCGTGCCTCTCGCGCGACTGCTCGCGAGTCGATCGACGAGTCGGTCACCGGAGCTCTTGTAGAGCCGGGAAACTCGTAGTCGTTGCGGGAATCCACTCTCTCGCTTCAGCGGAGCGTGCCGTGCGCGCCCTCACCGAGACCCTCGCGACGACGATCGGGGGACGGAAACGCGTGCGACGTCGCGTCGACACGTCCGAGAAATGTTTCGCGGCGCGAAGTGATGCGTTCGCGTCGCCTCGCTGTGGCGCGCGCGCGTACGAACCGCCGCGTCACAGTCGATCAAACGCGGCAAAACGATGTCTGGCGAAGAGGGTCAGACAGCATTGTTCCCGGACGACGGTTTTGTGCGAAAGCGGTCGGAGGTTGAACTTTGAAACCAAACGTCGTTCAAAATCCACTGATCGATCGACGTTTCCCCGACTACGGACACGAGCGCGCACTCTGTCGCCCGCGAGATGAGCGAGTCGTACCAGCACGTGGTGAAGGGCGGGTTGAAGCTCAAGGGTGGGGTTTCCGCCGCTGGGGGCGTGAAGAAGAAGAAGAAGAAGAAAGATAAGCACAAGGAAGTACGTGGAGACGCACGGTGACGACGCGCGACGACGCACTTTCCGCGTTCCACCGCGCATTCGCGCGAACTAGGTCTGACTTCGGCCTTCCCTCGTCCGCCACCTCCGCAGAAAGAGAGAGACGCCGAGGCGCTGGACGCCGCGGTCGCCGAGGGCGGGTCCGTCCCTCCGCCCGCGACGGACACGCGCACGGCGGCGGAGCGGCGGTTCGACGAGCAGGCTGCGAAGACCCAGGAAAAGCTGATTCGCTCCATGGCGAGCAAGTCGCACCGCGACAAGGTGAAGGACTTCAACGAGTACCTCTCCAAGCTCAGCGAGCACCACGACATTCCCAAAGTCGGTCCGGGGTGATGATTCAGCGAGACACGCGATGCGAAACGTCGCCGCGCGTGACACACGCGCGTCGTCCCTCAGAAGGCGCAGTCACAGAAAAGAGACGCCTCGCTCGCGCGTCGGACGCGGAGGCGACGCGACGCGGCGCGCGCTCGTTCTAAGTGTCAAAAACAAAAACAGCCTTTCGCGCGACTGACCCCTACTCGTACTCGCGTACGACCTACGGTGACCTACGCGGTACCCGCTTCCCTGTCTTCCCTGTCGTCGCGTATGTCGCGTATCGTGGTGTCCACTTCCCCGTTCTCCAGCCGCACGAACGTCACGCGCTTGGTCAGGTCCGCGCCCGCCGCGTACACGAACGACTCGCCAATCTCCACGGGCAAGTCGCGCCGCGCGCCGCCGCCACCGCCGCGAAGCTCGCCGGCGGGGTCGGCTTTCGCGGGAGGCTTCGCCGTCGCCGTGGCGTATGCGTCGCGCATCGCCATCACAGCCTCTATTTTCCGCGCGCACACCAGCAGCACGTCGTACTCGTCCGGGCACACCAGCGCGAGGAAGTTATCGGCGAACTCGGACATGCGCACGCACGAAAGCGCGCGTGTCGCCATCCTGCGCCGCGCGCGCCTCGTCTCGGCGTCCAGCAGGTACACCGCGTTGGCGGCGACGAGCAGGACGCGAGGCACCGCCTCGCCTCGCCTGTTGATCTTCAGCACCTCCTCGGAGAAGAGCACCAAGGGGGGCTCGCCGTGCTTCGCGAGGAGCTTCACCACCTCGGGGGACGAACGCAAGTCGCAGTGGTCTGGCGTCGAGGGAGGCGTGAGGCGGGAGAGACGCGGGACCGGGCGCGAGGCGATGGCGTCAGACGGGCGTCAGATGTCC
>Ga0181560_10006496_pt1 | contig 10164 bp, 5 predicted proteins | sample 011ome_20_FD_133751 | JGI IMG/M metagenome (GOLD analysis project Ga0181560, IMG submission 133751) | Coastal salt marsh microbial communities from the Groves Creek Marsh, Skidaway Island, Georgia - 011509CT metaG (megahit assembly) | ecosystem: Environmental > Aquatic > Marine > Intertidal zone...
CCGATCCGAACGCGGTCCACGCGGCGTACGCCGCGCGCAGACGCGCGTCCGACGCGTACATCTCAAGCGCGGGCGGGATCCAACCCGGATCCAACCCGGTCTCGTCGTGGAACGCCCCATCCAGAACCCGCGCCTCGCGTATGTCCGCCAGGGCGGAGATCAAACGCGCGCACGCGTCAAGGGACGCGAGAGGAACGCCCTCCGCGGAAGAGTCTTCCGCGCCCGAACCGGGTCCGGGTCCCGCCGCGGCGGCGAGCCGCGCGCCGTCGATCGCCGCGCCGGCTTCGACGAGAGGCACGCCGGCCAACGCGCCGACGTCCGCCATGACGCACGCCAGCGAAGACAAGGGGATCCCCATCCCCTTCGTGTTTTTGCGAAAACCTGAACGCCGCGTGAGCGCGTCCAGCGCCGCGGCGGCGCGGCCGGGATCGGCGACGCGGAGCGTACCCGGGTCGGGCGGCGGCGCGACGCGGGGGAGGGATTTCTTTTCCTTCTTCCCGATGTTTATGTTTATGTCATCCGCCGGCGCGAGGCGGCGTCCTCCCGCGCATTCTTCCTCCTCCGCGAAACGCGCGCGCGGCGCGAACCGCTCGTCGTTCCCGCCGACGCCCACGGTCGCCAGGCCCGACAAACGCGCGCGCTTCACGCACTCGACCGCGTCCGCCGGAGACATCGCCTTGTGCCGCGCGACGGCGGCGACCGCCGCGAAGAAGCCCGAGACGTCGACTCGCACGGCGCCGCGCGCCGCCGCCGCGAAGGCGACGCGCGCCGCGCCTTCCGCCAGCTTCGCGTCGTACAGACGCGCCTCGAGCGCGAAGCGCTCGAAGCGCTCGAGGTCCATCAGACGCGGGTGCGGCTCGGCCGCGAACCCAGCCTCGAGCCCGGCGGCGCAGAACCGCTCGAACGTCGTCGACGCGTCGCGCGTCTCGACGCCGAAGAAAAAGTCGTCTTCGTCTTCGCTTACTTTTTTTTTTGTCTTCTTCGCAAGGCGCGCGTTCGTCTCGTTCGTCTCCGCCGCTCTGAAGTCGGGCACGAACCCGCTCCTCGCCGCCGCCAGGAAGTGCGCCTCGCACTCGCGCAGGCTCACGTGCCCGTCCCTGGCGTCGCGCGTAGAGACGAACCCCAGCTCGGGCGCGCGCTCGTGCACGCGCGCGCGCAGAAACGCGGCGGCGGCGTCGAGGTCGCCGCCGCGCGGCGCTCCGGAAAAGGAGAAGGCGTCGCCCGCGGCGAGCACCGAGGCGAGGCGGTCGTTCCGCACGAACCCCGCCCTCGTCTCGTCCAGCATCGCGAAGCACGCGCGCAGACGACGCAGGCGCGACGCGTGAACGGACTCCGCCGGGGACGCGGCGTCCGTCACCAGCGCGCCGGCGACGGCTTCGGCGGTTTCGCCGCGCGCCGTCGCCGCCAGCGCGAGCGCGGCGACGAAGTCGGGCGCGAAACGCAACGAAACGTCGCACAGACATAAGGCCGTCGTTCCGTCGTGCTCGTCGGGTTTTCCCGAACCGCGCGCGCGCGCGAAGAGCACCAGCGCGCCCGCTTCGGTGAGACCGTCGCGCAGCGCGCCCGCGTCGCGCAACCAAAAGACAAACTGCGACGCGCTCAGCCGGAACGCGTCGACGTCCTCGACGTTTTTAGAAACGTGACTCGCGACGCGCCCCGCTCGGCTCATGAACACGCGCATGAGAGTCTGGTTGCGAAACAGCTCCGGAGGCACGAGCGCGGGCGCGCCCGCGCCGGAAACGCCGAGCGCGTTCGGACGTTCGCGACGCCGCGCGTCGAGCACCGCCGCCGCCGTCGCGAACCGCGCGAGCGAAACCGCGCGCGTAGAGTCGGTACCGACGCGCTCGGCGACGAGTCGCCCTACGGCCTCGCAGTCGCACGAGTCCGCGTCGTCCTCGAACACGCCGAGGTCGCCCAGCGCCAGGACCACGCGCCCGGGCGCGAGTCTGCCGTCGGGCGCCGCGTACCGACGGAAAGCCGCGTCGATGCGCGACGTCGACGGGATGGATGCATCATCGCGATCGGAGACGTCTTTGCGTCTCGCGCCACGCGTCTTCGCGTCTTCCCCGCCGTCGCGCCGGCCCGCTCGCGTGAACGCGCGCTTCTCCCACGCGAACGTAGCGTGCGCGAATGGCAGGACGCGCTCGCCGGCGCTGAAGCGTCGTGGAGGTGAGGAGGGGACGGGTCGGGACGCGTGCGTTCGTGTCAGCGTCGCGGATGCCGAACACGCGGCCAGTCGGGAGGTGGTCGCGCGCGGGAGAGCGTTCGAAACGGGGAGCGGCGAAGGAAACACGCACGTTCTGCCCGCGCGCATCGTTTCGTGTGTCGTGCGGGACATCCCGGACGCGGCGCGGAGCCTCGGCGCCCACCGCGCCCTGCTCTGGCGACGCGATTGGACACGCTGTCGTGGTCAGTCAGTCGGAACCCAACTGTTTTCTTCGCGCGCGCCATGGCGCCATGTCCAGTCTGCATTTTTCTGCATGCACTTCGCAAATCCGCGTCACGCGTCTCTCAAAAACAAACTTTTTTCTTCCTCGTGTGCCAAGTTCGGGCAGATCGCCTAGCGCGGCTGAGCGGCGCCACCATGTCGACGCAGGGCGACGGCGACCACCCGATGGACGGGTCGACGCACGACGCGACCGAATCGGTCGGAGGTGCGTGTTCGGTCCGCCGGAGATGCCTCACGCCCGCGCCTCGCGCCCCGTGCCGTCGCTCGAACGCGCGCTTCGTTCAAAAATCGCTCTTTGTTTCTGTCACACGCGGATCGCTCGATCTCGGCACACCGAGCAACCCCTGACCCACTCGTTGCGCGCATCCTCTCACCACCTCAACCGCAGGCGGAGACGATGCGGTGCAGATGACTCCCGCGCCCATGGGCCCGCCCTCGTCCGTGCCGCGCCGGTCACCCCGGCGCAGCCCCCGGAACCACCGCGCGCCCTCGGCGCAGCCGACGCCGGGGCCCGGGTCCGCGGGTGGCTCCCAGGGCCAGGCGCCCTCGCAGCCGATGGCCACGCCCATGGCCTCCCCCCTGGACCTGTTCTCCCCCCCGGAGAAGCAGACGCCCGTCCCCGCGCGTCGCACGCCGGGCTCGTTCAGAGGTACGACGAGGCGCGATATCGCGCCGATCCGTGAACGACGCATTACATAGATGGACGACGTCTCCTCTCGCGCGCGTCTGATGACTGACCTTCGCGTCGCGAACCGATCACCCAAACGAACGAACGAACCCAAAAACAGGGACCCCCACTCCGCGGGGTACGACGACGCAACGCAACGATCTGGGCGGCGGAAGCGCGCGTCGCCCCGCCGTGGCACGCGGCGCCGCCGCCGCGGAGACGACGCCCGCGGGCGCAAACGCAAACGCGGCGGCGTCGCAGGGCACGCCGGCGGGGTTCACGTTCCCGTCGCCGGCGCCGTCGGTGCCGAGGTCGGTGGTGGACCCCGACGACGTGTACGGGTACGAGAACCCCGGCACGCAGGGCGGTGGCGACGACGGCGACGCGGCGCACGACCACGACCAGCGCACGTTGGTCTGGGGCACCACCGTGGAGGTTCGCGAGGACGGCGCGCGGTTTAAGCGGTTCCTGGAGTTTTTCGAGCTCCCCTCTCGCCCCGACGTCGCGCACTACCACCGCGCGCTCGTCGAATGCTTCGAGAGGGAGAACTACCAGCTCGATCTGGATTGCCAGCACCTGGACGCGTACGACCCGGCGCTGTACAAGAAGCTGGTGGCGTACCCGCAGGAGATGGTCCCGTTGTTCGACCAAGTCGCGAACGAGCACTTCGCCGAGAAGGTGCTTCCGGAGGGCGAGGAGGTGTTCACCCGAGTGCAGGTGCGGACGTTCAACCTGAAGGAGACGCGGGCGATGCGCAACTTGAACCCGAGCGACATCGACAAGCTGGTGGCGGTTCGCGGCATGGTCACGCGGTGCTCGTCCGTCATCCCCGACCTGAAGATGGCGTACTTCAAGTGCCTGGTGTGCGGCGACGCGCCCGACTTGACCTTCGTGGACCGCGGCCGCGTGAACGAGCCGCCGTTGAAGTGCCGCAACCCCGATTGCGAGTCGGTCGGGACGATGACGCTGGTGCACAACCGGTGCGTCTTCGCGAACAAACAGCAGATCAAGATGCAGGAGACCCCGGACGCGATCCCAGAGGGCGAAACCCCGCACACGGTGTCCATGTGCGTGTTCGACTCGCTGGTGGACGAGGCGAAGCCCGGGGACCGCGTGGAGGTGACCGGCGTGTACCGAGCCGTGCCCATCCGCGCCGCGCCCAACATGCGCATCCTGAAGGCGGTGTACAAGACGTACGTGGACGTGATCCACGTGCGCAAGGACGCCGCGCACCGCATCGCGAACACCGCGGGCAGGGAAGACCGCGAGGACCTGGAGTCGGCGGAGCGGGCGGACGCCGCGAGAGCGAACGCGGAGAACGCCGACGCGGAAGACGTCGGCGCCGCGCGCGACGCGACGAGCGCGAGCGCGGGCCCCGGCGCCGACGCCGAGTTTTCCCCCGAACGCGCCGCGTTTCTGGAACGCATCGGCAAAGCCGAGGACGTGTACGAGCGCCTCGTTTCGTCCCTGGCGCCCTCGATCTGGGAGATGGAGGAGGTGAAGAAAGGTTTGCTGTGCCAGCTGTTCGGTGCGACGCACAAGGTGTTCAAGGGCACGAACGCCAACAAGGTGCGCGGGGACATAAACGTCATCCTGGTGGGCGACCCCGGGGTGAGTAAGTCGCAGCTGCTGACGTACGTCAACAAAGTCGCGCCGCGGGGGATCTACACCAGCGGCCGGGGTTCGAGCGCGGTCGGTCTCACCGCGTACGTCACGAGAGACCCGGAGTCGAAGGACATGGTGCTGGAATCCGGCGCGCTCGTGTTGTCCGATCGCGGCATCTGCTGCATCGACGAGTTCGACAAGATGTCCGACGGCGCGCGCTCGACGTTACACGAGGTGATGGAGCAGCAGACGGTGTCCATCGCGAAAGCCGGGATCATCGCCGTGCTGAACGCGCGCACGTCCGTTTTGGCGTCCGCCAACCCGGTCGGATCGCGGTACAACCCCGCGATGAGCGTCATCGACAACATCGAGCTCCCGCCCACGCTCCTGTCGCGCTTCGACCTCATCTACCTCGTGCTGGACAAACCCAACCCGGAGACGGACCGGCGGCTGGCGCGGCACCTCGTGAGTCTACACTTCAAGGAGCCGCCGCGAAAGGTGACGGGCGCGCTCGACGCGAACACGCTCACGGACTACATCTCGTACGCGCGCAAGACGTACGCGCCCGTCCTGAACGACGAGGCGGCGGAGCTTCTGGTGGAGGGGTACGTGGACATGCGGCGGCTGGGGGGCGGGCGGCGGACCATCACGGCGACGCCGCGGCAGCTCGAGTCGCTCGTGCGCCTGGCGGAGTCGCTGGCGCGCATGCGCCTGAGCCACCACGCGGAGGCCCGGGACGCGTCCGAGGCGCTGCGCCTGATGCGCGTCGCCATGCAGCAGGCGGCGTGGGACCCCAAGACGGGCCAGATCGACATGGACAAGATCCTCACGGGGCACAGCGCGAGCGACCGGCGCCACCGCTCGGCGGTGGCGGAGGGCATCGCCGAGATCTTAGCTGAGAGCGGCGCGGGCCGCGCGCGCCTCTCCGAGCTGGTGTCGCGCCTGAAGGAACGCAACAGCGCGTTCGACATGTCCATGCAGGAGGCGCGGGACGCGGCGATGCTGCTAGTGGAGCAAGACCGCGCGACGATCAAAGGGGACATGGTCGCGGCGGTGTGATTGTTAATCTTCTACATTACCGATGAACGCTCGCGTTTTTGAACGCTTTCGAACTCGACCGCAGTCTGCGGGTCTGTCTTTCACGCGGAAACCAGTCAGCGCGTTTCGAAGCGGAGACGGTGCCAACTAAGCTGCTCGACTCGCGGTTTCGCCAAAGGGCGATTTTTGTCCGCGGATCGGGAGTTTTGGCGCAGAGATCTCGGAATGTTCCGTCGCGGCGGCTAAACGGTCGATTCTGGAATCAATCTTCCGAGATTTCTCTATCTGGTTCGGGGCTTTTCCGCGATAAAAACGGAAGCCGTGCGTGGACGGAAGCCGTGGAACCGCGCGTTCGCCGCGCTCGAGCGTCATTCCCACGAGCGTCGGCGCTAGTAAGGCCACGCCCAACGCGCTTCGTACTTCTCGCGAGTATCGTCTGCGCGGACCTCCTCGTCGTGTCTGATACGTGGACTCGGCAGTTGGAAACATGTTCAGCGTCGCTGCCACCACCATTGGCGTTCGCCCCACGGTGAACGTCCGCAATGCCGGCAAGGTTCGGTGCCGCGCCGCCGCCTCGGCGGCGGTCGCGCCCGCCTCCATCGGCTCCATGACCGGCTTCCGCCGCGCGGGGGCCGTCGACGGCCTCGGGGTCTCCCGTTCGAGGGCCTCCTTCCACTCGACCGTCGCGCGTCAGACCCTAGCGGGCGGGCGCGTCGGCAAGAAGTTCGTCGTGAAGGCCATGTTCGAGGTGCGTGCGCGAGATGACGTCTTACCCTCCCTCCGCTACGACCGCGCGTTCCGAGACGAGGCGGCCGGGAATCGCCGGGGGATTCACGCGTCCGGTCGGCTCGGTCACCAAACGCACTGCCGCGCCGCGGCGATCCGGCTCGGGGGGCTCGCGGCCGCGCGGCCGCGCGCCTCCCCGGGACGCTCTTCGACGGGAAAAGCCAGATTCGCGCACGTGTGCCTCCTGTCGTGGCCGCCGAGGTTTCCTTCCTGACCCTTCCTCACCCCTCCCCGTCCACCGACGCAGCGTTTCACCGAGAAAGCCATCAAGGTGGTGATGCTCGCGCAGGAAGAGGCTCGCCGCCTCGGCCACAACTTCGTCGGCACCGAGCAGGTACGCGGACGCGCCCCCCGCCCCTCCCTTCGCACAGCCGTGGCGATGACGAGCGATTGAATCTTTCTCGTTTTTTAGGTCAAGCAAGCCCTGTGGGTGGTCCTGCCCCCCCGTCGCCCGGCGCTTCATGACGCGTGCTGACCCCTCCGCCCACGCCTCGCGAACAGATCATGCTCGGCCTCATCGGCGAAGGCACCGGCATCGCCGCCAAGGTGCTCAAGTCCATGGGTACGTCTCCTCTCCCCGCCGACCCGTGGCGGTCCCCCCTTCCCCAACGTTTCGCGAGACGCGTCCGCAGTCGCGGTGCCTTATCCATTGTCGAGGCGTGTAAACCGTGAAAAATCGGTCGAGTGCGCTTTTTTTTATCTCGCGCGTCGCGCCGACCCCGCGCGGGGTCGTCGTCACCCTCACCCCGATACGCCTCCGACGACTGACGCCTCGTGCGTCGCACACACCGTTCGTTCCGTCTCGTCTCGTTTCCAGGCATCTCCCTCAAGGAGGCTCGCATCGAGGTTGAGAAGATCATCGGCCGCGGCTCCGGGTTCGTCGCCGTCGAGATCCCCTTCACCCCCCGCGCCAAGCGCGTGCTGGAGCTCGCGCTCGAGGAGGCGCGCCAGCTCGGGCACAACTACATCGGCACCGAGCACCTGCTGCTCGGCCTGCTCCGCGAGGGCGAGGGCGTCGCCGCGCGCGTGCTCGAGAACCTCGACGCGGACCCCAGCAAGATCCGCTCGCAGGTGATCCGCATGGTGGGCGAGTCGCAGGAAGCCGTCGGCGCGGCGCCCGGCGCGGGCGGCGCCGCGGGCGGCTCCAAGACCCCCACTTTGGAGGAGTTCGGCTCGGACCTCACCAAGCAGGCGGAGGAGGCGAAGCTCGACCCCTGCATCGGCCGCGCGAACGAGATCGTGCGCGTGACGCAGATTCTCGGCCGCCGCACCAAGAACAACCCCTGCCTCATCGGCGAACCCGGCGTGGGCAAGTCCGCCATCGCCGAGGGGCTGGCGCAGAAGATCGCCGCCAACGACGTGCCGGAGACGCTCGAGGGCAAGCGCATGATGACCCTGGACATGGGTCTGCTCGTCGCCGGCACGAAGTACCGCGGCGAGTTCGAGGAGCGCCTGAAGAAGCTCATGGACGAGGTGAAGGCTGACGATGACATCATCCTGTTCATCGACGAGGTGCACACGCTCATCGGCGCGGGCGCCGCCGAGGGCGCCATCGACGCGGCGAACATCCTCAAGCCCGCGCTGGCGCGCGGCGAGCTCCAGTGCATCGGCGCCACGACCGTGGACGAGTACCGCAAGCACATCGAGAAGGACCCCGCGCTCGAGCGCCGCTTCCAGCCCGTGCAGGTTCCCGAGCCCTCCGTGGATGAGACGATTCAGATCATCCAGGGTTTGCGCGAGCGCTACGAGACGCACCACAAGCTGCGCTACACGGACGAAGCCATCGAGGCGGCGGCGAAGTTCGCGCACCAGTACATCTCCGACCGCTTCCTTCCCGACAAGGCGATCGATCTGATCGACGAGGCGGGCTCGCGCGTGCGCCTCGCGCACGCCGCGCTCCCCGAGGAGGCGAAGGAGCTGGACAAGGAGCTCAAGGCGCTGCTCAAGGAGAAGGACACGGCGATTCGCTCGCAGGATTTCGAAGCCGCCGGCGCGCTTCGCGACAAGGAGGTTGAGCTCAAGACGGAGATCTCCAAGATCACCAAGGCGAAGCAGGAGGAGAACAAGGCCAACATCGAGGCGGGCGGCGGCGACTCGGGCCCCACCGTGCACGAGTCTGACATCTGCGACATCGTCGCGTCCTGGACCGGCATCCCGGTGGACAAGGTTTCCGCCGCCGAGGGGGACCAGCTGATGAACATGGAGGAGACGCTCCACGCGCGCCTCATCGGCCAGGAGGAAGCCGTCGTCGCGTGCTCGCGCGCGATCCGCCGCGCGCGCACCGGGCTGAAGAACCCCAACCGCCCCGTGGCGTCGTTCATCTTCTCCGGGCCCACCGGCGTGGGTAAGTCGGAGCTGGCCAAGTCCATCTCCCAGTTTTACTTCGGCAGCGAGGACGCCATGGTGCGCCTGGACATGTCCGAGTTCATGGAGCGCCACACCGTGTCCAAGCTCATCGGCTCCCCCCCCGGCTACGTCGGGTACTCCGAGGGCGGCCAGCTCACGGAGGCGGTGCGCCGCCGCCCGTACACGCTCGTGCTCTTCGACGAGGTTGAGAAGGCGCACCCCGACGTGTTCAACATGATGCTCCAGATTCTCGAGGACGGGCGCCTGACGGATTCCAAGGGACGCGTGGTGGATTTCAAAAACACCCTCATCATCCTCACCTCCAACGTCGGCTCTTCCGTCATCGAGAAGGGCGGCGGTGGCTTGGGTTTCCAGCTCAACGACGACGCGGAGGACACGTCGTACCAGCGCATCAAGTCGCTGGTGAACGAGGAGCTCAAGAATTACTTCCGCCCCGAGTTCCTCAACCGCCTCGACGAGATCATCGTGTTCAGGCAGCTGAACAAGGGCGAGGTGCGCGAGATTGCGGCGATCATGCTCGACCAGGTGTTCAAGCGCCTGAAGGAAAAGGACATCACGCTGGACGTGACGGACAGGTTCAAGGACCGCCTGGTGGACGAGGGCTTCAACCCCACGTACGGCGCGCGCCCCCTGCGCCGCGCGGTGATGCGCCTGCTTGAGGACAACCTCGCGGAGAAGATGCTCAACGGCGACATCGGCGAGGGCTCCTCGTGCATCATGGACGTCAACGCCGCGGGCGAGATCACCGTGCTCACCGGGGACGGGAACACGCTCAGCGCGGGGATGGTGCGCGGCGAGTCCGGCATCGCGTAAGTACGTCGCTGAGTGATGTGGCGACGGCGGGTGATTTTCAGACTGTTGGGGATTTTTCGCGTCTTTTTTTAGGCGCACAAACGCGAATGACCACGCGATGCGCGGGCGGAGCGAGACGAGTTCGCGGAGCGAGGCATGTACACGACGGCGCGGCGCCGCGCGTCAGATAGAACGACAACATTTTAAACTGCACATTGTACTACAGGAAGAGGGTTCGTTTTTTCACGTTCTCTCTTTCGCGTCGACGGGAGAACCCCGTTCGTGTTCGTCGTCGACGCGTCTTGTCTTCAAATAAGCAGGCAAGACTCCTGTGAAACAACTCGAACTCGCTGTTTCATCTGCTCCCGACCAATGAAGCCACGAAGCCGCTGTTGTCGAGTGCTCCGTTCAAACTGCTGCGCACGTCCGCGGTTCGTGCGACGCGCGGTCCCCCGAGCGC
>Ga0181560_10006505_pt1 | contig 10158 bp, 7 predicted proteins | sample 011ome_20_FD_133751 | JGI IMG/M metagenome (GOLD analysis project Ga0181560, IMG submission 133751) | Coastal salt marsh microbial communities from the Groves Creek Marsh, Skidaway Island, Georgia - 011509CT metaG (megahit assembly) | ecosystem: Environmental > Aquatic > Marine > Intertidal zone...
ACAGCAGACAGAGGACGATGATGGCGCGGGCGACGATGGCGGCGATCGCGACGCCCGCCGCCGGGAAGTTTGAAAAGCGGCGCGCGTCGATGGCGTCGTCGTCGTCGTCGTCGTCGCAAGCGGCGGTTGGGGCGTCGAAGGCGGTGAGCGTGCGCGCAGCGGTTCGGTGTGGGGCGCAACGTGCTCGCGGTGTGATGCCGGTGATGGCGGTATCGACGACGAGACAGTCGACGACGACGGCGATGAGACAGTCGACGAAGACGTCGCGCGAGGCGATCGTCGCGCGCGCGGGGGGAGGCGCGGTTGAGATCAACCCGAACGATCCTCCTGAAGAAGAAGTGTTCGATATGACTCAAGATGGGCAAAAGCGTCGTTGGGGCATGGTGATTGCGCTGTTTGTTGCGTTCGTTTTGTGCAACTTGGACAAGGTTAACATGAGCGTAGCCATCGTGCCGATGGCGCAAGAGCTCGGGTGGACGACTACGCAAAAGGGTCTCGTTGGTGCGTATTTTGTTTTGTGTGTCGCGCGAATTATTGTGCGTTGAGCGCAAGATGATGATGATGTGTTTTCGCGTGACTGACGACGTCGATGGTTTTTGTTTTGTGTTGTTCTCGCGCAGCCTCTGCGTTTTTCTGGGGTTATTCGTTTACGCAAATCCCGGGTGGTTGGTTAGCGAGCAAGTACGGCGGTAAAGTTGTATTGTTCTGGGGTGTGATGTTGTGGTCGTTCGGTACCTTGATCGCCCCGATGTGCGCGGCTTTGGGGATGCCCGCGCTTTTGGCTTCCCGATTCTTGGTCGGTCTCGGCGAAGGTGTCGCGCCCTCTGCGGCGACTGGCGTGTTGGCTAAGGGCGTTCCGCCGTCTCAACGCTCCAAGGCGGTCACCACCGCGTTTGGCGGTCTTGACGTCGGCTCTTTGCTCGGTTTGTTGATCGCGCCGCCGATCATCTTCCGTTTGGGCGGCTGGCCCGCCGTCTTTTACCTCTTTGGCGCTCTCGGTTTCATCTGGGGCGCGTGGTGGTTGATGAAGTTTATGAACGATTCCAGCACCGACATGAAGGAAGAAGCCGTTGTTGGCGGTAAGAAAGCCTTGAGCATCCCGTGGGGTGCGTTCATCCGCAACAAGCAATTCTGGGCGTTGACTGTGGCTCACTTTACGTGGAACTACTTCTCTTACGGTTTGCTCGCGTGGTTGCCGTCCTTCTTGGCTGACGCCATGAACGTGACGTTGTCCAAGTCGTCTTTCCTTTCCATCCTTCCGTACTTGTCCACTGTCGTTGTTACTGCTTTGATTGCGCCGCTCGCTGGTGAACTCGAATCCAAGAAGGTTTTGACGCGCACGCAAATCCGCAAGTTCTCGCAAACCATTTGCTTTGGCGGCGGCGCCGTCATGCTCACCGCCATCGGTATGATTGTGAACTCTACTCCGGCTGCCGCAGTCACCAACCAAACCATCGCCGCAGTTGTTGGCCTCCTTTCCGTTACTTTCGGTATGGCTGCTTTCATCCGCACTGGTTTGTTCTGCGGCCACCAAGATCTTTCCCCGAAGTACGCCTCCATCATGTTGGGCGTGACGAACACCGCCGCGGCCATCGCGTCGACGCTCTCCACGTTCTTCACCGGTTACTTCTTGTCTAAGACTGGTGGCAACTGGGCGTACTCCTTGTTCTTCCCGATTGCTGCTTTGCAAATCGTTTCCGTGTTCGTCTTCCTCGTCTGGAAGTCCGACCCGGTGGATTTTGACAAGGCGAAGACGGCGTAAACGTTCGTTGTCATCGAGGGAAGTTTCTTAAATCGTAAAACACTTTGGATTCTTTTGGGTAGCAGGCGACATTTTGTTCGCACCAGTGGGTGCAACTTAGCACGCGTCTTTGATTCGATTGATTGCAATCAAATTCCCGTTAACTTATTTTAAAATACTTTGCCCGCGCGCGTTCAATTCCAACGTCGAGACACGCGACAACACCGCACCAGCGAAAAACTCCATTATTTTACGTTTATCGTGTACTACGTGGTATGCATGTGCGCTTGTGTTTTCGTTAGTTTGTGCGAACAGGAAGGAGTTGGTGATAAAAAATAAATTTATAGATAAATGTCTCCTCGTATTTACCGGTTTAGTCTTCGTTCGTACGTTCGATAAGACCTCTACTACGGCTATTAATGGCGAACCAGTTGTATGGACAACGCTTAAGCGCCGCCGGCAGCCTTGGCCGCAGCCTTGGCCTTGTTCTTCTCGTTCTTGAGGTAGAAGGTGTAGACCGTGGAAACCAACACGGCCAAGAAACCCGCGATGTACTTCCAGTTGAGTTCCTTGGGGAAGAGCATGAAGGAAATCACGATGGAGAGCACCTTGCGCAAAGACTTGACAATCTCAGCCTCGGTGGCACCGAAGTACTTGATGAGGGAGAGGATGAAAGACACGGAAGAGTAGCCCATGACAGAGAAGGCCATGATCATCGGCACAACTTGCGGGTTGGCTTGGGAGAACGCGAGGGCCGGCGCGAGACCGCCAGACGCGATGAGCGGAACCAAACCGTACGCGGTGCCAATCAACGACGCGTAGCAGAGCACTTCTTGCGTCGTGGACGGGGTTTCACAACGGAAGAAGTTCTTTTCTTCAAAGTTGGCGCAAATGGCGTCAACGCAGAGCGCACCAGCGATGAGAATGACACCAATCGGCGCGAAAGCCGGAGAGGAGGCGACATCGCCGAGGGTGAAGAGCACGATACCCGCGACCAAAATGGCGGCGGACAACCATTCCTTCCAGTTGTACTTCTTACCGACGATCAACACGGAGAAGGCCATGACGGGAATGATCTTCGCAGACTTGAACACGATACGCGTGGCGTAGTTCAAGTAAGACAACGCGTAGTTGGTCATCGCCATACCCCCGTACGTGTAAATGGAAAGAATACCGTAGTTCTTCCAAGAACCCTTACGAGAATCGTTGGTGAGCTTCATCTCGAGCGCACCGCACAAAAAGTACGTGAACGTGGTCAAAACAGTCATCCACGCCGAGAACTTAAAGCCCGGGATGCGGAACACGCCTTCTTGAAGCGCAGCGAAACCAAGCGCCGAACCCAACGAACCGGCGGCCAAGATCAAAAACGACAAGCCTTCGGATTCCGGCAAGTTCAAACCGAAAACCTTCTTTTGCTCACCCGGCGCCGCCTTGGCGACACCACCAGCCTTACTATTGTTCGCACGCAAATCACATTCGTCAGTCTCTTATCATCATCGGTACGCGAAACTCAAGTCAAAACGTACGCGCGAAACGCCCCCGTGCGCGCGCGCGCGAGGGTTTCCCTCAAAAAGCGCACATTCCGCGATCACATCGTCACCGTCATCAATCCAACAATCCCGTCGTCCTCGCGCCGTCCTCGCGCCGTCCACGCATCACATCGCACACGCAATCGCATCACATCGCCTATACGCACACAACCAAGGATGCCGCGCGAGACTTGGTCGTCGTCGCGCGCGCCATCGTCGTCGCGAGCCCGATCGCGCCGCCGTGCGCGCCCGCGAACGCCGCGCTCGCGCGCGCGTTCATCGGCTTCACCGTCGCCGCGCCGCTCGTCGCGCGTCTCGAGCTCGTCGACGCGATCGATCGCGTCGTCACCGCGCGGGTGTTCGTTATCGTCGTCGCGTACATGGAATCAATCAATGGCGCGCGCGAATGTGGAATCGATCGATCGGTCGAGCGATTGTGACGTCGCTTTCGTCGTCGCGCGGCGGCGCGCGCGCGCCCGTAAGCGTGGTAACGCTTTCCCACACACGCGGGTGTTTTGTTCGGACACATGGCATGGCATGGCATGGGCGGTGTGCCGCTGGTGTGTCTAAGGTTTGTGTAGTGTGGGGTGTGCGAAGACCATGTCGATGTGGGGGGAGGGTATATATGGTATGCGTCGGACGTATGGTACGTATACGGTGCGTGTGATGCCTGTGTGTGTTGTTTTATGTGTGCGTGCGTTGCCCGTGGTCGCGGGGCTCGCGCACGGTGACGACGGTCGCGAGTTCGCGACGCGAGGGGCGAGGGGTGATGTCGGCGCCCGGGCCATCGATGACGACACCGCACGCGTCGTCGTCGTCGTCGCCGCCGCCGTATGTGGATTTAGTGCTGAAGAGCGCGCAAATAGAGACGCGCGCGGATGTTCGCGTGCGCTTCGATGCGCGAGAAACCGTGCGCGCGCTCAAGGCGCACATTGAAACCGTCTACGGCGACGTCGAGGAGACACGGGGAGAACGTGGAAGCGCGTGTCGTGATCGCACTCGTCGTCGCGTTGTCGTCGATAGCGCGTCGCAGGTGTTGATTTATAGCGGCAAGGTGTTGAAAGATGACGACGTGTTGGGGGAGGTGTTGGCGCGCGCCGAGGCGAGCGCGCGGGCGTACGATGCGGATAATGCGTCGTCGCCGACAGTAGGGACAGAGACGATGAAGATGGAGTATGTGTTGCATTTGATGGTGCGTACGCGACGGGTGGCGTCGATGAATGGGTTGAATTTGTTGGATGACGAAGGCGAGCGCGAGACACGGGAGGTTGGACGAGACGACGAGACGGCGGGGCTTGAGCGAGAACCCGTGGCACCGGTGCCGGTGCGTCGTGATTCGGCGTCTATGAGTGAAGGACACACCACGACGAGTGCGTTTGAGGCGGTGCGTTCGCCGCGCGATGGAGGGATGGCGACCCCTACGGCGAGGCGCGTGTTTGCGCCGTCGACGCCGTCGATGCCTGAGTTTGAAGGTGACGTGCGTCACGACTTTTCCTCGCGAGGGGCGGTGACGTTAGCGGCGTCGCCGCATTTGAATGCGATGTATCACGCAGCCTATCACGCGGCGTATGCATCGTTGTCGCCGAATAATGCGTTCGCGGCGCCGGGACCGCCGCCGATGAGCGCGCACACGCTCGGCGGCCAATTCTTAAACGTACAAACCCCACCGCATGTCGCACAGTTTGGCACCCCAGGGTCATGGACGCAAACAGATCATCGCGCAAACGCTCAGAATCTCGCGCAGGCACAGAACGCACACGCGAATCATCCAGATTTGCCAGCCGGATTGAACATTCCGCCGGGAGCGCGCGTGCGCGTGATTCACATTCGCATCGATTTGAAGCTCATTTTCAAGTTGTCGATGATGGTGTTCTTCTTATCGCAAGATGCCTCAACAGCTAAATTCATCATGTACATTTTGGCGGCGATTTTGGTGTATCTGCAGCAAACGGGAGCGCTCGCGGTAATTGCGAGATGGCTCACTGGAAACGACGCCGTCGGTCGAGGCGGTGAGGCGGGCGCGAATAACGGTGGGGCGAATCGAAATAACTTCGGAGATATGAATGGCATCCGAAACGGCGATGGCAACGATGAGTTCTTCAACAACCGAGGCTACGTCCCTCCAGCGCGCGCGACGCACGCCTGGGGACATCGCGAAATGCCGCAGTCCTTGTTTGGTGAAGTAAAAATTCTCCTGTATAGCTTTTTGGCGTCAATCTTTCCGAGCTGGCTTCCGCCGCGACTTCACGAAGCACGCCGCGCGCACCAAGATTGAATTCATTTTAGCGTCACACATACTCGCGCACGCGCGTGTGTTAACACTTGTAAAAAATTAAACATGTTTGGTTGGTAGTGACGTCGGAGTGGCGTTACAACTCAAAGAATTCGCTAAAATTACTAGTTTTCATGCGCATGTTTTCCGTCTACACGTCCGACTTGCGCACTGTTGAATGCGTGCTTGGCTCTTGAGCGAGGAGAATACGACTCCAGCGTGAGTTGAGAATCCTCGCGGTGCATGACGTTCAGCGCGGCGTCGGAGTGTTGCGGCGGAGCACGTTCAACCCCGCGAGCGCTCATATACTTCTCGTACGCGTACCAAGCGACGCCTGCCGAATTGAACACAATTCCACTTAAATTCGTCGCACTCGTGTGTACCTTGAAGGCAAATAATCCAGCGATGCCTTGTACGATGCTCTTCGTTCGCCCCACGACGGATGTCGTCAACGCTTCGTTCAACTGCGTGCATAAATACGTGGCGTAATTCAAGACGAACGCCGACGAACAACTCAATAAAAATGCAAATAAAAAACCAACTCGAGAGAGATGCTCGTACTGAAACACGCGATGGTGTTCGCCAAAGGCAAATACTACGCACATGCTCAGAGGTGCGCTCCACAATGAGTTGTACAATAACAACGTAAACGAATCGAGTTGCAACTCGTCGCCAATTTTTCCCACTAAAACAACATACATCGCCGTCGTCGCCGCGGACATCAAAGCCACTATATATCCGAGTAGAGTAAACTCTAAATCCCCCACCCCAGCGAGCACGCCGCCGAGCGTGGTTAAAAACACCGCCGCTTGCACGCGACCGCTCGCAACCTTACCCAACAACCCGTAGTCTAACAACATCACAAACGGCGTCGTCGCCGACTTCAACACTCCATACATTGGGATATTCACCAACGACAACGCCGTCATGTCCAGCACCAACTTGAGCTGAAACACCGCGCTCACGATAAACACGCGCTTAAACGCCGCTCGCGAAAACTTCTCCCCGCGTCGCTTCACCACTCCCACGCGCTCGAGCGTGAGTATCGCCGCCACCGTAAACAACGTCTGCGCCGTCACGAGCGACGCTGGAAACTTAAATCTCCACACCGCAAACAGCGCCTTGTTCAAAAACACCGTCAGCACCGAACACGAGCCGTAAAACAACGCCGCGAGCGCACCCGCGCGTTGCCGCGCGTATCGCTTGGACGACGCTCCAGCGCCCGCGTGCGACGCCGCGAGCGCGGGCGCGGCGTTCGGCATCGCGCGTACACCTCACGCAACGCCTGATCGACCTCGTCGCGCGTGCCCGGGGCGATCTCACGTGCGTCACGCGCGTCGCGGTGTGCGGAACGCCGGCGCGCAAAGTTCCGACACACCATGACGCGCGCGGCGCAGTGCGCGCGACGCGCGTGGCGCGGTGCGTTCGATGGCGCGGCGCATCGCGCGCGTGCGATTCTCGCGCCACTAACGACGACGACGACGACGACAGCGACGACGGCGACGGCGCGACCGCGAAGCGCGACAGAGTTGACGTTGATGCTGGGTCGACCCTTCTTGACGTCAGCCACGCGAACGACGCGTGCGCCAATCACCGCGAGCGTCTCGCGCGCGGCGCCTCGCGAGCATGCGTCGTTCTCGTCCTCGTCCGTGGCGTCGCACGGCGCCAAGGTTGTGGATCCCGACACGGAGCCGGTGAGGGATCACGATTTGCAAATTGCGCACACGCGCACGCACGTGACGAAAAAGTTGTGGCGCGAACGTTTGCGTAAAGCCGAGAGCGGTAAAGGCGCGACTAAATTGAGCGAAAAACTTTTGCCTAAAACGCCGCAAACGAGCACGGCGGTGTATGACTTTCAAAAGGATGAGGAAATGCGAGAAATGTACAAGTCGCACGGTACGGATGCCGTGCGCATGGGTCGAATTTTAGAGGATTTGGACTCGTTGGCGGGGAATATCGCATTCTTTCACGCGGATGATGGCGATGATTTAACGAAAACTCCGCAGTTGGTGACGGCGAGTGTGGATAGAGTTCGGTTAAATCGGCCTTTGTCGCTTGAGCGGTCGGTGGTGATACGAGGCGAGGTGGCGTTTGTCGGCCGGTCGTCCATGGTGATTCGCATGGAGGCGGATGAAGAACAGGGCACGCGGGACGACGAGTTAATTGGGAGTAACATTCCAGCGCTTACGGCAGATTTTACTTTTGTCGCGCGGGATCCCGAAACGAATGAGTCGTGGCCGGTGAATCCATTGATTTGCGAAACGCGCGCGCAAACTGCGAGGTTTGAGGATATTCAAGCGTCAATCGTGCGCAAGCGCTTGCGACATAAAAAAGGCGATGGCGTGTTAAACGACGAATTAATCGCTCACCGAAAGAAGTGGGTGCACGACATTAGAGAACGTGCGAGGTTAAATCAAGAAATGCCTGCACTCACGGCTGGATTTCAGGAAGTTTTAACGTCGCAAACCGTGGCGGAAAATATGTTTGTCGCGCAGCCGCAGCAACGCAACCTGTCGGGACGCGTGTTTGGGGGATTTTTACTTCGTCGCGCCTATGAGCTCGCGTTTGCAAACTGTCAATTGTTCTCGGGTGGACATCCGGTGTTCGTGGAAATGTCCGATATTGACTTCAAGCTCCCGGTAAACATTGGTGATTTGATTCGATTCAAATGCAAGGTGTTGCACACCGTCAACACGGAGGAGGCGCGATGCGGTAAACCGAGCGTGTATTTAGAAGTTCGAGCCATCGTCACAAATCCGCACAAGGTCACGTCGGCGGAGGCGAACACGTTCATGTTTAAGTTTAATGTGACTGGATTCGAAAACGAGAATGGTGAAATCGAGGATGTGCGCCTGAAACGCGTGTTGCCGACGTCCACCGAAGAAGGCTTGTTGATTTGGGACAAGTGTATTCGTCAACGCTTGTGCGATGACGCAGATTTCGACAAGCGCAACGGCTTGGGGAACTTTGTGTGAGAGCAGCGCTATGATTTATTATTACTAGTTGGTGATAGAGGCTGAATGTTGTTGTATCTAAAGCGAACAGATTAGTTATTGTCTTGTTTGTTGTTACCGCGTCGCCTCGATGGGTCGCGTCGACGACACCCTCGAGAGTGCAAAACACCACATAACGCGCCATGGTTGTTCGTCGCACGTCCACAGGGGCATCGCTCCCGGGCGAAGCCGACCAGTCCCAACGCGGCGTGTTCTCATCGCTCAGACGCGTCGACATGTACAAGCGGCTTCCATCCGACATTCTTTGTGGAGAAGGCACACTGGCTGGGGGCATGTTGACCATTTGCACCGTATGCGTCTTTGCCGCGCTCTTGTTTCTGCAAATTACATCGCTGTTCGCCACGACGCTGCGCACGGATATCATTGTCGACCACACTCCCGGCGATGGCACGTTTCAAGTCAATGTTCAGATTGATTTTCCATTTGTGAGCTGCGATTGGCTGTCCGTCACCGTGACGGATGCGCTCGGCGCTCGCGCGTTCAACATTTCTGGCGAAAACCTGTACAAGCACCCGATGAATGGCCCATTAAAGTGGATGGGAATAGAACACGCCGCACCGAGCGTCGTGGCTTCGCGCCAAGAACAGTACGGGGTGTCGACGGATTTTGATCACTATGGCCGCAAGCAAATTTCCTACGAAATCATCGGAGAGGACATGTTCGAACGCATGGTTAGCGTGCATCAAGCAGGCGCGCTTCTTGTCAACTTCCACGCACCCTGGTGCTCGCATTGTCAAAAATTCGCTCCAGTATTCGAACACGCAGCAGAAATGGTGCGAGCTGACGCGCGAAGACAAGGAAAATCTCGATTAAGTTGCGGTCTCGCCACGGTGGATTGTACGCTCGCCGAAAACGAGCATCTCTGCGGAAAGCTGCGAATCCAAGCGTACCCGACAGTTCGCGTCTATCGTGCTGGTAGGTTACATCCATCCAAAGAAACGCGCGTGAGTGTCGACGACATGCACGCGGAGAGCGAATCGTTTCAATTCGAAATGTACCACGGTCCCCGAACCGCGGAAGCGTTGGCGTCGTTTACGATGTCATTGCTCGAAGAAATTGAGGCAAATGAGCGTGACGCTGACGAGGCTAGCGGCGACAAGACGCGCGCGAAGCGAAAAGGCGTTATACTAGGTCATGATTTCGACGGCGATGGTTTGCATGATAGCAAAATAACCACCCCAGGGTGCTCCATTAATGGTTCGTTCAAGATTTCAAACGTCCCGGAGCGTTTTACTTTGTGCCAAGTTCGAGGGCGCACACCATCGCCGACGCCGACATGTCGCACGTCATTAAGCATCTATCTTTTGGTGCACATGTCCCAGGTAGACCAAGTTACATCCCGAGACATCTCAGGCGAGCGTATTCAATCATTCCGTCTGACATGGGTGGTCGCTTCGCCGCGAAAAACGCCGCCCTTACCGAATTCATCGCCGACGACGAGCGCAGCACCGTGTTCGAGCACTACATGAAAGTGATTCCTCGCAGATACGTGCCGATTGACGAGGGCGATGCGATGCGCGTATACGAGTACACTTTCAATAGCAATCAATTCCCAGCCGAAAAGGCGCGAGTTGATGACATTTTTGATTACGCACGCGTTGA
>Ga0181560_10006506_pt1 | contig 10157 bp, 11 predicted proteins | sample 011ome_20_FD_133751 | JGI IMG/M metagenome (GOLD analysis project Ga0181560, IMG submission 133751) | Coastal salt marsh microbial communities from the Groves Creek Marsh, Skidaway Island, Georgia - 011509CT metaG (megahit assembly) | ecosystem: Environmental > Aquatic > Marine > Intertidal...
CCCGTTCGCGTGGTGCACGCCGTTCCTTAAGGACTTTTCCCGTCGTCACTCTTCACCCGCGCTTCCCTTTCAACGTTTGACCGGTAAGACGTTCGACTGACCGATCGCTTCACCCACGCAGGCCGCGGCGCCATCCCCGGGACGGGACAGCGGCTCGGGGGGCGGTACCTGCGCGGGGACGCGCCGAGGGACAGCCGAGAGACGCGGGGTGCGGCGACGGCGCAGGGTTTAGGCGACTCGATGACGTCGCGCGGGGCGCCTGGGGGCGGGCGAAGGCTGGGGGGAGGAGGAGGAGGAGGAGGGCCGGGGGGGGCGAGGAAAGGCGTTAACGCTCTGACGCGTCTGCTCCGACGCCTCGTCCTCGCGCCCGCGAAGGCAATTCGGAACGCCGTGGACGAGGGCGGGCCGCTCGTCACGCACGCCGGATTCGCATTCGCGTGTCTCGCGCTGCAGCGGGCGATGCGCGCGAACGCGCCGGGAGGGCTTCTGGAGAAGGGGGTCTCGCCGATCGCTCGGACGCTTCGTTTCAACTTATGAACGACGAGCGAGCGTTTCGTTTCGTTTCGTTTTGATCGCGAAGACGATACAGAAGCATGTGTACATCGCGCGCGCTGAATCACGCGTGCGGTATCACAAACATTCCGTGCGTGGTGTGTATTAACAAAATAAGCCGCGAGGCGGCGACTGAAGAACCTTTCTCGGCTCCCTCGTCCCTCCGTCGGCATCAGATCACATCTCCCCGCGCTCCATGGCAGCCTCGAACTCCCTCTCCGCGCGCTCGTCCTCCGCGCGCATCGCCTCCGCCTCCGCGCACATGCGCTGGATCTCCTCCGGCGAGAGACGTCCGCGGTCGTGCTGAAGCTTCACCTCCGCGTTGGCTCCCGTCTCGCGGTCTCGCGCCGTCACCGTGAGCAAACCGTTCGTGTTCACCTCGAACTGCACGTCAATCTTGGGCTCGCCCTTCTTCGCGCGCTCCACGCCCGTGATCTGGAACTCTCCGAGGAGATGGTTCCCGTCGCAGTTGCTCCGCTCGCCCTCGAAGATGCGGACGTCGATCTCGTCCTGGTAGTCGTACACGGTGGTGAACTCGGACTTTTTCTTGCACGGCACCGGGGTGTTGCGCGGGACAACCTTCGCGAACTGCTTGCCCTCGCACTCGACGCCGAGCGACAGCGGGATGACGTCGACGAGGAGGAGGTTCGACGTCGCCGCGTCGCGCGCGCCGGAGAGAATCGCGCCCTGCACCGCGGCGCCGAACGCGACCGCCTCGTCCGGGTGCACGGACTTGCAGAGCGACTTGCCGTCGAAGAAATCGCTGAGGATCTGCTGGACGCGGGGGACGCGGGTGGACCCTCCGACGAGCACGATCTCGTCCACGGCTTCCTTCTTGATGGAAGCGTCCGCGAGGACGCGCTTGACGCTGTCGACGCAGCGCTGGAACAGCGGCTCGCACACCTTCTCGAACCTCGCGCGCGTGTACGGCATCGCGATCTCGTGCTCGCCCACGAAGCACTCAACGGTGGCGCCCGTGGAGGAAGAAAGCATGCGCTTGGCGCGCTCGCACGCCGTGCGAAGCTTCCGCTGCGCCTTGTCGTCGCCGGTGAAGATATCAGCGCCCGCCTTCTTCTTGTGCTGCGCGGCGACGTCCTCCGCGAGCGCGGAGTCGAAGTCCTCGCCGCCGAGGTGCGTGTCGCCCGCGGTGGCGAGCTGGCGGCGTCGGGGTGGAGTTGAAAGGCGTCAGTTGGCGTTGAAAGGCGTCGAGGACGGGGATTGAAAGCGAGGGGTGGGCGGAGGGAGACGCCGGGCAAAGTCCTTAAGAAACGGCGTTCACCACGCGAACGCGGTCGTATGGGGACCAGTGTACAGAACGCACCACGGTGAAGACGCCGTCCTCAATCTTGAGAAGCGACACGTCGAAGGTGCCGCCGCCGAGGTCAAAGACGAGGATGGTTTGCTCCTTAGGCTTGCCGCCCTCGCCCTCGCCGCCCTCGGTGTTGTTCTTGTCGAGGCCGTACGCGAGCGCGGCGGCGGTGGGCTCGTTGATGATGCGAAGCACGTCGAGGCCGGCGATGGCGCCCGCGTCTTTGGTTTGGCGGCGCTGCGCGTCGTTGAAGTACGCCGGGACGGTGATGACCGCCTTCTTGATCGGGCACCCGAGGGCGACCTCCGCGGTCTTCTTCATCTTCTCCAGAACCATCGCGGAGATTTGCTCGGGGGTGAACGTCTTCATCTCCTCGTCCACCTCCACCTCGATGAGCGGCTTGCCGCCGTCGCCCTCCTTCACGGTGAAAGGGAAGAGCTTAAGCTCCTCGCCGCACTCGCTGAACTGCCGGCCGATGATGCGCTTGACGTTGAAAAGCGTGCGCTTGGTGTTCTGCGCGGCTTGACGCTTGGCGGCGTCGCCGACGACGCGGCCATCGTCGGTGAAGGCGACCCAGGAGGGCGTCGTGCGATCGCCTGAGTGATTTGATTGGTCGAGGGAGGACAACACGTGTCAGTCGCGAGGGGGTATGATTGGCTGATATGTTGCTGATGCCACGTGTCAAAACGAACGTAAGGTTCACAGCACAGCGCGCGAAACGAAAGAAGTCCTTAAGGAATGGCGTTCGACGCGCAAACGGGGTCGTACGGGAAGCAGTCATCAGAGTCATCAGTCTCACCCTCGCTGTTGGCGAGCACCTGCGCCTCGCCGTCTTTCCACACGGAGACGCACGAGTACGTCGTCCCGAGGTCGATACCGATGACGTAACGGTCCGTGGGGTCCATGCTCATGTGCTCCAGGTCCGCCGCCGCGCGGTCCGCGGCGAGCTTCTCGCGCTTCGCCTTGGCGGCTTTCACCTCGGCGAGGCCGTCGTCGCACTGAACGTTGTTGGGGTCCACGGCGAGGCCGCCGGCGAACGCCTGAGTTGGTTGTCGGGTGGTGATTGGCGGAGGGAGTGACACGTGTCAGTTATGGTGTAGTTTGAATATGACACGTGTACAAAAGATACGGAACGAGTGGTCGAGAGAGAGACAGTCGTGCGTACCTTTTGCGCGCCGTCGAGATCGTTCCTCTTGAACAGCGCCGTCCCCAGCCGCGAGTACCCTTTCCCCCACTCCGGCTTGAGCTCGATGCATCGCTCCGCGTCGCTCACCGCGGCGGATAGCTTCCCCACGGACGCGTAGCACGCGCTGCGGTTGGAGTAGAAGATGTGGTCCGTCGGGTCCGCCTCGATCGCGGCGCTGAAGTGCTTCGCGGCGTCGTCGTAGTTGCCCGCGACGAAGTCTTTGTTTCCGAGGTCCTTGTGTCCCGCCGCCTCTTTGCGCGCCTCGGGGGTGACCTGGCGAGAGGGCGGGCGGGAGGGGCGAGCGCGCGGCGGAGGGGATGGCGCGCGTGGAGGGGGAAGAGGGCGTCAGAGGCGGGAGGGGGTGCGCGGCGGAGGAGGGAGGAGGAGGAGGAGGAGGAGGAGGAGATTCGATTCGCCGCTGTGAGAAAAGGCGGCGCGCGATGCGCGCGGATGTGCGTTTCCGCGATCGCGCGCGAAGCGCCGCCGGGGGGGGGCGACACGTCGCGAGGGACGCACGTCGGACTTGATGGGCTTCTTGCCCTTGCGCTTGGGAGGCATTTTTACGGCGAGCGAGCGCGGAGAGGAAGAACGGCGGCGGCGGTCGTGGACGACGCGCGCGCGGAAGAGAGCGCGCGGACTGGACGACGCTCGAGCGCGCGCGCGCTCGCCGCCGCGGCGGAGCGTTCTCAGCCCATCGTTGCCGGTTTCGTATGCGTTTCAGTCTGATATTTTTACGAGTACGTACTGCGTACGCGCGCGAAAAAAAAACAGGTCACGGCCAACGAACGCAGCCGTGCGGCCTCAATCGTCGTCGTCGTCGTCATCACTCGACGCCCGCGCCGGCGCCGCGTCGTCGACGATGCCTCCGAGGCCTCCGATGACCCAGCCCGCGGCGAGACAGACCTACGTGCTCGTCGGCGTCGCGATCGGGCTCGCCCTCGCGGGAGCGCCGCTCGCGTTCAGGAGCGTCAGACAGCGGGAACAGGAGGTGCGGCGACGTCGTGACTGGTTCCCATACGACCGCGTTCGCGTGGTGAACGCCGTTCCTTGAGGACTTCGTCGTCGTCGTCGTCGTCGTCGTCGTCGTCGTGACTGGTTCCCATACGACCGCGTTCGCGTGGTGAACGCCGTTCCTTAAGGACTTCGTCGGCCGAGCGATGACGCGATGGGATGAAATGATCTCATCTCTCTCTCCCTCTCGCGCTTCCTTCCTTCCTCCTCTCACTCGCCTCCCTTCGCCTTCCCTCTCCTCTCCGCTCAGGTGGCGAACACGCGCGACGCGTACTACGCCGGGGAGACGAAAGACGCCGCGCGATCCGCGCGATTGTCCCCGCAGAGGAAGAAGAACTGACGACGGACGCCCGCGGACGACGGTGGACGCGACGGACGGACGGACGGACGGATGCAGTGGTTTCTTTTAATTTAGCAGAGAGGGCGTCGTTATCGACAACGATGAATGAATGCGCGTAGTCGCCACGTCGTATTACATGATGCGATGAATCGTTCATCGTCCTCCACCCTCCCTCCGCGATCGACGAAGAGCGCCCGCCGCGCCGTTCGTCGTCGTCGCGTCGCGTCGCGTCGCGTCGCGTCGACTCCTTCTGCGGCGGGCGCCCCCCCCGCCGAACGTCGTCGCCGTCCATCCAACCAACCATCCGTATTCACGCCCGGTGCACCAACTGATGTAACACCTCCTTGACGTACTTCAACCGCCTCAAGAGCTCCGGGTCCGCGGGCAGCTTCGCGAGCGCGTGCGTCCCTCGCGCGCCGCTCTTGCTCGTGAACACCGTCGCCGCCGCCTCGCTCGACAGCAGCACCTCGCTGCCGTCCTGAAAGTTTACCTGAATCGTTCTGTTGGACAGCCGAAACAAGATGGCGTGCTTCGTCCGCAGCCAGTTCTTGACGTGCGGCAGGTACGGCGTCTTCGACGCGCGCGCGATCGAAGAGGAATTCGCCACGTCCGGCGCGTACGACGCCCTCGCGACCGCCTCGGCAGCCTTCTCGACGTCCGCCGCGAATTTCGCGGCGGTTTTCGTCGCTTTCGCGGCGCCGGCGTGGACGCCGCCGCCGCCGACGATGGGACCCAGCCCGCCGCCGCTCTTCTCTACCGCGCTCCGTCCGTCCTGCGGTGAATGTCGTGGAAGGTGGGTTGAAAGGCGTCAGTGGTGGAGTTGAAAGGCGTTGAGGTGTGTGTGTCGGGATTGAAACCATCGAGGGACCCTGGGCGGCGGAGAGAAACATACAGTACGCCGGGAGAGAAACGAGTCCTCAAGGAACGGCGAGCGCCGCGCCGACGCGGTCGCACGGGGACCGGCGTAAACAACAGAACGCGCCTGCGTGAGGTACCCGCGGAAGTGCCGCATAAGCTTGACCTTCTTCTCGAGGCCTTCCGGGAGGGATGGAGATGACGTGGCGGCTGACGTGGCGGCTGACGTGGCGGCGGAGATTTCCCGCGCGCTAAACACAGACGGCGGCGGCGACGGCGCCTTGCCTCCTCTTCGCGCCCTCTCCCGGTACTCCAACCGGTCGCCGCCGCCGCTCGCGGCGTTCGCGACGTTCGCCTTCTCCACGTCCACGTCAGTAGCATTAGTTGCCACGTCACCGCCATCCGTCCAGGTGTCGTCCGGTGATTGGACCATCTTCGTCGCGTCGTTGAACATCACCCCGAACGTGCCGTCGGAGAGGACGTACCCGAGCCCGTATTTGGACGTGTAGTCGACCCACCGCGTGACCCACAGCGGCGGAAAGCTGTCGATGGGCACCGCCACGTCAGCGTCAGCCGCCGCCACGTCAGCTCCAGATCCCCCAGATCTGGCGGATGTCGTCGCCGCGGCCGCGTCGCTGACGCTAAAAACGCTCGCGGTGGGTGCGTTTACGCGCGCCCGCGGGATCCCCGCGGCCGCCGGGGAGGAGACGTCAAAGTCCGCCGCGGCGACGCCCGCCGAGGAGGACGCGGCGGCGGCGGCGGCGGCGTCGCTCAGCTTCGCGGCGTCCAATCGCTCGGTGACCCTCTCGACGACGTCATCGACGACGGTCTCCTTCGCTTTTTTCGTATCGTCGTCGTTCGCGGTAACGGCCGCCGCGGGACGGTTACGGTTAGGGCTCGCCGGCGTCCGCGTCTCGGGTCCTGGGGAGCTCCAGCGACTGCCGTCGTCCGCGCCCGCGGCGCTCGCGTCCGCGACCCACGCGTCCGCCTCCGCGTCGGACACATTCTCCGACACAATATTCTCCGATACTGTATTCTCCGACACACACGTCGCGATCGCGGCCGCCGCGCGCGCCGCCGTCGTCGCCGTCTCCGTCGCGGTCTGCGCGGCGACCCGGCGCGCGCGCTCCGTCTCTCTCGACCGTCGAAGCGCTTCGCGCGACGCCTCCTCCGCGCGTCGAAGCGTCGCCTCTCTCTCCTTCGCCGTCACGATAGCCGACGTGGACGGCGGCGGCGGCGGCGGTTCGACGACGTCGTCGAGGACGGTAAACGCGGGCGCGGCGGCGGCGGCGGCGCCGAGCGGCGACGGGCCCGGGCTGAGGGTCGTTCCATACAAGCGATTGTCGGGGTGGAGTTGAAAGGCGTCAGTTGAAGTTGAAAGGCGCCGCCGGCGGGCGTTGAAAGCGCGGGGTGGGCGGAGAGACACGCCGGCAAAAGTCCTTAAGGATCGGCGTCCACCTCGCGAACGGGGTCGTATGGGGACCAGTGTATAGAACGCACCTGACGCGCGCGCGTCGCCGCGCGTCGTTCGCGTCGGCGTTCGTCGACAGCGGCGACAGCGGCGCGCGCGTCCCCCGCGTCCCCTGGGTCGCTCCCGGAACCACCGCCGCCGCGGAGGCCGCCGCGGCCGCCGCGGCTTTCGGAGACGCCGACGACGCGCGCGGAGGGTCCGTCCGCGGCGGCGACGGTCTCAACGAATTTTCCGCCGCCGCCTTTTCCGCCGCCAGGCTTCTCTTCTTCTCCTCGAACACCGCGTCGTACTTGGTCTTCCGCTCGTCGTCCGCCGCCTTCGCGCGGACCGGCGGCTTCGGCGGCGGCGTCGCTATCTTCCACCCCGCCGCGCCCACCCTCAGCAGCGGATGCGACGCCACCTCCGCGATGCTCGGTCGATCCTCCGGCTTGGGCGCGAGGCACCGGCGAATCAAATCCTGAGGGTCGTCGTTTGATCGGCGGGCGACGTGGCGGGAAGTGATGTGATTGGTTAGATATTTGATGACGTGGACGAGATCTGGGCGGAGAGACGCGCCGGGCAAAGTCCGTCCTTAAGGATCGGCGTGCACCGCGCGGACGCGGTCGTATGGGGACCAGTGTGAGATAGATGGGACGCGCCTTGGCCTCCTCGGGAACGACGGTCCCGCCGCCGCCGTCCTCTCCGACGGATGGAAACTCGTACGCGTTCGCGCGGATCCTCTTGTACGTCGCGTGCACGTCAGAGGTTTGAAACGGCGGCGTTCCCACGAGCAGCGCGTACGCGATCACGCCGATGGACCACACGTCCACCTCGTACGAGTGCCCGGCGCCTTTGCTTCCGGCTAAAACTTCGGGGGCGATGTAATTCGGCGTGCCGCAGATCGTCGTCTTTCGCTGCGCGTCGTCGTCTAACCGACACGCCAGTCCAAAGTCGCCAATCTTCAACCGGCCGCCGCACGTCGCCGCGTCGTCCAGATCCGCGTCCGTCCCCGGCCCGTTGCTTCCCGCCTCGTCCAGCCCAGCGGGGGTGAGGAACAAGTTCCCGAGCTTAGGGCCGTTCCATACGAGCGAACGTCGGGGTGGAGTTGAAAGGCGTCAGATGGAGTTGAAAGGCGTCGATGGCGGGGATTGAAAGCGAGAGGTGGGCGAAGAGAGACGACGCGCAAAGTCCTTAAGGATCGGCGTTCACCTCGCCGACGCGGTCGTATGGGGACCAGTGTATAGAACGCGCCTTAAGGTCTCTGTGGATGATTCTCGCGGCGTGCAGGTGCGCGACGGCGGAGACGATCTCTCGCAGATAACACGCCGCCTCCTTCGCGGTCAACTTGCCGCGCTGCTTCACGACGTCCGCGAGCGTCTTGTTGCTGCAGAGTTCCATGAGGATGTACACGTTCGCGGCGTCCTCGAAGCACCGCGCGAATCGCACGACGTGCGCGTTTCGCACCGAACGATGGATGCGAATTTCCGTCAAGATTTTCGCGCGCGCGCGTTCCTTCTCGAGCGTCGTCTTGGCGACAACCTGGCGGGATGAGATCGGTCAGCGCGTGATCAGATGCAATGACGTGGCATATCGCGCGAACTTGGGTAACGAACAACAGATACAGATGCGACAGCAGACGCGAACGAAGAAGTCTGTCTTCTTAAGGAACGGCGCGCGACGCGCGCGCAGGGTCGCGTAATGGGACCGGCGTGAATACAAACGCGCCTTCGCGGCGAAGGACTCCCCCGTGCTCGGGTCTTGCATCGAGTACACGACGGCGAAGCCGCCCTTACCGAGCGGTCGCCCTCGGACGTACGACCGCTTCTTCTGGTCGCCGGTTTTCTCGTCCTTGTACGTCTCCACGACGACGCGGGGGCACTTCACCTCTTTCGGACGGTCTCTGTTCAACGCGGGAGGACGCGAGAAGAGAACGAACGGAGCGAGGCGAACGCGCGGGATCGCGGCGCGGCGATGGCGGAGGGCGGGGGGAGACGTCGTCAGCGATGGACGGCCGGCGTCGAGGCGCCGTCGAGAGAAAGGCGTGGGGATCGACGGGAACGACGTCGCGACGGCGTTCGATGGACGGCGCGGAGCGAGAGATGGGGAACGGAGGGCGCGGGGACGCCGCGCTACGGCGAGGGGGTCGAAGCGCGCGTCCGTCCGTCCATCGAACGCCGTCGGAGACGGAAGCGGCGGGGGGCGGCGCGCGCGCACCGTTTCTTCTTCTCCGCGGGCGCGGGCGCGGCGTTCGCGTCGGCAGCCGTCTTCGTCTTCGCCGGCGCGACGTTCTCTTGGTCCGTCTTCATCGCGCGCGGCGCGGCGGCGGCCGGCGCGGCCATCGCGCGCGCGCGCTCGATCTCGGCACGACTTTTCCGCGCAGCTGTCGCGTCGCGTTTCGGATCCGCGCCGACCACGACGCGACGCGACGACGACGGCGGCGGCGGTGCCCGCGGCGCTCGCGCGCGTATCGCGCTCGCGACAGTCTCTGCGCGCGCTCGGAAAGGGAGACGCGTGCGACCGATTCGCGCGCGGCGGCGACGCGCGCGCGGGACGGAGTGCCGGAGCCTCGGACGCGCCGAGAGGGGTACCGCGCGCGACCGCGGACGGAGTTTACGACAACAGGCGCGATCGACGCGCGCGAAAAACGCGAAATCCGAACGGTCGATTAATTTCGCAACAGAATGTATTAAAAGTTGAAGAGTCAGTCATCGCATCCGTCGCCGACCCTCCGCCTCCTCACGCCGCGACCGCCGGCTCGGGCGGCGGCGGATCGTTCACCCTCGGGTCGCTCAGCATCCCCAAACTCGGGCGGTTGTCCGGCGGACCCGGCCGCGTGACCCCGCGCGTCTCCAGCTCCGCCTTCCACGGAGAGCCGACGCCGCCGCGCCGCGCGGAGTCGTCGCGGCCGCCGCCTGCGTTCGTTTTGATTGGTCGAGGGAAGACACGTGTCAGTTATAAGTACTTTTGATTGGTATATATCGTTGCCACGCGTCAAAACAAACGTGCGGTTCCGAACGCGCGAGAGAACAGAACGCCCGCCTTAAGAACACTTAAGCGTTCAGCACGCGAACGGGAGCGTACGGGAAGCGTTCTCGCCTGCGGCGGCGAACGGCGGCGGCTTATTCTCCCCCGCCAGCACCCTCTGCGACGGCCGGTGCTCAGGCTTCTGCCGATGCTTCCCCTCGTGTTTATGCGTGTTTGCCCCCGGCGGGTCCGCGCCGGGCTGCCCGTAGTCGATCCCCGGCTCGCTCGCCTCGATCGCGGGTAAGCCCTCGCGGTGCCAGTGGCCGCCGCGCTCGAGCCTCGCGTAGCCGCTCGGTCGACGCCTGTGGGGTGAAGCGATCGGTCAGTCGAACGTCTTACCGGTCAAACGTACGTTGAAAGGGAAGCGCGGGTGAAGAGTGACGACGGGAAAAGTCCTTAAGGAACGGCGTGCACCACGCGAACGGGGTCG
>Ga0181560_10006507_pt1 | contig 10157 bp, 10 predicted proteins | sample 011ome_20_FD_133751 | JGI IMG/M metagenome (GOLD analysis project Ga0181560, IMG submission 133751) | Coastal salt marsh microbial communities from the Groves Creek Marsh, Skidaway Island, Georgia - 011509CT metaG (megahit assembly) | ecosystem: Environmental > Aquatic > Marine > Intertidal...
TGCTATTAGAGCCAACAAAAACAGCTTCTCCCAGGGTTGTGCGGTGTTTATTGGCGCCGTCGTAATTGCAGGTAATGGTGCCCGCCCCGACGTTACTGCGATCACCGATATCAGCGTCTCCCAAATAGGCCAAATGATTCGCCTTGGCGCCTTCTCCAAGGCGAGTGTTTTTGACCTCGACAAAGTTGCCCACTTTTGCCCGCTTACCGACCACCGTACCGGGCCGCAGACGCGCATAGGGACCAACCACCGCTCCCGCCTCTACAGCCGCGCCCTCAATGTGGGTAAAGGGCAATATTTGCGCCCCTTCGCCAATCTCGGCATCGCGGAGCATACAATTTGCGCCGATCGACGCGCCGTTTGCCAACGAGACAGCACCCTCGAAGACGACATTGGCGTCAATACGAACGTCCTGACCGCACTGCAGTTGACCTCGGACATCCAGCCGGGCACGGTCGATGATCACCACACCCCCGCTCATCAATTGGTCAGCCAATGAGGCCTGATGGGCCCGCTCGAGCTGCTCGAGCTGTTGCGGCGTGTTGACACCTTGCGTATCGAAGCTGTTTTCCGAACACACGACTGTGACTGGCACACCATCCTCCCGCGCGAGCCCGAGCACGTCGGGCAAATAATATTCCGCCTGAGCGTTGTTGTTGTCGACACGGTGGAGCCACGCTGCGAGGGATTCCGCTTTGGCGGCGAGCACACCCGTGTTGATCTCCTTGACAGTTCGCTGCACGGTGCTGGCATCTTTCTCCTCGACTACAGCATAGAAAGCACCCTGGTCGTCTCGGATCACCCGCCCGTACCCGGTTGCATCAGCCAAGGTGGCCGAGAGCATAGCGATACCCTCACCGGCCGACTGCACGACTTTTAAGAGCGTTTCGTCAGAGATCAGCGGCACGTCGCCAAACAGCACCAGCACTTGGTTATTGGGCTCACAAGCACCAATGGCCTGCTGTACGGCATGACCGGTGCCAAGCTGCTGCTCCTGCACATGGCAGCTCACGTCGGGCGCCGCCACAGCGGTTTGCACCGCCTCGGCTCCATGACCCACCACGACGTGGAGTCGGTCAGCCTGTAACTTCCGTGCTGTTGTCAAAACGTGGGCAATGAGGGGTTGTCCAGCAAGCGGGTGCAGGACTTTAGGCAGTGAGGATTTCATGCGGCTGCCTTGTCCGGCTGCCAAAATAATCACTTCCAACATGAAAGGGTTCGCATTGGGGATCGAAGGCCGTCCATCATTGCGCAGTGTCAGCGCTTTGCAAGCGCTTCGGCCGTGAAGCGCGCACAAACACCAAACTTAAAACGGCATTGGTGTGCGTTATGCGCCCTAGCCGCGGCCGGCGCGGTTTTTAAGCTTTCTTAGCGCTGCTAATTGGGCTGTTGCCTCAGCCAACTGGGCTGACGCGCGACCATAGTCAATCTCGCCCTGTTGGTTCGCCAGCGCGTCCTCGGCATCCTTGCGTGCAGTCTCGGCCGCGGCCTCGTCGATGTCGTCTGCACGCACCGCCGTATCGGCCAACACGGTAACCACATCTCCCTGCACCTCGAGAAAGCCACCGGAGGCGTAGTAGACCTGCTCTTCTCCGCCCTGCTCAACGACCCGGATAGGCCCGGGGATCAGCCGAGTCAACAGCGCTGCGTGCCCAAAACAGACGCCGAGTTCGCCCTCAACGCCGGTGGCCACCAGCAACTCAACCGCCCCCGAATAGATCTGGGCCTCTGCGCTGACAATGTCACACTGTAAGGTCGTCGCCATGGCTCAATCCCCTGCCTGCTTTACAGCTTGGCGGCTCTCTCCACAGCCTGCTCGATCGAGCCCACCATGTAGAAGGCCTGCTCGGGCAAGTGGTCATACTCACCTGCAAGAATGCCTTTGAAGCCGGCAATCGTGTCTTTCAAGGAGACGTAAATACCGGGCGAGCCGGTAAAAACCTCTGCCACATGGAAAGGCTGTGACAGGAATCGCTCGATCTTACGAGCGCGGGCCACAATCAACTTGTCTTCCTCAGACAGCTCGTCCATACCCAGAATCGCGATGATGTCCTTGAGCTCTTTATAACGCTGCAGAACCGTCTGCACGCCTCGCGCGACCTCGTAATGCTCCTGGCCAATGATCAGCGGATCCAGCTGACGAGAAGTTGAGTCGAGCGGATCTACCGCGGGGTAAATACCCTTTGCGGCGATGTCACGGCTGAGTACCACCGTCGAGTCAAGGTGGGCGAAGGTTGTTGCCGGCGAGGGGTCAGTCAGGTCATCGGCCGGTACATAAACCGCCTGTATCGAGGTAATAGATCCGGTCTTGGTGGAGGTGATGCGCTCCTGGAGCACACCCATTTCCTCTGCCAACGTCGGCTGGTAGCCCACCGCAGACGGCATACGACCCAGCAGTGCTGATACCTCGGTACCCGCGAGCGTGTAGCGATAAATATTGTCAACGAACAACAGGACATCGCGGCCCTCATCGCGGAACTTCTCCGCCATGGTCAAACCGGTCAAGGCCACACGAAGGCGGTTGCCAGGCGGCTCGTTCATCTGGCCGTACACCATTGCCACCTTCGACTTGTCCATCTCTTCCACATTCACGACGCCAGATTCCTGCATCTCGTAGTAGAAGTCGTTTCCTTCCCGGGTTCTTTCCCCCACACCCGCAAATACCGACAGACCTGAGTGCTCGGTGGCGATGTTGTTAATCAGCTCCATCATGTTCACGGTCTTGCCGACACCGGCGCCCCCGAACAGGCCGACCTTGCCGCCTTTAGCGAACGGACAGACCAGATCGATCACCTTAATGCCGGTCTCGAGGAGCTCGTCGGAAGCCGCAAGTTCATCGTAGGCGGGCGCCGCACGGTGGATAGAGGATCGCTCCTGCTCGCCAATGGGACCTTTCTCGTCGATCGGGTTACCCAATACATCCATAATGCGGCCCAGCGTCTCTGTGCCCACCGGTACCGAGATCGGTGCACCGGTGTTTTCCACATTCAGGCCGCGGCTGACGCCCTCAGAAGGGCCCATCGCGATCGCGCGCACCACGCCATCACCCAGCTGCTGCTGAACCTCGAGCGTGAGACCCTTTTCGCCCACCATCAGTGCGTCATACACCTGCGGTACGCTGTCCCGGGGAAACTCCACATCGATGACAGCGCCAATAACCTGTACGACCTTTCCGCTACTCATTTTCCGGTCCTCATTTCACATTCTGTGCAGCGGTCTCACCGCTACGTGCTTCATTTCTATGCCGTGGACAATCAGCCAATGGCTGCCGCACCACCCACAATTTCGGCCAGCTCTTGCGTGATCGCAGCCTGGCGGGCTTTGTTGTAAACGAGCTGTAAGTCTTCAATCAGCTCGCCCGCGTTGTCTGTTGCGTTTTTCATAGCAATCATGCGCGCCGCTTGCTCGCAGGCGCCATTCTCAACCACCGCCTGATAAACCTGCGATTCGATATAGCGCACCATCAAGGCGTCTAACAGCTCACGCGCATCAGGCTCGTACACGTAATCCCAATGGTGGGAGAGCATTTCGCTTTCTTCTGCCTTCAGGGGCAACAGTTGCTCCACCTGAGGCGCCTGGGTCATGGTGTTCACAAACTCGTTGCTGGCAAGGTACAGCGCATCGATGCGGCCCTCGGTGTAGGCATCCAGCATGGTCTTTACACCGCCAATCAGATCCTCGAGCGAAGGCTCTTCACCCAGATCTCTTACTGACGCTGTGACGTTGCCACCTACACTGGCAAAGAAGCCAGCTGACTTGGCGCCGACCAAGCAGAGCTCCACTTCGACGCCCTCGTCCTGCATCGCCTTCATAGACTGGATCGCAGCCTTGAACAGATTGATGTTCAAGCCACCGCACAACCCACGGTCGGTAGACACAATGATGTAACCAGCGCGTTTCACCTCGCGCTCCTGCATATAGGCGTGCCGGTATTCCGGCGTGGAGTTAGCAATGTGGCCAACGACGGCGCGCATGCGCTGCGCATAGGGCTTGCCCAGCTCCATGCGGTCCTGAGCGCGGCGCATTTTACTGGCCGCTACCATTTCCATCGCGCTGGTGATCTTTTGAGTACTCTGAATACTCGAGATCTTGGTGCGGATTTCCTTACCGACAGCCATGCGTAATTACCAGGTCTGGGTCGACTTGAAGGTTTCGATCGCTGATTTGAAGGCAGCCTCGCGATCGTCGTCCCAACCACCGTCGGACCCGATCGCTTGCATCACATCAGCGCACTCGGATCGCATGTAACCCAGCAGAGCAGACTCAAAGTCACCAATTTTGGCCACATCGACGTCCTGCAAATAACCTTCATTACCGGCGTATAGCAGCACGCCCATCTCAGCAATTGAGAGCGGTGCATACTGCTTTTGCTTCATCAGCTCGGTAATGCGCTCGCCGTGTTCCAGCTGCGCCTTGGTGGCGTCATCAAGATCCGACGCGAACTGCGAGAACGCGGCGAGTTCGCGGTATTGTGCCAGCGCCGTTCGAATACCGCCTGAGAGCTTCTTCACAATCTTGGTCTGCGCAGCACCACCCACACGAGAAACCGAAATACCCGCGTTCATGGCTGGGCGCACCCCGGCATTGAACATGTCGGCTTCAAGGAAGATCTGGCCGTCGGTAATTGAGATCACGTTGGTCGGTACAAACGCCGAAACGTCACCCGCCTGCGTCTCGATCACGGGCAGCGCCGTTAGCGAGCCCGTTTGGCCCTTCACTGCGCCATCCGTAAACTGCTCTACGTAGTCTGCGTTGACTCTCGCTGCGCGCTCAAGCAGGCGCGAGTGCAGGTAGAACACGTCACCGGGGTATGCCTCACGGCCGGGCGGTCGTCGCAGCAGTAGAGAAATTTGCCGATAGGCAACCGCCTGCTTGGACAAGTCGTCATAAATGATCAAGGCGTCCTCACCGCGGTCGCGGTAGTACTCACCCATGGTGCAGCCTGCGAACGGCGCGAGGTATTGCATCGCCGCCGGATCAGAAGCGTTGGCGGCCACCACGATTGTGTGCTCCATCGCGCCGTGCTCTTCGAGCTTACGGACCACTGATGCAACGGATGAGGCCTTTTGGCCGACCGCTACATAGATACACTTAATGCCGGTGCCTTTTTGATTGATGATCGCGTCGACCGCGATGGCGGTCTTGCCCACCTGGCGGTCGCCAATAATCAGTTCGCGCTGACCCCGACCAATCGGCACCATGGCATCGATTGCTTTCAGGCCAATTTGCACCGGCTGGTCAACCGACTGCCTGGCAATCACGCCCGGAGCAATCTTTTCAATCGCGTCAGTCTCGGTCGTCTCGATGGCACCCTTGCCGTCGATTGGATTACCGAGCGAATCCACCACGCGGCCTTGAAGCGCCGGGCCAACCGGCACCTCGAGAATTCGGCCCGTGCAACGGCAGGTCTGACCTTCTGCCAGCTGCTTGTAGTCACCCAAAACGACCGCACCCACCGAGTCGCGCTCGAGGTTCAGTGCAAGGCCATAGACGCCGCCTTCAAACTCGATCATTTCGCCGTACTGCACTTCTGTCAGACCGTGAATGCGAATGATGCCGTCCGTCACAGAGACGATAGTGCCCTCATTGGTCGCCTGCGAAGCGACTTCAAGCTGGTCGATCCGCTGCTTGATCAGGTCGCTAATTTCCGAGGGATTGAGCTGTTGCATGACCTATTCCTCTGTCATTGAGTCAGTGTGCCCGCCAGCTTATTCAGGCGGCCGCGCACAGAGCCGTCGATCACCAAATCGTCGGCACGAATGAGTGCCCCTCCCAGTAATGAGGGGTCCGTGTCTGATGTCAGGGTGATGCTGCGCGCCAGCCTCTCCTGCATCGTGTTAGAAAGTTGCTGGGTCTCGGCATCACTCAGGGGATAAGCAGAGGTCACATGCACTGCCACAGTGCTTTCTACCGCTTGCTTTAACTGATTAAAGAGTGATGACACCTCCGCCAGCAGCGACAGGCGGCCGTTATCTGCCATGATGGCGAGAAGATTACCAATGGCTTTAGGTAGATCCGCGCCAACCAAACGGGCTAGCGTCGCTGCGCGCTGTTCTGCAGTCTGGTTGGGGTCGCGTAACGCAGAAGAGACCTTGGGGTCGGCCGTGATAGCAGCCAATTCGGCCAGGGCCTCTTGCCACACAGCCAACGCATCAGCCGCGCGGGCATGCTCAAAGGCTGCTCGCGCATAGGGTCTGGCCAAGGTGGTCGGCTCAATCATCGATCAAGACTCCGCCGCCAGCGATTTCAACAGATCCGCGTGCTTATCGGCATCGATCTCGGCCGCCAGAATTTTCTCTGCGCCCGCCAGTGCCAGCGCGCTGACCTGTGTCATCAGCTGCTCTTGCGCGCGTGCGCGCTCTTGTTCGATCTCCGCCGCCGCTGCCGCCTTGACGCGGTCCGCCTCAGCACTGGCAGCCTCTTTGGCCTCTTCGACCACCGCCTGCGCGCGCTTGTTGGCTGCTTCGATAATGCCGGCTGCCTCTCGCTTGGCGTCAGCCAGTTGTTCATCTGCCTGTTGCTTGGCGACCTCTAGGTCGTGGCCAGCTCGATCCGCTGCCGCCAGGCCGTCTGCGATCTTGTTTTGTCGCTCGGCCATGGCGCCCGAGATGGGGGGCCAAACATACCGCATGCAGAAAGCGACGAAAGCCACAAAGGCGATCAGCTGTCCTATCAGGGTGAGATTAATATTCACTCTTTGCTCCTGTGGTGCTCGGATTGGGCTCACCCAACCTTGCGATCAAAGAGGCTCTTATCAGCCTGCGACCACAAAGATCAGGTACATCGCGATACCCACACCGATAATGGGGATCGCGTCAACAAGACCCGCGCCCAAAAAGAAAGTTCCCTGCAATTTGGGGGCCAGCTCGGGCTGTCGGGCTGAGCCTTCAATCAACTTGCCGCCCAGAATCCCCACGCCAATCGCGGCGCCCATTCCGCCCAAGCCCATCATGATGGCGGCGGCTACGTAAATCAGTTCCATGGTTGTCTCCTAAAGGTAACTGTCAAAAAAAATCAATGGTCCTCGTGCGCCATGCTGAGGTACACGATAGTCAGGACCATAAAAATAAATGCCTGCAGGGTAATCACCAGAATATGGAAGATCGCCCAGCCAATCTGAAGCAATGCGGCAGGGAGCAACCAGAAGACGCCCACACTGAAAAGCGCCGCAATAAGAATAAAAATCATCTCGCCCGCGTACATGTTGCCGAATAAGCGAAGCCCAAGAGAAAACGGCTTGGCCAGCAAGCCGACCACTTCCATGAACAAATTCACGGGTATAAAAAGAGGGTGGTTAAAGGGGTTGAGGGTGAGCTCCTTAACAAAGCCGAAGCCCTTGACCTTGATGGAGTAAAAGAGCATCAACACGAACACGCCGATCGCCATACCCATGGTGATATTGGGGTCCGTTGAGGGCACGATTTTCTGATACTCGACGCCCGCCAACATCAAAGAATGCGGGATCAGATCGACCGGAATCAGGTCCATCAAGTTCATCAGAAACACCCACACAAAAATAGTCAGTGCCAGTGGCGCGATCAGCGGGTTGCGACCATGAAAGGTGTCTTTCACGGTGCCGTCGACAAACTCGACGATCATTTCAACGAAATTCACCAGCCCTGTTGGCACACCGGAGGTAGCGCGGACGGCTACTCGGCGGAACAGCCAACAAAAAATGATGCCGAGTCCTACTGACCAGATCATGGAGTCAACGTGTATGGCGTTGAAGCCCATGGCGGTGATTTCATCCCCGCCGTGCGCCATGGTCCATTGACCACCCGCCTGGACTACGCTGCCGTCATATCGCTCAAAGCCTTCCGGCAATTTGCCATAGGTCAGGTTCGTCAGGTGGTGAACGATGTATTCCGATACGGTTTGACTGTCGCCATTTGCCGCCATTGTTTCTCGTGAACTCCTGGGCTTTGAAAGCCTCTCGTTTCCCGCGTGTCCGTCACGCGTCCTTCTGTTGTTGCCAATATGCCCGCTAGAGCACCTTTTCGCGCTGTCGTTGCTGCCACGCCAATATGAGGGGTGGACCTATCACGCCTATTACACTGCCCGCCATCACCGGCAGCGGTTCACTTGCTGGTCGCAGCGCAAACAGCGCTGCAAATCCTATTCCCGCAAGGGTGTAACGCACGAAACCCATCCATACGGGGCTGATGAGCGACCGGCCTGACGTCAGACTGATCGCCACCCACACGCTGGGTAACAGCACAATCGCAGCGCCCAGCAACATGTCGAGAGAAGTGTTAAAACCCCGAAAAATTCCGGTGATCAACGCCGCACACCCCAAAAACACTGCTGACAACACAATCGCACTCAAAAGGTGCGTTCTTGTGGTAGCAAAGGGTGCAGTAGCGACGTGTCTGGCCAAGGTGAACCCAGCCCCCCTTTCATGCGGGACGGAGTGTAGTAGAAAGGCCTAAACCCTTCAATACGTGGGATTTACTGGAATCGCTTGAGCAAACCGTCCAGTTCGTCGAGGCTGGAATACTGAATCTCTAGCCGGCCACGTCCACTTTGTTGGTATTGAATGCGAACTTTCGCTCCCAAGCGGGCGCTGAGATCCTGCTCGAGACGACTCACATTGGGATCGACGGGGGGTGCCGGTTCCGAAGACTTTCCCCAGCCACGCACCACCGCTTCTGTTTGCCGCACGGAGAGGCCGCCTTTGACCACTTTGCGCGCCGCGCGGACCTGATCGCCTCCGCTCAAGCCCAGTAGCACTTTGGCATGCCCGCTATCCAGCTCGCCGCGCTCCAGCATACTCAACACCTCTGGCTCCAAATTCAGCAACCTGAGTAAATTGGCCACGGCAGATCGGGAGCGGCCAACAGCTGAGGCTACTTGCTCCTGACTGAGCCCGAATTCGTCCTGCAGGCGCTTCAGGCCAAGCCCCTCCTCCACCGGGTTCAGGTCTTCGCGTTGAATATTCTCGATCAGACCGATGGCGATGGCCGCCTCGTCCGACACAGCCTTAATAACTACGGGTATGCGGTCAAGACCTGCTAACTGGGCTGCCCGCCAACGACGCTCTCCCGAGAGAATCTCGTAGCGGTCGCCATCGAGTGGTCGTGCCACAATGGGCTGCAGAACTCCCTGAGCTTTGATGCTGCTCGCCAGAGACTCCAAGGCTTCCGCCTCAAATTCGCGCCGAGGCTGATAAGCGCCTCGTTGAAGACGCTCTACTGGCAGATCCGTCAATGGCGCCTTGCCCGTCTCCGTCGAACCTGCCGAGCTATCGGTTTGCGGGGGTTCGGTGGCATTGGCCAGTAGTCCCGATCCCAGCAGCGCCTCGAGGCCTCGATTCAGCTTTCGTTTTTGCACCATCTACAGCGATTCCTTTTGGTGTTTTTCCTGCCGACGCATAAACTCGCCTGCCAACGCCATGTATGCGGTTGCGCCCCGGGACAAGCGATCATAGACGATTCCAGGCAGGCCATGGCTGGGGGCCTCGGCCAGCTTCACGTTTCTGGGAATGACTGTTCGGTACACGAGGCCCTCAAAGTGTTGATGCAACTGCTCTGACACCTCGTTAGTCAGCGCGTTACGTGGGTCATATAACGTTCGTAAAATGCCCTCTATTCGTAGCGAGGGGTTAACGGTCTGCCGCACCGTGTTGATGGTTTCCATCAATGCAGACAGCCCTTCCAAGGCAAAGTACTCGCATTGCATGGTGATGAGCACAGAGTCAGCTGCTACCAAGGCATTTAGCGTCAACATGTTGAGCGACGGCGGACAATCAATAATGACGAAGTCGTAAGCACTTGCGCCTGCAGCAAGAGCCGCTTTCAGGCGCTGCTCCCGATCATCCACCGATAACAGTGCCACTTCGGCAGCCGTCAGGTCGCCATCCGCTGGCACACAGTGCAAGCCAAATGTTTCGAGTGGACTGACTACGTCACTGAGCGGCTGTTGCTCGACCATCAACTCAAAAGCAGTCGCGTTCAGGTCGCCCTTATTCAACCCCACCGACACGGTGGCATTGCCCTGTGGATCAAGGTCAACCAACAGGACCTGTTTCTCCATGGCAGCGAGGGCGGCAGCGAGATTCACGCTGGTTGTGGTTTTGCCCACACCGCCTTTCTGATTGGCCACGGCAATGACCTTCACGGCAACGCTCCGCCCAATCGATTGAAGGTCAACAGTTGAAA
>Ga0181560_10006517_pt1 | contig 10147 bp, 9 predicted proteins | sample 011ome_20_FD_133751 | JGI IMG/M metagenome (GOLD analysis project Ga0181560, IMG submission 133751) | Coastal salt marsh microbial communities from the Groves Creek Marsh, Skidaway Island, Georgia - 011509CT metaG (megahit assembly) | ecosystem: Environmental > Aquatic > Marine > Intertidal zone...
CAGCCAATCGCCATGGAGGAAGGTCTCCGCTTCGCGATCCGTGAGGGTGGCCGCACCGTAGGTGCCGGTACCGTTACCAAGATCAACAAGTAGCAAGTCTCAGGTAATGCCCGTTCGTTTTGATGGCGAGCGGGCATTACTTATTTGAAGCGCGGGCCAGGCGTCTGGACTCAGGCGCCTGCTTGCCGCTTGATAGCGACTACTTCTCGTGGTGAGTCAACTGTCCCGGAGAAGAAAACTATGTCCCACGATTCCCATGCACCTTTGAGAAGTCCGGGAAATGAGTCCTTGCTGCCGTAGAGACAGATAATTCCCAATTCTTTTGCAAGGTCGGCATAGGCGAAGCGCCAGTCTCGGCCAGAATTTCGGATTCTGGCCTGCAATTGGCCATGGGTTTCACTAACTTGAAAAACAGTTGCCCACATATAGCCGTGTAGGAGTTCATTTGCCGCTCCGTAAACAACGCCTACCGGTTGACAGCCCTCCGATGGTTCGAGTGCAGTTAGGGCCCGTTCATACCCGACCGGCGAAAGAGCATTTCGAGCGTCGATTAACTCACCCTGGCTTGATACGAGAGCGGGTGATAACCCGAGACTCGCTACCACCAACACTCCGGGTAGGGCCAAGCTGACCAAAGGACCCGCGCTTTTGCGAATTCCATCTGCCAAAACCAAAATGCTCAATACCGCTAAGGAAACAGACCATTCGAGTGAATACTTGTACTCCCCAGCAAGTCCAGACTCGCTCAAATAGATGAAATAGAAGAAGACCAAAAAGAGAGTAAAGACAAGCAGTCCTGCAACCGGTTGCCCACGAATGAGGAAAAGAACAAGACCAACAATTAGAGCCCCCAAGTAGACCAAACCCACCTGGGAGTCCAGGGTTTGGACTAGGTCAATCAGAGACACCTGATCTTGGATGTTCAGCCAGTCGAAACTCCCGGCGATTGATGGATTAGTCAAGGTTCCAATGAAGTAAGGCAACAGTAATGCGGCCGACATAACGTATGGTCCAGAGTCACGGAAAGTTTTTGGCCAAAATCTGCTAATTCCGGAAACCACCAGAACTCCAATTAAGGCAAAGGCAACCGTGATGCGCAGCGTCACCCCGATGGCCAGAAAAGGAACTAGCCAATTTACATCATGGCTGCGCAGACCGTGAACAAGGACATAGAGCGCTGGGACCGCGAACACCAGAAAAAAATGGACGTGGTCCACAGTGGAGAAATAAATTGAAGGCGCAGGCATCGCAATTATGGCGATGACAAGTATCCAACGCAGGCTCTTCCCAGCGCCAAATCCCTTCAGTGTGGATAACAGGACGACTAGTCCCATTGCAACAATCATCAGAGATGTGATTCGGAAGCCCTCAGACGAGAGCCCCAAAAAGGCTGTCCCAATTAGGTGTGGAATCCACGCAACCTTGGCATAGCCCCATCCCCAGCCACCAAAGAAACTGTAAAAAAGTTGCAGGCCAATTGTCACTGCAAAAGTAGTGACAACTGCTGCAGCGACGCTCCTCCTCCAGATACAGAGCCATAGGAAGCCGGTCACAACTATGATTACGATGGCCGAAGCCACCCGAATTAGGTAAGCCGCTTCGAGGTCATTAATCGAATCAGGGAAAAACTTGAGAAATTCAAGTGCATGAGTATGGGTGATGAGCGCGTAGGCCAGCTCGTCCCCGACAAGCTCATCGCCTAACCGTCTCAAATTTAGGCCAACAAGGGCTGCCAGGATAAGTAGAAATGCCAACAAGCCGGACAACGACAGTGTTACTGAGAGGCTCCAATCAGCGCCTCCCCTGCGTAGCCAAGCAAAAACCAGAAAACCGCACAAAACCCCAACTGCAGCTGGCACAAGCGTCAAAGGTCGGTTTAGTTCTATAGCCGAGCCATATCCAAATACCCCATACGTCAGCAGGTACGCTGACAAGAGCATTCGAGCTGCCGAAATTTCGAATTTCCAAGTTTTAGAAATCACGCCGTGTAAGCGTCGCGCTAGCTCATGACTTCCAAGATTTTGCATTGTGCTAATCATCACCAGTAGTGTTCAACAGTGCAAGTCTTAATTCCCATGTCAGGCTTCGGAGAGAGATTTCGACGCGCCGGCTTTGACTTACCAAAACCTTTAATAGAAGTGGAAGGTAAGCGAATCATCGAGCACGTGGTTGAGCTGTTCGACGAAGATTCCGATTTTATCTTCGTGGTGAACCAGGATCACCTGGAAGACTCAGCATTCCAACTTCGACAGATCCTAGAAAAAGTAGCACCCAAAGGAAGAATTATTGCCATCGCCCCCCATCGTTTGGGGCCTGTTCATGCCTGTCTCGCTGCATCGAGTCACTTAGACTTAGAGGCCGAAATTGTAGTCAATTACGCGGACTTCAGTTGCCTCTGGAACTTTGAAGAGTTTGTGGCCAATGTTCGCGACGAGCAGTTGGACGGTGCCGTTCCCGCTTACAGAGGCTTCCATCCACATAGTGCCGGGACGACAAACTACGCATACATTCAAGAAACCAACTTACGACTCACGCAAATTCGCGAAAAACAACCATTTACCAGTGACAAAACGCAAGAATTTGCGTCCACGGGGACCTATTTTTTTAGAACTGCTGGCCTGATGGTTGAGTACTTTGAGATGGTTATCAAAGGCCAGATCTCAGTAAGCGGTGAATTTTATGCAAGTTCCGCATTCGACCTAATGGCTAAGGGCGGTCTGAAAGTTGGCGTCTTCGAAGTCCAACATTTTATGCAGTGGGGAACTCCAGAGGATCTGGCAGAGTACTGTTATTGGAGTGAACAGTTCCGCAAGCTGGCTCATTGGGGAGGCGCGGATACTTCTGTCCAATCCACTGGCGACGTGTATGTGCTTGCGTCGGGCAAAGGACAGCGCTTCTCCTCAGCGGGATACACGACACCAAAGCCAGCCTTGTCGATCTCAGGCAGCTCACTGCTTGAGCAGGTGATTCGAGTAGCGGAGCCTAGGAATCTCGTTTCGGTATCGCTTGCAGTAGAAAGCGCTCGGTACTTCAAGCATCTAATTGAACTCAAGAGAGTTGTTTTGGACGAAACAGAAGGGCAGGCTTCCTCAGCCGAGCTACTTCTTTCACGATCAGGATGTTCAAAAACCCGACCCCTAACGATACTGCCATCGGACACCCTTTTTGCTCACCGTCAAAACGGACTAGAAGACATTATTGGCGAAATGGCGTCTAAGCCTTACGTGATACCTTGGGTCTGCGCTCCGACGCCTAATTCAAAGAGGAGACCAGAAAGTTATGGGTGGCTGACAGAAGGGGACTGCGGTTACCAAGTTCACGTTAAGGAGAGGCCACCCAATTCCAACTCAAAAATCTTGAGCGGTGCATTTACTTTTTCGTCGGTGCGCGACTTTAATACTCTCTACCAGGCACAGCAGAAACAAGGAAAAAGAGTTAATGGTGAGTTTTACCTTGACACCCTGGTGGGACTTGCAATCGAACTTGGTTTTGATGTAAGGCCATTTGAACCTGAATTTTGTGTAAGCCTTGGCACACCATTTGAGTTTGAGACATTCCGTTACTGGCAGTCAGCGTTTGATAAGTGGTCGAGCCACCCATATTCCTTAGAGAAGGACCCATTCGTTGACAGCCATAACCTGTCTTTAGTCAGAGATGAGCTCGACAAAACACGGCACCTGCCCGAAGAGTGGGTGGGAATTCCAGGGGCACCCCTATGACGCCAACACCCCAATTGAGTGTTGTGATTCCATGCTTCAACGAGCAGGGAAACATCGAAAAGCTGGTTACGAGCCTAAGATTACTATCGAATGAACAAGGTCAGGTAGAGTTTGTGCTTGTCGATAACGGCTCAACCGACAATACCGGACAACTGCTTAGGACTTTGACGCAAGGCGTCGTGGGTGTCAGAGTAGTTTCTTTGCCAACCAATTTTGGGTACGGGCACGGAATAAAAGCCGGACTCAGAGATGCGCGCGGCCACTATCTCGGCTGGACTCACTCCGACAATCAAACTGACCCCAAGGATGTTTACGAGGCACTTTCAATTGCCGCTTCACGCAACGGACCCACAATAGTGAAGGGGCGACGCTATGGGCGTTCTAGAGTCGATACGCTCTTTACATGGGGAATGTCAGTGTTTGAGTCTCTACTATTTCGAATGAAATTACGCGACATTAACGCTCAGCCAACGATCTTTAGTCGCGGTTTGCTGGCTGATGTACTGGCAGGCCCTGACGACTTTAGCCTTGATTTGTACGCGTTGGTTGTGGCGAGGCAGAGGGAATTTGTTGAACTTCGATTCCCGGTGAAATTTGGCCCGCGGTTTTCTGGCGAATCGAAGTGGAACACTTCCACTCTCGCGCGAATCAAATTCGTGGTTAGAACGGTCAGCTTCAGCCTGTCTCTAGTGAAGCGCAAAATGCCGACATGATTATAGTGCGCCACCGGGTTAATGATGTCGGCACCCTGAAGAACACCAACTCCTGCCACGGTGTGGAAATAGATCTTCGCTCTGGACCAGAGGGGGTCTACGTTGCCCACGAGTCATTTGTTTCAGGGCAACCACTAAGGGAGTGGCTTGGTAGCTACCAACATAGGCTGCTGATTCTGAATGTAAAGGAGGATGGCCTCGAGGAAGCTGTCATGGAAAGCCTCAACTCCCACCAAGTGCAAAACTACTTCTTTCTTGATCAGGCACTGCCGACCCTAATCAGACGGGGCTTAGGAGGACAGTTTGATAGTGCGATTCGTGTGTCTGAATACGAGTCATTTGACACTGTTTGGCGACTCGCACGTTTCTCTAGCTGGCTTTGGGTCGATTTTTTCCACCAGCCGAAACTAGCTGTCCAAGACCTTCATCGGGCTAGGGGCCTAGGACTGAAAATTTGTCTTGTTTCTCCCGAGCTGCATGACATTCAAAGAGCCCAAGAGATATCTACTTTGAAGCAGCAGCTTTCGAACTCTAATTTAGAAATCGATGCCGTATGCACCAAGTTTCCAGAAATTTGGGAGGCGTGGTGAAAAAAAACAAATTAGTTGAGACTCTACCCTGGCAGATTCTCGCAACCTGGTCGACAACCCGGCTTCTTGCAGGCCTTGTTGCGGTGACTTGGCCGCCAACCTTGATACTCGACTTTTACGCGCCTTTTGCTGAGTCTTTCTTGGAAACACCCAGCTTTGATCCTTGGGCAAATTGGGTTTCCGAAGGGGGAGGGCCTGAGGCTTTTCCCTACTCGTGGCCAATGCTCTTTTTTGTTGTTCTGGCAGTCTTAATCGGCGAACTACTGCAAAACGATGTTGCAGGTTGGCTGGCTGTGATTCTAGGTGTGGACTTGGTTGTTACGACTTTCATCAGTCGCGTTCAAGGGTCAGACTCGAGGAACTCAATCCCTGCGGCGCTTTGGGTGCTGTCACCCACACCTCTCATAGGGTTGGCCTACATAGGCTCGTTAGATTTCATCCCGGCTATGTTTTTCGTTCTCGGGCTTGTCGCCCTCAAGAGTCGCCATTTCACAACGGTTGGGCTTTTGTTCGGCTTGGCAATGTCCTCCAAAATCGTCACCCTTGTAGCGGTGTTCGCTCTTTTTGTTTACGCTCTCAGGTCGCGCCTTGACAGGAGGGAGGCTGCAAAGCTTATGGGTTCGACAGTTCTCTGGACCGCGAGCCTTTCTGCTCCTATGGCATACTCGACGGCATACCTGCAATCCTTTGTTGCCTCACCAGCGGCATCTGGTCCACTGACATGGGGAGTCGGAAGTCAGGATTTGACCATTTTCCTGTGGCCAATTTTCATAGCAACTGCATGGCTGTCAGTCTGGAGGCTTCGGAGGTTCTCTTTCGAGCTCTTAGTTGTGTCAGTGGCAATCCCCCTCGTTCTCACAGCCGCCATGCCAGGCGCCGCCCCAGGTTGGGCGATCTGGAGCTTACCGCTAATTCTCCCATTGTTGACTAAGCTCCCAATGCGGTATTTGTTCCTTGGCGTCATAGCATTGAACGCGAGTGCAGTCGGACACTTGGTTGTTGGTACTTTGGTTAGTCTCGACCAAGAGGCCTCTAACGTAGTGGATTCTTTGCTGGCCACCTTCGTCGTCGTTACCTCAACGGTCTTTGCTTATCTTGGCTGGCGGGAACTAGCAACAAAGAGTGACTTTTTTAGACTCCATTTGCGTCCCGCATTGATTCTGGTTGCAGGAGATTCGGGAGCTGGAAAGGACACATTGGCCGATGGTCTCACCAGAGCTCTTGGGGTTACGGCTACGACCAGATTGAGTGGTGACGACTATCATCTGTGGGACAGAGGGCAAGGCTCCTGGCAATATGTTACTCACCTAAACCCGCAAGCAAACGATCTCACGTCTTTTTTTGACGACACTCTCACCCTGGCATCGGGGGAAATGATTCGAGCGGCGCACTATGACCACAGCGTTGGTCGGAGAGTCTCTCCTCGAAAGACTCATTCAAAGGAGTTCATCATAGTTACAGGACTTCATGCCCTGTCGTCAAATGAAGTGAACGCACAGGCAAGCCTCACAGTTTTCCTAGAAATGGAAGAGCAGCTCAGAGTCGAGCTCAAGCTGGCGAGAGATATTTCGGAAAGGTCCCAAACCGAGGCTCAAATCATCAAATCCTTGGAGAGACGCCGCAAGGACTCCGTCAAATTTGTCAAGCCACAGGAAAGGTCAGCTGATCTGGTGGTTAAAATCTCCAAGCTTCCAAGCGCTACTGGCGTAGGAACACAGGAGTTGAGCTTTGAATCATCACCTAAATTGTTCGATAACCGTCTAGTTTCAGAGCTTTCGTCAACATGTAATTTGGAAGTGCTCTTGGTTCAAAAATCCGAGACAAGCAGGGCTCTCATTGTGCGAGGCGAGGCTGATTCGACTAGCCTCGGCATGGCATTTGCCCGCATGGATCCTAGAGTCGATAAGGTTTTGCAGCTGGAGGAAGCATTCAGTGACGGACCTCCAGGAGTTATACAGCTGGTGACTCTCGTTTATCTTTCCAATGCGCTACGGCTTGAGCGATTGATATGAATCCCCCCCTACCTTCATTGGTGATAGTGGATCTCGATGACACTCTCTATCATTTCCGCGAAGCACACGAAGCAGGCATCGCAGAGGTTTCGAGAACCATCGAAGCTCGGCTCGGCCTCTCAGAGACTCTATGGCTGAGGCACTACCACTCTGCAAGGCTGGCAACAAAAAGAAGGCTCGGCAGTACCGCCAGTAGTCATAGCAGGCTTATCTATTTCAAAGCAATGTTGGAACAATTGGGGGTCGGGGGCCATTTTGACTTAGCACTTCAGCTCGAACACGTCTATTGGCAGAACTTTTTGCGAGCTATGCGGGAGACTGCGGGCTCAAAAGAATTTTTCTTCAAGTGCAGAGAGCTGGGTATTCCTGTTGTGGTAATGACCGACTTGACCTTACAAATCCAGCTCAAGAAAATCATTCAACTCGGGCTGTTGCACTATTTTCATGCGGTAATCACCAGTGAAGAGGTTGGGGCCGATAAACCAAACACGGCGTTCATGGACTATGCACGGGATGAGCTCGAACTGAATACGAGCCGAGTTTGGTTGATAGGTGACGATCTATCGAAAGATCATAAACTTGCCGAAAAGATTGGAGCTACTTTCTTCCACGTCAACTCCGAAAACACTTCAAAATCTTCTTTCAGCAGGCTACTAAGAGTATTAGGGAGCTAATCCATGCGGAGAGACGACATTCCTGCTTCCTTTATCAAATTCGTTCAACGAGTCGGGCAGGATTTTTCCCTAGTGCAGGGGCTAGGCGGGAATTGCTCCGTGAAAAGCCTAGACACAATGTTTGTAAAGTCTTCGGGCCGCAGAATGCGAGAGGCCGACAGAGGCGCATTTTTCCATGAGGTGAGGCTAACTTCGGATGGAAATTTTGCGGACGATGTTTCCTCAGCCGGGACGACACCTTCGATTGAAGTTTTCCTTCATGCCTCGATTCCCGAAAAATACGTGCTTCACTTGCACTCAACTTCTGCTATCGCTGCCCTTATGCAAATCGACGATTCTGACAGTAACTACGAAATACTAGAGTCTCATGGGATTGCGTCGCTCCCCTATTTGCGACCCGGCAAAGATTTGTTACGGGGTCTCAACCAACAGTCGAGCGATGCCAGGTCGGGGCTTCTACTTGCCAACCACGGATTGGTTATCTCGGATAACACAGTCAGAGGACTGAAAGAGAAGCTAATCAAAATTGAAGAGGTCTTGCAGGGAAAGATGGTCACACTTGGCCATGCCAGTGCCACACGCTTAGGCAAGGAATTCAGCGTTGACGAAGCCAAGACTATTCGTTGGCACATGGCACATAATTGGAGGGTAACTCCAGATCACATCGTGTTTTTGGGCGTGACCCCGAGACCAGAATTTCTCGCGGTAGAGAACTTTGATTGCCCAAGTGCCTTTCTGACTGCGTTGAGGTCCTCAGGAACCTTGTCTAGCATAGAACTGGAGCATTTAGAGTGGTACGTCATGCTTGCCCGCATGCTAGGGCCCCGAAGGGAATTGCCAACCATTGATTACAAGGAAGCGAAGTCTCTAATTCAATGGGAACCGGAATTGCGTCGAAAGGCAATGTTGAGTGAACCAAATTAGGGTTCGTGCGCTTGTTCGGTTTCTTTTATTTGGGGTAGCTGCGGTAAGCATTGATTACTCAGTTCTTAATTTTGCAATGATGTTGGGCCTCTTTCCCAGCGCAAGCAAAGCAGCTGGCTACATCGCAGCTCTGACTTTTACTGTGGCTTTTGTAACGCGCTTCGTCTTCGGCACAGCTACAACGTCACTAGACAAGCTCCTGGTGCTTGCGCTTTATTTGACAACCGGCACACTAAATGTGCTAATTTTTGAGGTGAGTATTGTCTCACTTTTGTCCATACAGGTTTCCTTCTTGAACGCACTGGTGTGCACTTCAATCTTGAATTTCTTAGGTCTCAATCTGTTGATGCGCTATCAGTCTTCACGAACTTGAACTTGGAAGACTCGCCCTCCATCACCATAGTGAGCAAATTCTCTCAGCGAGATTCTTGGGTTTTGAGCCAGAAACTCGCTCAGCGCACCACTTTCGCCCATTTGTGGATTTCCGTTGAATGCAAAGAACTCGTCGAAAAACATCAATGACCCTGTTTGAAGTCTTGGTTCAATGAACCTAAGTGCGCCTGCCGTAGGACCCTTTAGGTCCATGTCAAACATCACGATTGCAACCTTGCTCTCATCACCCATTGACGCTGCAACCGATGCTTTGAAGTCACCTTCTGAACCAAGTTGAGTCGCATCTCCCTTGAAAATTTTGACCTCTGGATGCCTCTTGAATCTGCGAACAACACTGTCATAGGGGAACGAGAAACTCACACCTCTCCATGTAGCGTGATCATCATCAAGATCATCGGACACGAAAGACTCGAAGGTGTCGAAGGCATAGAAACGGCGGGCTTGCGATTTTACTCCCAGTCGACGTGCAGTGCTTCTTCTCGAAGCCAGCCGTGCCGCTTCAAGAGAGTTTCCAAAAGCGACACCAAATTCAAAATAATCGCCTTCTAAGCGCTCTAAGTTGATGTGCCAGAACGCCTTTCGCAGGGCGCGCGCCTTTTCGATGTTGTGCGTTACGGGGTAAGGAGTCAGTTGGATGATTGATATGACCAAGTTAAACAGCTTGTCCCTCAGAAATGACACATTCGACTCCTCCACTCAAAACATGCAATTGTAACTCGAGTTTGGCAGGCCGTGATCGCCCTGCAGGGTAGGGCGCAGTCCGCACCTTGCGTTCAAAATCACTTTGGTTTGCAGCCTCAACGCGGCGCACACCGCATAAATTACTCATGAAGAAAAAGTTTGCCAAATCCGATTCATGTGTGGCAGTATTGTCGGGTTCCAAAGCGCGAGGTAACTCGCCCACTGCAGGATGCGTGCACAGATTCTGGGCCGGCCGCAGATAGAGCAAAAACTTAACTGAAATCCAATTTGGTTTTCTCGCGTGGTCTTTCCATGCGCAATGCCTAAGTCAGGTTTCGGCAAGAGCCCTAGAAATAGGGCGTTGACAGCAAAACAGTGCATCAGCATCACGGTGGTCAATAAGATTTGCGATTTGCAAATTTAGTTGGCCCCTAAAACACG
>Ga0181560_10006523_pt1 | contig 10141 bp, 5 predicted proteins | sample 011ome_20_FD_133751 | JGI IMG/M metagenome (GOLD analysis project Ga0181560, IMG submission 133751) | Coastal salt marsh microbial communities from the Groves Creek Marsh, Skidaway Island, Georgia - 011509CT metaG (megahit assembly) | ecosystem: Environmental > Aquatic > Marine > Intertidal zone...
CTGAAAACGTAAAACGGGGGGAGACCACGCAGAGCTTAAACGTAAACGCGAAGAGAGGAAAAATTCTCTTGGAAAAATGGTCGCAAAAAACGCAGTCGTTCGCGGAGCTGGCGACGGTACCGCTGTTGGCGGTGACGTTGCCACAGATACTTTTGAATCAATCGAATATCATGGCTGGAAACTCGCACTTGCTGGCTGGGATTTCCTACGAAGGGTACGCGTGCGGATGTCTCGGGAACTTGCTTTTGCTGTCGTATTTCAGCGCCATCGACGAACCCGCCGGGAGGAACATTCAAGCCATAGGGGTGGTAAATACCGTTTTTTTGCTTTCGCAGTTGTTTTTTACGGGAAATTGCGGAAGCGTGAGCGTGGCGACGTACGGTGCGTGCGTTTCGGTTGCTTTGTTTGGTGTGCTTTCCGCGTACTTCAAGAAGCGAATGTTCGCGGACCCGACGGCGAGAGAAAACGCGTGCGCGTTGTACGAACGCGCGTTAGGAGTGGTTGGCTACACATTTGTTCCGTATATTTTAAGTCGCGCGCTGTTTAAAACATCAACAGAAGTGTCGCAGTTGTTGGCACTCGGTGCATTCGCTATGATTTCGTTGAGATGCGCGAATGATTACTTTGGATGGAGCGAGAAGAAGAACGTCAACTTCTTCGTGCTCGAACAGTTTATGAAATTGAAGTGGCAAACTTTGATGGGATGGACCGCGACTTTATTGTTTTCGTTGCTACCTATCGCGCAAATATCGACTTCAACGACGGATCCGTCAAACATAGCGTCGTTGTCCCTAGTCGCGGTGGTATTAGGTGGCGCCGGTAACGCGCTGATGTTTGCTCGGGCGTGGCACATTCGCGACTGGTGTTGGAGCTTAGGATCATTCGGTGGAAGTGCAGTTGGTAGTTGGGGAGTGTTGTTAACCATGTTCAATTATGGACACAAACAAGTGCCGTTCGGCGTTTTTGCGACGCTCAGTGCCTTGTATTGGGGTTGGGTAGCGTTCGTGATGTGGTACGACGAACAATGCAAAAAGAAGGGGAAAATGTAGAAGGTGAGAGAGAGAAAAATAGAAAAGATGCACACAAAATCGATAAAACTTGTAGAAATACTTTGAAAAAAGGAGAGGGAGAGAGATACGCGCGCATTGCTTATCATATATTGTAATAATATTTGCAGCAGCAGCAGAGTTGAATAAACATTAAAGGACGCAAAACGCGTTCGTTTCTAACAACCGTCTCGCGAAGGCCATTTTTTCTTCGTCGGTATCAAACGGGAAGTCTTTCACTTCCACACCATCCTCGTAGTTCGCGTATAAAACCGTCGCTAGCGCGTCTAAATCGTCGCCTTCAATTTCAGGATCAATCTTCATACACGAAGACGCCTCTCTGTAGGCATCTTCGTCTAGAATATCAGCCGAAGCGCCTTCCATGTGTAATTTTCTATCGTTGTTAATGTACGTGCGCAAGCGAACAATGCCGTCGTCGCAATCTTCTAAAGACGCGCAATTTTTTTGAACTAAACCTATCTTTGATGTAATCGATGGTTTTGCTCCTAACGACGCTTTGGTCAATCGCGTGTGCGCTTTCGGCGGCCTGACGCGTTCCCGCATGAGATTCCCGAGGAGCTTTTCCACCGACCCGGCAAAGACGTTGTTCTTCATCATGTTCTCGACGACGACGTTACAGCATCGCTCTAAGAGTTTTTTGGAAGTTAGGAAGTTCACATCCGTTTCGTCGAGTCGCGTTAAATTTCTCAAGAAGTCTCTCGGTGGACAACGACGCAATTCGACGTTTGTACTGACCGCGTCTGCCAACGCGTCCGAGAAGGCGTGTTCTAAAATATCCGCAAACGTGTTCCGCTGATTCACCGAAATCGTCAGATGCAAACTCGCTTCGTCTTTTTGTCCGTCGTCGTCGTCGTCGTCATTACCACCACCAGTGATGCAAAATGCTTCGTGAATCGTTCCTCTCGGCATGTACATCACGTCCCCGGGTTCCAAAATGACTTCCACGTACTTCGTCTCCTCCAACCGTTTCCTCTCGTCTTCAGAAAACTCTTTGCTACTAAATCTCGGAAACTTCTCGCTCACGTCACGCGTCGGATACAACCGCCATCTCTTCTTCCCTTCTATCTGCAAAACAAAAGCATCTATGTCGTCCCAATGCGGTGCAAACCCTTGACTATTCGCTGGCGTCCAATACGCGTTACACCCGGTTGGTGACTGCCAAAAGTTTTCCAAATTCGACAACAACGCCCACAACTTATCCGACCATCTCTGCGGATGCAACACTCGCACCGAGCACCCGTCTTCCTCGAACCGTTTCGTGACCGTGTCAAAATCTGCGATTTTACTCACGTTGCTAAATCCATCGTTCGAGTTGTGCGTTCGTCTCACGCCGTCTTTATAACTCGTCACGTCCACGTTTGTGCCGTACGTCAATTTTTTCTCCTTCAACCACGTCTTGATGTCCTCAGAGGTGAGCAAATCCTCGTACCCACCTTTACTCGTTTCGCTTTGCTTTCGAACGAAACATTTGCGTTCGAATATTCGACTCTGAAAGATGTTGGTCGGGTGCGGAAAGAACAGCCAGTGCGCGCAGTCCTCCGCCGTAACCGTTTTGAAGCCGTCGCGAATGACATCGGTCCAAGAGAGCGCCGAATGTTTCGGCGCGTACGCCGAGGACGGTTCGTCGACGACGTCGACTTTGAACGCGTTCTCCACGTCTTCGAAATATGCCGTCGTTTTCACCGGGTCAAAGTACACTCTATCGTCCGAGTCCTTCATCGGAGCTTTGGAAGAAGTAGAAGAGGAGGACGCTTTCTTCTTCTTTTTGCCGTTGTTGTTGTTGTTGTAAAATTCGTCGTCGATGTTATGCGGCGACATTTGGACGGGACCTGGGGAACGGAAATCACCCCCGGAGGAAGAGAAGGAGCGGGGTTTTTCATCCTCGCGCGTGCCTTTCCCTTTGTTGTTGTTTTCGGTGGACTTTCGCTTCTTTTTAGACATGTTTACTGCGTGTGGCGCGAGTGAATTTTTGAGGAAAAATGCAGAAGATACACGCCTTTGCTTGCCGCGCAGTATAGTACTGTTTTTTTTTAGGATTTTCAAGACAACTATGTCGATATTAAAACAAATCTATGGTTGGTGAATGCGATTCGCTGTGATGCATTCGGTTTTTTTTATGTGTTGTGTGCGATTGCCGGCGCTTTCGAGACGACCATGAATATCGTCTTTGAAAGCGTCGCGTTTACGCGAATCGCGTCTTTTTCTCCACCCCCTCTATTTTTTTTTATAAAAGATAACTACTAATACAGCATAAAAACAACATTCCGCATGTCGTAAATTAAGCCTTGTAGCCTCTAGACGCTCTTCTACCTCGCGCCTTTTCAAACTTTCTCCCCTTGCTTCGCACGTACGGCTTGGCGTGCGAGTGCGGCACACCAGCGGCGCCAAAGTGCTTGACAGCTTCTCTGGAGTTCTTCGGACCTCTCAAAAGCACGACGCCTTCGCCAGTCGGCGCCTTCAACGCCAACTGATCAAAGGTCAAGCACTCACCACCAGCCTTGACGATTCTAGCGCGAGCCGTCGCGGTAAATCTCAACGCGCACACCGTCAATTTCGGCACTTCAAACATTCTCACATCGTCCGTGATGGTGCCCACGACGCATGCCACCTTTCCTTCCTTGCCCTTCATAAACTTCGCGAGTTTGGACAAAGACAACGGCGGTCTGTTCGTCTTCGACATGAACAATCTCTTCAACACCGTTTGGTTAAACTTAGAGTCCGTTCTTCTCGCGAGGAAACGGTAGAGTTTGACCAACAACGCCAAGTAGACGTTTTCAGACTTTTGCGAAGTGCGCTTAGTCTTTTTGTTGCGGCCGCCAGCTTCGAGATCGATACCCTGTGTTGTTTTGATAAAGATGAAAATGTATTTGTCAGTACGCGAGGTCACAGATAATACGTGAAAGAGTCCTGCGCGAACGCGAATACCAACCGCTACCGCGCGCCTCTCCCGCGACGAAGCCGGTCGTCCTTTTCCAACGTCGAAGGCCGAGACTTTTTTCCCGACGGTGAGCGATGGAGAAACACAGACCCTGCGCGAGGCGAAAAAAAAAACTGCGCTCCCTCCCGGAATCTCTCGCAAACGGAAAGCACGCATCGACGCGCGTCCATCGCAAACCACCCCAACGCGACCTCAAATCCCTCAAAACTGCATCGACGCGCGAAAACCCCGAAAACTACGCTCGCGTGCGATCGGTATCTTCCCCCGATTTACGCGCGCACACATTTTTTTTCTCGACCAAAAGCGCCCTAATAAATGTAGGAGAGAGGGCGGAAAAAAATTTCACCCCCCGGAAACCGCGCGCGCGCGTCCAAACGCGAAGAGCACGATCGCGCGAAAACCGCGCGATATCAGTCTTCGATGCGAACCGAACGGGGAAAAAGAGAGAGGAGAGACGCGAGAGCATCCGCAGTTCACGACGCACCATTTTTGTCTATCTAAGATTTTTCTTTTGTTTTCTTTTTTTAGCGTGTGAAAAGTGTGAGGAAGGAGAGTTTTTGAGAAGCGAGAAGCGAGAGAAGCGAGAGATGAAAAATCGAAAAATTCGTTGTTGTGATGCCAAAAAAAAATTTGAAAAACTTTGTTTGCTCTCAACTTTTTCCCGAGAGAGAGAGAGAGAGAGAGAGAGAGAGAGAGGCTTCACATTTTTAAAGAAGAGACTGTGCTGTTCTGCTGTCGTTTGATGAGATAAGAGAGAGTGTTTTTGGAAGCACGCGCGACCGTGTACTTTTTTTTTTCGCCGCGCGTTTGTTGTTGTTGCGGCTTCTCGAGCGTTGCTCTTTGTTCTCTCTTTTCAGAGAAAATTACAGTTTGACCACCACGCTTTAAAAAAAAAGGAGAGAGAGACCGATGGGATTGGAAGACACGTTTTTGGGCACAAACGCGGCGTCGCCCAACAGACACCGCAGAAGAGGAGGAGGGGGCAAAAGAGACGACGACGACGACGAGAACGACGACGAAGAAAAATCTCGGCTGAAATTTTTTATTCGACCGCGCGTGGAGGAGTTGTGCTCGGCGTTAGGCGTCGGTGAGGACGAGGAGGAGGAGGAAGATTTTGACTCCGAGGCTGATGATTTCGAAGACAACAAAAAAGGAGGAAGAAGGACGAGAAGAAAAAACAGGTACGCGGAAACATCCGCGGCGGTTCTCGCGAACATGGTCTCTGAATTTTCCGTCACTCGAGGCGTCGCGGAAAGCTCCAAGCGTCGTTTACTCGAAGAAGCGGAGAAACGAGGGAACAAGAAATCGTTTGAAAGTTTGTACGAGACGCTGAAGAGTTCGACTATGGTGCCCGAGTTGGACAGGTGGAACGCGGTCGTAGCAAAGATTGCCGCGGACGAGGAGTTGAAAGAAGCGGTAAAGAGTAGTAATAGTGGTAGTAGTAATAGGAAATTTGACGTTTTGGATGCTAGGGAACGGTCGCCGGTGAGAGTGGCGAAGAAATCGTCGCCGAGGAAGCTCGAAGAGGAACAACCGACGTCGACTGTTTTGAAAGCGTTGCGAGAGATGACTTTCGATAAAGATAGCACGGCTGCGCACACCGTCGAAGAGAAGAAGGGACGGTTTGGGGACGAAGGGGAAGACGACCGAGAAGAAATAGACGAAGTAGAACGACGAGGAAGAGGAGTACAACGTGAGCAACAACGAATCGTGAAAACTACTACCGCAGCATCGACCTCCGCCGAGGCGAGGAGAATACCAACGTTTCCGAGTTGGAACGACGACGACTCTTCATCCAAACGTCCCTATTTAACGTGTGATTTCTTAGGAATAGAATACGAACGCGACGTGGACGCTATCCCGTTGGCATCACGATCCACTGCCGAGCAAGAGTTGCTCCTCTTGGACGATTTCTTACATGCCGCGCTTGGTTTAGACGGTCGATACGTGACTGCGCGACGCAGCGCTTCAATGAAGGCCACGACATCGAAGAAAAATAACAACGAAAACGCGCATAGAATAGTCAAGTTTGAGTGTGAAAGCGGTTGCGAGCCGAGTTTGCGTGAACTCTTAGGCCGCATGCTTCCGATGTGCGAAGATGCGTTCGCTTGTTCGCGTTTCGTTGAAAAAACGCTCTACGGCCAAACGAAAACTTCAGGCAAAACGAGTAAAGCTTTGGCGACAGAAGTGAAAAATTTACTCGGTGATTGGGAACGCATGCTCGTACAATTAGAGAGGAAGAGAAATAAACGCGATTTGAGTTTACAATCTGCGTATTTTTATGCCCGACCTGCGGCGGAAGCGCTTCGCTTGTTAGCCTCGGTCTCGTTCGCTTGCGAAAACGAAAAAGGCGGGAAACTTTTGAACATTTTGAGACAAATGAAAATCCGTCATGGTGGCGACTCGGAAGCGGAGAGGTTGCTAACTCGACTGGAAATCGCGACTGCGAAACCGTATTTAAAACGATTAGAAAAATGGATGTCCGAAGGCGATTGCGAGAACGACACGTACGAAGAATTCTTCGTCGTGGAAGACGAGCGCTTGAAACCAGACTCACTTTCCGAACGGTTCGATAACAACAACGTGTATTGGACAGAAAAATACGTTCCGAGAGAACCAACGCCGTGGTTTCTAGACGACGCGACGAAAGTCTTGGCGTTAAATGCGGGCAAGTACGTCAACGCGCTTCGTGAAATTACAAAGAGCAGTAATAGTAGTTGCGGCGAGACGTCGAGTATCGAGGTCGCGTCGACTAACGGTGAGCAACAGGAGGAGTTGAACAAGAACGCTGCTCTCGTCAACAACAAACGCGAGGAAGATCAGAAGTTGACGTCGTTTTCGAATATCTCTGACGTTGTTCGTGCCAAACACGACGTCTCTAACAAGCGTTTCTTAGACGCCTTGCTCGTTTCTGGTGACATTCGCAGCAAGTTGCATTTGGTCAAGGCTACTTTTTTGTTGGCGCAAGGCGATTATCTCTCGCAGTTTTTCGACTCGCCGTTTAAAGCGTTCGAGGAGCTCGCGAAACCTGCCAAGTTGTGCGACGAGCGAAAGTTGAGAGATGCTTTAGAGGTAAGCATGAAGAATTCGTCGATGTTCATGTTCAAGTATCACGAAGACATCGGGTGCGCCGTTGAGAAGAATACTACGAGCACCGAGGCGAGAGGTTTGGAGATGTTTACGCTCGATTACAAGACATCCTTTCCAGCGAACGTTGTGCTTTCGAAAAGCAGCGTCGCAAAGTACCAAACTTTGTTCAAGTACTTGTTTCGCGCGAAAGTGATGGAAAAGAAAGCGTGCAAAACGTGGGCGACGCTTCGTCGGCTTCACAAGAAAATGCACCGGCAGCAGGAGCAGCGTTCGTCTTCTCGAATGGATTACGAGGATCCCTCCGAGGAGCACTTTCTCACGAGAGACGTCTTTGTTCACGCAAATGCTGCGCACTGGACCGCCCAAAGAGCAATTAGTTTCATTCAAAATGTTTTGCACTACGCGACGATGGAAGTCATCGAGCCGAACTGGGCCAAGATGGAGAGCGAGATATTTTCCTCGTCCACCTCCGCGGACGAGGTCATCACATCGCACGCCAAGTTTCTGGAAACCACCGCTCGAGAGTGCATGCTTCTCCGACCAACGCTTTTGAATCTGTACGAGTCCATCCTCCAAACGTGCTCGAAACTCTGCGACGCGTGCGAAGACTTTGAAAGAAGTGAAGACGAGGCGGAGAAGATGAAGAACAACAACGAAGAAGCAAGAAACGCCGACGGCGACTACGACGATCGTGAAGAACAAATTGAAGAGTTTTTGCACCGAATCGAGTTTATATCTTCTGAGTTTGACGAAAGAACGGTCGCATTTATCGTCGCGTTGAAGGAAGCCGCTCGATTTGAGAGCAAGTTTGAAAGTTTGATCAGTCGCGTCGAGCCTCTCGAACAACAAGTATCGAGATATTAATTGGTCTCCACACAAAAAAAAGAGAGGAACTTTAAGAACGGAATGGATAACGCTTCCGCTTCTGAACACATGTTACCGAGAACTTCCAATCGAACAAACGCGAATGCTAATGCTTTACAAGTGGGTCAACTCATTTCCGCCCTCGGTGCTGTTCTCATGACGGTTGTCATTCTGAACGCCATCGCGAATGGAAACGGAAGCGAAGAGTTAGAATGGCTCCTCTCTCACCCTTGGGGAATCGTGAGTCTCGTTGACTTGTACGTCGGTTTTACACTTTTCTCCTTGTGGATATTCATGCGCGAAGAAAGTGCGATGACGGCGCTCGTGTGGACGGTTTTTGTGATGTGTCTCGGGAATTTCACGACATCCTTGTACGTCTTTCGAGCGTTGAGGAGCACGAATGGAAACTGGGACGCATTCTTCTTCGGGGAGAGAAGAAATGGCTCTTCTTCTATTTCTTCGGGGGCGAGATGAGATATATTTCTCCCACCGCCGCCTCGCGTGTGCTTTGCATGCGTGTACTGCTGTATTCTTTTCTCAATTGTAAATTTATATCGTATATTACTATTTACGTGCTATAGCCTAATTAATCATGCCTTTAGACCGGCCTTCAAACCCGGGTCGGTTCCTCTTCTTCTCTCTCCTGTCGATGTTCTTTTCGATTTTCTCGTCCGCTTTCGCCTTGATATTCTCCTTGCGCTTCTTCTTCTTTGCGTTTTGTTGGTCTTGCACTGTTTTCGTTCGTTCGCTCCATTTCTCTTTACTCTTTTGTTTCTTCTTCTCTTCCCTTTTGACGGACTTACGCAACAGTTTCGGGTCGTCCAAGACTTTCTCTCCTCTCGCGCGTTTCAACGAAGCTTCCCAGGCGTGCTTTTCGGCGACGCGCTTGCCTTCTTTCGTTTGGTCGCCACCGGCGTCGGCCAAGTCTTTTTCTCGCTGAAGAGCCTTCGAGAGGAGATCTCGCTTGGTTTCTTTTTTCTTCTTACCGTTGAATCTAGAGGATGGAACCTCGTCCACGTCCACGTTACCGAACGCCAAGTTCATCTTCGGTTCTTCTCTGTCATCGTCGGTCTCATCGCCCTTCTTCTTCCCGTTGCTACTGTTCCTCAACGCCTCTCTCTTCTTCGCGTCTGCGATCTTCTTCATCCTCTTCTCGCGTTCTTTCTTCTCCATTTTCATTTTTTCTCGCTGTTCTCTCCAATCTTTCGCATCTTTTACCTTCTTCTCGTGTTCGCTCGCCTTTCGCTTCTCCCGAGAATCCTGGATTTTCTTCTCCAGACGTTTTCTCAGCGCCTCTAATCGTTCACTTTTTTCCTCCTTTGACGGCGTTGAGGCGTCTATGATCATATCTTTAAACATGCCGCTGTTGTTATCGTTTGATTTTTTCTTCTTTGCGACCTTCTCGTCTTCTTCTTCCTCCTCGTCGTCTTCGTCTTCGTCTTCGTCGCTGCTACTCCCGGATTCCTCCTCGGACGCGTTGTTCAACCTCCGCGCTTCATTTTCATCATCCTCGCTCTCGTCCTCCTCCTCTTCGTCCTCGCCTTTCCGTTTCTTTTCCAACTTCTTCTGCTTCTCCTCGTTTGTCGAGACTAACCTCGGATCTAACTTTGCCCGTTTGTTCTCCATCGCCGTCGTCTTCATCCTTTTCTTCTTCTCCGCCTTCTCGGAAGGTTTCTTTTGCCCGAACCTGCCGAAGGAATTTAAATCGTCGTCGTCTCGCTCGGACGGGAGGTAATATTTCGCCGGGATTTGTTCGACGAGCGAGTCGAAGAATCGAGAGTGCGCGGTGACTTTATCCAGCAGCGTCGTCTGTTTTAAAAATACGATGGAGAGAGAAAGTTTCGCGTCAGAAAGAGAGAGAGAGAGATTTTGGAAAGAGGAGAGAAAAACTCTGGCGGCTGCTCTTCTTTCGGAATGAATGGAAAAAGGGAGAAAGAAGAAAACGCGCGCGCGTTTAATCTCTCTCTCTCTCTGAGAAAAGAGAGAGAAAAAAAGGGCGGGTCAAAACAGAGAGGGGTGGGTCTCTTCGTACCATCTCTCTCTTTTCCGTATTCGTCGTCGTCGCGGTAGTAGTAGTAGTAGTTGTTGTTGTTGTTGTTCGCGTCTCTGTTTTGGAGCTAGAGAGAGAAAAAAAAGCGCTTTGCAACTTTTTCTTTTCTGAAACCCTAAACAATTCGTGAGA
>Ga0181560_10006528_pt1 | contig 10138 bp, 7 predicted proteins | sample 011ome_20_FD_133751 | JGI IMG/M metagenome (GOLD analysis project Ga0181560, IMG submission 133751) | Coastal salt marsh microbial communities from the Groves Creek Marsh, Skidaway Island, Georgia - 011509CT metaG (megahit assembly) | ecosystem: Environmental > Aquatic > Marine > Intertidal zone...
CAGGCACAGGTCGATCACGCCGCCGTCGATCGGGAACGAGCGCGCGCAGCCGACGCACGCGCGCGAGGTGCCCTTGAACGGGCGCAGGCAGACGGGGCCCGCCAGCTGCACGTCCGAGGTTGTCGCGACCGCCTCTTCGACGTCGTCGGCGGTTGACGGTTCGTCGACGCTCGCCGCCCGGGTCCGGCGCCCGCCTGCCGCTACGGCGCGCGAAACGCGACGGCCTGCGACGCGCGGCGCGACGTGCGCGCGCGCGGCCGTGTGCACTCGAGCGGCGGCGAGCATCGTGGCCGTCCTCGAGCGCGTTCGAGTCTGGCTTCGTTGTTTGCGTGGCGTGGCAAAGTGGCGTTTTGCCCACCACGTCACCGATTTCAGCTGCGAGTCGCCTCCGGATTTTCCAAGGTTCCGTAGTAGTAGGTGTTCGTCGCCCTATGAGCATTTAGTCTCGGTCGCGATCTTCGATTGAAAACACCGTGATGACGGTGCTTCGCGTGCATCTTATCTCTCGGGTCTCGCCCCCCCCTCCCCTCGCGACACTGTCTGCGGCGCACCGAACGCACGGACACACGCACGGCGTCGTCAACTCGCGGGACACGCCTTCGAAGATGGCGTCGATGACCGCCGCGAACGCGCACTGCGCGCGCTTCGGCGCTGACAAGAAAACCCTACTCTCCGCCAAACGTGCGGGATTCAACGGTGGGGCGCGTCGCGTGCAGGTGGCCAAGGTGGGCGCGTGCCGCGCGCGCGGCCCCTCGGCGGTCCGCGCCGCCGGCTCCGCGTTCATCCCCGAGGAGTTCCAGAGCCCGTCCCGCGACAGAAAGGTGGTCCTGCCCGGCGATCCCGAGTTCGACCGCGCGCGGGGCGTCGCGGGCCTCTCCGCGAAGCAGATCGAGGTGATGGGCCTCGGCCCCGACCAGGCGTTCCGCCGGCCGGACGTGGACCCCTTCTCCATCTCCGCCAGGGCGTCGTACCGGAACGAGATGCCCTGCGAGGCGAACGGCGGCCCCGCGTCGATGGTCACCGCCATCGCGGGCGCGGGATCGGGGGGGTACGGCGTCACCATGTCCGGCGGCGGCGGCGGGTCGGGCGGCGCCGGGCCCCCGCCCGATTTGCCGTCGCTCCTGCTCAACGCGCGCATCGTGTACATCGGGATGCCGCTGTTACCGGCGGTGACGGAGCTGGTCGTCGCGGAGCTCTTGTTCCTGAACTACGAACAGAATGACCGCCCCGGGTACATCTACATCCACTCCGGCGGGTCCATCAACGAAAAGGGCGAGGCGGTCGGCGTCGACTCGGAGGCGTACGCCATCCTGGACACGATGCGCTACATCCGCCCCAAGATCCACACGGTGGCGGTGGGCAAGTGCTTCGGGAACGCCGCGATGCTGCTCGCGGCGGGGGACAAGGGGTGCAGACACGCCCTGCCGAACGCGCAGATCATGACGCACCCGCCCAAGCTGAACCGCACGTTCGACACGTCCGTGAACGTGCAGATCCGCGCGAACGAGATCCAGGTGTGCGAGGACACGTACATGGGGTTCATGAGCGAGTTTTCGGGGAAGCCCGTGGAGGAGGTGAAGGAGGACCTGGACCGGCGGAGGTACTTCACGCCCGCGCAGGCCATCGAGTACGGCCTGATCGACCGCGTGATCCAGAAGGGGAGCGACGTGTTCGAGCGCAAGGACTACGAGGCGGAGCGCATGCAGGAGGAGGCGATGCGCGCGGGCGCCAGGCCCGGCGCGCCCAGCCGCTGACGCGTTTACTCGTCGCGGCGCGATTCTTTTGTAAAACGACAAGCCACCTTTTTTTTTTCGGCAATCGTCGCGCCGTCGTCGCGTCGCGCGCGCGAACCACCACTACGAACGACTCCCCGGCTCTTTTTTACTTCCGTCCATCATCACCCCCTTCCCCTTCTCGCGCGCGCGGACGTCCGACAACGCGTCCGCCTCGTCCTTCGTCTGCAGCTGCTTCCCGCGCTGGTACACGGCGAAGCCCACCATGCTGATGGAGTACCCGACCACTTGCATCCCCGTGATGGCGCTGCCGAAGAGCGCGACGCTGACTAGAATGACTGCCGTGTTCTTCACCTGGCCGATCACCTTGAACGTGAGCGAGCTGGTGGACTTGATCACCGCCAACGTGAGCAGGTTCACGAAAAACCCCAAGAGCGCGGCGCATATGTACTTGTGCGGCGCGCGCGCGATTTTTCCGAACCCATCCTCCGCGACGAGCGCGTCCCACTCGAACGCCGCGATACCCAAAACCAGGAATCCGAAACTCGCCGGCGCCATCACGTACAGACCCTCGACGAGCTCGAACCGCAGGTTCCCGAGCAGGTACTGCAGCACGGCCATCCGGCACGCCTCGGAGAATTCAGAGGAGAACATCAACACGATGCCGATCCACTGGAACGCGATCTCGCCGTACGCGGCGAGCGCGGTACCGAAGGTGAGGATGGCGACGCCCAAAACGGTGACGCGGTGCGGCTTCTCGAGACTCGCGCCCACCAGCACCAGCATCGTCACGCACGGCACCGCGGCTTTAAGCATCTGGATGAAGGACACGGATAGGTACAGGTAGGTGTAGTTCCCCAGCGCCAGGGAGAACGCGGCGAACCCGCCGATGGGCACGACGTGCTTGACGTACCATCGGGTCGTCATGTCTTTGCTTTTGTCCAGCTTCGAGACGCCGAGGGAGACGAGCACCGACGAGATGGTCCACGACGCGCCGAGGCCCATGGAGCACAGGGTCATGGGGTAGTGGAACCCGTCCTCGTTCAGCAGGTACGAGTTGAGGAAAATCAAACCCGAGCTCGCGCATCCCCAGGCGAAGATGTAGAACAGGGCCTGGAGCAGGTTCTGCGCGGCGGGGGGGGGGTGGCGAGCGTCAGGACGCGCGTTTTGACGGCACGAAAAGGTGCCGCCCGCGGATCGAACCGCGGGGGGCGCGCGTTCGCGGGGTCGCGGTCGAGACCGAGACGCGCGCGAGGGAAAAACACGTACCCTCGCCTGGGCCTTGCCGACCGCCGTTTGGTCGCCCATGTCGACTCTACACGGCCACGCGCGCGCGGCGCGTTCTGGGTTATCTGCGCGAACGATCCGCCCGTCCGCAGCGTCCACGCGCGAGCCCGCGCAGCCGCGCGTTTCGAGTCCCGATGTTCGAAACCGCCGAACGCGCGCTGATCGATGAACGCTCGAAAGGCACGTGAGGGTCGACGCGCTCGTTGTCCTTTCAACACTCGTACTATCACGACTCGGCGCTCGCGCGAAAACGCCCTTCACGCGCCACCGCGTCGCGCGCCGCTCTGGCGCACGCGTCGTACGCCGCCACTTCGTGCCCGCACCGCAGCGTGTCCTCCGCGTTGGTCTCGTAACACACGCGGCACGCCTCGCGTTCGGCGACGCAGGGTGCGGCTTTCACGTGTACCAGGTGGTGCCGCGCTTGCGTCGCGCTCGCGCGTTCGCGCGTCATCTGAAGCTCCGCCTCTTCGTTCTTCAGCAGCAGTTCGCCCACTCGCAGGCTCCTCGCGAGCGCGTGGTCCAGCCCCGGGAACATCGGCCTGTGCTCGTCCACCGCCTGCGCATCCCCGACCGCACCCATGGCCGCGAACGTCCGCAGGTTTTGAAGCCGCGCCAAGTTCGCGTCCGCGGCGGGTGGGAAAGGCGCGCCGGAACGCGCGTGCCGCGCGCTCGCGTCCGGGGGGGCCGGGTCGCGTCGCGGCTCGGGTCGTGACGCTCGCTCGGGCTCGGGCGCGCTCGGCGTCGCGGACGCGCTGGTGCTCGGCTGTTCGCCGTCCAGCCGCTCGATCAGACGCCTGCTGATCTGCGCGAGGAAAGGCGGGGGGACGTTCGGGACGTTCGGCGGTCAGCGGGGGTGCCTCGGGGGGAGCGCGCGGGTGAGCGATCGGCGCGCCGATGTTCGGGGGTTTTTCCCTCGCGACGCGACGGACAGGGCGCGGAAGGATCGCGACGCGTACCTTCAACCCGACCTTCCCGTCGGGGTTCACCATCGGACGGAGCCGCTGCGTCGAGCCCGTGACGCCCATGGCCCTCTTTCCCGCGCGATGAGGTGTGCGCGGCGTCGACGCGGAGCGCGAAAGCAGAGAAAAATATCGAAGCGCTCAGGGACTCGGGAAAGACCACGTGACGTTTTTCGGCGACAAAACACAGTGCATATTTAGGTAGGTAGCTACGTACAGATGCATCAAGCGAAGCGCCGCGCGCTCAAGGCGCGCTCTATTCCACAGTCGGACCCCCTTCTCGTGCCCTCGTCCTTCGCAGCCCCTCGAACGCGGACATCGTGAGCCACGCGTCCATGGCGGCGTAGCGCCGAATCGGCGCGGGCACGTCCGCGAGAGTTTGCGGCCGCGCGCGCCGGCGGTCCTGGACGTCCACGAAATATCGAACGCTCGACTTGTCTTTGTTGTCTTTGGTGGCGCGAAACGCCGAGTCGGGCCAAGCCAGATTGAAGATGCGGGCGAGCCCTCGAGACACGCTCGTCGCGCCGGCGAGGTCGCTCGCCAATAACTCCAAGTCGAGACACGCGAACTGCGCGCCGTCCCGAGCGAGGTCGACGTCGACGCTGAGCGAACGCTTGTCCGAGCCGGCGGTGCCGTCGCAAAAAATCTTCGCGACGGTAGCGTCGCGAAGCAGGCGCCGCAAGTCCGCGCTGAGGTTCCCGTCCGGGTTCGAACGTGGCAGCTCCAAGACACACAGATATCCCGCTTCCGTTTCCGGGACCTGCACGCACAATTGCACCAGCACGGGCGGCGTCTGCAGGTTTCCTTCCACGTCGATGCCCACGGCGCGCGCGCGCGGGGAGCACCGCGACAGGCATCCCCAGAGCCGATCCCACGACCCGGGTTCCGAGCCGTCCAACACCTCGCACGTGCTTTCGAACCGGGATCCGAGCGCGTCTTCCACCGTGCGCAACGGCTTCAGGTTGGCACTTCGCACGATCGCGTCGAGTCCCTCCAGCGCCACCGCAGCCGCCGCGGCGTGCCCCTTCTTCGCCCCCGGGATCGACTCGTCCGACGTGTCGTCGCTGACGAAAGTCTGACGCTTCCCGTCCCCCACCCCCCAACGCACCTCGACGCACCACCTCCCTGAGCTCGCGTCTCGGAAGTACCGACTGGACCAGCCGTACTGGCCGCACACGCCTTGCTCGAGCGCCTGCTTCGGGCTGTTGAACTTTGGCGGCATCGCGCCTCGCGCTCTGGCGACGCCGGGGGCGGTAACAACGAGAAGCGCCTGGGCGCGATGTTCAGCGAAACACGACGAGTGAAGCAGTGAAGCAGAGACAACGACTGAACGACTCAACGACTGCCGCGCGAACGCGATTCGCGGCTTCGGGTCACACCCCCTTCCCCTGTTCCGCGTCGCGCTTCCCCACCGTGAGCCTGGACGTGAGTAGCGCGTAGAACGACCCGACGGTCTCGTCGGGGTTGTCCGCGATGAACCACCCCAGCGACCGATCGCACGACGCGCACCGACACCGCGACGCGTCTCGCGGGGGCCACCACGTCGACGCCTCTTCGTCTTTTGCGATTCCTTCGGAAGCATCCATCTGTTTGATCCCCACCGCGTTCGCGTACACGCTGACAGACACGAACGCGCCCGCGTACATCTGCCTGTGCACGTGCGCCTTGTCCTTCTGAGCCTCGTCCGAGCGGCGGCACACCTCGGCGCCGCACTCCGCGCACATCACCGCGCGGTTGGGCTTTTCTTCTTTCGGGGTGAGTTGCAGCAGACGCTCGAGCGACTCGCGCTTATACATCACCGCGTCCCGCTCTTTGTCGATGTCCCACGCGTCCTCGGGGGCGTCCGTGCGTTTCCACGAGCGGTTCTCCTCGATCCTGCGTCGGTCGTCGGGGTCCCACGAGCCGGACTCGCCGCGGGACGCGCGAGGCGCCGGGGAGGCGATCCGACGGTTCCCGCTTGTGAGCAGCTTCGAACGACGCCGGGACGACGCGTGGGCGGGACTCGCGAGGGATAGTCTCGCGCCGGCCGCGCGAGACGACGCGGCCGACGGCTCGGACGCGAGCGCGCGCGTCGAGGAGACGACTCGCATCGCGCGTGTTCCTATGATGCGCTCGTGGGAGTGAAGAGTTGGCGGGGGGTGTGCCACGCTGTCCCCGTTCCCGCGAGATTTTTCACGAGAATCACGATGTCCGATTTTTTGTTTGACTGCCCAGCCGCGCCCCTGCAGGTAGGAGGCCTGGCTTGCCTTGGCCACCCTGCGGCCACTCCTCGAGGAGGCACTCGAGTTTCGTGGATCATCGCGCGCCGCTTGAGGAGATCGCCGCTGCGCAGACCGAACCGCGGACGTGAAACACCCGCGGGCTCGGTTCGTTCTCGTTGACGACCCGAGGCGAATCTCGACGACGTCACCGGGGATTGGCGTAGATCGTGACGTCGTCTCACCCTCGCGGGCGTGTAGACCACGTCGCTTGCGGTGTTCTCCGGTGCGGCGATGTCGACCGTCATGATGCGGTGTACCGGGGCGTTGGCTGTATCGAACGCGCCCTGCGTCTCGCCCGCGTCGAAGAGGCGCTCCGTCGCGACCCGCGCGTCCGGGGGTCTATCTTTTCCGCCCCTCGCGACGCGAGGCGCGCGCGTCGCGAGACGCCACGCGTGCGTCTCGCGGACGCGCGTCGACGGCCGAGGACGCCACACGACGCGGCGCGACGCGCTGACGGACGGAACGCGCGGGGTTTCCTCGACCACGCCTTCCCCGGACCCGAACGACGGCGACGAGAACGACGTCGTGTTCGGTTTGCCTCGGAAAGCGGTGGCGGAACCGTTCGGCATCCTGTTGGGGTCGCAGTTCGTGTTGTTCGTTGGCGTTGGCGCGCTGCTCCCCGCGCTCCCTCTGTACGCGCAGTCCATCGGTTTGAGCGGGAGCGCCAACGGCGTGGTGCTCTCGGCGCCGGCGCTGGCGATGCTCCTGCTGAACCTGCCCGCGGGCAAGCTCGTGGACTCGTGGGGGCGCAAGCAGATGATGATGGCGGGGATGTTCGTCATCGCGCTGAGCGACTTCGCCACCGGCCAGTGCCGCACGGTGGCCGCGCTCGTGCCGGCGCGGCTCAGCCTGGGCGCCGGGCGCTCCGCCGCCGAGGGCGGCGACCGCGCGTACCTGGCGGACCTCACTGAGCGGTGCCCGGAGGCGCGCGGCACCATCACCGGGACGCAGCAGGCGGTGCAGGCGCTGGGCCTGGTCATCGGCCCGCTCGTCGGCGGGCGCGTCGCCGAGGCGTACGGCCCCTCGTCCGTGTTCTACCTCATCTCCGCCGCCGCGCTGGCGTGCACGGCGGGGTACTCGCTGCTCCCCGAGATTAACGGCGCGGCGGAGAAGGAGGAGGAGATACTGCGCATGTCCATGGACATGTCCGAGGAGGAGGAGGAGGCGTTCAACGCGGAACTCGCCCTCGCGAAGAAGGAAAGCGACTGGAGTACGCTCCTGGCGGACGACACGCAACGCGTGTTGGTGGTGGCGGCGTCGGCCAACGCGCTGGGGTTCGTGGCGAAGCTCACGTGCATCCCCTGGTTCGCCTCCGAGGCGCTCGGCGCCTCGCCGGCGCAGGTGGGCGAACTGTTTTCGCTCACCGCGCTGCTGGGCATGGCCAGCGCGCCGCTGGGGGGCGTGATCGCCGACAAGATCGGGCTCAAGACGGTGATCGTCGTCTCGCTCTTGGCGTGCGCCGTCGGCCTCGGGTTAGCGCGAGACGCGGAGGATGTGCGCGGGCTCCAGGCGTGCGTCGGGCTGTGGGGCATGGGCACGGCGGCCGCCGGCCCGGCTGTGAACGCGCTGGCCATCGAGTCCGCGCCCAAGGGGGGCGAGGGCGAGGCGCTGACGTTGCCGAAAACGGCGGGCGACCTGGTGTTCCTGGCGGGGCCCATCGTCATCGGTTTGACGGACGACGCGCTGGGCAGCGCGGGAAGCTCGCTTTTCCTCGTCTCCGGCTCGGCGGCGGTGGCGGCTGCGGGGGCGGCGCTGTTTCTTAAGCCCCCGAACGCGAAACAAACACGCGCTGGGGTCGAGTGAAAGCACATTCGACCAGTGCGCGTGAACGCAGAGCAGCCGCGGTAGTCTTAATACGTATTGTAGGTCATTCTCGACGCAAGACGTAGTATGGTATAACACACATCACGCTCGCGCGGCGTCTGTGGTTTTCCTGTTTCGCTCGTCTCGGTTTCAGAGGACCACAACACGATGCGCGCGTCTCGCCGGGGGGCGCGCGACCTTCTCGTCGCGGCGTCGAGGTCGAACGCGCGGTCGGCGTCGTACAGAGGGGTCTGGTTGACCGCCGTGCGTCTCGCGTCGACCAGCGCGGCACGCGGGTGCGCGTCGTGGACGTCGCCCGCGCGAAGGTGCCGTCATCGCGCGCTCGGCGGGGGCGCGCGCGGCTTCGCCGCCGATGCCGCGGACGAGCACCCGCCGACCGCGTGCTGGGCCTGCGCCGCGCCGTTCGGCGCGTCCGCCGAGCACAGGTTCTTCTGCGACGCGTGCGGCGAGATCCTCCCCGCGCGCGTCGCCGCCCCGACGCGCGGCGCGGACGGCGCCGCGCCCGTGCTCTTCCGCGTCCTCGGGATCGCGCCCCGGTTCGAGGTGGACCTCGACGCGCTCGAGGCGGCGATGAAGCGGCTGCAGAAGGTGCTCCACCCCGACAAGTTCGGCGCCCGGTCGGAGCGCGCGCGCGCGCACAGCGCGGAGCAGGCGTCGCTGGTGAACCGCGCCTACGCCGTGCTCCGCGACCCGCTGCGCAGGGCCAAGTACATGCTGGCGGCGCGCGGCGCGCGCCTCGGCGAGGACGACGACGACGACTTCGGCGACGACGCCGCCGAGCGACGGTTCGCGACTTCGAGTCTCGACTCCGACGGAGACTCGAGTCGAGCGGGGGCGGCTGATTCGCGACCGTCCACTGTTCGTCACGAACCCACGCGCGCACACGAACCGGTCGACCCGGAGGTGCTGATGCTCGCCATGGAGACCCGCGAGGCGATCGAGGACGCGGCGGCGGACACGGACCCGACGCGCCGGCGCGAGGCGCTCGCCGCCGTCGCCGCCGCCGCCGCCGCGCGCGAGTCGGCGTGCGTTGCGGCTCTGGCGCGCGCGTTCGACGGCGACCCGCCGGACGTGCCCGCGGCGAAGCGCGCGACCGTCGAGCTCGCGTACCTGGCGCGCGCGCGCGAGGAGATCAAGGAGAAGGAGTGAGCGCGCGCGCGGCGTTCGGATCTCTCCGAAGCGAGGCGTCTTTTCGTAATCTACGGTACGCCTTCTCGCGAAGAGTCCCTACTGTACAATAAATAGCCTACCGACGTGACTAGCTAGCGAGCTCGCTCGATACGCACGGACGGACCGTCACTCCGAGTCGGTCGACGCGTCGTCGTCCGAGGAGTCGTCGTCCGATGAGTCTTCGTTCGAGGAGTTCCCGTCGTCGCGGCGCGGCGACGGCGCGGTCGTGTCCTCGTTCTCCAACTCCGACCGCGTCGCGAACGCCGCGTCGCCCGCCGCCATTGCGCGGATCATCGCCGCGTCGCGCTCGGCGGAAGCCGCGCTCCAGGCGCGGCGCACGTCCTCCACCAGCCGCTCGGTGCGTTTCTGCCGCCGCTCCACGCCGCGCGCGACGTCCTCCAAAACGCCGACGCGCCGTGTGTTCGTCGAAGCCGCCTCCTCCGCTGCCGCCGTTCGCTTCGCGAGCACCGCGAACGTCTCGCTCGCGTCATCCTTGACGCTCTGAAGCGTCTCCCGCACCATCGAACGCACCTCCGCCGCGGTGGGGCGCTCCTTCAGGCTCGCGCCAACCGCCGCGTGCAGCTGCTGCAGGCCCGCGCCGAGCGCCTCCGTCGCGGGCGTGCCCTCCCCTGCGCGCATCGCTTCGACCGCCGCCGCCGCGGACGCCGCGGCAGCCTCCGCCTCCGCGAGGCGCGCGCCCAGCGGGAGGGAGGGACCCCCGCCGCGCCCCCCCTCGCCGCCCGCGTACTTCGGCGCGGCGGACGCGGGGGTCCCGAGGCGCGACGGGCCCCCCGGGGTGGAGAAGGCGCGGGGCGTCCCGGCGTGGGGCGTCCCGGCGCCCTCACCGAAAACAGCGCGCTTCAGGTCCTGTATGGTCCCGAGCGACTGCGTGAACTGCGCGACG
>Ga0181560_10006531_pt1 | contig 10135 bp, 6 predicted proteins | sample 011ome_20_FD_133751 | JGI IMG/M metagenome (GOLD analysis project Ga0181560, IMG submission 133751) | Coastal salt marsh microbial communities from the Groves Creek Marsh, Skidaway Island, Georgia - 011509CT metaG (megahit assembly) | ecosystem: Environmental > Aquatic > Marine > Intertidal zone...
TCCGACCGCGGCGTTAAACGCATCGCGGACCTGCGTTCGTTGGAGTCGCTGGACCTGTTCGCGGCGGACGTCACCGACGCCGGCGTCGGCGCGCTCCGCGAGATGCGCGCGTTGAAGTCGCTGGAGATGTGCGGCGGGCGCGTGACGGACGTCGGCGTCGCGCGCGTCGCGCGGTTCTGCGAAAACCTGGAGACGCTGAACCTCGGGCAGAACGCCGCGGTGACGGACGCGGGGGCGGCCGCGGTGGCGGCGTCTCTGAAAAAGCTCACCGCGCTGAACCTGACCGGGAGCGGAGTCACCGACGCCGGCGCCAAGAAGTTTGCCGCGCTGAAAAACCTCACCACGCTCGCGCTGAAGGAGTGCCGCGGCGTCACGAGGGAGGCGGCGCGGTACCTGCGCGAACACTGCCCGAAGCTCACGGAGGTGACGTTCGCGGCGACGAATTCGGGGCGTTCACAGAGCGCGGCTCTGAATTCAGAAGCCGGCGTCTTCACGCCGGTCGAAACCCAAAACCCGGCGGGTCCGGGTCCGGGTCCCGTCGCGATCGTCGCGCCAATCGTCGTCGACGACGTCGCCGACGAGCTCGCCGCCGAAGCCGCCGAAGCCGTCGACGCGGACTAAACCGCGAAACCTCGCGAGGTGAACGCACCTCGTCTCTGTCTCTGTCTCTGTCTCTCCTGCCGTGACACCGCGACCGCGATCGGTGTACCGATCGCGTACCCATCAAAGAAACGCCGCGAAATGCCGAACCGCCGGACCGCCGGCTGTCCTCGAAGAAGGCGCCTTTTCTTTCTCGCGTGCGTACTACCGTGACGCGTAATAGCTACTTGTATGATGAAACTGCTTCTTAAGTTATTTTTGAACGAGCGTCACGCAGCTCACGCGGCTCACGCGGCTCTTTCCCACCCTCTCACGCGTCGGGAAGAAGTTCACTTCTCGTGTATGTCCCTGAAGTGCACGGAGTGCCTGGTGGGGATCTGGTACCGCTCCTGGATCAGCTCGTCCGCCTCTTTGAGCTTTGAAGCCTCCAGCACCACCACGTTGCGCACGTTCCCGCGCGTCACCTCGAGCGTGATGAACTCGTCCGGGCCGTGCACACCGAGGCGCAGCGCCTCGACGAACGCCTCCATGTCCGCCACGGGTTGCCCGTTGACCGAGGCGACGTAGTCCAGACCGACGCTGTCGAACGTGAACCCCACGTTCACGTCGTCGGACAACACCTGCGACAACACCACAACCTCTTTTTTGTCCGGCCCGCTTACGCCGTCGTAGTACTCCTCCACCAGGTGCGTGGGCGCGTCCTTCAGGTCGCCGCCCCAGCTCTGCAGGTACTCCAGGCTCAAGGGCTGGAACAGCAAACCGCCGACGAGCACGAACGGCGGGCGCGTGTCGTACTGCCCCCTCGGGACGAGCTGGCGCAGGGATTTTAGGGTCACGACCACCTCCGTCTCCTTCCCGTCGCGCAGCAGTTTGACCGGTACCTCGTCTCCGATGAAGCGCGCCTGCAGGATGGCCACCATCGCCAGCCTCTGGCCGAGGAACACGCTCGAGCCGTCGTTCGCGAGCTTCACGCCGTCCACCTCCATCAAGACGTCCCCCGTGCGTAGCGTGCCCTCCGCGGACGAGCCGTGCTCGACGTGCGTCACCATCACGCCCGTGTGCCCGTCCCGCATCTTGAGGTACTTGCGCAGACTCGGGGAGTTGAGCAGCTGCAGGTGCACGCCCAGCGAGGGCAGGCGCGGCTCCTTGCGCGCCGCGTCCTTGTCAGCCTCCCAGCCTCTGAGGAACCGGTCGACGACGGGCGCGGGAACCATATGGCCTTGGTTCTCCACGGACGACCCCGCGTACCCCTGGAACGCCACCCCAACGAGCCCCCCGGTGGTCTGCGACAGCACCGGCCCTCCCGAGTTGCCCGAGTTGATCGCCGCGTCCACCGTCACGGCGAGGGCCCTGGCGTGCGAGTGCGAGTACGACTGCACCTCGATGCGAGACACGACGCCCTCCGTGATGGACAAGTCGTTCCCGCCCACGGGGAACCCTAACACGTACACCTTCTCTCTGAGTTTCGGGAGCCTCACCTCCTTGCCCGCGGGAAGGGGCACCGGCTCGACGTCCTCCAATCCTTCGTGCACCTCGACCAGCGCCAAGTCGACTTCGTGCAGGACGGAGACCACCTTGCCGACGTGCTTGTCCGGGGAGTTCGCGAGCTGCACCTGGATGAACGTGGCGTTAGCCACGACGTGCGCGGCGGTGAGGATGACGCCGCCGCCGCCCTTCTCGTGCCTGCGGATCACGCACCCGCTGCCCGTGCTCCTCTGCGCCGTCTTGTTGGACCACGGGTTCACCCAGTCGGGCTCCTGGAACGTCACCAGGAGCTTCACGACCGCCTTGTACTCGTCCAGGTCGAACGGCAGGTCGTCGTCGTCGATGGAGTCCGTGGGGGACACCTCGCCCTCCTCCTCCACCTCGACCACGTCCACCGCGGCGGCGCGGCGCTGGGGCGCGCCGCGGCGCGCGAGCGACGACCGGCGACCGGGGACGGACGCCGATGGGGCCCGCACCGCCGAGGCTTTTCCCGAGCCACCACGCGCGAACGCGCTCGCGGTCGCGCGCGCGGACGCCGTCGGCGCCGTCGCGAGTGCCGCCGACATCGCGCGCGAGGCTTGAGCGGGCGCGTGCGTGGAGCTCCCCGAACGAGGAGAGACCGACCGGCGTGAACTGCCGCCGGGTGCGGCGGAGTGTGCCGATAAGACGAGCGAAGGGCGAATGGTGTCCGACGTCAGTCTCAGGGTTTAGGTTAGTTGTTGGCCAACTTCTGGGTTGCATGACGGTTCGAGAGCGCGCGCGCTTCGAAACCGAAAACGCACGAAAATAACACGTAGCTACAAAGTACGTCGTCTCGACGCTCGACCCAAACGCGCCTACTCGGTTACTCGGTTCGTTCGTTCTCCTCCGCGAGCTCCGCGGGCAGGAGCGTGAGCACGCTGACCGTGTCCCCCTTGCCGAGCTTCATGAGCGTCACGCCCTTCGCCGCCGTGCCGCTCTGCGGCCGGATGGAGTCCACGTCGTACCGGTTCATCACGCCGTTTTGCGACCCGACGATGACGTTTTCGCCGCGCGCGCCGTCGAATCCGGTGACGCACATCGCCGCGACGGCGTCGCCTTTCAGCAAGCCCATGCCCCGCTTGCCCCTGCCGGCGCGCGTCTGCTGCTTGAACGCGCTCAGCGAGATACGCTTGCCCCGGCCGGACGCGCTCAGCAGCATCAGCATGGGGCCCTCCGCGCACTTCGCGTCAGTCTCTGGGTCGCACGCGAGTTCTTCGAGTTCTTCGTCGCCCTCCGGCGACGAAGAACCCGCCGCCGCAGCCGCGCTCGCCTTGTCGAGCTCCAGCGCTTTCACCGTGGCGCTCGGCACGACCACCATCCCCGCGACGTTCGCCGGTAACGCGTCGCCCGCGTCGTCCTCTTCCTCTCGCAACGTCTTCTCCGAACCCGCGGCTTTCTTCGCGTCGGCTTTGAACGCCATCGCCTTGACCCCCGCCGCGGCGCGCCCCTGCGGCCGGATCGAGTCCCCGTCAAAGTGAATCACCTGTCCGTCGATGCCGCCGACCAGGATGCCGTCGCCCTCGCGCACCGTCCCGACGTGTTTCAGCCGGTCCCCGGCGCGCAGGAGCAGCGCCTTCTTGCCGTTGTTCCGGATGGACACGAACTCCGACGCGCAGGTCTTCTTGATGAGCCCGCGCGCGGTGACCATCACCAGGTGCGGCTCGTCCGTCCCGCCGGCTTCCGCTTCGTCCGCCGAGGACACCGGGAGCATCGCCGTGATGCTCTCCCCCTCCGCGAGCTTCAGGACGCGCGTGAACGGCGTCCCGAGGGCGGTGGTGGAGGCTTCCGGGATGGTGTATGCGCGGACCGCGTGTACCCGCCCTCGGTCGGTGAAGAACAGAACCGTGTCCAAACCGGCGCAGTGCGTCGCCTTGGTGACCTCGTCGCCGCCGCGCATCTTGCCCATCGTCTTTCCCCGCGTCGCGCGGTTCTGCTTGGAAAACGTCTTCGGGTCGATGCGCTTGATGTACCCCCTCTGCGTCATGATCACCAGCGCGTCCGCGTTCAGCGACTCCAGCGTCTTGTTGTGCCGCTTCGCGAACAGACGCGCAGCTTCGCGCGCGCGCTCGGACTCCGACCCGCCGAGACCCGCGAGGCGGTCGTCCAGACCGTCGCCGGTTTCGGCGCGCCTCGCCGCCGCGTCGTCGGCGGCGGCGGTGTCGACGCGCGTCCGCCGGTCCACGCCGTACGCGTCGCTGAGCCGCTCCGCCTCCTCGATCACCGTGGCGATCACGCGCGAGGGGTCCGCGAGCAGGTCGGTTAAATCCGCAACCTTCGCGCTCAGCTCAGCCTCCTCAGCGTTCAGCTTCTCGCGCTCGAGGCCGGTGAGCCGGCGCAGGGGCATGGCGAGCGTCGCCTCGGCTTGCTTGTCGCTGAGCCAAAACGGCTTCTCGCGCAACGCGGCGGCTGCCGTCTTCGAGTCCGGCGCGGCGCGGATCGCCGCCACCACCGCGTCGGGCGCCGCCTGCACGGCGAGGTACCCCTCCACGATGTGCAGACGCGCGGAGGTTTTGTCCAGCGCGAAGCGCGCGCGCCGTGCGACGGCGTCTTTACGGAACTCGAGAAACTCGCGGAGCACGTCCATGAGCGACAGAACCTTGGGCTCGCGGCCCACCAGGCCGACCACGTTCACGGAGACGCGCGTTTGCAGCTTCGTGCGCGCGTACAGCTGCTCGCGCGTGAACTCGGCGTCCGCGGACCGCCTGAGCTCGATCACGACGCGCATGCCGTCCCGGTCCGACTCGTCGCGCACGTCCGCCACGCCCTCGACGGCGCGCGAGTTCACGAGGTCGGCGATTTGCTCGCACAGCGCCGCTTTGTTCGTCTGGTACGGAATGGAGGAGATCACGACGGCTTCCCGGGTCGAACCGCGCGCGCCGCTTCCCGTCTTGACCGTCTCGATGGACGTCACGCCTCGCAGCGTGACGCCGCCTCGCCCCGTGCGGTACATCTCCCGGAACCCGCCCTCGGGGAACACGATCTCGCCGCCGGTGGGGAAGTCGGGCGCGGGCATCACCGCCAACACGTCGTCCAGCGAGCAGTTCTCGGGGTCCGAGGCGTACGCTTTGAGCGCGGCAGCCACCTCGCGCATGTTGTGCGGGGGGATGCTGGTGGCCATCCCGACCGCGATGCCCGTGCTCCCGTTGATGAGCAGGTTCGGCAGCCTCGCCGGCAGCACCGAGGGCTCCGTCTGCGACCCGTCGAAGGTCTCGGCGAAGTCCACGGCGTCGGCGTCGATGTCGGCGAGCAACATCGCCTCGGCGAATCCGCGCAGGCGGCACTCCGTGTAGCGCATCGCAGCCGGCGGGTCCGCGTCCAGACTTCCAAAGTTGCCGTGGCCGTCAACGAGCTGCGCGGACATGGAGAAGTCCTGCGCCATGCGCACCAGCGCGTCGTACACGCTCTGGTCGCCGTGCGGGTGGAACTTGCCCAGCACCTCGCCAACCACGCGCGCGCACTTTTTGAACGGCTTCTTCGAGTCCAGCCCGAGCTCGTGCATGGCGAACAGGATTCTTCTGTGCACCGGCTTCAAGCCGTCGCGCACGTCCGGCAGCGCGCGGCCGACGATCACGGACATGGCGTACGCCAGGTAGCTCTGCTCGGCCTCGACGCTCAGCTCGAGATCCTGGATGCGCTCCTCCGACGTGTCCAAATCGCCGCCGCCGCCAGCCACCACGCGCGGGACGCGCGTGCCCGACCCCGCGTTGTCGCGCGCGCCCCCCGCGGCGTGGAACGCGCGCCGGCGCGCGAGGCTGGACGCGCCGGAAAAGCCGCCCCAGGAGACGTCGGACGCGGCCACCGCGCGGGGGGGCGCGACGCCCCGGGACGCCCGTCTCGGAAAGGTACTTTTCGGATGCGGGCGCAGCTGCGCGGTGGCGTGCGCGCCGGCACGCGAGGTGCCCGCGGCGCGCGACAGCCGCCGCAGCGCGCCGATCGCGCGGGTCGTCATCGCTCCTGCGCGCACACTCGCAACGGCTGAGGTCTCGACCATCTCAACGCGGCATCGGGTGCTTGCGAGTGTGCGCAAAAGCGATGACGGAAGTGCCCCGTTCAAACAAACACTCCTCTTTTCGTGGCGCTCGCGCGTCGAGGTTTTTTAGATACCGTATGACCACTCTGTGGGTGCGCGAGGAGATCTCGCCATTCCTCGTCGCGATGCTCCGCCGCGCGCTCCTCTCCGCGGGCCGGCGGCTCGCGCCCCGCGACCTCGGCGCCGCGTCCCCCGCGACGTGGCTCGCGCCCGCGTCCCTCGCGACCGCCACCCGGGACTACGCCAAGTCCGCGCGCGGGCGCGTGCGCGGGCGCCGCGGCGCGCGCGGGGCCGCGCCTCCCCCCTCGGACGATGTGTGGGAGGAGGTGCGGGACGAGACCACCGGCCAGACGTACTGGTGGAACGTGCGGACCAACGAGACCACCGCGCTGGGCGCGGAGAAGCCTCGGCTTCTCGGGACGAGCGTCGGGAACGGGAACGCCCCGCCTCCGGTGGGCCAGCCGCAGCGCTCCGACGCGCTGGCGCGGCCCGGTGGGGGGAGCATGCTCGGGGGATTCGGGAGCATGGTCGCGGAGGGCATGGCGTTTGGCACGGGGAGCGCGCTGGCGCACAGGGCCATCGGGTCCATATTCGGGGGTGGGGGCTACGGGTACGGCGGCGGCGGCGCGCCGGCGCCGGGATCGGCGCCGTCGCCGGAGGCGCCCGCCTCGGACGCCTTCGGCGGCGGCTGGGGAGACGAGATGGATGACGTCGACGGCGGCGACGGGGGCTCGTTCTTCGACGGGTTCGACTTCGACGAGTAGAGACCACGATTGTATATACCGTTCGCGAGGTGAGGTGCGGTCGTCGTGATCGGTCGTCGTGAGTCTCACGACAGAGCTCTTCCCGACGCTGAAAGAGACGCCGAAAGAGTCTTCTCACGCCGAACGCCGCGCGCGCGACGCGACGATGCCTTTAGGAAAATACGTACACGTGGTTTTTTCTTCAGATGCGTAGCTACGTTTACTCGATCTGGTCTCGGATCGTTCGGCGGTCACTTCGCCGCGCGCGCGCTTCCCGACGCTCGAGAGCGACTCGAAGGGAGCGTCCACGCGGGGTCACGCGGACGACGCGAGAGAGCGCGCGCGCCTCGGGACGAAGCCGGACCCGCCGATTTCGATGGCGGAGGCGAAGGAACGCGGCAACGCGCTGTACAAATCGGGTCAGTTCGCCGAGGCGGTGAAAGCCTACGATGCGTCGCTCGCGATCGACCCGAGCGTGGCCTCGGTGTACGCGAACAAGGCCGCCGCGCTCAGCGGGCAGGGCCGCCGACTCTACGCGCAGGCCATGGAGGCGTGCGTCGCCGCGGTCGCGCTCGACCCGGGCTACGCGCGCGCGAAGACGCGGCTCGGCGCGCTCCTGAGCAAACTCGGCGACCTCGACGCGGCGACCCGCGCCGTCGAGGCGCTCGCCGAGAAGGACGTCTTCCGGTCCGCCGAAGGGACGTCTGCGCTGCGTTCGCAACTCGTGCTGTTGCGGGACGGCCGCGAAGCCGGGAACGCCGCGTTCAAGGCGGGGGACAAGGAGAAGGCGAGGCGCGTGTACACCGAGGCGCTGCGCGCGGCGACGGCGCCGGAGAGCGGTTCTGTTCTTCACGAAAACGAGGAAAGGACGCTCCTCGCCTCCGCGCCCGGCGCCGGTTTGCTGCTGTGCAACCGCGCGGCGTGCGCTTCGTCGTTGGGGGACCACGCCGGCGCTTTGGCCGATTGCGAGGCTGTGCTCGCGAACGACCCGGACAATCTGAAGGCCCAGCTGAGACGCGCGCACGCGCTGAAAGACCTGGGGAGACGCGACGACGCAGAAGCCGCGTTCGTCGCGCTGCGCGCGCGACTGCCCGGGAACGCCGCCGTCGCCGCGGCTCTCGACGAGACGCGAGGTGCCGACTCGGGACACGCTTCGGAAACCGCGGGCCCGGTGGTGGTGACGAGCGCGTCGCAGTACCGCGCGCTCCTGCGCGACTCGGCGCTCGTGCTCGTGGACTTCACGGCTTCCTGGTGCGGGCCGTGCCGGCAGATCGCGCCGCACTTCGCGAGGCTGGCGACGGCGTACCCCGACGTGCACTTCGCCAAGGTTGACGTGGACGAGGTCCAGGAGGTGGCCGCCGCCGAGAACGTGCGGTCCATGCCCACGTTCAAGGTGTACCGCTACGGAAAAAAGGCGGAGGAGTTCTCGGGCGCGGACCCGGCGAAGCTCAAGGCGATGGTGGACAAGTATCTGCCGACGGTGGCGTGATCGAGACGAGAGGCGAGCGAGGCGAGTCGTCCATCACAAACGATCGAAGAAGAAGTCGTTCGTATCTATACCGCGCGCGCCCGGCGTCTCACGGCGTCGAAGGGTCAGTCGTCCCGTCGGCGTTCCTCGCGGAGGAACGCTCGTTCGTCACCCCGTCCCCAGATGCATGCCGCGCGTCGCCCACCAGCTGGCAACTCCACGTGCCCTCGGTGCCGTGCGCGACGTTGTTCCACGTGCCGGTGAGTTCCCTCGGGCCGTTGAGCGCGTGCAGCCTCCCGACGTACCGAACCACCTCGCCGCTCGGCGCCGGCCTCTCGTACACCTTCTCGAACTGCACGTTCCCGGTGCGCGCGTCGAAGCTGCCTCTGAGCGTGAACCACAGCTCGGTGTGCCCGGGCACGTCCGCGCTGTCGTCGAAGCACCCCGCGCCGAACGCGCTGATCCCGCCGGAGCTCGCGGCGCGCGGGTCCAGCGCCAAGCTCCAGCGGATCGGGTTGGTGGGGATGGAGGCATCCACCGCCAGCAGCTCCGGACTCGGCCAGCTCTCGCCGACCCACATCCCCGCGATGGGGGCGAGGCTCGAGTCGAGGCTCCCGCGGGACGACCGGCTGTCGTTGTCGTCGGACGCGCTCGCGGCCGCGCCGAGCGCGGCCGCGAGGGACGAGGGCGACCCGGCGTGGGGACTCGCGCGGCCGGACCCGCCGCCCGGCGAAATGCCGCCTTTGCCCATCGCGGGTCGGGGACGCGCGCCGAGACTGGGCGGGACGCTTCGCGCGCGAGGCCACGCGGGAACGCGCGGGGAGCCGCCGGCGGTGGGGGGAACGCGCGGGGGGGAGAAACAGACGCGCGCGGCGGACATGCGCGCGTGGCACTCTGGCGAGGGCGAAGCGGAAGTCTCGGTCCTTACGAGGTTTTCCTCCGAGACATCCTTCCCACGGCCGTTTCGCCGCGAGCGAGTGCGCGCGAACTGCCGCTCGAGACGAATCTCTCGAGCCACGTGTTTGCGTATCGTATCCTCGGCGTCACAACGGAGAGCGCAGGCGACGATGGCGACGATGGCGACGATGGCGACGCGCGCGGCGATCGCGACGCCCACCGCCTCCGCGGCACGCGCCTCGCGTGGTGCGACCGCCTCCGCGCGGAGCGCGCCCGGCGTTTCGCCGGCGACCTCGTCGCGCGCCGTCGCCGCGCCGTCGTGCCGTCGCGTCGTGCCTCGTTCTTCGCGCGCGTCGCGCGGCCGAACGGCCGAGGCGTCGGCTGGGGGACCCCCCGGCGGCGCGGAGCGGACGCCGCCGGCCGCGTCTTCCTCGGAAGACGCGCCCGTGGGGTTCGTGTCGGTCGAGGAGAACGACGAGGACGGACGCGAGGTGGGCGACGTGTCTCTGCGCGCGCAGGCGGATTACCGAAAGGTTGAGGATCCGGAGTGGCTCGAGCGCGAGCTCCTTCGCGCGGATGACGGGTACCCGACGAGCCGCGGCGCGGTGATCGCGCAGAGCTTCAAAACGAGGGACTACGTGGGATTCCTATACGCGGTGAGCTCGGTGAACGCGTCTGTCGCGTTGTTACTCCTCGCCTACGTCTCGCTCGCCGCGGCGCGCGTGCGCGTCGCGCCGGGCGAGGACGCCGGCGCGCTCTTCGAAGCCGCGCGTTTTGCCTGGAAACCGCTCCTCGGCCTCGGCGCCGCTTCGGCGGCGGTGGAGGTGAGAAAGTTCGTGGACACGGTCGTGGGGGTGCAGAACAGGAGGAAGATGTAGCTACAAGATGTAA
>Ga0181560_10006532_pt1 | contig 10133 bp, 7 predicted proteins | sample 011ome_20_FD_133751 | JGI IMG/M metagenome (GOLD analysis project Ga0181560, IMG submission 133751) | Coastal salt marsh microbial communities from the Groves Creek Marsh, Skidaway Island, Georgia - 011509CT metaG (megahit assembly) | ecosystem: Environmental > Aquatic > Marine > Intertidal zone...
AAACCCAGCAAAAGGGAGTGATTTCGTGCTCAAAGCGCTCGGCGACGAGCTCTGGTGTCAGAATGACATCACGGCCGCGCATGTTGCCTACGCACTGTCAAAGCAACGTCCGACGCCGTATTCATTCAATTCGCGGTTGTGTCTCATCGGCGCGGATCATCGCAAGTTCCCGAGGACGTACGTCACGCCTCGTGCCGTGCACCTCACCGAGATTTTCGAACTCGCGGTGTTAGGCTCGAATCCACAAGCGCAACTTCCATCTCTGTTGCCTTACAAGCTCTTATACGCCGGAGCTTTAGCTGAGGTTGGTAAATTGAAACCAGCGCTGGCGTACGTAGAGTCTGTGTTGAAGAGCGTTCGTTCTCTGGATAGGAATTCTCCCGAAGTGAACGGCGCCCTCGTGGGAATGTTGGCGGCACAGATGGAAGATCGGTTACACAATAGTTTACGCGGAAAAACTGGCAGATTAGCTGACGCCGCAGCTGGCGCTGCCAAGGTGTTGGTGAGCGGCGTCAAAGGCTTGCTCGATCGAAGCGTCAGCTCCCTATTCGGCGACGGCGGTGAATTTCAAGCCTCGCCGCTGGGTCCACCGCACGAGCCGCGACCGCACACGCCACCGGATGCGTATCAGCAGCAGCCCGTGCAAATGCACCACACACTTTCGTCGGCGCACTCACAAGCTGCACCGGTCGTGCAACCGCCGCCGGCGCACGTGGCGCGCCACGAGCGCACGCCCTCGGGCAACTTGTTACGATCGATGTCGTCCCTCTTCGGCGGCGTTGCGCCAAAGCCTCAGCCCGCGAACGAGCCGACAATGAGCCAAGAGAATGTCTTCTATTACGACGACGAGCGCAAGATGTGGCTCGAGAGAGGACGAGCACCACCGAAAGAGGCCCCACCCGTGGGTGCTCCGCCGCTTCGATCAGAACAAAGCGCGGCGAGTGAAATTGCAGGCCCGCCTCCAGTCATGGCGCCAAGCACGCACGCAAAACAGCAAGGTGGCGTACACACGCGTTATGTGTCGACGTTCAGCACGACTTCGACGCCGACTGTCGCCCCTCAAGGCTTCGTCCCCGTCGCGCCTAACGCCGGCGCGTGCGCGCAAGCTCCTGCGCAATTCTTCATGCCGTCCGCCGTCGCGCCGGCCCATTCCGCGCACTCCCGGAATGAATCCAGCGAGAGTCAATCGTCGGCGTCGTACGCCGCACACGAACGAACCGCCTCGCAAGATGGATTTTACGGTTACGAAGCCTTGGCATCCGAATCGTCGCATCCGCCGCCCGCCGGCGCAATCCCTCGCCCGCCCACCATCGACCCCGCCCTCCTCGCCCCGTCGTTCGCGACGTCAGCACCACTCCCAGTGATTCATCACACGAGCGCTTCCGCCGCTCCATCCGTCGACGTCGTCGCCGATGATTTCACCGACCTCAGACTGCAATAATAGTTAGCCTTTGCGAGTGCCAGCCATCATTACTCGTCGCGTCATGCGCGCCCTCGCGCCCTCGCGCGTCGTCGCGGCGCCCCGTCGCGCTCGTAAAAGTCGCTGTCGATCGACCCCGCGCCCTGACGTCGCCGCGCCGCTCCAACGCGTCGTTGAGTACGCCGAAGACGAGTCGAGTTGGGAACTTCATCGCGGCGTCCCGAGCGAAATCCAGCGCGATATCGACGCTCTGATCGCGAGCGCGCTCGTGGACGGTGGGATCGATAACGCGGTGCGAGGGGATGGGGACTGGAGGGTGTTTGCCGCGCCGCACATCGTTCGATTGGCGACGCCGCTGGGGGTTCTGTTTCACCCGCTGCGATACGTGATACGCGACGGGACGATTTCTTCGGACGTGCGACATCGAGGGCGGTTCGTCCCGGATGGGTGGTTGAGCGCGAGCGGAACGGTACAGGCGGCGGAGTCGCGAGTTTGCGAGGGGATGGTTCGACCGGCGTGTCGCATCGGGTTCGACACATTTTGGGTCGGCGCCGGAGCGTCGGCGGATGAGCCGAGAGCGGGTCCCGGCTCTGGTGTGGTGGATAAGGCGATCAACGCGGTGGGGAAGCTTGGCTTCGTCGATGCAATCGCGACGTTTCCGGTGTTGTTTTACGATGAGCGCGCTGGTGTGGTGATTTTTCAGTTTCCGCCGCTGAAATCCAACATCGCGGCGTTTCGACGACGCGGGTAGCAGTAAGTAGCGAGGTGTGATGTTGGTGTCGTATGTAGTATTAATATGTTGCGCTTGTTTGATCGTAGCGGCGAAAATTGCGGACTGGGCGAATCAACTAATGCAGTTGTTCGGCCAGCGCGGGTACGGAATGACGTCGCGAATATTCTCCATCCCGGTGCACAAAAGAATCAGGCGTTCAAAGCCGAGGCCGAAACCGGCGTGGGTGACGGTGCCGTAACGACGCAAGTCCAAGTACCAAGAATATTCTTCCGGCACGAGGTCACATTCCACCATTCGGCGTTCCAACACGTCCAATCGCTCCTCGCGTTGACTACCGCCGATGAGTTCGCCAACCTTTGGCACCAAGACGTCCATCGCAGCGACGGTTTTGTTGTCGTCGTTCAAGCGCATGTAGAAAGCCTTGATGTCCTTCGGGTAGTTGTAAACGATCACGGGTTTCTTGAAGTGTTCCTCGGCGAGCCAGCGCTCGTGTTCGGTGGCCAAGTCGATACCCCAAGAGACTGGGTAGACGAACTCCTTGCCGTCGGCGACGGCTTTTTCCAAGAGATCGATGGCTTCGGTGTACGAGACGCGACCAAACGGCGTTGTCGCAATTTCCTTCACGCGATCGATGCACGTGCTGTCGTACATCTTGGCAAAGAATTCCAAGTCGCCGTAGCAGTTCTCGAGGAGGTAGTTGCAGCAGAACCTGACGTAATCCTCCGCGCACTGCATGTCGTCGTTCAAGTCGGCAAACGCGAGCTCGGGTTCAATCATCCAGAACTCAGCCAAGTGTCTGGTGGTGTTCGAGTTCTCCGCACGGAACGTCGGACCGAAAGTGTACACGTTAGAGAGCGCACACGCGTACGTTTCCACCTGTAACTGCCCGGAAACGGTCAAGTACGACTTGCCGCCAAAGAAATCGCGGGAGTAATCGATGGAACCGTCTTCGGCGCGTTGAATCCCGCCAATCTTGCGCGCCGCCGATTCCATCTGCGACAGCTCTTGCTTGAGTTTATCTAACGTCTTCACCGCCTTCTTCACCTCCTTGGAATCCGCCCCACTCTCCTTCATCGACTTGATCTCTCCGCCGCACGCGGAAACCTCGGCGCGCTTTGCCTCAACCTCCTCCGGCTTCACCGTCGCCTCTAACGCCTCCGGCTTCTCCGCCTCGCTCAGCAACGTCGTCACTTGAAACATCTCTCCCGCTCCCTCGCAATCGCTCTGCGTCACGCACGGCGTGTGCACGTACAAGAACCCATTTTGGTTAAAAAACGTATGCGTCGCGTACGCGAGCGCGCTCCGCACCCGCGCCACGCTCGCGATCGTGTTCGTCCTCGGTCGCAGATGAATCTTCTCCCGCAGGAACTCCAGCGTCTGCTTCTTCTTCGCGATCGGATACGTCGCGCCGTCGCACTTTCCGACCATCAGCACCCTCGTCGCGTGCATCTCGATCGCCTGCCCCTTCGCGCTCTCCGGCGGCGCCCGCAGCTCGCCCTCGATCACCACGCTCGTCCCCGTCGTCTTCAGCTCCCCCAGCTCGGCGTACGTCTCGGATTTCACCACCACCTGCAGGTTTCCCGGTCCGCTCCCGTCGTTCACCGCGAGAAACAGCAGCGCGCCTCGCTCCGCCTCGCGTCCCGTCTTCACCCAGCCACCGACGACGATCGTCCGTCCGATCGCGTCTTTTTCCGCCGTCGCGAGCACTTTCTCGATCGGGACGCGGTCGTAGATCTTCGAGTACCTGTGCCTCGCGCCGTCGAGCGTCAGGCCGTCGAGCGTCGAGGCGAGGGCGTCCGCCATGGCGCTCGCGCGCGCGCGGCGTCGGGGTGTGCCGGCGGCGGCTCTTCAATACGTGAAGATTCCCATCAGTGGCGTCGCGGCGATGGGTATTTCGCGTGTCACTGTTTGTACACCAGTCGGTCGGTCGGTCGGTCGGTCGGTCGGTCGGCGAATCGACCGCGGCGCGCGGCACGGCGCCGCGCGGCGCGCGCGCGATGGACGCCCTCGACGTCGAGGATCGCGCGCTCGACGACGCGCGAGATCGGAATCGCGACGACGACGCGCGCGACGACGACGACGACGACGACGACGATGCGGATGCGGATGCGGATGCCGACGCCGCGCGTTCGAACCGACGAGCGACGGGGGACGACGACGAGGCGCGAGGGACGTCGACGTCGACGTCGAACGTGGAGGTGATGATACGCGTGCGACCGGCGCTGCGGCGAGAGACGCGCGAGGGGCGAGGGGCGTATCAACGCGCGGTGGCGGCGACGCGCGGCGGGAAGGCGTGCGCGGCGAGCGCGGGCGGCGAGCGAGCGCTCGCGGGGAACGGGGAGGGAGGGACGTTCGCGGATGACGGCGCGCGCGAACGACAGAGGACGTATGAGTTTGGATTCGACGCGGTGTACGACGAGAGGGCGACGCAGGAGGAGGTGTACGCGAGAAGCGCGAAGCCGGCGACGCTGAACGCGCTGCGAGGATACAACGCCACGGTGTTGGCGTACGGACAGACGGGGACGGGGAAGACGTACACGATGGAGGGTGATCGAGGAACGATGTTGGCGTATGGACAACAGCGGTTTGGGTTGCCGGGGAACGCGCCGGTGACGGATGGGCGCGAAAGGGGGATCATTCCGCGCGCGATTGAGGACATCTTCGATTACATCGCCAAGGACTCGCACGCGCGGTCAAAGTATCTCGTGCGCGTGAGTTACTTGCAGATTTACAACGAGACGGTGAGCGATTTGTTGAAACCCGAGAGAACGAATTTGAACATTCGCGAGGACAAGAAGCGCGGCGTGTTCGTGGAAGGTCAATCGGAATGGGTCGTGCGGACGCCGAGTGAAATTTACGGTTTGCTCGAGCGCGGGGCGCAACTTCGAGCGACGGGGTCGACGAAGATGAACGAGCTCTCGTCGCGATCGCACGCCGTATTCACCATCATCATAGAACACAGCACGACCGAGGATGACGAACCTGTGGACGGTGTGGACGTGGGTGAGGGCGCTCCGGCGCAGCGACAGAGCATCACCGTCGGTAAACTTAACTTGGTTGATTTGGCGGGATCTGAGCGCGTGTCGTTAACCGGGGCCACGGGAAAACGGCTGGACGAGAGTAAAAAGATTAATCAAAGCCTGAGCGCGCTCGGCAACGTCATCAGCGCCTTGACGGATAGCAAAGGTCGATCGCACATTCCGTATCGTGATTCCAAATTGACGCGCATTTTGGAAGATTCACTCGGCGGTAACTGCATAACCACCGTCATCGCCATGGTTTCGCCCGCGCTCGAAGCTTTCGCGGAGTCGCTGTCGACGTTGAAATTCGCCAGTCGTGCGAAGGAGATTAAGAATACGGCGACGCTGAATGAGGATTTAGATCAAAAGTCGCTGTTGCGCAAGTACGAGCGCGAGCTCAGGCAGTTGCGCACCGAGTTGGACACACGTACGAAAGATTTAGTGGACAAACGTCGATTACTCGAGGTGGACGAGCAACGACGCCGCGCAGAGGCGGATAAGCTGCGCGCGATCACCGAACTCGAAATGCGATCGCAAGAATTTCTCATCGAAAAGCAAGAGAAGAGAAATTTAGAAAAGCGCATCTCCGAGATGCAGAGTCAATTGCTCGGCGGCGACGACCCCTCGAGCGTGGCTGCGATACGCGCGGAATACGAGCGAAAGCTTAAAAGCATCGAAGCCGAGCGCGCCGAGGCTGGTGACTCCACGCGCGAGGTCGAACGGTACAAGGGAGTGTTGTTGAAGCAGCGCGACATCATGCTCGGCCTCACGGCTCGACTGCGCGAACGCGACGAACGCATCGACGCATTGCAAGATCAAGTTCGCGCGTGCGAAGAGCAGAAAGCTCTACTCGAGGATGCTCTAGATGCGAAAACGGCGGAGCTATTCGGTATCAAGCGCGCGGCGGTGAAGGAGACGCAACTCCACGCGCAGTTGAGCGGCGGTCTTCGCGCCGCGCTCGGCGGATGGGTCGGGAGCGAAAGCGAATCGGAATCGGGTAACGGGAAAAGCGACGACGCGATGTCGGAGTTGAAACTTCTGCGTGCGAAAGTCGCGTATCTTGAGACGCAAAACAACGAGCAGCGAGATTCCTTACAAGAGATTGAAGCCGATAACGTGCGCTTGCGATTGGAAGCGCTCACCGCCCAACGCCGAAACGACGCCAGCGCGAGATGCGAACAGCTCGAGGCCAAGTGCGCGTCGTTCGAGCGCGAACGCAAAGCGATTCGAACCATCATAGAATCGAAAATCAGCTCGCTGGCGACGAAAATCGCGGAAACGGTGGAGACGTTGCCGAGCGCCGTCAAGGAGAACGCGGAGCAAGGCGGGCGCATCGCGCGTCTATCCCAAGTCCTCGAGAGACTCGTGGACGCCACGCTCGTGGCGCTAGAAGAGGATGACCAAGCGAAGAATCGCGAGGGATTGTAATTTAAGCGAACTGCAGTTGCGAGCGCGGCTCATCTACGGCCTCGTCTCTGGCTTGAAATTTCGCCACGCGGGCTGTCTCGCGAGCACCTCCGGCGACGCTCTATCGAGAACGACGGCGATGTGGAACACCGATGTGAAATTATTCAATGCGCTTTGAATCAACGCATCGTGTGGATCGATCTTTTCCGCCGCCCGCAAATCGGCCAACGCCGCCTCGACGTCGCCGACGCCTTCGTGCGCGCGCGCGCGCCTGTACAGCGCCTTGGCGAGAATCCCCGCCCCCGCCTCGAGCGGTCGCGCGATCACCCACGACGCGTCCTCCATCGCGAGCGCGTGCTTACCGCGCTTCACGAAACACGCCGCGCGGTTCGCGCGAATCGCGCACGCGCGCCGCGCCGTGCCTTCGCCCTCCGCCGAACCGAGGCGTTTCTCCAGCGCTTCGACGCACTCCGTGTAGCGCGCCGTCGCCTCGACGAAGCGCTCGCGGTCGTACGCCGCGTTCCCGGCGACTCTGTTCGCTTCGAACGCCGCGTCCCCGTCGCGCGCGTCCGCGAGCGTCATCGCGCGCGAGCGTTTCGCGCGTCGCGAGGTGACGGGCGCGTCGTTGTGTCGTTTCGCGTCCCGTCGACACCGCGTCGCCTCGAACGACGCGCCGAGAAAAATATCCTACGAGATGAATGAAAACGATTTGGTTTCACCTAAAAAAATCGCCCGCCCGCGCGCCCGCGCGCGACGTCGCGCGACCGACGGGCGCGCGCGTCGCGACCTCGTCGACGTCGGCATTCGATGCGATTCGCGATCGATCGCGATGCGAATTCCGACGCCCGCAAAACTCGTCGCGCGCGCCATGGGCGGGAAGCAATCGAAACGACGCGAGCGGACGATCGCCATCGTGTGCACGTCCGCGGATTCCAGTGCGTGCGACGCGACGCGACGCGACGACGACGACGACTGACGGCGCGCGCGAATCGAACAGTGGATGGACACGCGACGGGGGCGTGGCTCGAGGAGATCGCGACGCCGTATTACGCGCTGCTCGACGCCGGATTCGCGGTGGACGTCGTGTCCGTGAAGGGCGGGAAGGTGCCGATCGATTCCGCGAGCGAGTCGGGGGATTTCTTTACCGCGGATTGTCAAAAGTTTTACGACGACGAGGACGCGAAGAAGGCGTTGGCGAACGCCAAGGCTTTGAAGGGCGTGAAATCCGGGCATTACGCTGGGATTTATCTCGCCGGTGGTCACGGGACGTGCGTCGATTTCTTGAATAACGCGACGTTGACGCGCGTGATCGAAGAGACGCTGGCCGCGGATAAGCCGGTGGCGGCGGATTGCCACGGCCCGGTGGCGCTGTTGGCGTGTAAAAAGCCCAACGGCGACTCGATTCTGAAGGGGACGAACGCGACGTGCTTCACGGACGCCGAGGAAACCGCGGTTGGGTTGGCGGAGAAGGTGCCCGTCTTGCTCGAGACCGAGTTCAAGAAATTGGGCGCGCAATTCAACGGCGCCGCCGACTGGACGCCCAACGCCGTCACCGACGGCAAGCTCGTCACCGGTCAAAATCCCGCATCGTCCAAGGCGTGCGTCGACGCGTTTTTGGCGCTCTTGAAAAAGTAGGTTCATCTTATCCACGTTTTATCCACGTTTTGCTGCATTTAATGTTACTGCAATACAGTACTTTGTTGTTACAGTCTAAATATTTTACTCAGCGTCACTCGCGAACCGGAAACCGCACGCGATACTCTGACGTCTTGCGCACGAACGAGCTCTTCACGGGATCTTCCACGTTCGGCGGCAGGTGAACCTTCACCGGCGTCGCGTACAACATTGGGGCCTTGATAATAAGCGATGACGGCACATCGTGCTGCCCCATGCTGAGCTCGACTTCGATATCGCGAGCGCTGCGACAACCAGGCAAAGTGACCGATACGCGCAACTCTCGACCGTTTTCGACGTTCACCGTTTCCATGTGCACTGACGGTTCCTCGGAGACCTCCTCGGCGACAACGACGGGAGATCTCGTAGGACGCGTCGACGAAGCGCTCACCGTATCTACCGCTGTGGCGCTCACACTCATCGAATCGAACCGAGAAGTCAACTGTTCCTCCCCCGCGTCTTCGCACTTCATCGCCGGCGCCGCACGTTCGGCGTCGCGCGCCGCTCGGAGCTCGTCCAAGTATCCCGCCGGGCGCAATGGTGGTGCACCTCTCGCGTGCACGCGCTCGTAGAACAATATGTACGCCTTTTGCTTCATCGCATCCTTTTCGGAAGACGGCGACACGCGACTATCGTTGCACAGCACCCAGGAATCGTCTCGCAACTTTACGTACGCCACGTAATGTCCAGAGTGCGCGCTGGCGTAAAAGTCTTGATGAACCAATACACCGAAAAGCTCATACTCTGGAGCCGTGACTTCATACGGGGCATCATCGCTCATGAACTCAGCCAGCGAAAAGTTGGACGGATACTTGATGTACTTTGTAATCTTGCTGAACCGTCCAGTGGAGTACCGTTTTAGAGGAATGGTTAAAATATTCGGCGACACGTGGATTTTCGATCCCTTCTTCGCCCGTACCAACGCCTTGCACTTCGAGCACTTGTACTTGTTCGAACCACTGAGGACTTCCTCCGTGCAAAAGTTTTCTCGAAGCGCCTCCTCGACGGAGCCAATCTTTCCCGTCACCTCGAGCGGAATGTCGAGCGTGCTTTGAAAATTCTTGCTCACGTACCCGCACTCCAAGCACTTCACCGTGCCCAGGGTATACCCACCGAAGACGTGATAAATGACCGTCGTCTCTCGCGTGCGCAAATCGTACTTCTTCTCTCCTCCGAGATCCTTCAAAAAAATCACGTGCATCGCGTCCAACAGCGCGTTGATGAACTCGTGCGAATCCTCCTGCCGCCCGCGTCTAAACTGTCTCGCCACCTTGCTAATGTCCTTCGTCAACCTCCCTATGCTGTGCGCGTCCCTCGACGCCATCGCGCGTTCCAAATGTTGCGAATACTCGCACACCACGCAAAACTTCCTCGTCTCCGCGCACCGCGCGACGTCGTGAAACTTTTCCACGCCGTCGAACCACGCCGTGAGCGGCGTCGCCCGTCGCAAGCACTGCAACGCCGACGCCGCGAAGCACGTGTTCCCCCCGTTCGTCAGCCCCGACGGATAATCGTGATCGTGTCTCCTCGTCCCTAATCCCTCCACCGATCGCCCGACGTCCTCGTACGGATGCAGCGTCGTCGCCGGCGGCAGCAACGCCCTCGCCTCCGCGTCCTCGTCCGCCCTCGTCGCCCCGTCCTCGTCCCGCGCGTCGTCGCTCTTCTCTGATCCCGCCTCCCGCGCCGTCGCATCGCTCCCGTCGTCGCTCTCGCTCCCGTCGTCCCGCGCGCTCGAGAACCAATTTCCAAACACCGACGTCACCGAATCCATCGACGACGAGCCCTCGTCGCGCGTTCGCGACGCGCTTGGCGTCCCGTTTTAAAATCAAATCAAATCACGTCAAATCGAGGTCCGCGACGTTTTGATCGAATCCTTTCC
>Ga0181560_10006538_pt1 | contig 10130 bp, 8 predicted proteins | sample 011ome_20_FD_133751 | JGI IMG/M metagenome (GOLD analysis project Ga0181560, IMG submission 133751) | Coastal salt marsh microbial communities from the Groves Creek Marsh, Skidaway Island, Georgia - 011509CT metaG (megahit assembly) | ecosystem: Environmental > Aquatic > Marine > Intertidal zone...
GCGGCTGGCCTTCCTCGTCAGCGGAGGCACCGGATCGGGCAAGACGACTCTCCTCGCGACGCTGCTCGAGCTGGTCGACCCGGTTCACCGGATCCTTCTCGTCGAGGACTCCGCCGAGCTCAGGCCGCGCCACCCACACGTGGTCCGTCTCGAGGCACGCCCGGCCAATCTCGAGGGCGCCGGCCAGGTCACGTTGCGCGACCTCGTGCGCCAGGCCCTGCGGATGCGGCCCGATCGTGTGGTGGTGGGTGAGGTGCGCGGTGCTGAGGTCGTGGATCTCCTGGCCGCGATGAATACCGGGCATGAAGGGGGCTGCGGCACCGTTCACGCCAACTCTCCCGCCGACGTCCCCGCTCGGCTCGAGGCCCTGGGGCTCATGGCCGGTCTCCCGCGCGATGCCGTGCACGCGCTCATCGCGGCGGGCGTCCACGCCGTCATCCACGTGCAGCGATCTCCTCGCGCCGTGAGCGAGGTGCATCTCCTCCAGGCCTCGCGAGGGCGTGCCGACACTGTGCCGGCGCTCGTGCGGCGCGATGAGCGGCTCGTCCCCGCGGAAGGCGCGGACCGGCTGCGCGCACTCCTCCGCGCGCATGGCATCGAGGCCCCGGCATGGTCCTGATCACAGCCACCGTCCTGGCGGTCGCGGCCGGCTGGCTCATCGTGCGTCCGCCACTCCACCCGTCCACCTTGGGCCCGCGCGCATCCCGACTGCTCTCCACCGTGCGTCACCGTCTCCTCTCGCGACAGCATCGCGCGCGCATCCGGGCGGCTCTGCGCGACGTGCTGGCCGAGGTTGTTGCCGATATCCGCGCCGGACAGCCACCGGCGCGAGCGCTGGCGAGGGCACTCGGTGATCGCGACGAGACTCTCGCGCCGCGCACCATGGCGGCGACGCAGTGGGGCGGTGACGTCGCGGCCGCGCTGCGTGACGACGCACGCGCCTCGGACTCGGCCATCCTCGCGTCCGCCGCTGCGTGCTGGAGCGTCGCGTCGACGCAGGGCGCGGGCCTGGCCGATGCACTGGATCGCCTCGTCGTCCAGGACCGTCGCGCAGAGGAGGTGCGTCGTCAGCTGGAGGCGCATCTCGCAGCACCGCGCGCGACTGCGCGCATGCTGGCGCTGCTCCCCGCGCTGGGACTCCTCCTGGGCATCGCGGTCGGAGGTGATCCGGTCGGCTGGCTGCTCGGCACGCCACTCGGCGCGGCGTGCCTGGTGCTCGGTGTCCTGCTCGTGATCGTGGGCCTCACCTGGGCATCGCGCATAGTCGCGCGGACGGAGCGCCTGCTGTGATCGCGCTTGCCGCGTTGGCCGCATCCGTCGCCGCGTGGCTCGCGATGAGGCCACCACGAAGACGTCCCCGAGGTGCCGCACGTCTACCCTCGCGCGCTGGACGCGCCCTCTCGGGAGCTCTCATCGGCGTGGTCATCGCCGTCGTCCTGGGCGGCATCCTCGGCATCGCGGTGGGCATCCTGATCGCGCTTGCCGGCCCCCGCGTCCTCGGTCGTCTCGAGTCGCGTGCCGAGCGTCAGCGCCGCCAATCACTGGAGCGCCAGGCACCTGTCGCCGCGGATCTCCTCGCAGCCTGCCTCGCGTCCGGAGCGACGCCCGTCGCGGCGGCACGTGCCGTCGCGCACGCCCTGGGCGCGCCGATTGCAGCACCGCTCGACAGGCTCACGGGAGCGCTCGATCTCGGAGCCGATCCCGCGCAGGCGTGGTCCGGCCTGTCGGCGGAGCCGCCCCTGCGGCCCCTCGCGCGTGCCGCGGCCCGCTCCGCGGAGACCGGCGCCCCTCTCGCGGCGCTCCTCGCGGCTGTGGCCGACGATCAGCGTGACGAGGCGCGTGCGCGCGCCGAGGCGACTGCGCGCGCGTCGGGCGTGCGTTCGGTGGCGCCGCTGGCCGCGTGTTTCCTCCCGGCGTTCCTGCTCATCGGCATCGTGCCCGTGGTTGCGAGCCTTGCGCTTCCCCTGCTGGGGTGACGACGTCGCGGCGGGGTGCGCTCAGTGCCGCGATCGCAGGCGGGCAACCACCGCGACGGCCGCGGCGGAGACGATGAAGACGGCGGCGCCGACTGCCAAGGCCAGCACCGCGAGGCTCCCGACCCGGTCGACCGGTGCGAGTGCCGCAGCGACGGGCGTGGGCGTGCCTGCGGGAGAAACTCCGGCGACCGGCTCCTGCGAGGACGCCGTCGCGCTCGGCGAGGTGGCAGCGGGCGAGGGTGTCGTATCCGGCGCAGGCGCGGGAGTGGTGACCGGGACCCGGATCAGGCGGTCGTCGCCCTCGCTCGCGATGACGAGGGCGGTCCCGTCGGGAGTCCACGTCATCGCCTCGCCCTGCACCTGCTCGGGCAGGGGCATGCGGGACTCGAGTACACCGGGGGGAGTGCCCGCATAGATCCGCACTTCGGAGTAGTCGCGCACGGCGTACCCGCCACCGGGACGCATGGCGGCATCGGTGACGAGGGCCTCCTCCGTGCCCACGATGCGCGCGCGGGCCGGGCGATCAGCGCGCAGGGGTGACGGAAGCTGCCAGACATGTCCCCCGAGCAGCCCCTTGCCGATGAGCCACAGCCGATCGCCGTCGGCCAGGAGCGCCTCGGCATCCTGCCGGTCCTCCAGGCGCACGCGGTAGCTCGTCGCGGTCACGGTGGCGTTGCGCAGGTCCGCGGGCTCGGGCACCTCATGGATCTCGACGAAGCGGCGCTGCGACGTGTTGTCCCCGACGTCTCCCCACCACAGGACAGGCGCCCCTGCCGTGCTCGTGCCCGCGGCGATCGCCTCGGGGTCCCTCGCCTCGATCCCGCGGACGCGGACGACCGCGCGGATATCGCAGTTGTCGGTGTCGATCGCGTAGAGGCGCGCTCCGCCTCCCGAGTCGTTGTGCGCCCACACGATTCCCTCGTGGACGGTGGAGTACGCGAGTCCGCTGATCTCCGCGAGCCGGTCGCCGTCGAAGCGGCATAGCTCCGTGACCTCCGCACGGGCGATCGCGGCCGGCGTGAGGAGTGCGGATGCGCTGAGCAGTGCTGCGCCCCCGGCCCCCACGACGACACGCATCACCGCATCAGGGTACGTACGCGGTCATCCCCAGCGATCCACCGGATTGCTCCTCCACAGGTGCCGCCGCATCGCTGTCGATGCACGTGCACGCGGCGCACGGTGGCGACGCGATCCACCGGGTCGCACGAACCGGCCGTCTCGCCGGCATGTCTGGAGGCACACCATGACCACACCCGCACTCACCCACCGCACCGTGACCCGCATCGTCGCGCGCATCCGCCGCGAGGACGCGGGGATGACGACCGTCGAGTACGCCGTGGGCACCGTGGCCGCGGCAAGCTTCGGAGGTCTCCTCATCAAGCTGCTCATGTCCGAAGAGGCCCGCAACCTCATCTGGGGTCTCATCACCAACGCGATCTCCGCGATCTTCGGTTAGTCGTCATGCACCCGGATACCCATGCCGTGCGCGCTCGGCGCTGCGATCGGGGCAGTGTCGTCGTGGAAGCGGCCCTGGTGATCCCGGTGCTCCTGGCGGTCACCGTGCTGCTCGTCTGGGTGACGTCGCTGGGGGCGACCTACGTGCGCCTCCTCGATGTCGCCCAGACGGCAGCGCGTCAGGCCGCGCGCGGTGTTGTCGAGGAGTCGCGCGCACCCGGCGTGGATGTCGTGCTCACCGAGGACGCGGGCCTCATCCGCGCGGAGGCTGCCGAGCAGATCGCGCCCCCGCTCGCGGGATTCCTCGGCTGGCGCATCACGGTGCGCGCCGAAGCGCACGCCGTGCCGGAGTGGGGTCTCGACTCTGACGAGGCAGGGCCCTGGTGACCCGTGGACGCTGGCGGGACGATCGCGGTGTCGGCACCGTGCTGGGTCTCGCACTCGGAGTCGTGCTCCTCGCCGCCGGAGCCGTCGTCGCTTGCCTCGTCTCGATCGCGGTGGGGCATCAGCGCGCCGCGGTGACCGCGGATCTCGCGGCGCTGGCGGCCGCCTCGCACGGATGTGCCGATGCCGAGCGCGTGGCGTGGGCCCAGGGCGCCATCACCGTCGCCTGTCGCACCGACGGCGTCGATGCGGTCGTCACCGTGGCGATGCCGGCGCCGGAGTTCCTCGACCGTCTCGCTCGGTGGAGTGGTCACGAGGCTCCGGTGATGGCTAGCTCCGCGCGCGCCGGTGTCCCGTCAGGCTGATCGTTCGACGGCGGTCGGCGCTCCGGCGAGCAGCGCATCGAGGAGCAGCACGGCGCCACGCTTGTCGAGCGGCTCGTTGCCGTTGCCGCACTTGGGTGACTGGACGCACGACGGACAGCCGTCACCGCACGGGCACGAGGCGATGTGATCGCGGGTGGCCTGCCACCACTGAAGTGCGGCATCGAATCCCCGATCGGCGAAGCCCGCGCCTCCGGGATGACCGTCGTAGACGACGACCGTGCAGCGCCCCGTGTCGGGATGCAGCTCCGTCGACACACCGCCGATGTCCCATCGGTCGCATGTCGCGATGAGTGGCATGAGACCGATCGCCGCATGCTCGGCCGCGTGCGCGGCACCGCCGAGGTCGATCCCCTGGGCGGTGAGGGCCTCCACCTGCTCCGCGCTCACGGTCCACCAGGTCCCGCGAGTGCGCAGGGTGCGCTCCGGCATATCGAGCACCTCGCGACCGAGGATCTCCCCGCTCCCGACTCGGCGGCGTACATAGCCGACCACCTGCGAGGTGACCTCCACCTCGCCCAGGGCGATCTCTGCTGCCCCCCAGGACTGCTTGCGATCGACCCCGAGGATCCGGTAGTCGGCGGTCTCCTCCGCCGTCGTCGTGTGATCGGTGTCCTCCACGCGCACCAGGGCGACCGATTCCTCGAGGTCGAGGGCCATGACGATGTGGCCGACGCCCTGGTGCAGGTAGACGGCCCCGGGATGCACGGTCGCTGGTGCGCGCGCAGCCTCGACCGTGCCGAGCAGGCGCCCCGTGCCGTCCTCGACGAGGCGCACGGGCGGCGCCGCGTCGCCACGCAGGTCGATGCGCTCGGCCGCCGAGCGCCGCTGGGTCCAGTAGTAGCCCGTACGGCGGTGCCGCAGTGTGCCGTCCTCGGCGAGCGCGGCCAGGATCCCCGGTGCTGTCGGGCCGAACCACGTCACCGCGTCGTCGTCCGTGAGCGGGTGCTCGGCCGCCGCGGCCGCGAGGTGCGGGGCGAGGACGTGGGGATTGGCAGGGTCGAGGACGACGGACTCCACCGGCTGATCGAAGATGACACCGGGATGCTCGAGGACGTAGCGGTCGAGGGGGTCCTCGCGGACGACGAGCAGGGCGAGTGCTGCGTCGTCGCCGCGACCGGCGCGCCCCCACTGCTGCCAGAGCGAGGCGCGCGTGCCGGGCCATCCCGCGACGACGACCGCATCCAGTCCGCTGATGTCGATGCCGAGCTCGAGCGCATTCGTCGTCGCGACCGCGCGCAGGCGCCCGTCCCTCAGGTCGGCCTCGAGTGCGCGGCGTTCCTCGGCGAGATATCCCCCGCGGTACGCCGCGACGGCATCGGCCAGCTCGGGATCGACCTCCTCGAGTCCCTCGCGCGCGCGCTGGGCCACCACCTCGGCACCGCGGCGCGAGCGGACGAACGCGAGGGTGCGACGCCCCTCGCTGGCAAGGTCGGCAAGGACGTCGGCGGTCTCCGCGAGCGTGGATCTGCGCGGAGCCGTCTTGTCGGGGTCGTGGTGGGCGATGCCCACGGCCTCGGGCGGCTCCCACAGCACGGCGGTGACCGGAGCGTGCGCGGAGCCGTCGGCCTCGATAGCGGCGACGGGTGCTCCGATCAGTCGCGCGGCGACGTCGCCGGGAGCGGCCATGGTCGCGGACGCGCAGATCACCGTGGGATTGCTGCCGTGCTGAGTAGCGAGGCGACGCAGACGACGGATGACCATGGCGACGTGCGAGCCGAACATCCCCCGGTAGTGATGGGCCTCGTCGATGAGGATGTAGTCGAGGTGTCGGAGCACACGGGTCCATGCGGAAGCGCGCGGCAGCATCGACCGATGCACGAGATCGGGATTGGTGAGGATGAAGTTGGCATGGGCGCGCACCCAGGCCCGCTCGTCCGCGGGAGTGTCGCCGTCGTACGTCGCGGCCCGCACCCCGGGAATGTCGAGCGCGGTGAGGGCGGTGAGCTGGTCGTGGGCCAGGGCCTTGGTGGGGGAGAGGTAGAGCACGCAGGCACGGTCATCGGTGAGGATTGCGGAGATGCTCGGCAGCCACATGGACAGCGACTTGCCTGAGGATGTGCCGGTCGCCACGACCACGTGCTCCCCCCGCAGGGCCGCACCGGCAGCCTCGGCCTGATGGGACCAGGGAGCCGTGATCCCTCGGGTCGCGAGGCGCTCGACGAGGGGCTCCGGTGTGCCCTCGGGCCACGTCCCGCGCTCGCCCGACCGGGCGGGGAGCTGCCGGATGACCCGTCGGCCGGACGCCCGTCCCGCGAGCGCGCCGAGTGCCCGATCCGCGGGGTCATCGTGCATGCCGGCCATCATTCCCCTGCCCGGTGACGGTCTCCCCAGGGCCGGGGCGCCCCTGGCGGGCCGGACCCGAGGACCCTGCGTAAGATTCCGCGGAGTTTCGGCCCGTTACACGGGCCGTTCCTGATACCCGGGGGGTCCCACCCGCCCGGACGCGTCCACCAGGGAGTCTCATGACCACCGCTGCTGCCGCGATCGACCTGACCGGCACCAACTTCATCACGGTCGTCGTCGTCGCCGTCATCGCCGTACTCGCCCTGCTCGTCGCCTTCGTGCTCGTGCGCGAAGTGCTGTCGGCCAGCGAGGGCACCCCGCGCATGAAGGAGATCGCCGCGGCGGTCCAGGAGGGCGCGGCCGCATATCTCAATCGCCAGTTCAAGACACTGGCGATCTTTGCGGTCATCGTCTTCTTTGTCCTCTTCCTCCTGCCTGCGGAGACCATGAACGAGCGCATCGGCCGCTCGATCTTCTTCCTCGTGGGCGCGGTCTTCTCCGCGATCACCGGCTACATGGGCATGTGGCTCGCCGTGCGCGGCAACGTGCGCGTCGCTGCCGCGGCCAACGAGTCGGGCGAGCAGAAGGCCATGCGCATCGCCTTCCGCACCGGCGGCGTCGCCGGCATGTTCACGGTCGGCCTGGGCCTCCTCGGCGCCGCGATCGTCGTCCTCGTCTACAAGGGCGAGGCCCCCAAGGTCCTCGAGGGCTTCGGCTTCGGCGCCGCGCTCCTCGCGATGTTCATGCGTGTCGGCGGCGGCATCTTCACCAAGGCTGCCGACGTCGGCGCCGACCTCGTCGGCAAGGTCGAGCAGGGCATCCCCGAGGACGACCCGCGCAACGCCGCCACGATTGCGGACAACGTCGGCGACAACGTCGGCGACTGCGCCGGCATGGCCGCCGACCTCTTCGAGTCGTACGCCGTCACCCTGGTCGCGGCGCTCATCCTCGGCAAGGCCGCCTTCGGCGAGCTCGGCCTGGTGCTCCCCCTCGTCATCCCGGCCATCGGCGTCATCACCGCGGTCATCGGCATCTTCGCCGTCTCACCGCGCCCCAGCGATCGCTCGGGCATGAGCGCCATCAACCGAGGCTTCTTCATCTCGGCGGTGATCTCGGCGATCCTCGTGGTCGCGGCGATCTTCGTCTTCGTGCCGGCCTCGTGGGCTGAGATCACCTCGATCGGCGGTCTCGCGGCCGAGACCCTGGGCGCGGGCGACCCGATCGATCCGCGCTTCTATGTGATTGGCTCGGTCTTCATCGGCATCATCCTGGCCGCGGTCATCCAGCAGCTCACGGCGTACTTCACCGAGACCAACCGTCGCCCCGTCGACGACGTGGCCAAGAGCTCGCTCACCGGACCGGCCACCGTCATCCTCTCCGGCATCTCCCTCGGACTGGAGTCCGCCGTCTACTCCGCGCTCGTCATCGGTGCGGCCGTGTACGGCGCCTACCTGCTCGGCGGCGGCGTCGTGGTCCTCGGACTCTTCGCCATCGCTCTGGCGGGCACCGGCCTGCTCACGACGGTCGGCGTCATCGTCTCGATGGACACCTTCGGACCTGTCTCCGACAACGCCCAGGGCATCGCCGAGATGTCGGGTGACGTCGAGGGAGACGGTGCCGCGGTGCTCACCCGCCTCGACGCGGTCGGCAACTCCACCAAGGCCATCACCAAGGGCATCGCCATTGCCACGGCCGTGCTCGCCGCGACCGCGCTCTTCGGCGCATTCCGCGACGCGGTGGTCGGGGCGACGGCCGATGCCGGCTCGGCAGCGGGCGAGTCGATCCGCAGCATCTCCGATCTGCTGCAGTACTCCGGCGTCCTCGACGTGGCCAACCCGTCCAACCTGGTCGGCCTCATCATCGGCGCCTCCGTGGTCTTCTTCTTCTCCGGCCTGGCGATCAACGCCGTGTCGCGTGCCGCGGGCGCGGTCATCTTCGAGGTGCGCCGCCAGTTCCGCGAGCACCCGGGGATCATGGAGGGCACCGAGAAGCCCGAGTACGGCAAGGTCGTCGACATCGTCACGCGCGACTCCCTCCGCGAGCTCATCACTCCCGGCCTGCTCGCGGTGCTTGCACCGATCGCCGTCGGCTTCGGACTCGGCGTCGGCGCACTCGGTGCCTACCTCGCCGGCACCATCGCCACGGGCGTGCTCATGGCGGTGTTCCTGTCCAACTCCGGTGGGGCATGGGACAACGCCAAGAAGTACGTCGAGGACGGCCACTTCGGCGGCAAGGGCTCGGAGGCCCACGCGGCCACGGTCATCGGCGACACCGTCGGCGATCCCTTCAAGGACACCGCTGGCCCGGCCATCAACCCGCTCATCAAGGTGATGAACCTGGTCGCCCTGCTCATCGCGCCGGCGGTCGTGGCGCTCAGCATCGGCGAGGGCGCTAACACCGCCCTGCGCTGGGGCATTGCCATCGGCGCCACGCTCATCATCGTGATCGCCGTGGTCATCTCCAAGCGTCGGCCGATCGCGGTCGGCGAGGAGCAGATCAACGCCCCGGCGGCGTAGCCCGGGACCATCCCGCATAGCGGAACGCTCGTGCCGGCGCTCACCCCCCTAGGGGGTGGGCGCCGGTTCACGAGGTCGTCATTTGACAGCGGCACCCCCGGGCTGCGCAGACTCCGAGGCGGTCCCGTCCGTCTCCCGGCGGTCAGGACCAGGGGCGAGGGCACCCATGTCATGGGGCCCGAGGCGTAGGACAGGAGCGGATGTGGCTGCGGAGCGCGTGCTCGTCATCGTTGAGTCGCCGGCGAAGGCGAAGACGATCGAGGGCTACCTCAATGGGCGGGGCACACGTGACTTCCGGGTCAAGGCCTCGGTGGGCCACGTCCGCGATCTCGCGAGCAAGGCATCCGAACTCCCTGAGGGGCTCCGCAAGGAGCCCTGGTCCAAGTACGCCGTCAACACCGACGAGGGCTTCACGCCGTTCTATGTCGTCCATGCCAATAAGAAGTCGACGATCGCCGAGTTGAAGCAGGAGCTCAAGGGCGCCACCGAGCTCCTCCTCGCGACGGACGAGGACCGCGAGGGCGAGGCCATCGCATGGCACCTCCTCGAGGTGCTCAAGCCCAAGGTCCCCGTGCGCCGGATGGTCTTCCACGAGATCACCGAGCACGCCATCTCCGATGCGCTGGAGCAGACGCGCGAGCTGGACATGAAGCTCGTCGATGCGCAGGAGACGCGTCGCATCGTCGACCGGCTCTACGGCTATCCCGTCTCCGAAGTGCTCTGGAAGAAGATCGGGCGCGATGCGCGCTCGGCCGGTCGCGTGCAGTCCGTCGCCGTGCGCCTCGTCGTCGACCGGGAGCGCGAGCGCATCGCCTTCGTCTCCGCGTCGTACTGGGATCTCACCGCGACCTTTGCCCCCGGCTCCTTCGCGGCACGTCTCAATCTCGTGGCGGGGCAGCGGCTGGCCACGGGGCGCGACTTCGACGATCAGGGACGGCTCACCGGTCGTGACTGCGTGGTCCTCGACGAGTCGGGGGCGCGCTCGCTCGCGACGGCCCTCGCGGGCGTCGACTACACCGTCCGCTCGGTCGTCGAGAAGCCCGGCAAGCGCAGCCCCAAGGCACCCTTCATGACCTCGACCCTGCAGCAGGAGGCATCGCGCCGCTTCCGCTGGAATGCCCAGCGCACCA
>Ga0181560_10006544_pt1 | contig 10123 bp, 4 predicted proteins | sample 011ome_20_FD_133751 | JGI IMG/M metagenome (GOLD analysis project Ga0181560, IMG submission 133751) | Coastal salt marsh microbial communities from the Groves Creek Marsh, Skidaway Island, Georgia - 011509CT metaG (megahit assembly) | ecosystem: Environmental > Aquatic > Marine > Intertidal zone...
CCGCGGCGTCCGCTCTCGCCGCCGCGGCGACCGCGTTTGTCGTCAGCACGGACCTCAAGACGCTTCCTCCGTGCGACGACGTGTCTTTCGAGTGCGGGAGCGAGTGCGCGGCGCAACAGCGCGTTCCGTCCGACCCGGACGACGATCCGCTCCGAGCGCTGCCCGGCCGCGACCGCGGCCGCGCGCATCGCGTGCATTTCGGCTCGAGCGCGTCCGCGAGCGCGTGCAAGCCGTCCACGCCGATCACGTTCTCGCTCGCGTCGATCGCGTGCAGCGCGCTCGTGACCCACCCGCCGTCGACGCCGATCCGGGGTTCCACGGCGGCGGCGAGCGCCGTCGCGCCGGCGTCGCCCATCCCGTTTCCGGCGACGCCGAGCGCTTTCAAGCTCCGGTTCACGACCCAGTGCCCGTCGCCCGGGCCCGGGAGCGAGAAAGGGAGCTTCTCGCGTCGCGGCGGCGCGTCCCAGACGCGGTTCGCGCACGCGGCGCACTCGCAGCCTTCGCCGCCGGCGCCGACGCACGCGAGCGCGGCGAGCGACCCGTCGCGGGGGTCGGCGGTCGCGTCGACGGCGCTGTGCCGCCGCGCGCGTCCGGACACCGGGCGCGAGCTCGCGAACAGTCTGCCGGACGCGGGGCGCGACGCGCTCGTGAACGAAGCGCCGCGCGGGGTGAGCGCCGGGGTGAGCGACCCCGGGGTGGACCCCGGGGAGGAGCCCGTCGACATGCCGAGGACGTGCCCGCCGCCGTCCGAGTCGCTCAGCGCCGGCGACGACGCGCGCGACGCCGTCGTGTGCTCCGCGCACGCCCACAGGCACCACCGCGGCTCGAGCGCGGTCGCGATCGCGCAGATGCCTTCCGGCCCGATGTTGTTGAACTCGAGGTTCAGCACCGCGAGCGCGCCGCCGCCGGGGATCCACCGTCGACGCGCTCTTCGCTCGGACGCGTTGGCGCGTCGGTCGAGAAGATTCGAGACGGACCCCGGAAGCCTCGAGTCGGACGGCGACGACGACCCCAACGGCGCGGCGTTCGACCCCGGCATCACCGGGAACGTCCCCGGGGAGGACGCCCCGGACAGAGACTCTGGCGAGCTGTTGTCCGCGGCGTCGACGTCCACCGCGACGGGCTCGATCGCGGCGGCGATGGCCTCCGCGCCCTCCCTCCCCATCGCGTTGTCTCTCAAGTCAAGCACCCTGAGCGCGGTGTTGAACGCCCACATGGACTCCTCCGTGGCGTTGACCTTGTCGCTGAGGTTGTTGCGTCGCGGCGCGATCGCGCGCGCGATCGCCTGCGCGCCCGCGACGCCGATGGAGTTGCCCCCGAGGTGCACCTCGCGCATCTTCGCGTTGAACACCCACCGTCCGAAGCCGACGCCGCCGCCCGCGCCCGCGCCCGCGGCGTCTCCGCCCTCGATCGGACGCCACGCGGCGCCCGCGCCCGGGTCGCCGTCCGCGGCGAACTCGCGCGCGTTCCCTCCCGCGACGCACCACACCGGCTGCAGCGCGACGCCGATGTGGCCCGCGCCGACGTCCCCGAGACCGGTCCGAGAGAGGTTCAAAACCCTCAGCGTGCTCGGGAAGACGTACGTCGGCGCGCCGCGAATCGTCGTTCGCCGCGGCGCGACGACGGACGCCACCGCCTTGCCGCCTTCTTCTCCGAGGAACACGTTCGCGAGGTGCAGCGTCGTGAGCGAGCTCGAGAACGCCCAGGATCCGTCCGGGTTCGCGCGCGGGGATAAGCTCTCCCCGATCGCGAGCGGCCCGGCTTGAGACAAACACGAGTTCATGTTCGCGTGCAGGTGACGAAACGTCGGGTTGAAGCACCAGCATCCGTTGAGCGCGACGGCGGGTTTGAACGCCCTCGCGAGGTGCGCGAGACCGAGATCGCCGAGCTGGTTCCTTCCCACGTTCAGAGACTCGAACTTCGGGTTGAACACGAGTTCGCCCGTTCTTTGCTGCCGTCTGGGCGCGATCGCGTCCCCGAGCGCGCGCGCGCCGTCCGGGCCGATGTGGTTGTGAAACAGCGAGATGTTCGCGACGCCCGAGCAGTACACAAAGTCGCCCATCTCGTCCACCCTCGGCGTGAGCAACCGCGACAGCGCGCCCGCGCCGACGGCGTCGATGTCGCAAAAGTTAAAGTTCAGAACCTTCATCGTCGTGTTGCACACCCACTTACCGCCGCCGACGCGTTGCACGTGATCGAGGCTCACGTCCTCGAGCGGCGGCTCGGATTTCCCGTCGCCGCCGCCGTAGACGTACTCCGCGACGTTGGGATCGGAGGGGACCCACCGCGGACACAACGCGCTCGCGATGGCGATCACGCCCTCGGTGCCGATGCTGTTGAACTCCAAGTTCAGCGTGCGCAACGTCGTGTTGAACACCCACGACCCGTCCCCGTTGCGCCGCCCGTGAAGCGCCTTCGCGATGAACTTCGCGCCCTCCGGCCCGATGGACGCGTTGGCGAGGTTCAACCCGGTGACGCGCGTGTTGAACGACCACGCGCCAGTCGCGACGCACTTCACAGGGATGACAACCTCCGTGAGACGCTGCTTCAAGTTTGGCGTCGCGCGCTTGGGGCGCGACGCCTTCACCGACGCGGGGCCGACCGGCGCGGCGGCGCCCGCGACTGGGGGGTTCGCGCGCTGCTGCTGGATCACGCCGCTGCCGCCGCCGCCCGCGCCGCCGCCGCCGCTGATGCTCTCCCACCGCCTTCGAAGCGCCTTCATGACGTCCGAGTCCTCCACGTTCGCGGCGTCCACCGCGGCGGCGTTGGAAGCGACCAGGCTCACGTCTTCTTGATCGGTCGCGTCTTTCTTCATCGCGTCGTGGTGTTTGGTCAGGTCGTCGTGCGACACTCTTCGACGTTTGAACGCGCTCCCCGGGGAGTCGTTCGTCTCGTTCGTCCGCTGCGCCTTGTTTCGGTCGTCTCGCGCGCCCGCCGCGTCCGTCGCGCTCCCGCCCCGCGACTCGGTGTTATCCGGGCTCGGCGTGTCCTCGATCAGCCCGCGCTCGTCCCCGTCCTCGTCCACGCTTCGGAGCATCTTCATCGACGCGACCCTGAACACCTTGCTCTGCGTCTCCGCGTCGCCCGGGGAGGACCCGTCCTCCGCGCGCGCGTCCGAGCGCATCTCGCTCGGCGACTCCGGCGCCGGGTCCACCCAGTCCCAGCTGTTGCACGACGCCTCCGGGAGCCTTCTGAGCGCGGGGAGCTGTCCCACGCCGGGGCCGCGGCGGGTGGCGCCGGCGGAGTCCGTCTCCATCCCGTCCAAACTGGGACGCGGCGAGCCGCGCGAGCCCAGGGTGGGCGTGGACGCGCCCCCCGCGCCCTCCTCGCGGTCTCGCGCTCTCCACAAGGCGGACATCAGACGCTTCGATTCGACGTCCCCGAACATGAGCCTCGCGGCGGCCTCCATCGGAGACGCGCGCGCGATCTCGTCGCCTTCGTCTCCCGCGCTCGATCGCGTCGTCCTCGGGACGTCCTGTGGGGGGGATGACGGGGGTCAGAACTCGCGTCGAGCGCGCCGATCGCGAGATCGCGGGCGAGAGCGAAGATGAGATCGGAAAAAACTCGGTCACAAAAAGCGCGGTCGAAAAAAACCGCGAAGAGGATCTCGCGCGCACCGTCGCGAGCTGATCCACGGCGATCCAGTTGCTATCGCGCAGCGCCGTACCGAGCGCGCTGATCTGCGCCGGGGTGAACGCGCGCGCGCGCTCGAGCGCGGCGGACACCACCGCGTGCGCGGTCTGCGAGCCGTCCTGTGACGGCGGCGGGGAGTCGACGATGGTTCTTCCCGCGCTGCTGGTATTGTAGGCACACTCGTTTTCGGTCTGGCTGCCGACCGCGCCGCGTCCACGAGAGGCCACGGGCGAGAGCACCGCGAGGCCGTGATCGATGTGCGCGAGCTGTTTCGGCGACGGCGACGGCGGCGCCTCGCGCGCGTTCGGGTGCTTGTGCCGCTTGAACCACGCGGACGGGCTCTCCGGCGCGTCCTCTAACGACTTCCACCCCTCCGTCCTGCGTTTCGATCGTCGCGGCGGCGGAGGGAGCGGCGTCAGGACGCGGGGGGGAGCGGGGGTCGCGCGGCAAAAAAAAGAGCGGGGCTCGGGAAAAAAAAAATAACAAGAAAAAGCGTGGTAAGGCGGAAGGTTGCAGGCAAGCCGCGGGGACGCGCGCGGGGACGCACCGTAATCGACTCAGCGCGTGCAAAACGAGCGGCATGAGCTGCGCATATCCCATCTCCGGATTCCCGATTTTCGGCGACGTCGGATCGTCGTCGCGCGCGTCCATGAGGCACAAACCGGTGTCGACGCTCACGCTTCCGATCGCGTTCCGAGGGTTGTTCGATGCGTCGTTCGCCGAACCCCGCGCGCGCGCGCGTCGCGCGGAAAACCGCGTCAGCTCCGGGCGCGCAGCGTCGACGGACCTCCTTCGCGCCGATCGAGGCCGAGCGCGTTCCGAAGGAGGTTGCATCACCGCGATGGCGCTCCTCGGGGAGTCGAGCTCGAGCGAGACCTCGTCGCACGCGAGGTCGTCCGGCGCGCACGCGACGGCGATGGCCCCGCCGTCGATTTTCCCGATTTCGCGCATCCCCGTCCCGGTCCCCGCGCGCGCGCGATCGATCGCGGGAATCGATTCGGGGTCCCGTCCACGTCTCCGTGGGGGATTATGCCGGCGTCCCCGCGTCGGTCGCACGCGTTGGCGTCGTCCCGACGCGCGCGCGTCCGCGAAAGTGCGTCGCGGTGCGTGGTTTTTTCCAGATAAATATCTCGACAAAAGAGCGCACGGGCGCGAAAAACGAGCTCGCCGAGAGTCGAGACATCGTGTTTCAGTCTCGTCCGCGGATCGCGTTCGGACATTTCTCACGAACCCCACTCGCCGAGGCGGCTTTTTCCCTCAAACGGCCAATTAAATCGCGCCCGGTCGCGCCAAAAGGCCAAAGTTTGCGAGATTTTTATCGAGCTTTTTGGCGGCGAAAAAGGTTGTGGGTCGGCTTGCGGATTTCGTTGGATTCGACCGGAGACAGTTGTAGACAGTTGTCGTAAACTCCGGAAGAAACCGACGAGCGCCACGCGCGACGCGAACCGACGACGTTCGTTCCGCCGCGCCGCGCTGGGGACGGTCGACGACGTTCCCCCTCCCTCGTCCCCGCGCGTCGTCCCCGCGGGGGTATCCGCGCGCGTCGACCGGTCGCGCCGCCGCGGTCGCGGTCGCGGTCGCGCCGCACCGCGCGCGTCCCGACGCGTCCGCGCGCGCCGTCGACGTCCATCCATCCGTCCCGTCCCGAGGAAGGAGAGAACCAACTTCAAAAAAAACTCTTCGCGCGAGAACAGTGCGACGACCGTTTTCACGCACTGCACGGGAAAAAAAAGGGAGGGGAGCGGACGCGGTCGCGTCGTCTCATCTCGCGCGCTCGCGACGGCGGTCGCGTCACTCGTCGCGCGCGCGCGGACGTCACGCCACGCCCGCCCCGACGCGCCTCCCCTGACTCGCGTCGACAGAACAGCGCGCGGCCGCGATACGATGCCGACCGCGCCGGAGGATCCGTGGGCGAGCGTGCGCGACCTGCGCGGGGTCGCGCATTACGAGATCTTACAGATCAAAACCGACGCGACGCCGGCGCAGATCCGCGGGGCGTACAGAGCCGCCGCGCGCGCGCATCACCCGGACAAGGGCGGCGACGCGAGCGCGTTCGCGAAAGTCCAGCTCGCGTTCGAGACGCTGTCGGACCCGAAGCGACGCGAGACGTACGACCTCCTCGCGCGCGAGCACGAGTTTCGATACATCCCAGGCGTGACCCCTCGCGCGCGCGGCGGCGAGGACGTCCTGCTCGACGACCTCGAACGCCTCGGCCTGCGCGTCGACGGCGGGACGCAGCTCGTCGCGCTGTGCGAAGTGTGCGGACGACCGTCGAACAAGGTGTGCTACGCGTGCACGTGTCTCTTCTGCGACTTTTGCTCGAGGAAGCCGCACTGGAAGGGCGCGGTGGGACTGCACTACCCGGTGACCAACGCGCCGGGGTCGATGGCGAAGAAACTCGCGGAGAAGGAGCTCGAACAGAAGCGCATCGAGGACGCGGAGAAGCGGCAGCTCGCGGACCCGAACTACAGGACAGATCGGGAGCTACAAGAGGCGAGGGCGTTCAAGGAAGCGGCCGCGGAAGTGTACGGGATAGCGGGCACGCGCGCGGCGTCCGCGCCCGCGTTGCCTCCCGGCGGCTCGCGCGCGGGCGACGGCGACGGCGACGGCGTCGAGTCGATCGAGACGCCCGGGTACGCTTCGTCGTTGACAGCGAGAAGCACGCACCACACGCGGACGTACGACCTGCGACTCGCGAAGTACTACAAGTGGGAGCAGACCGAGCAGTTCGTGTACGTCAGCGTCCACGTCCCGACCTCGTACGAGGACAAAGAGCTCGTCGTCGACGTCGCGGACGGCGCGAGCGGGGTTTTGAAAATCCAAGCCGAGGACAGCGCGCCCGTGATCGAACGCCGGCTCGCGTACCGCATGGACGTCAACGCCCCGGTGGACTCCGTGGTATCAAAAGACAAGCGACGGATGACCATCACGCTCACGAAAGCGGAGCCGGGGAAGCACTGGAGGCGGTTGTTCGAGGGCGACCCCGACGGCGCGCGGTGTCTGAAGGCGCCCTACTCGCTTCACGAGAGCGACGAAGACGTCGTCATGGAGTTTGAGCTGCCGTTCTGGATCTACGCGGAGGACATCGACGTGAAGGTGACGGACGCGGACGTGAGTGTCAAAGTGCGCGGCGAGATCGGCAACCTGCGGAGGACGTTTTGGAAGTGCGAGGATAAGCACGGGTGCAAAAAACCGCTGATCGTCGCGTCGGAAACCGCGTGGTCGCTCGACAAGGAGACCAAGCCCGGGACGAACGAGCCCGTGCAGATGCTCACCGTGTGCATGATGAAGCGCGAGCCGGACCAGACCGAGATCGGATTCAAGAAGGGCAAGGTCCAGGACAATCGCTACGCGGGCGGGCACAGCACGCCGGCCGATAAGAAGGGCGTCCGGCTGTTCGTCGACGACCGCGACGACTATTTCCTCGAGGACGATTTGATGGCGCTGTGCTTTCTCGAGACGGGGACGACGTGGCGCCCGGCGAAGCCGTGGAACAAGTACTGGGGCGGTCCCGCCGCTTCTGGTCCCGGATTCAAGGCTGGCGACGACGCGCCCGTCGACGCGGAGGTGCGCGACGTCGACGCGTTGCCCGCGAACGCGCGCAACGCGCTCGAGCAGCTGTTGGAGATTGAAGAGAGAAACGCCGCGCCGGACGCCGCTCGCGGGGAAAAGCAAAAGCCGGCGGCGACGTGGGACGACGACGACGACGACGACGACGACGTGGCGTATTGATGAAACCCTGCCCTGTGTGTGCGTGTGCGTTCGTTCACTCTATGCTAAGCTACCTTGTCTTGTCGTGAACGAGCGAACGAGCGAACGAGCGAAATGACGCCTCCCGCGTCGTCGCGTCGAACCAGAATTCTTCCTCGTCGCCCTTCCCGGCGGCGGCGCGGTGGGTTTTGGTTTTTTAGGTTTTTTTCTCCCCGTCGCCGCCCGCGGCGAGATACGCGCCCTCGCCCTCCCAGAAGAACGCGTCCTGATCCACCGCGGCGGCCGCGACCTCCTCCGTCGGCGTCTCGTCCTCCCAAAACGCCTCGTCGTCCTCGGACTCGGACTCGGACTCGGACTCGGACGCGAGCCGACGCGCCGTCTCGGACGCCGCTTTCATCCTCTCCGCGACGGCGGCGGCCGGTAACCAAAACCCGTCGTCGTCGCTCGAGTCGCCGTCCTCCTCCGCGTCGATCGAGGCGGGGAGACCTTCGGACACCCCGAGATCTTGATCCATCCCCACGTAACAGTCCGACACGAGGTGCACGACGAGGTCGAGCTCGGGGCCGCGACCTCCGCCGATCGGCGCGTCCGGGGCCGCGTATGTCAGCTTCGCGCTCGCCGCGCCGCCGAACCCGACGCGTCGCAACGCGAGGAGCTCGCCGCTGATTCGATCGCCCAAGACGAGCCACCATCCTTCCTCTTTGAGCTTCGGGAACAGCGGACACACCGCCCTGGGCGCGGAGGACCGACCGCCGCCGCCGTTTCCGCCGTCTTTACCGCCCCTCGCGTGTAAACGCTTCAAGTGCACCTCGACGACGCCTTCGTCCGCTTTTCCGCCGCCGGCGCTGGCGCGCGAAGTTTTCACAGACGACGCGCGCATCATCACGGACGGATACCGAGCCGCGACGTTCGTGGTCTCCTCCGCGGTTCTGCCGCTCAAACCGGCGGCGCACAGCGCCTTCTTCGCGCCCGCGCGGTCCTTGATCGCGCGCGTCACGAACTGCGGCAGAGACTTCACCCCCCCCCGACGAAGCTTCCCCGCGACCTCCGCGTCCACGTGCGGCAGCGTCGTGAGTGGCGAGTCCGTGAGGAACCTCCCTTGCATGACCATCTGCATCAGACGCATCGCGTTGAGCGCGGTGTGCAGCCACCCCGCGTCCGACGCGACGTCGATGATCGCCTGAATGATTCGAATCGCCTGGTCGAGCACCGACTTGGTGTCCGTGACGTAGTCGCTCATCGGCAGCGGCACGCGAAGGAAGTGCGCTTGGAACAAAAGGTTCGCCTTCGTGTGCGGATCGTCCGCGAGCCGCGCGTCGACGGCGAACCCGCCGGCTTCTTTCACCCTGATCGCGAGCTCCGCGTTGACTTTGTCTTCGTTGTGCCTCACCGGGAGCTCGTCGTACTCCGCGACGCCGCAGAGCGTCTTTAAGAGTTGCTCCACCGTGTTCGCGTGGCTCAAGCTCGACGCGAACAACGCCACGGACGGGTGCTGGAGGTAGTAATACGACGCGATGCGACCGAGCAGAAGCGGCGCCACGGAGTCGTCCTCGCCGATCTCGACGCACCGCGCGTCTTCGAGCATCACGAGCGCGTTCTCGACGAGCCTCGATAAGAACGCGTTGAGTTCCGCGTGCTCGACGCCTTCGCAGTCGTAATACGACGGGTTCTGCACCAGACGACGGAAAAAATACGTCCACGTGAGGTAGTCCACCGCGTCTTGCTTCGAGCGTATTGTCCCCGCGACGACCTCTGCGTTGAAGTGGTCCGGGAGGTTGTCCGCCAGCGACGACTCCACGGGGAACGGTTCGTACAGGAACTTTTTATAAAACGCCTTCTTCGGCTCGTGCACCATGATGACGCAACAGCCGCTCTTGTCGAACTGCGGCCGCCCGGCTCTGCCCATCATCTGAAGCACGTCCGTGATCGGGAAGTCGACGTACCTTCGACTCTTGCCGTCGTAAAACTCCGTGCCTTTGATGATGCACAGGTGCGCGGGCAGGTTCACCCCCCACGCGAGCGTGGACGTGCACACGAGCACTTGAATCTTACACTCCGCGAAGAGCTCCTCGCAAATCGCCCTGTCCTCCGGGGATAATCCGGCGTGGTGAATGCCGATGCCGAACTGCAAACAGTGCTTCAGCGCGGGATCTCTCGCCCTGCGAACGACGCCCGCGAGCTCGTTCGCGGACATGTGCACGAAACCCTCCGGTCGCTCGTCCGCGGCGGCGTACGCGATCAAATCCATCGCGGTGAGGCGCGTCTGTCGGCGCGACGACACGAACACGAGCGTCGGTTTCTCCGGCGAGTGCGTGCGAATCGCCGCGTACGTCGGCTTGTTCATCGTCATCATCCGCGGGCAGTAAAACTTACCCGGGAAGCCTTGGATGTGGCACTCAAGCGGCACCGGCCGCACGGACGGACGGAAGTTGAAGAGGCCTTCGTCTTCGATCCCGAGCCAGTCGCCTAAATCGCGCGCGTTCGCGAGCGCGGTGGACAGACCGACGATCCTCACAGGCTGCTTCGTCCGCGCGGAGATGTACCGCATGCGCGAGACGATCACCTCGAGGATCGGCCCGCGGTCCGCGCCGAGGAGGTGAATCTCGTCGATGACGACCAGGGACACTTTCTGGACGTACGCGCGCGACTGCCAGTTCGTAAGGTCGCATACGTGCATTCATCAAAGCCAGGTGAGTCATCGACAAATATACGTTTGTGTCATGGATGACGAGAACGTCCGTGTCAGAGCGTCTGTGTCATTCGATATGTGAAGAAACCG
>Ga0181560_10006549_pt1 | contig 10122 bp, 1 predicted proteins | sample 011ome_20_FD_133751 | JGI IMG/M metagenome (GOLD analysis project Ga0181560, IMG submission 133751) | Coastal salt marsh microbial communities from the Groves Creek Marsh, Skidaway Island, Georgia - 011509CT metaG (megahit assembly) | ecosystem: Environmental > Aquatic > Marine > Intertidal zone...
GTCCGTCGTCTGCCTCCGCCTCCGCCTCCGCCTGAGGCGCGCCGCGCATCCGGCGCGATGCCATGGTCAGGCCCATGGTCAGACCCTCCAGCCGGCTCGCTTCGGCGGCGTCCCGCGCCTCGAGCTCCTCCTCAGCCTCCGCCAGGTCGCGCGCCATGCGCACCATCTTCGCCTCGGCGCGCGCCAGCGCCGTCTCCGACGAATCGAGCTTCTCAGCCAGGCTCGCTTCGCGCGCCGACGCCCGCGCCGTCGCCGACGCCGCCTCCGTTTCGCGCGCCTCGCCAATCATACGCACCTTCTCCTCGAGCGACTCGACGCGCGCGCGCTCCGTTTCCAGCTCTCTGCGCCTCGCCTCCGCCTCGATCGCCAGTCGCGCCATCTCCGACTCGTGTTCGTAAGCTTCGAGCTTCGATCGCGCCGCCGAGCTTCGATCGTCGCGCGCCGTCTCCGACGCCGCGCGCGCCTCGCGCTCGGCGGCTTCCGACAAGTCGCGCCACTTCTTTTCCCCAGCCTCCGCTTCGGCTCGTAGCTCTTTCAGACGCGCCATCTCCTCTTCCTTCGCCGTGAGTGCGGCTCTGTGCTCGCGCATGAGCTCGGCGTCGCGCCGACTCGTCGCGCTCTGCTCGCGCACGAGCGTCTCGGTGAGGGTCTCGGCTTTCTCGGCGAGCGCCGCGTTCGTCTCCCGCAGCGCCGACTCGGCGGCGCGCAGCCTCTCCGCCTCCGCGCTCGCCGCAGCCTCGAGCGAGGCGAGCTCCGCGAGCTCCGTCTCCTTCGCGGCGAGCGTCGCGGCGACGCCCGCCCGCGCGTCGGACGCGGCGCGCTCGTGCTCGCGCGCCTGCGCCAGCGCGCGCTCCATCTCCGACTCGCGCGCGCGGGAGGTTTGCGTGGCGTCGCGGAGCGAGCGCTCAGCCTCCGCGCGGCGCTCCGCCTCCGCGTCCAGCGCCGCGCGGAGCGACGCCTCGCGCGCCTCCGCGGCGGCGCGCGCCTCCGAGGCGGCGGACTCCAGCGCGGCGCGCTCGGAGACCGTGCGCGTCTCGGCGGAGGTGGTCGCCTCCGCCACGGCCGCCTCCGCGCGCGCCGCCTCCTCGCGCGCGGAGGCAGCCTCGGCGCGCGCGGCGGCCACCGCCCCGCGCGCCTCGGTCTCCGCGGATTCCCGCGCGGCGGCGGCCGCCGCCTCCGCCTCGGCGAGCCGCTTCTGCCACGCGCGCTCGCCGGCGAGCATCTCGCGCCTGCTCTCGGCGACGCGCGCCTCCAGGTCGCGCTCGCGCTCGGCGGCCGCCTCCGCCGCCGCGTCGCGGCTCGCGCGCGAGGTATCGGAGGCTTCACGCGCCGCGCGCTCGGCGTCGTCGCGGTCGGCGCGCGCCGCGCGCAGCTCAGCCTCGGACGCCTCGGTCGCGCGCCTGGCTTCCGAGCGCGCCGCCTCGAGCTCGTCCGCGGTCGCGCGCGCCTGCTCGCGGAGCGCGGCGTGCGCGCGCTCGAGCGCGTCCCTCGCCTCGGTCTCCAAAGCCAGCTTCTCGCGCCACGCGCATTCTTTGCGTTCCGACTCCAAACGCAGCGCGGCGACGTCTCGCTCCAGCCGCGCGCGCCGCGAGGTCTCCTCTTCCGCGCACGAGAGCTCAGACAGAAGCCTCGCGTTCTCTTTCTTCAAAAGCGACGCGACAGACGCGGCGTCTTCGTCCTCCGCGATCGTCCGAGCCGCCGCCTCACGCGTGCTCCGTTGCAGCTCGCGCAGTTCGCCCTCCGCCGCGTCGCGCGCCTGCTCGGCGTCGCGCGCTCGCGCCGCGAGTTTCTCGCGCAGCGCCGCCTCGTTCCTGGCGCTCGCCTCCGCCTCCGCCGCCGCCTCCGCCGCCTCCGCCTCGAGGCGCGCCCTGTGCCGTGCCTCGCCCGCCTTGACGCGCTCGCGCAGCGTCTCGATCTCGCCGCGCAGCGCCTCCTCCGCCTCGGCGGCGGCGGCGCGCTCGGCGCGCTCGTCGCGGCGGCGCGCGCGCAGCGCCTGCTCCGCCTCGAAGCGCGCCGCGGACATCGCCTCGAGCTCGGCCGCCGCCGCCGCCGCGCGCTCGCGCCACGCCAGCACCGCCTCCGACCCTGCGCCGCCCAGGCTCGCGGGCGGCGGCGCGCGCGCGAGCCGCGCGAGGTCCGCCGCGCGAATGCCGGGCGCGGCGTCGGGCGCCGTCGAATACGAACGCGACTTATTTTTTGTGCTCGTCGCGTCTTTCCGTCGCGTCGTGAGTCTTCTCCCGGAACCGTCCCGGAACCGCGCGCCGTGGCCCTCGTCCTCGTCCACGCCGTCATCGAAACTGTCATCGAACTCGCCGCGGGTTTCCGAGAGGTCAACCGCCGTGGACGCGAGCGTGCTGTACGAAAAGACGGAGCTCCCGTCGCCGTCGTCGTCGAGATCGTCGGCGCTCGAGTCGCGAGCGTCGCGAGCGCGAGCGTCGTACGCGATTGTCGCGTTTGTCGATATCGTCGGCGTTCGAGCACGAACACGTCTCCTCGGCTTCACGTCCCGCCACCGACGCGTCCCGGGCTCGCCGTCGTCCGAGCTCGAGTCCGGCTCGGAGGAGTCGCCGCGAGGTTCAGGCGTCTGATGTCCAAGCGACGTCGCGGCGACGCCGAGCCTCATCGGCGGCGCGCGCCCCTCGGCGCGCGCTCGCCGCCGGACAGCTTCCAGCCACGCGCGCATGGCGCACGCCGATTGTTTCGAGACGCGCACGTCCAGTCCGAGCTTGGACATCAGCCGCCAGAGCCCGAGCGCGCGCAGACGCTCGCGCACGCGGTCATCGCGCGCCGCCGCCGCGCGTTCCCGTTCGCGCGCCACGCGTTCGTGATGCCGCGCCGTCTCGCGAAAGCTCGCGAAAGCTCGCCGCGCCCAGAGGAGCTCGGCGTGCGCCTCCATGCCCGCGAGCGCGACCGCGCGCGCGTCCTCCAGCTCGTCCCGCGCGGCTCTGAGCTCGCGCCCGAGGCGCGCGGCGTCCGAGGGGGCCGCCGGCGGAGCGCCTTTCTCGACGAAGGGGGCCCGCGGGACGGATGCCGACTGTCCGAGATTCGGGTCCGCGCGGGGCACGACGCGGCCGCGCGGAGGCATCGGGCCCAGCGTCGCCCCGAAGCCGACATCGACCCGCGGCGCGTCATCGTCCCGCGCCTGCCCCTCGCGATGGACGCGGCCGTCCATCGCGAGCCACGCCCACTCCACCCGGCGCAGGCGAGGAGTGATGAGACGAACCAAACGAACGTTGTTTGTTGTTTCTCACGTTCTCCTTTTGAGTGAGTGCCGGCAAAAGGCAGCGTGGTTTTGTTTTTGGGCTCGGGCGGCAGCTCGAACGCGCGCGTGGTTTCGTCATTTTCTGGTCAGTTTCTGGAAAAAGGTACATTTACCGGTTTTTAAGACTACTTATCATACAATTTCCCGATCGAACGAGGGTTCTGGAAACTTGTGATACCAGAGATATTCAGATATTTCGGATCAGAAAAAGTGCAAAGTTCGCCCCCCGCGTTTTTCCCGCTACGGGCGCCGCGTTCCCGCAGAGGCGACGGCGCCGACGAGGACGACTACGCAGAGGCCGAGGGGCGAAGGCGCGAGTGGTGCTCTAAGGCACTGACATCTAACACTTCGGGGGGTCACGAACGCTTTTCCGGGGGAAGGAGTTCGCTTTTCCGACCCGCCCATCCCGGGCGCACGGGGCCAGGCGCTCCGCGCGAGGAACGTCGGGCCGTCGTCGATTGGGACGCGGGACGCGCGAGGAGAGCCCGCGCGAGCCGCGAACGGGACGATGGGACCCACGTCGAGAACCGCGGCGGCGATGGCGAAGAAGAAGGTGCGTTCGCGGCCGCGCGCGCGCGTCGACGCGCGCTTCGAGACGCGCATCCGGAGGCGGAGCCGACCACGCGCTTCGCGTTGTTTGCTTTTTCCCGTCGCGCCTTGCGTGATTCTTCCCCACGACTGACCCTCAGCCTGACCCTCCCCTCACCAGCCTGCCCCCGCGACGCACGCGAAGAAGACGCCAGTGAGCCCGAGCGCGCTCAAGGTACGCGCCCGCGAAGGTTCCGCGCTCGAGACGCGTCGCGTCCCCCGCGCGAACGCGAACGCCGAGCCCACCGCGAAGCGTCATTCCCTCAGAACGCTGACCGAGTGTTTGTTCCCTCATCGGTCCCTTCGTCGCGCGCGATTATACGAAACGTTCCAGGCGGCGAGCGCGACGCGGCTCCGGGAAGGCCGGACGACCCGCGCGGTTTCCTTCGCGCGAACGCACGCGCTGGAGACGGAGACGGCGGCGAACACGCGCGAGGACGTCCCCACACGAAACGGCGCGCCTCAGTCGGCGGCGCGCGCGCGAAAGGAGGACGACGGCGTCGAGGAGGCGCGAGACGACGAGAGATCAAAAGACAAAATATCAAACGACGACGACGTCTCTCGCGAGGCGTACGCGAGGTTCGTCGCGGCGAGCGCGAGCGCGCCTCGGTACCCGGGACCCTTGGGGGCTCCGCCGGGACCTGGAATGGGCATGCACGCGACGATGAGCGACCGGATGTGGCCCGCGGACCCGCCGGGACCGCCCCCCGCGTTTGCGGGCGCGGCGTCCTCGGGTCGCGGCGGGAGCCTGGCGTCCAACCTCTCCGAGCTCACCAACGACCCCGCGCGTGTCGCCGGCGCGCCTTTGAGCGCGCCCCGCCGAGACGCGAGCGCGATCATGAACCCGGCGTACGGCGCCTACGTCAACGCGAGCGGCTTCCCGAACGCTTCCCGAACGCGTCCGGGGGGCGTCATGAACCCGCCGCCGCCGGTGGGGTGGAGCCCGCACGCGGAGTTGGCGCCCGGCGGCGCCGGGGCGGGAGGCTTCGCGCCGGGCGCCTCGGCACCTCCTGACCCCTTCGGGTTCTACGTCGAGCACGGCTCGCCGCAAACCGGCGAGGGCTCGGGAGACGGCTCCGGCGGCGGCTCCGGCGGCGGCTCCGGCGGCGGCTCCGGCGGCGGCTCCGGCGGCTCCGGCGGCGGCTCCGGCGGCGGCTCCGGCGTGGCGAACACGGCGGCGGCGGCGACGCGCGCCGTGTTCACCAAGTCGAGCGCGGCGGCGGCTTCGGTGTTGAGCGACAGCGCCGCGGCGACGCGCAAGGCGCTGGGCGAGCGCGTGTTCGTCGAGGTGCAGCGCATGATGCTCCGGCAGCAGCGGGAGTTCGAGCGGCAGCTCATGGAGCTGCACAGGCTGACGCGCGCGATGCGCGCCGGCGCGCGAGGCTGGACCACCGCCGACCGCTCGTCGCCGGAGGGTGTGATTCACGAGGCGGGTCCCCCGGGTCCCCTCGGTCCCCTGGACGGCCGCCTCGCCGCCTCGACCCTCGCGGCGCCGACCCTCGCCGCCTCGACGAGGGTCGCCGCGGGCCTCGCTGGAGGAGGCGCTGGCGCCGCGGACCGCGCCTCGCCTGACAGCGAGGAGCGCTCGGGCGACCGCGCGGGCTCCAACCCGGTGGAAGGCGACGGCACCGAAAGCGACGGGCGCCCCGAGTCTGGGTCGGGGGGTTCCGGACCCGGCTCGGGGCAAGGGTCCGGCGGCGCGGAGGCGGATGCCGCGGAGGCGAGACTCATCACACATACTGGCCGAGAGGCGCCGGGCGGCGCCGAGCGTCACGCGGAGGCGAGCGCGGTGAAGCGCGCGGCGCGCCTGGCGTTCGAGGAGCAGCAGGCGCGGCAGCAGCGCGCGTACGCTCTGGCGATGCGGCCCTGGCGCGAGGAGGGCGGCGCGGACTACCGCCCCGGCGCCTTCGGCGCGGAGGGCGGGACTACCACGCTGATGGGCCCCGGCGGGCCGGCGGCGGCGACGCGCCGGACGCAGCACGCCGAGGCGGCGATGGCGGCGGCGCAGCAGAGGCACGGGTCCGGAGGCGCGGGCCTCGGAGGCGCGGGCTCCCTCCCCTTTTCGGGATCCCTCCCCGTCCCGAGCGTTCAGGGTTTAGGGTTCGGGAACGCCCCGACGCTCTCCGCGCACGAGCAGTGGGCGGCGTGGTACATGCACGCGTTCGCGAACGCGGGCATGCATGGACCGAGCGGCGCGGGGCTGGGCGCGGGGCCCGCCTCGGGGCCCGCCTCGGGGCCCGCCTCGGGGCCCGCGCCGCCGAACGCGAGTCACTCGCCGCGCGCGCCGCCGGGTCCGGGTCCGGGTCCGATGCCGGGTCCGATGCCGGGTGTGTTTTTCCCGCCGGGCGCGCTCCCGTTCGCGCCCGCGCCCCCGGCTCGAGGAGCCGGCGCGGGTCACTCCGCCGCCCCGGGCGCGCCGCCGCCGGCGACGAGGACGGCGCCGGGATCCGTCGGGATGGGGATCGGAATGGGGATTCCGACGGATCCGGGCGCGCCGCCGGCGACGTTTTTGCCCGGCGCGCCGCCGCTCGCGCCGACGGCGACGCACGCGCTCTTCAGCAGCACGGCGGAGGAGGTGACGCAGATCGTGGGGTCCTCCGGCCACCACGCGCGCGGGGACGGGCACCACCACCACTTCCACCGCGCGTTCGGGTCCGCGCACCAGCACTTCCCGGTGCCGCAGCAGCCCGGCGCGCCCTACGCCTACCCCGCGTACCCGGGGAGCGGGTCGCAGGGCCCGACGCCGCCGGCGCTCGGGGGTCCCGGGTTCCCCGCGCACGCCTTCAGCGCGCTCGGGCCCGCCGGCGCGCGCGGAGCAATGGCGGAGGCCCCGCGGACAGGAACGGGAGCGGGATCCCGGGATCTTTCTTCGCAGAAGCTGGAGCAGAAGCTGAAGCGCAAGCGCGGGAAGGAGGCGAAGGAGGAGCGTCGCGCGGATGTCGCGAAGGATGCCGACGACGCCGGGTCGGACTCCATCATGACCGGCCAGCCCGGGCCGAGCGAGGGCGCGCCGGAGGTGAGCGCGCGGGAGAAGGGTGCGTCGCACCCGACCGGGGCGTTCGGCGGCTCCGTCGTGCCGAAGAAATCGAGGAGCGGACGAGCGCGCTCCGGGAAGAAGGAGGATCGGCCCAAGAAGGACCAGTCCGCGGCGGACATCCTCGTGTCCATCGCCAACGCGTGATTGATGGCGCGATGATGGCCGACACTGTTAGAAACCAAACGGAGGAGCGAACGCGAGACGACGCGAGAACGGAGCATTTTTTTTTTTCGGCTCCGGCTCGGTCGTCCGACTCCTTTCGTACAAAAGCGGCGATTAGATTAGAAGACGCACGTAGCACGCGTACGGCGACGATGTGGCGCGCGGGCGCGCGCGGGCGATCCCGTCACCGAGACGGGAAGACGGCCCGCGCGTTTTCGACCCGCGCGTTTGAGACTCGCGGCGCGGATAGCTCTAGACGAAAGACGTAGCTCCTAGCGATAGTTGCGGCGCCGCGGAGAGAGACGCGGCGCGCGGACTTTAGCCTTAGCCGTCCGCGCGCCCTCGCTCGAAGCGGGCGCCCACCACCAATACGAAGCAATTTTCAAGACGATACCTCACGTCCGTCACGCGTGCGCTATTTTCTTCGCGGCGAACGCGACGTCCGCGTCGCCGCCCTTCTCCCCCGCGAACGCCGCGTAGACCGCCTCCAGCCTCCGGCGCTCGTGCGCGGAGACGCTCGCGCGCGCGAGCGCGGCGGCGCGCCGCACGTCCTCCGCGGTTTCGCGCTCGGCGACGCCCCGGCGCTCGGCGAAGAGCGCGGCGTCGGACACGATCCCGCGCAGGTCCGCGCCGGAGAACCCCTCGGTGCGCTTCGCGACGGAGGCGAGATCCAGCGGGTCCCCCGGGTTTCGAGTTTCGTTTAGAGTTTCGTCTCCGGAGACGTCTCCGGAGACGTCTCGCGTGAGCGCTCGTAGAATCTCCAGCCGCTCTTCCCGCGTCGGGAACGGACACGCGAGCATCCTGTCCAGCCTTCCCGGCCGCAGCAGCGCGGGGTCGACGAGGTCCGGCCGCGACGTCGCCGCTATTACTACAACGCCCTCCAGTTTTTCCACGCCGTCCAGCTCGGTGAGGAACGCGTTCACGACGCGGTCGGTGACGCCCGTCGTGTCGTGCCCGCGCCGCGGCGCGATGGAGTCGAACTCGTCGAAAAAAAGCGCGCACGGCGCGGCGCTCGCCGCGCGGCGGAACGCCGCGCGCACGCCAGCCTCACTCTGCCCGATGTACTTGTTCAGGAGCTCGGGACCTTTGACGGCGATCAGACGCAAGCCGCTCGCGCGCACGGCGGCTCGAGCGAGGAGCGTCTTGCCGCATCCGGGCGGGCCGTACAGCAAGGCGCCGGTGCGTAAGCGCAGCGGCGCGTTCTTGAACACCGACGGGTAGCGCGACGGCAACGACAGCGCCTCCTCCAGCGAGGCTTTCGCGCGCGCTAAGCCGCCCACGGATTTCAGCGCGTTTTCTGGAGATGGAGAGCCATCGTCTTCGGGGGCCGACGAGTCGCGGGTCCCTCCGAGCGCGCGCTCGGGCGCGGGGACGAAGCCGCGCCGCGCGGCGACTAGGTCAGCCGCGGTGAGACCGAGTGAACCACCGAACGTACCGCGTTTCGTCCGTTTTTCCGTTTCCTCGCCGTCGAGCGGCTCGAGGAACCACCGGCTCGCCGCCTCGGAGGCGGCGCGCTCGACGAGCGCGTCGAAGTCGCCGCGCGCGTACCCCTCGGCGCCCCGCGCGATTTGGACTAATTGCCCGTAGATGGCCGGGTCGCGAGCGTCGCGCACGGGCGTGCCTCGCGCCTCCGCCGCCGCCGCGAAGCGCTCGACGCGGCCGGCGATCTCCTCGGGGGCCTTGAGCTCCGCCTCGTGGTCGAACCGGCCGGCGCAGCGCGCCGCCTCGGCGAGCGACTCCGGATCGCGCGCCGTCGCCAGCCACGCCACCCGGCCCTCGCCGCTCGTCGCGTCCATGAGGTCGCCGAGCGCCTCGGCGACGAGCGCGGCAGGCGGCGGGACCCCGCCGCCGCCCGATACGGACGCGGAGAAATCGCCGCCCTCGCGCTCGGCGTCGCCCGCCACCGCGTCCAGGTCGTCCAGGACCACCACCGACGGCGCGCGTCGGATAGCTTCCTCCGCCGCGCGCCGGAGCGCCGCGATGGCGGGGCGCGCGTCCCCCTGCGCGCTCGGTATGCGCGCGCACTCGACGGACACGACGGCGGCGCGGACGTCCGTGTCGTCGCGCAGGCGCCGCGCCGCCTCTCTGGCGGCGGCGGTGCGGCCCGAGCCAGGCGCACCCCAGAACAGCGCGCCCCCCGCGGTGGGCGACCGAATCGAAATCGTCTTTTCGAAATCCTCCGGAAATCCAGTTCCGAAGCGCGTCTCGAGCTCTGGACGTAGACTCAACGCCGCCTTCAGCCTCGCCGTCGCGAAGGCCACCGCGGTCTCCGCCTGCGCGCCGAGCGCAGCGGCGGGGAGCTCGTCGAGAGCCGGGTGCGTCGCCACCGCGTCGCCGAGCCGTCTCGAGACGGCCGTTCGGTCACGTCCGCGCGGGCTAGAGTCGCTAGACTCGCTCGCGTCCGCGGGGGGGCCGAGTTCCGCGCGCGCCGCGCGCGCGAAGGATTCTAAGGATTCCTCTTCTCCGGCCTCGTCGCCGAAGAGCTCGTCCGCGTCGAACAGCGCGACCGCGCGCCCGCCAAGGGACCCGCTCGCCTCCACCAAAAACGTGGCTGTCCGCGGGGCGGACGAGAGACCGCTTATGGGGTTCGCAGTCAGGGAAAACCGGAGAAGCGTGCCGGTGCGCACCGGGACGAGCGCGCGCGGTGTTTTTTCAGCCTTTTCGGCGCTTTTTTTTCGTGAGCCGAAGAACGACGCTTGCGTTTTGATCCAGCGCATCGTCAGTCTCGCCGCCGCCGCGTCCACGGCGGCGCGGTCAGCCTCGGCGGTCACGCCGAGCGCGGCTCTGTGCGCGGGCTCGAGGAAAAAGACGTCGTCGCCGTCGTCTTTTCCGTTCCCGGTCTCGGACGAAACACCGTCCGCGACGCGTCCGGCGCCCTCCGCGTTTCGTCCAGCGCCCGAGGGGCTCGCGCCGCGCGAGCGCACCGGGCGAAGCCGGAGCAGCGCCGGACGCGCCGTCTCTTCTTCGCCCGGCGGGGCGACCGCCGAAAAGTCTTTTTGGTCGCAAAGCTCCTGCACGAAGACGCGGTCGCCCTGTCCCACGCCGAGCGCGTCGCGGACCGCGCGCGTCAGCA
>Ga0181560_10006550_pt1 | contig 10120 bp, 9 predicted proteins | sample 011ome_20_FD_133751 | JGI IMG/M metagenome (GOLD analysis project Ga0181560, IMG submission 133751) | Coastal salt marsh microbial communities from the Groves Creek Marsh, Skidaway Island, Georgia - 011509CT metaG (megahit assembly) | ecosystem: Environmental > Aquatic > Marine > Intertidal zone...
AAGCGCAAGAGGGAGCGGGGGCAGCAGCGCGGCGGCGGCGGCGGCGGGGGGGGGAGAGTTCGCGGCGGCGCGGACCGCGACGGCGGGCAGGGGGATTACTGGCGCGGCGGGAGACAGCTCGACCGCGGCCGCGGCGGCGGCGGCGGCCGCGGCGGAGCCGGCTCCAGAGCCGGAGCCGGCGGCGGCGCCGGGGCGGGCGCGGGTTCCGGCGGACGGAGAGATCAAAACCCTAAACTCCCGCCGCCGAGCGCGGCGGGTCGGAAGCGCATCGAGACGAGCAAAGTCGCCAACGTCAAGATACTCGCCGCGGAGACGATCGACGACGTCCTCAATCTGATCGACGAGAACGTCGGGGACCTTCGCGCGCCGGCGTTCACCCCGATCAACTACAGCACGGTGTTTCACCGGCTCGGACGCCTGAACAAGGCGAACCGGCCTAACGCGAAGCAGCGACGATACCTAGAGAAGAGGGGCGCGGCGACGACCGGGCCGGGGGCGACCGCGTACGTCCCGCTCGCGCGAGACGCGCGGTTCGTGAAGCTTCAGATCGCGCTCGCGTCGGAGTTGAGGCTGCATCGCGAGAACCCGCCGCCGCTCGAGAGCGGGCACGGGATCTTCGGCGTCAGAGAGTGCTCGAGCATCCTGTGGGGCCTCGCGAACTGCGGATGCACGCTGCAGAGCCTCACGGAGTCGCCGCACGCGCCGGAGATGTTGCCGACGTTGCTGCAGATCATGCAAGACTTCGAGTCGAGCGCGTGGCAGTGTCAGGCGCGTTCTATCTCACACTGGTTCCCATACGACCCCGTCCGCGTGGTGAACGTCGTTTCTTAAGGACTTTTCCCGGCGCATCTCTCCGCCCATCACCCCTCGCTTTCAATACCCGCCCTCGACGCCTTTCAACTCCGACTGACGCCTATGAACTCCACCCCGACTTCGCTTTGTATGGACAATTCCTCGACCCTCAGAACGTCTCCAACAGCGTGTGGGCGCTCGCGACGATGCACATGGACGGCGACGAGTACCTCCCGATGGCGATGCTCGCACGTCTGGAGGAGCTCGTGCGCGTCAAGATGGACGAGTTCATCCCGCAGGGCGTCTCGAACTGCATCTGGGGGTTCGCGTCGTTGAACAAGAACAAAGGGCTAGAGCTGCGGCCGGACACCGTCTCGAGGTTCGGCGACGGCATCGTTCGGCTCGCGAGCGGGTTCAAGTCGATGGAGCTCTCGAACATCGTCTGGGCGATCGCGTCCATGAACCTCTCGGGGCTCTCGGGGGGGTTGCCCAGGGAGGTGATGGTCGCGCTGGACGACGCGATGTGTCGATCCATCGCGTCGGACCCCGACACGTTTTCGTCGCAGAGCGTCGCCAACACGCTGTGGGCCGCGGGGAACGCGCCTGACGTCGTGACGCTGTCCCCGCGACTCATGGACGCGCTCGCGAGCGTGTCGTGCGATAAGTTTCACACGTTCACGCCGCAAGGGATGACGAACACGATCTGGGGGTTCGCGTGCAACGGCCACCACCCGGGGGACGAGCTCATGGATAAGATGCGCGAAGCGTGGAAGCGAAGCGGCCACACCTACATCGTCACCGAGCTCGCGAACATCCTCTGGGCGTTCCACGTGCTCAAGACGTACCCGGGTCCCGAGTGCCTCGCCGTCGTCGGCGAGCGCATGCTGACGCTGACGGACGAGGACCTGCACGTCCAGACGCTGGCCAACATGATGTACTCGTTCGCGCAGTTTGAACATCTCCCCGGCCGCGCGACGATGGATCGCGTCGAAGATCTCTGCGCGCGAGCCTTCCGCAGCGCGGACGTGGGCGAGCCCGGGTCGGTCACGCCCGCGTCGAACTCGCTGTCGAACCTGATATGGGCGTTCGGGGTGCTGAAATACAAGCCCAGCGAGGAGTTCTTCGCCGCGTTCGACGCCGTCGTCTCGTCGACGCTCGGCGACTTCAACGACCAAGGCGTCTCCAACGTCCTCTTCACGTACGCCAACCTGAACCACAACCCGGGCGCGCAGCTCCTGGACGCGCTCGCGCGGCGATGCGCGGACTTCATATCCGTCTACGCGCCGCAGGGCGTCGCGAACACGGTGTGGGCGTGGGTGGTGCTCGACGGCGCGAAATATCCGCCGCCGGCGCTGCTTCGGCTCTACGCGGAGAGAATCTCGAAGACGCGAGACGAGGACTTTTCGAAGATCGATCGCGTGCAGCTGTTCCAGTCGCACCTCGCGCTGAAGCAGTTCTCCAATCACGACGGCGAGCTGCTGTCCGGGGAGATGCTGCGCTCGTGCGAGAGGGCGTGGATGGAGGTGAGCGCGGGCAACCTCACCATCAGCGCGATTCACAGAGACGTGAGCGAGACGCTGACGAGGATGGGGATACCGCACGAGATCGAATTCTTGACGTCGGACGGACTGTTCAGCGTGGACATCGCGCTGAGGGGGAGGAAGGTGGCGATCGAGGTGGACGGACCGTCGCACTTCTTCGCGAACAAGCGACGCGAGCGGATGGGCGCGGACTTGCTGAGGGCGGCGCTCATGCAGAGCAAAGGGTGGACGGTGCGCTCTCGTTTTTCGTTTTTTTCTTCTCTCTTTTCTCTCTTTTCTCTCTTTTCTCTCTTTTCGCGACCGGACCGGACCGGACCGGAGCCGCTCGTCTCGTCGTCGCGGTGATGCCAACTCATCCGAGGCTAATTGCGACCTCGCTTACCGCGAGCGCGCGTGAAGCTTTCAAAAACAGAACATCTAAGGCTGAGCGATTCTTTCTCGGTTCCTTCCTCGCGGTGTCTTCAAAAACGAACGAACGCTCTTCCCGCCGCCGACTGACGAAGCGCGCCGCCGCTCCCTCCCTCCCTCCCTCCTCGCCGCCGTTCCAGGTCGTCTCCGTGCCGTGGTACGACTGGCCGTCGAAGTACGAATCGAAGCAGTCGGACCAGTGCGAGTACATGGCCGGCTTACTCTACGACGAGGCTGGTCTGTCCGTCAAGGACGCGTCGCAGGTTCTATCTCACACTGATCTCCATACGACCGCGTTGGCGTGGTGAACGCCGATCCTTAAGGACTTTCGCCCGCGCATCTCTCCGCCCATCCCTCGCGTTCAACGCCCGACCGCGACGCCTTTCAACTCCGCTTCTGACGCCTATGAACTCCACCCCTGACGCCTATGAACTCCACCCTGCGCAGGTCCCGGGCGGGGTGATGCTCACGAAGCGAACGGAGGGCGAGAAGAACGAGCACGGCGGCGGCGAAGACGACGACGACGACGAATTCGTCGGTTCGCGCGACGGACCGTCGCGAAGCAGCGTCGACTTCGACGACCTCGTCTCCGGGTTGGACTTCGGCGACGGCGACGGCGAAGGCGACGGCGCGGTGGGGGGGGACTTCCAGGTGACGACGCGGAGGCTGGGCGAGCCCGACATGCCTCGCGCGGGCGGCGGCGCTTCCTCGCGAGCGTCGACGTACAGAGAGACCGCGGACGAGATCCAGCGAACGCGCGAGGCGCGCATCGCGAGAGATTCTATGCCCGGGACGTGGCGACCGGGGCGGGGCGCCGCAGCCGCCGCGAACGCGGACGTCGCGCCGTACGGGATGAACATGGAGGCGCGCGGATCCGGATCCGGATCCGGACGCGGCGACGCGTCCGCGTGGCGACGCGAGCCCGTTCGCGAGCGCGCGCCGCGGCCGCGTCTCTCGCGGAACTCCGGCGCGGCGAACAACGACAAGCCCGCGTCGCTCGCGGCGACGCGGCGGTCGAACGCGCGCGCGGCGCCTCGAGGGATCGTGCAGCCGCTCCCGCCGCGCCCGGCGCGACGACGACTCGCGCCGCCGCTTCCGCCGCAGAACAACAACAAGGGCACCTCCGCGACGGTGACGCGCGTCGACGTCGACGCGTCGACGTCCCCCGTCCGACGCCGCCGCGTCCGCGTCAGCGCGCCGGGCTCCGCGAACGACGCGGCGCTCGCCTCGCGTCCCTCCGCGTCGCTTCGAGCCGCGAGCGAGGGCGGGCGCGCGGCGGCCGCGCGGCAGCCGAGACGCGATCCGGGGGACGCGCTCCCTGGGGGGTTGCGCGGCGTCGGCGCGGCGTCGGTGGCGGCGTTGGCGTCGTTGGGGGTGACGACGGTCGGGGAGCTCGCGGGGATGAGCGACGCGGACGTGGAGACGGCGAAGACGCGCGCGCCGAAGCTGAAGCTGGGGCACTTGCGGAACGTCGCGCGCGTCGCCGTCGGAGCCGGCGAGGAGTGATGAAGGCGAGGCGCGCTGCATGCAGCGCGAGGGGAGGCGTCGAGGCGACGCGATGATGATAACGACGCCGGTTGGTTTGTTTTACAACGTACTCTTCCTGTCATCATTCAGGTGAAGAAACGAACGACGCGATCGACAGAACTCGCAGAACTCGCAGAACTCGTTCGTTCGTCTCACCCTCTCGACTTCTTCCCCCCTTTCGCGGCGGCCGCTTTCGCGCCAGATGCCCTCTCGCCGCAGATGCTGTCGACGATCGTCCCCCACGCCTCCGCCCTCGCCTCCACCGCCTTGGGCTGCGACACGAGCAGCCGCTTGAACGTCGGCGACCCCGCGAGCTTGATAAACGCAGCGAGCACCTTTTCTCGGCGCGGCAACACCTCCTTCTCGCTCCGCCCGGCGAACGCGTACATCACCGTGTCCCACAGCGCGACGTTGATCTCGCCGTTCTCGAAAAAGTCGCGGTAGAAGATCCCGCTCACGTCCGCCTCGCTCGGGCCCTTGCCCTTCTTCACCGGCGCCACCGGTCGAAACGCGCACTCCCCGAACACCTCCCACGCGATCTTGATCGCGCCGCGAAACGTCGCCGCCATCTCCTTCGCCTCCTGCGGCGTCATGTCCTTGTTCTCGCGGATCTCCTCGTTCAGCCACGACTTGATCGGCGAGCTGAACCCGCTCGGGGTCGTGCGCTGCATCGCGAAGAAGCGCAGGATGAGCTCGCGGTCCTTCATGCGCAAGTGCGGCTGGTTCGACCGGTAGCACGACAGCAGGTGCTCGTCCTCCGCGAGCTCGCAGAGGAGATCCGTGTACAACCCTTGGTAGATGCAGTTCCGGAGCTCTTGCTCGTTGAGCTGCGTCGCGCCCATGTTGAGACGCTCGAACACTTCGAAAACAAAGTCCGGCTGCGACTGCCGCGAGATGGTGTGCACGTTGAGCGGGTGGTCGAGGATGCGTTCTTTGAGTTCCTCCGGGAGGTCTTCGAACGTCTTGCCGTTGAGCTCGTCGAACACTTCCAGCCCCTTCAGCTTGAACTTAGTGCCGTCCGGGAACTCGCCCTGGATGAAGCTCCACACGGACGTCAGCCGCTGCTTCCCGTCCACGACCTCGAGGCACCCGCCGTCGACCTCGTGGAAGAACATCGTCGGGATCGGGATGTTGAGCATGAGCGACTCCACGAGCTTGGAAGCGGTGCGAACCGTCCACACGTATTCCCTCTGATACGACGGCCGCAGGTTCACCTTGTTGCGATTGATCTTGTCGATGATGCTGTTCACCGTGAAGTCCGCCTTTTGTATCTGCAGCGACTTCGCGGCGAACTCCGCGCTGGCGCCGAAGAGGTCTTCCTCGAGCTCCTGTTGTTGCTTCGTGGGAATCGCCTTGGGCTGCGCGTTGTTTTTCCCGGGCAGCGCCTGCACCTTTTGCCACAGCCGCTCGTCGTTGCCCGCGAGCGCGATCGCTTCTTGCTCGAGCTCGTCCCACAGGTCTTTGTCCTGCGGCGGTGTAGGTTGGCGGGTTAGGGTTTAGGGTTCGTCGAGGGGTGGAGTTCAAAGGCGTCGACGGTTCACGGCGCGCGAGCCGCGATCGCGATTCGTTCGCGCGGCGGACGATCGATCGCTTCATCGCTCGAATCTCGCCGCGCGCTCTTTTTGCCGCCAAAATAATAAGGTATCTGTCCGCGGCGATCGCATCGAGGCGCGGACGTCGCGCGGCATCGCGGAGGGAGAGACGCGCGGTGCGAACGACGCGAATAGGTGGCTCCTCGCGCACCTCTTGGTCGCCCAGGAGCGCGGCGCGAGGCGCCGCGCGCGACCGCGGCGCGATTCGCGCCGCCGGCGACGCGCGCGGCGCGTTTCGCGTCGCCGCCGTCGGCACAGAAGATCGCGCGGAGGAGGCGACGGCGCGCGAGGACGCGCCGGACGCGCGCGCGCGGACGACGCGCGCGGCGACCATCGCGCGAGGCGCGGCCGTGGTGGCGGCCATGACGGTGTGCGAGAGCGATGCGGTGCTCGAGCCTTCGTGCGACGATCGGTCCGCGCGAGGACGCGAGTGGCGCGCGACGTGGTCGACGAGCGCGAGGAGTCAAGTCGAGAAAAACGCCGAGTTGAGTTCATATCGTCTGATGACCGACCGCGCGTGCGGGCCTTCCGCGGGGGGCGAGACGGAGACGCCGCCGCCGGCGACGCCTCTCGACGGTCGAGCGAGCGATCGAAGAAAAAAAAATCCATCTCCATTACACGCGCGCGGAAGTCTCGGCCCATCGCGCGCGAACGACGCGTCGCCCTCGCGCGCGCTCCTCTTCCTCTCTCTACCCTCGCCCGCCGCGCGCGTCACAGCTGTGCGCCGAAAAAACACCACGCCAAACCGCATCCATCGTCATTAAAAAGGGCCGTTCTATACAAGCGAATGTCGGGGTGGAGTTGAAAGGCGTCAGTTGAAGTTGAAAGGCGTCGAGGGCGGGTATTGAAAGCGAGGGACCCTGGGCGGAGAGATGCGCCGGGAAAAGTCCTTAAGGATCGGCGTTCACCACGCCGACGCGGTCGTATGGGAACTAGTGTGAGATAGAACGCACCTCAATCATCATCGTCACACCTTTTCCACCTCGTCCTCTTTCATGTGCGCGATGAACATCTTCCCCTTGTCGTTGCCCGGGATCGGGAACTGAATCTTCACCTCCAAGTTCGCGCTGATGTACACGCCGTCCAGGTCGTCCGCGCGCGAGTGCACCTCGCCCTCCATCCCGTTCAGGTCCACCGCCGCGCCTTTCATTCCCAACACGTGATACACGGTCACGCTCGACGTCACCTTGACCTTGTCGCCCTTCTCGAGCTTCGCGACGCACGGGGTCGCGAGCGATGCGGCGGCGCGCGGTCTGAGCGCGCGCGCGGGCGTCGCGACGCGGACGCTTTGGCCTGCGGGAGGATGAGGAGGAGGAGGAGGGATGGACGGGGGGTGAGCGGGACGATCGATCGGTCGATCGAACGACGCGACGATAGATCGGAAGAGGAAAAACGTGGAGGGGGAGCGGTCGGCTGGGTGGAGATCCCGCGCGGGCGAGCGCGCGGCGCGGGGGACCGACGCGGCGCGCGCGACGCGATCGCGCGGAGGACGCACCGACGAACGCGGACGTGGAGGACGTGATCGCCGCGTGAGACATCGTGACGACGTGCGAGCGCGCGGGGGGGTGTGCGAGCGGGCGACGCGGCGCATCCTTATCGCTGAGCTGGACGACGGAGCTGGATGATGACACACTACGGCACGGCGTTCGCGAGGCACTGCGATGAATGAAAGTTTTTCACCCACCCCTCGGTTTCAATATTTGATCGTGCCCTCTTTCAACCGACCGATGAACTTTTCTCATCGCCGCCGTTATCCTTGTTAGCCTCGGACAGACCCGATGACGCCGCGCGAGAAGGACGTCGTCGACGTCGCGACGACGACCTCGAAGCGAAGCGACGTCGGGAAGCACAAGCGCGGGAGCGGGCGGCGCGCGCGCGAGAGGCACGACGACGCGTGGCGGAAGAAAAAGTGCGGCGACGGCGACGGCGACGACGTCGACGCGAACGACGACGACGCGCCGTTCGTCGCCGGCGGCCCGAGAGAGGCCGCGTCGTCGTCGTCGTCGCGCGGAGGATTGACCGCCGCGAAGACGTCGCCGGAGTGGGAGGACACGATCGCGTGGCTCGAGACGGAGCTCCGCGGTCTTCAGATCGCGCGCAACTACCCCCACATCCTCGACGACGCGCTCGTGATCCTCGCGCGATGGCGCGACGAGTTCCCTAAGGTGCGTTCTATACACTAGTCCCCATACGACCCCGTTCGCGAGGTGGACGCCGATCCTTAAGGACTTTCGCCGGCGCATCTCTCCGCCCACCCCACGGTTTCAATCCCCGCCCGCGACGCCTTTCAACTCCGACTGACGCCTTTCAACTCCACCCCGACATTCGCTCGTATGGAACGACCCTAAGAGCGCGTGGTCGCGCGTCGTCAGCTCCGGTCGCGTCGCGAAGGAGCTCAACGAGTGCGCGCCCGCGATTCAGCACGCGATGGACGTGACGAGCGCGATGCCGAGCGTGGACGCGGACGCGGTGAGACGCGGGGAAGTCGTGGACGACCGCGCGACGATCGTCGACCTGTGCAGCGGGTTCGGCTACCTCGGGATGTTTCTGAGCGAGATGCTAGACCCGAGCAAAGTGAAAGCGATCGAGCTCGTGGACAAGCAGTGGCCGATGTGGACGGCGGCGAGGCCGACCGCGTCGCAGATCAACTGGGACCACATCAGAGGCGTCGAAGGCGTGAGGGCGTCGGAGCTCGGCGGTGATCGTCGTCGCGATCGCGGCGGGAAGAAAAAGGTGCGTTCTATACACTGGTTCCCATACGACCGCGTCGGCGTGGTGAACGCCGCTCCTTAAGGACTTTGCCCGGCGTCTCTCTCCGCCCACCCCTCGCTTTCAATCCCCGCCCTCGGCGCCTTTCAACGCCAATTGACGCCTTTCAACTCCACCCCGACATTCGCTTGTATAGAACGGCCCAAACGCAAACGCCGACGCCGCCGACGCGAACGCGAACGCGAACGACGAAGAGGACGCGGCGGCGACGGTCGACTGGACGCCGTCGTACCCGATCGAGATCACCACGCGGAAGATCGACATCAAGCAGGCGTCGCAGCTGCGTCAGATGGAGAAGCACCTGTTCGCGAAGCGCGACGGCCCGTTCGTCGTGTTGGGGGTCCACCTCTGCGGGACGTTATCTCTCAAGGTTCTATCTCACACTGGTTCCCATACGACCGCGTCGGCGTGGTGAACGCCGATCCTTAAGGACTTTCGCCGTCGTCTCTCTCCGCCGACCGCTCGCTCGTCCAATCCAACCCAATCCAATCACACCGCGCCACGTCATCTCTCATTCTTCCACGTCAACGCGTCTGACCAATCGCGTCGTCTCGTCCCGCGTCGTCGTCGTCCAGGCGATCGAGATGTTCAACTGCCACCGCACGGCGGCGACGCTCGTCCTTAAGCCGTGCTGCCTCCCCGAGTGGAACCACACGTACACGCACGACCGATGGACGATCGCCGGGAGCGAACACGTCATCGAGACGCGCGAGGTGTGCGCGCAGGGGAAGTGGAGAGGGAACCGATGGTGCGGTCCGCCGCGGTCGCACCTTCGACCGAAATTCGAAAAGTGGTGCGACGCGCTCTGTCGCGCCGTCGACGTCTCAGGCGCGTTCTATCTCACACTGGTCCCCATACGACCCCGTCGGCGTGGTGAACGCGATTCCTTAAGGACTTTGCCCGGCGCATCTCTCCACCCAGGGTCCCTCGCTTTCAATACCCGCCCTCGACGCCTTTCAACTCCGACTGACGCCTTTGAACTCCACCCCGACTTCGCTTTGTATGGACAATTCCTCGACCCTCAGAGGACGAGAAGCGGCGGGAGACGATCGAGATTCAGCTCGAGGGCGGGCATCAGAACGAATTTGTGTTCGCGACGCGCGCGAGCTACGAGCGCGCGCCGGGGATCGTATCGGGGGTGTACGCGACGAAGAGCGGGCCGCCGACGCCGAGCCGCGAAGAGCGAGAGGCGACGGAGAAGGCCGACGAGACGGCGGCGAAGGAGGCCGAGGAGGCCGAGGGGTGCGTTCTAGTATCACACCGGTCCCCATACGACCGCGTTCGCGTGGTGAACGCCGATCCTTCAGGACTTTTGCCGTCGTCTCTCCCCGCCCAAGGTCCCTCGCTTTCAATCTCCGACCCTATGACGCCTTTCAACTCCGCCTGACGCCTTTCAACTCCAGCGACCTCGAGGCGTCGGCGGGAGAAGACGGAACGTCAACCGACGCGGCGTCGTAGGCACGCCGCGCGCGCGGGGGGGGGGGGGGGGGG
>Ga0181560_10006554_pt1 | contig 10118 bp, 7 predicted proteins | sample 011ome_20_FD_133751 | JGI IMG/M metagenome (GOLD analysis project Ga0181560, IMG submission 133751) | Coastal salt marsh microbial communities from the Groves Creek Marsh, Skidaway Island, Georgia - 011509CT metaG (megahit assembly) | ecosystem: Environmental > Aquatic > Marine > Intertidal zone...
CCCGATAGCTAGGCTGCCGCCGACTAGAGATGCAATCAGCCCTTCGAGAATGAAGGGTAGTTGGATAGAGGCCCTTGAAGCCCCAACCAGTCTCATGATCCCTATTTCACGTCTCCTGGAATAGGCGCTCAGCCGAATTGTGGTCGTGGTCAACAATGCTGAACTGAACAGCATTACGGCGGCGATTGACTCCGCCGCCAGTGTTGCGCCGTTTAGCAGACCAATGATTGGGTCAAAATAACTCCGCTGGTCGGCAACAGCCGCAACCCCGGGTTGGTTTTGGAACGCCTCAATGACTAATCCTGCTGTCTCTGGGTTTTTCAAAGAAACCCAGTAAATTGCATTCAGCTGCTCAGGTCTTAGGAATTGAGCTGGGCTGATGTCACCACTTTCATTCAATAAACGTTGAAATACCTCGTTTTGGTTCTCGAAATGGTAAGCATCGATATACGGCTGCAGGACAGGAGAATTTAGCTGGCTCGCGACGGCAGTTTGCTCAGTTTCCGTTATTCCCCCGCTAGGGCAAATCATTTCACTCTCGAAATCATTGCAGAGGTAAATTGCAATCTGAGCCTTGTCAAACCAATAGTTCTTGAGATTTCCAATCTGAATCTGGAGGAGCGAGGCGACGGTGACAAAGCTAAGTGAGACGAAAGAAACTAGAACTATCGAGAGCACCATAGAGAGATTCCCCCGAATGCCTTCCCAAACTTGCCTGGCAATAAATGTGGGGGTCATCCTTGGTTTTCCGAAATCACTATAGGTCCGCTTGGCGCCTCACGGTAACTTGCAGTCTGCGCATCCCTGGTGATCCTGCCCTCTCTAATTTCGACAACTCTGCGCTGCATCTGATCTACGACTCCCCTGTCGTGAGTGGCCATGACAATCGTGGTACCTGACTGGTTGATTCGACTCAGTAGACCCATAATTTCTTTGCTGTTGTCGGGGTCTAGATTCCCGGTTGGCTCATCTGCCAAAAGGAGCTCGGGCCTGTTGACCAAAGCACGAGCTATGGCTATACGCTGCTGTTCGCCCCCTGACAAAACTGACGGGTAGCTACGAGATTTACCCTCAAGGCCAACAAGACGCAGTACATCCGGAATGCTCGTTTCTATAAATGCCCTGGACTTGCCAATAACCTGAAGCGCATATGCAATGTTTTGATAAACCGTCTTGTTTGGCAATAACCGAAAGTCCTGAAACACTACGCCTAGTTTTCTCCTGTATGAGGAGACGCGGCGTGGAGGCAGGGATCGTAGGTTCTCTCCCAGGACAAAAACATTTCCCGAATCGGCCTTTTCCTCTCTCAGCATCAGCCTAAGGAGCGTGGACTTACCAGATCCAGAAGAACCGACCAGGAAAACAAATTCGCCACGGTCGATTTCAAGGTCAATGTCAGCCAGAGCAATGGCACTGGCACCTCGGTAAGTCTTGCTTACATTCTCTAGACGAATCATCCTCCACTTAGCCTAGGTAAGGAGGTTGAAACAGCAGCGATACGTGAAGGGGTGTTAGCGGTTTTGCTGGTACCTCCACTTGATTCCAGCCGAGATAAATCCGCTTAGTTTTCCGTCAAAAACCTCATCTGGGTTACTCTCCTCGTGCTGAGTTCGAAGGTCCCTTACCATTCTGTACGGAGCAAGCACATACGACCTCATCTGTTCGCCCCAGCTGGCTTTTACGTCACCGGCCATTCTTTTCTTCTCAGCGTCCTCCTGCATACGCCGAAGCTCCAATAGCCTCGACTTTAGGACACGCATAGCTTGCTCTTTATTTTGAAGTTGTGACTTTTCGTTTTGGCAGGAGACGACAGTTCCAGTTGGAATGTGAGTGATTCGGACTGCAGAGTCGGTGGTGTTGACACTCTGGCCACCCGGTCCTGATGACCTAAAAACGTCTACTCGAATCTCACTCTCTGGGATCTGAACCTCATCGGAAGACTCAATCAGTGGAACTACCTCCACTGCAGCGAAGGAGGTTTGTCGCTTTCCAGCTGCATTGAATGGACTCATTCGCACGAGCCTGTGAGTACCCGACTCAATCGAAAGTTTTCCAAAAGCGTAAGGAGCATCAAACCGAATCGATGCCGACTTTATACCTGCTCCCTCGGCTGAGGACTTCTCAAGCACAGTCGACTTTATTGAGTCTCTCTCCGCATATCGAAGATACATTCGAAACAGCATCTCAGCAAAGTCTGTTGCGTCGTCTCCGCCAGCCCCACTCCGAATCACCATCACGGCGGAGCGGGCGTCGTATTCGCCAGCAAGCATCGTCGTTGCATGAAGTTTGTCGAGTCTCGACTCGAGAGCCAGCAGTTCCTCAGCCACCGAAGCTTGCTCACTTGAATCTTCGACCTCTTGAGCAAGCTGCCACAGAATCTTTAGGTCTTTCACCCCTTGTCCGAGACTTTCGATTTCTTCCAAGAACTTGCGCTTTGCAGAGAGCTCACTCAGCAACTTTTCCGTTACCTCCCTGTCAGACCAAGCTCCCGGGGCAGATACAAGACCATCGAGGCGCACAATGTCGGATATCAAATCATCCCGGTCTTTTGCTCCAAGCAAGTCCGCGATACGCCCCTCTAGGGTAGCGAGATATTCCAATGAGATTTCTGAACTCACGCGCTACAGCCTAGAGGCTTGCCAAGTGGTAGTGCCTTTGCTGCTGATAGCCTGTTGCAATGCGAATCTTAGTAACGGGCGCGGCTGGTTTTCTTGGCTCACACTTGGTTGACCGGCTTCTAGATAAGGGGCACGAGATACTTGCCGTCGATAACTTTTTTACTGGCTCAAAAAGAAATCTTGCCCACATTGCCGACAATAAAAACCTTGAAATTCTGAGACATGACATAACTTTTCCACTTTATGTTGAGGTGGATCAGATCTACAACCTGGCTTCTCCTGCAAGCCCCATCAACTATCAGCGAGATCCGGTACAAACCCTGAAAACAAATGTTGTCGGTGCCGTCAACATGTTGGGTTTAGCAAAAAGACTCAAAGCTCGAATTTTCCAGGCCTCGACATCTGAAGTTTATGGGGACCCTAAGATCTCTCCTCAAAGTGAGAGTTACTGGGGGAACGTCAACCCAATTGGCCTCAGATCTTGCTATGACGAGGGTAAGAGGGCGGCTGAGACGCTCTTCTTTGACTACCACCGTCAGCATGGCGTAGACGTGAGAGTCGCTCGAATTTTCAATACCTATGGGCCAAGAATGGCTGTCGATGACGGGAGGGTGGTAAGCAATTTCATTGTCCAAGCACTCCGTGGCGAGGAATTAACTATCTACGGCGATGGCAGCCAAACACGTTCCTTCTGCTTCCAGTCTGATCTGATTACGGCCATTGTGCGGCTAATGGAGCTTTCTGAGGACAGCTCACCCACAAATCTTGGCAATCCTAACGAAATAACAGTCGCGGAGCTGGCCGAAATCGTCTTGGAGGCAACAGGGTCGAAGTCTAAGGTGGTTAAGCGGCCGCTCCCCTCAGATGACCCCTTGCAACGACGTCCCGACATTTCAAAGGCGATGTCAAAGTTGAATTGGCAACCCGAAGTAACCCTTAGAGAAGGGATTGACGAAACGGTAGCTTACTTCAAGCGAGTCCTATGACCACTAGATTCACTGGCGGTGGCGGTGGGATTTGAACCCACGGTGGACTTTCACCCACACAACTTTTCGAGAGTTGCACCTTCGGCCGCTCGGACACGCCACCCCGAGAATCTTATCAGCGTGTCGACGAGCGGAGCTTGCTAAAGAAATTCTGAAGCTGGGCGCGACACTCCTCCTCCATGACGCCGCCATGAACCTCGACACTTCTAAGTGTTGGCCATCCTCTCAAGAGGTCTAGTGCACTCCCCGCGGATCCAACCTTTGGGTCATAGGCTCCAAAAATAAGCTTTGATACGCCTGACTCAGCGATTGCGTAGGCGCACATCGGACAGGGTTCTAAGGTCGAAACTAAAGTCGCGCCTTGGAGCCTCCAGGATCCCACTGTGTTTGAGGCGGCCCTCAAGGCATTAATCTCTGCATGGCCAGCGATATCGTTATTGTTTTGCCTGGTGTTCACGCCGACAAAATTTTTTCCGTCACCGGGTAGGATTACAACGGCCCCAACCGGCACCTCATTAGGGTGCGACTGTTTTGCTACCCTCATAGCAAATCTAATGAGGTCTGAAGGAATTGAATGCGTCGTTAAGGCTTCACTCATGGCAATAACTTTAATCGTCATTTGTTCGAATTGTGAGGCGCGCTGCCAGTAGTCTTGAGAAATGCCAGTCAGAGCAGTCTTCGTTCACCTCGGACAGCGCAACCCTCCCCATCTGTGGCCCAATATTAAGAGACATCTAAGGCTTTTCCCCGAAATTCCCGTGTCCCTGGTGCTTGGTGACAAACGGCACATCCGGCGAGTTCCTCCCGGGGTTGAAATCCTCCCGTACGACAGAAATGAGGAGACGAACATTGTTCTTCGAAATCTATCCAGAGATGAGAATTTTCGGCAGGGCTTCTGGCATCTGACTCTCGAGAGACTCATGGCATTAGAGGTCGCTCACAACGCACACGTTGGTGAGGCCATGCTGCACATTGAGTCGGATGTCATTTTGATGCCGTCTTTTCCCTGGGATTTATTCGAGAACAAACATCTCCTCATGTGGGGGGAGGCAAGTGCGGTTGAAGACATCGCTGCCCTAATTTTTTCACCCGAAGCTGGGCTGACTCGAAAGTTGGCTTCGTTTACAAGGGAGCAGGCTGCTCACATACACGATACAAACGACATGAGGACGCTCAGAGCCTTCTATGACCAAAACCTCGATCTTGTCGAGAAGCTTCCTATCGAAATCGGGGGGCGAGGCTCAACAGATGTCTTTGACGTGCTCGCTATTGGCATGTGGCTTGGAGGTATGGACCCAAGCAACGCGCGAGGCGTGAGAACGTACCACATCTCGATGCCACATCACACAGTGAACGCCTCAATGTACAAGTACTCAGTGGCTGAAGGTCAACTAACAATTGAGTCAGAAAGTCAGCGAGCGCTTATTCACTCCTTACATATTCACAGTAAAGACATGAGACTGTTCGGGCCTCAATGGGAAAAGAGATTGTCACAACTGGTAGAACTAGCCAATAGGAAACCCCACCCAGTTCGAAGATTTTCATTTGCTGGATTTCTCAGCTGGTTTCGCGAATTTGTTAGAGAAGTAACCTCCAAGAAGTTTGCTGTAGCGGTAATTAGACGTCTAGCTGGGCTACTACGAATATCTGGGTCAACCCCAAACTGAAATTCGCCTCTCCGTTGACGGCGCCAAGAGTTGATTAAATGGAGAGAGGCGGGCTAATGCCCGCCTCTCTCGGTTCTAGATTGTAATTACTTAGTAACTACTGTCTCGCTGCGAACAAATACGCCATCAACGTAGAGATCTACCTTGATTGTGTATCCCGCACCGGTGTTCCTCACTACTCGCTGGAACCTAGAGAGGTTCTCCTGGACTAGCCACTTGCCAGCCACCTTTGCAGATAGCTTCTGTCCGGTGTAGTTCAGGGCGTAAATAGCAACATATCCCTTGAACGAACCAACAGTCAGCTTCTGGTCAGACGCCTCAGCTGCGGCAGCACCGATAGTGATTGACTGCACCGTAGTTACCTTGTTTACAGCCGCAGAAGCAGCTCCATACTTTCGGTAAGTTGCGGTGATAGTAAACGTACCCTTGTCACCGGACGCAGTCAGAACAGCGACACGGAATTGTCCGTTCGCGTCGGTCTCCGTAGGTGTGGTTCCAACTGGAATTCCAGCATCGCCAGCAAAGGTGATCACTAGGTCCGCATTACCCTGGCTTGTGTCAACCGGGTTGCCGTTCTCATCGAGTACGGTTCCAGTTACAAACTTCGTCGAACCCGGTGTTAGCTGGGTTGTGTCGAATGTCAAGCTGGATCCTGCGTTGTCGAATACTGGCCTTACCACAATCAGCGAGGTTGTAGTTGCTGAACCAGCGGTTGCAGTCAGAGTGTAGGTGCCAGACTTCAAGGAGGTTACCTTGAACTTGACACTTCTATCTGCTGAACTCGACAGGATGGTAATGGTGTCACTCGCGGTCGCAAGAGTGGTGGTGTCCTGGAAAATCAGACCCGCACCTGACAGTACTACCGGCGAACCGGTAACTACTGCATCAAGAGTATTGATTTCTGCAGACCAAGAGTAAGAACCCCAGTTGGTAACAGGATACGAAACTGTCGCACTGTAAGAAGATGCGAAACCGCTTGGGTAAGCGAATCCGTTGGCATCGTTCGTGATGTAGACAGTTACAGAGGTGTCTCCCGAAGCACTCTGGTCCTCCCAGCGGCTAAGGGCCGTATTCCACTTCTCAACGCTGACTGTAACGGTCATCGATCCAGTCTTCGCGGTGGAGGTGACAGCACCAGTTGCTGCTGTTCCGGTCAGGGTCGCGTAAGAGTTCGTGCTTGAACCCCAATCAAAGCCAGAAGATGGCTTCGCGAACTTGACGCGATAGGTTCCAACAGGTGCCTCACCATACTGATCCTTCACAGCGACTGGAATGTTCAGCGTGCTGCTCGGTGCCATTGACAAAACTGTGTTGTCGATGGTGAGTGCTACGTCTCCCGAACCAACGTCGTTCATGGTCAAAGTGATTGCATTGCTGTAACCGCCTGAAGTAGCGGTAATTACAATGGTTTCGCCATTTGCATATCCGGTTGCGACGAGGTTAATAGTCGCAAAACCGTTAGCATCGGAATCCACTTGAACCACGTTGTGAGAAGTTGTTGCTGGGGTTCCACCATTTACTGCAAGCGTCTGGGTGGCGCTTAGCGCGCCAGTTCCGCTAAAGGAGAATTCCACAGCAACATCTGAAGCCGTGACGCTCAGATTTCGAGTTCCCGCCCTCACGGTGTAAGAGCTGTTTGGTCGAGCTGCACCAGCAACTGTTAGGTTGGCGCTTGGTACGGCCTCGATGTTCAAGGTGTCAATACCTGGTGCGGCAACTGTTGAAGCTGCTCCCAGAGGCCAGAAGACATCCTTCAGCCCGTCAGTTGCGTTTGGCAGAGCCGCTGTTCCATCCTTGGAGTACGCGAGTTGCGCACTGAATGTATAGGAGACAGAAGCTGGGTGGATTTCCTTAGATGCGCTCAAGCGTCCAGCCGCAGCTGTTGCCTCAGTCAATGCAACTAGGGAAGAGAATGATGAAACAACATTCTGCGCCTCATCAACGTTGTGGTTCTCGTAACCAGAGCGGAAGTTCAGGAAGAACTTTCCATCCAGCTGATCGAAGTTAACTCCAGATACAGCTGCAGAAGCAGTTGCGTAAATGGTTCCTCGAGTAGGTGCTGGGTTGGTAACAGTCTGTGTCAGCGATCCGTAACTAATGAAGTTGATGGCCTGGGTCTTCGAGACCTCAGTTGCTGGCTGCCAGACGTTGTCACCGTTCAAGTCCAAGAACGCAGTCACTGTTACAGTGACAGAAGGTGACGTTGAAGTCAGTCCCGGAGCAGTCAACCTCAGAGTCAACTGGTTGTTGGTGGTTGCCGATCGGTCCGCTGGAACGACTGTGTAGGAATGCGTCGCAACGGCGCCAGCTTCCGCAGTGCCGAAGTCAGCGTCGTCTACAACAGTTGGAGAAATCGTTGTGCGATCTCCATTACCAATCATTATCGGGTTGTAGCCAACCTGGTCTGGGTTTCCACCGATTGCATAAGATGCAACATAGTAAATGTCCTGACCGTCATAGTTGGCATGATCCGAGGAGCTGGCTGCGACGGGAAGCGAACTTGCCGCGCTCTTGGCCAGTACCTGAATCGAGTAGGTGCTATTGTTCGCACCGCTTCGGTTCGTGGTGATGGAGTACTTCAAGTAGCTCGAAAGGTCGGTTCCGCTTACTTCGGAAGCAACTCTCGAAACATTAACTGTGAAGTCCTCATCCACAAACATGTTGAAGGATGTTCCCAGCGCTGGAGTGAATGTGAACGCACTAGTGCTTGCTGCCGCATTCGCCGGCGCTGCGCCGACGAACAAGGAAGCCACAAGTGCCACAATCGCACCAAGAGCTGAGCCCCTTCGGTTGTTCATGTTGTTAGACATGTGTCTCTTTCTTCTTGGTTTTCACACGTGTTCATACACGCATGAGCGAGACAATCGCTGGACCAACCAAGCAGGACCATCGATAGCCTCTTAACAAGTGTAGCTTGGCAACGATAAAAACGTTACGGAGTTGGTCAAAAAACTTAGGATTGAGAGCCTTTGGAAATTGAGACATTCCCCCCGACTAAGTCATCATTATTATCTAGGTCCAACTGGAGCTGAAAATAAGCCCCAAACCAAGAGGAATTCTCAGCCGTTGCACTAGTTATCTGGCCGCTCAAGTCTCCGGCTAAGAAATCTGTTCCAACAATGAAAATTCTTCGATTGCCATTGCCGAGTTGCTCTTCCAAAAGGGAAATACTCGTGGGAGCGAGGACGATTTCGGACTCTGTGTTCTCAATAAACAAAAAGCGCACGAATGACAGGTTGTCTTCAAGTCCGACATGCAATCTATTAGATGCGCTCTCCAATGAAACGAGTGCCGTGTTTCCGCTCGAAGGAACTATCTCTAATTGCCCGTCTCGCAGGTCAGAGGTAATGTCCTCGACATTCAAAAAGCTGACGGCGGTCTGAAATAAATCCAGAACCACTGGGATTTCCTCGATGCTCAAGACAGATCCCGACTCCAATGAATCTTTGCCCGAGTTGATCAAATCCTGCTTCGCAACTAAGTTTTCCGCACTCTCTTCGCTCAGATCGATGTCCCCATTAGGAAGAATTTCCCCCGCGGTGGCTGCGGGTAGGTTTGGCAAGGTTGACTCTTCTAAGGATCCAAACTGATCATTTGGCTCCCTAGCAATTTCCAGTTCGTCATTTGGAAGTACCATTCCGAAATCTGAAGACTCTTGCGTTCCGACAATAGTCTGCTCGGGCGATCCGAGCATTGATTCATTTGGCAACGACGCCGCGGCGCCGGCTACAAGAGCAATCAGAGCCAAAATAGGCAGCACGCCTCGTCCGGCATCTCTAGCCGCTTTTCTCGCAGCAACGGACAATATCTCTGAGGCAGTGAGCCCTGCAGTACTGGCTTCTCCTACAAGAGACTTCTTGAAGGCCGCTCTCGCTCTGAATAGCAACTGCCTAAAAGCATTTTCGCTGAGTCCCAACTGGTTCGCGACGGCTTCAGGTGTCTTCTCCTCATATAAAGTTGCAATAATTGCCTCGCGATGTCTCGGATTTATTCTTGCGAGTGCCATGGAAACAACGGCGGCCTCGTCTACGCGTTCCAAATGACTCGACACTTCGGGCTCGCTAGATTCAAGATCGAAAGCTTCCTCGATACTCGCGGCAGCAGTGCGGCCGTTGGCTCGTATCGTGTCGAGACAAAGTAGGCGAACTTTCCATTTGAGATATCTCAATACCCCTAGCTCAGAATCCAAGTCTGGCAGCGAGGTCATTAGATAGAGAAAAGCGTCCTGGACTACGTCATCCACCTGGGCTGCGTTGGTAAGAAAGCGCCTAGCGTGGCGCTCAAGGTGCGGTCTGAATCTTACATAAATGCTGGAGAAGTCCCCTGCAGTCCAGTCTTTCAGAACGGCCGGCGTGAGAGCGTCGGCAAAATGCTCCCTGAACTCGGGCAGGCCAAACTCCTCGTCAGTCTCGGCCTCCGACAACTGATCTAGGTCAAACTCTGAATTACTTGCCTCAGACATCTCTTCCAATATACGTGGGGTGTCAATACCTGTTACGGGTAAGTTCAACCATTTTGAAACTAAACTCTTCCAGCAATGAAAATTTCCGTTATTGGCCTGGGGTATCTGGGCGCAACCCATGCCGTTGCTATGGCAAAGCTGGGCCACGAGGTTATTGGGATTGAGCCAAACGCGACCAGACTCTCCACGCTTCAATCGGGAAAGGTTCCCTTTTATGAGCCGGGGTTAGAAGAAGCATTGCTCGAGGTTCAAAAATCTGGAACCTTGACATTTCAGGCTGCCCACGATGGGGCAAGCGCAGCCTGTGAGCTTCATTTTCTTTGCGTTGGGACGCCGCAGCTCGCTGATTCAAATGCAGCCGACACTTCGTATGTATTTACGGCAG
>Ga0181560_10006557_pt1 | contig 10114 bp, 9 predicted proteins | sample 011ome_20_FD_133751 | JGI IMG/M metagenome (GOLD analysis project Ga0181560, IMG submission 133751) | Coastal salt marsh microbial communities from the Groves Creek Marsh, Skidaway Island, Georgia - 011509CT metaG (megahit assembly) | ecosystem: Environmental > Aquatic > Marine > Intertidal zone...
CCAGGCCATGGTTTTGCCGTCGAAATATTCATCGATCTCCAACCCCGGTCTCTCGGCTTCAAAGTTCTCCACCTTCATGCTTTTTTCCCCCGGAAAATCACCAGCGTATCCACGGCGGGATCGATACGGCGCTGCTTCGACCCCGGCGACCGTCACTAGCAAATGACATGCTCAGCCGTAATTTTTTTATGACATGTCTACGCTGTCGCAGGGCGTCTGGATCGCCGGAATCGAGAAAATATTCAGGTTGCATCGATCCGGTATTCGCGGAGCGAAGTCCGGGCGGCGGCACCCGCGTTGATTCCGGTTGTGTCGGAACGATTAATATGATGGTTACAGCAATGGACTTTTCAGCAATCGCCTCCTTCGCCGTTTTCATGGCCGCCAACTTTGCGACAGCGTCGGCCGGCGCCGTCTTCAAGCCGGGCGACTGGTATGAAGGCCTCAACCATCCCTCATGGCGCCCACCGAACTGGCTGTTCGGCGCGGTCTGGACGGTTCTTTATATAATGATCGCGGTCTCGGGATGGCTTGTCTGGGAAACGGCCGGATGGGCCGGCGGCAAGGTCGCGTTGATTGTCTACGCCGTACACCTGATCCTGAATTTCGCCTGGTCGGCCGTTTTTTTCGGCATGCGCCGGATCGATCTCGCCTTTGCAGAGGTCCTGATACTCTGGATATCGATCGTCGCGACGATGGCCCTTTTTCATGCGATCAACCCGCTCGCTGCGTATCTCCTTATTCCATATCTGTGCTGGGCCAGCTTCGCGGCGGTTCTGAACTACACGGTGTGGCAACTGAACAAGCCAGCCCCTTTCTAAGCAGCCACCGGATCGTTTAAGGTAACGCCAGGTTTACATATTTGCTGGCGGCACCTGCGCGCGCGGGACGAACCCTGTTAGGAGAACTTGACACCCATGGCCGTACCATTCCCATTCTCTGCGATCGTCGGTCAGGAAGAAATGAAGCGCGCGGTCATGATTGCCGCGATCGATCCCTCTATCGGCGGCGTTCTTGTGTTCGGAGACCGCGGCACCGGGAAATCGACGGCGGTCCGTGCGCTTGCCGCCCTGTTGCCCTCGATGCCGGTTATCCCGGGCTGCCGCTATAATTGCGCGCCGGGCCGGGAAAAAAGCCTCTGTGTCGAGGGATGCGCGTTCCACGGCAAAGCGCCTGACGACCTGCCGAAACCGAAAACCGCGCCAGTTCCCGTGATCGACCTGCCGCTGGGCGCGACGGAAGATCGGGTCGTCGGCGCGCTCGACCTAGAGCGCGCGCTCGCCAATGGCGAGAAGGCATTCGAAGGCATGTTCCGATATATATATCGGGCGTTTTTGATTTTGAGACAGTGATTTCGAGTTGGTATTTGGCATTGCGAGACAGTAATTGGATCTGATGGAAACGATGGACACAAGCGCCCCGCCTTCAGCATTTCGATCGGTACGCGCGCCTGGCGGCCGCCCGATCGATTTTGAGGCGGTAGCTAGTCTTGTGTCTGCGACAGCCGACATCGCTGTCGTGGTCGATAGCGGTGGAATCGTCACCGACATCGCGCTGGGCGACAAGAGCCTGGCAGAGAACGGTTATTCCGAATGGATCGGCCGCCCCTGGGTGGATTCGGTAACCGTTGAGAGCAAGCCCAAAATCGAAGAATTATTGCGCAGCGACCATTTTGGTGGAGACGGCCGCTGGCGCCAGGTAAACCACAAAGTGCCGGATGGCCCCGACCTGCCGGTCAACTATCTCGTATTCAAACTTGCCGGCGACGAACGGCTTCTGGCGTTCGGTCGGCAGCAGAAAGCCGTTGCCCAGCTGCAGCAACGACTGATCGAAGCCCAGCAGATGGTGGAACGCGAATATGCGCGCCTGCGCCATTCGGAAACCCGTTACCGCATGCTGTTTCAGTCAACGTCCGAGCCGGTTCTGATCGTCGATGCCGCCAACATGAAGATAATGGAAGCCAATCCGGCGGCCTGCGCCCTGCTCGGCGAAGATATGACCAAACTGGCCGGCCGGAACATTCTTCCCAAATTCGCCGCCGCCGACCGCAGCATTCTTGAGACGCTGTTCAGTACCGCGCGAAGCACCGGTCGCGTGAGCGCCGTCGCCGCCCATGTTGCCGAGAACGGCCATGAAACATCTGTGACTGCATCGCTGTTCCGGCAGGAGAAATCCAATTGTTTTCTCGTCCGGCTTGGCCGCGACAGATCCGAAAGCGCCTCAACAGGCGAATCGGGCGGAGAATCTCTGTCCGACGTTATTTCAATGCTGCCCGACGGCTTTGTGGTAACGGATGAACGCCAGGTCGTTCTGACTGCGAACGGCGCGTTTCTCGACCTTGTCCAGTTGGCAAACGAAAGCCAGGCCAAGGGCGAATCCCTCAGCAAGTGGTTTTCCCGTGCGGATCTCGACGTGCAGGTGCTGCTCAACAGTCTGCGCGATCACGGCACCGTCAGGAACTTTGCGACCGAACTCACCGGAGAACTCGGGGTTCGCGAAGATGTCGAAATTTCCGCAGTTTCGGTTCCAGGCGATAACGGCACGATATACGGCTTCGCGATTCGCCAGATTTCCGCTGCCGCCAAGCGGGTGGAGCGGGACCTGGACGATACCGAGATGCATCGGTCCGTCGAGCAGCTCACCAAACTCGTGGGGCGGGTGCCGCTCAAGGAAATTGTGCGCGAAACGACCGATATGATCGAGCGCATGTGCATCGAAGCGGCGCTGGATATCACGCAGGACAATCGGGCATCGGCGGCCGAAGTCCTCGGCCTCAGCCGCCAGAGTCTCTATGTAAAACTGCGGCGTTTTGATATCGGCGAAAGCGGTATTGCGGACGACGACTAGCCCCCCGGCAGGCCGATCGGGGAAAAGCGTAATTCGGCTGTCGATTTCGCGTTTAAAAGTGTCAATTTTCATTGACAACACATACTGTATTATTGTTATTACAGTATGAATTATCCTCAGCCCGCCGCCGTTCTCCAGCTGTTGAAACCAATCACGTGGTTCGCGCCGATGAGCCTTGCGCTTACCGGCCTGACGGCATTTTCCGACTGGCCGCTCCGCGTATGGAGCGGGATAGGGCTGGTCCTCGCTGCCATCTCCATCCTTTACGGTATCTGGATCGTGCTCGATACGCTCATATGGGGCGTCATTACCCCGGGGTGGGCCAGTCTCGCCTGCGCAGTTGTCTTTTTGGGCGGGGTTCAGTTGATCTCCGTCGGCGTACTGGGCGAATATGTCGGTCGTATCTATACAGAGGTGAAAGCCCGACCGGGACATATCGTTGCCGAAACCATCGATTTCCGGGACGAGAACGACCGGTAAGGTGCCCGATTTTTTGTTTTGCAATCCGGTGAGTTTCCCCCGTCGCTCCCGTTGATCCATGTCAATTTCGGGACGGCGGCAAACCGCTAAGGATGGCAGCCAGGGTCAAACATCACCGTTAACCTGCGGTAGGGAGCAAATTTATGACAGACGAGCGAAACCTCGAACAACGCATGCAGGAGCTTGGCCGGAAAATCGACGCGGCGCATGAGAAAATCCGGCTTCGACATGTTTTGTTCGAGGAACATGGACCCACGGCGGACGATCTGAAAAAACGACACGCGCTGCTCAAGAAAAAACTTGCCGACGAGGTCTCTGACGCTGAAAACCACGGGCGTCATGTGACGGAACTGGAACGATCCTTCCGGGCCTGGATGGATCGAGTATCTTTTGACGAATAAATCGTTCCCCGGAACGGTCCGCTCTGACGGTGCCTGACAGCAGGTGGCGTATTGCCGGGTTTATATCCGGGGAAGTTGTCGGATATATTGGCGGAATGAACGATATCGTCGTCGCCGCATTTTACCATTTTACGCGTTTCGAAGATCCCGCTGCATTGCGCGGGCCCTTGCTGGCGGATCTCTCGGCGCATGGCCTGAAAGGGACCGTCCTGCTGGCCCCGGAGGGGTTTAACGGAACCCTCGCCGGGTCTCGCGCGGGCATCGATTCTGCACTGGAAATTCTGCGTTCATTGCGGAATTCCGCGACGTTCGAGCACAAGGAATCCCATGCAGACAGCATGCCGTTCTATCGTCTGAAGGTCCGCCTGAAGAAAGAAATCGTCACCATGAAGGTGCCCGGCGTCGACCCGTCAGCAAACGTCGGCACATACGTTGCGCCTGAAGACTGGAACGAGCTGATTTCCGATCCCGAAACAATCGTCATCGATGCCCGTAACGACTTCGAAGTCCGGATCGGCTCATTCGAGGGTGCCGTGAATCCGGAAACGGCGAGTTTCAGTGAACTCCCGCAATGGATTGAGAACAATCGCGCTGAACTGGAAAACAAGAAGGTCGCCATGTTCTGCACCGGCGGCATCCGCTGCGAGAAGGCCACGTCTTACCTGAAACAGCGGGGCATGGAGGACGTTTTCCATCTGAAAGGCGGCATCCTGAAATATCTGGAAGAGATCCCCGAGGCAGAAAGCCGCTGGCGCGGCGAGTGTTTCGTCTTCGACGGCCGCGTGTCGGTGAAGCATGATCTGGCAATTGGCGAGTACGAGCTCTGCCACGCCTGCAGAGCCCCCGTGAACGCCGCCGGGCGCACGTCGGTCAATTTTGTCGCTGGCGTATCATGCGACAGCTGCATCGACCAACGCACAGATGAACAGCGCGCCCGTTATGCCGCCCGGCAGGACCAGGTCAGACTGGCAGAGAAAAAAGGCGAGACGCACATAGGCGCGACGTTCGGGAGCGTCCGGAAACCGACTGTTCTCGATGAGTGAGGTCGGCATCATCCCCGGCGCGCTGCCTGTTCTGTATTCCTTCCGGCGCTGTCCCTATGCCATGCGGGCGCGTATGGCGATTGCCGCGAGCGGCCAGACATGTGCATTGCGCGAGGTCGTGCTGCGCAACAAACCGCCCGAGATGATCGCGGCATCGCCAAAAGGAACCGTCCCTGTGCTGGTATTACCCGATGACGAGGTCATTGAGGAAAGTCTGGAAATCATGCACTGGGCGCTCGGCCGGAACGACCCGGAAGGATGGCTCGCGCCGGCAAACGATGATCGCGCTGAGATCGACGCGCTGATCACGGAAAACGACGGACCATTCAAAGACAACCTGGACCGCTACAAATATCCGACGCGGTACGAAAATGCCGACCCGCATCATCATCGTACTCAAGGACTGGCAACCCTGGAAAAACTGAACGCCCGGCTGATCGAAAGCGATTACCTGTGCGGCGACAGATTTACATTTGCCGATGCGGCTATCGCGCCGTTCGTTCGCCAGTTTGCCAACACCGACCGCGAATGGTTCGACGCGCTTGAGCTGCCCGGCGTCCAACGCTGGTTAAAAACGATTCTGGAATCGGACCGGTTTTCCGGCGTGATGGAAAAATATCCCGCCTGGGAAAACGGGAGGGACGCGCCCCTGTTTCCCTCGGCCTGAGTCAGGCTGCAAAAGCCTTCCGGGCCGGATACGCGATATCCGGCCCGGTGGCATTGATCAGCCGGGCGCTATTTTGTTTTTGCTTCCTTCGGCGCAGCGATTCCAACCATTTCCCGGAACTTTGCGAGGAGCGGTTCCGGCGTCGCCATCGCGGTCTCAATCACGGACTGGATTTTTTCCGCCGTCACCGGATTGACGATAATGCGCCGTTCCTGCGCCTCCTTGAGGAAGGCCGGGTCGGCAAGCGTTTCGACAAATGCCTTCTTCAGCGCAGCAACCCGTTCGGCGGGGACGCCTTCGGGAGCGAAAAAGCCGTGGCCGACATAGGCCGGGGCTTCCATGAAGTCGAGCATCCGGCGTTGATCGGCCGTCGTCACCAGATCGCGCATATTCGGCACGTCAGCCAGGTCTTTTTCACCGGGACCGACCTGTACAAGATGGATGATCTTTTTGTCTTTCAACCACCCCGGCTTGGTCGATACATAGCTGTTATAGAAACTGCCGCGGCCATGGACTTCGCCCGCTTCCATCGCCTTGTTCATCGGTCCGGCCCCGCGATAGCCGGGCACGATCTTGAACTTCGTGCCAATGACAGCGTTCATGAAGGCGGGGATAAGGTAGGCCGACGAGAGCTTGCTCGACGTCGCCATTATCACTTCTACCTTCTTCGCGCCTTCCAGCGTGGTTGCGGGCGCAGTGTGCCAGACTGTGCTGACCTCCGTCATCGCCGTCACGGAGCCAAGCCACTGGAATTTGGCCGGATTGAATTTTACCTTGCGCAGCAACGGCGCATTCACCGCGATGGGCAGGGCGGCCCCCAGGGCTGTGCCATCCTTCGGAGCGGCATTGGCCATGAAGGACATCATTTTGGCGCCGCCGGCTCCCGGCATTGCATCGACGACCATGCTCGGCTTGCCCGGTATCCGGTCCGCCATATGCTTTCCAACGAGCCTGGCAACGGTCGAGAACCCCCCGCCGGCGCTACCACCCGGATAAAAGGTTATCGTCCTGCCCTTGTAGAAATCGGCAACAGAATCAGCCGTTGCGATCCCGAAGGGCGCAAGCACTAATGCCAATGCAGCAGAGGTCGTCTTTACAAGTCGGTTCATCATTTCACTCCCGCGGCGTTTTTCCGCATTTTTAGTTTCGTCTGTCGCTCCGCATTTATAGCGGTTTCTTCTTTTTCCGTTTTCTTTTTACCATCGAGTTGGCTCCAGAGATATCAATCGGTTCAAGAAAAATATCCGGCCAGGCGGGCATTCGGGCATCAACAAGGGCTAAGCTGGCCTCTTACCCAGCGCTATCGATTTCCAGATTCGTTCCGGCGTCGCCGGCATGTCGATATCCCGCACGCCATAGTCCCTGAGTGCATCGCAAACCGCATTGATAAAGGCTGCGGTGGCCGAGACGGTCGCACCTTCGCCACCGCCTTTGACCCCCAACGGGTTGTTTCCCGTGGGCACCTCATGCAGGGCTGCGTTGAAGAACGGTACGTCGTCGGCGCGGAGCAAACCGTAATCCATGAACGATCCGGCGATCAGCTGACCGTTTGCCGGATCGTAATACCCGTTTTCGATGATCGCCTGGCCGATTCCCTGCACGATCGACCCATGGGCCTGCCCTGCAAGGATCATCGGATTGATCGCCCGCCCCGGATCATCCACCGTGGAATGGGCATATACGGCGATCGTGCCCGTATCGGGGTCGATTTCTATTTCGGATACCGCAGCACCATTCGGAAAAGCCGCCGACCGCCCACGGAAAAGTGAATCCGCGCTGATACAGCCTTCTTCCGCCTGCCCCGCGACGTCGAACAATCCGATCGATTTGTCTGTACCCGTCACCCGGTAGGCCCCATCCGCAAAGGCGATATCCTCCGCCGCCGCTTCGAGCAGGTCGGCAGCGATTTCGCGTCCTGCCTCGATGACTTTTTCGGATGCCTGCTGCATCACGATTCCACCGATCCGCATTGACCGGTCGGAATGGGACCCGCCGCCGATCCCCACGACATCCGAATCGCCGGTCACGATTTTTACCGCATCATATGGAACGCCCAGAATATCGGACACCAGCTGGGGAAAGACCGTCTCATGCCCCTGCCCGCTGGACTGCGTCCCAATCGGCACGGTCACCGTGCCGTCGCCATTTACCGTGACGGCGGCAAATTCGACGGGCGCGCCCACGGGCGCCTGAATATAGGATGCATATCCGATGCCCCGCAGTTTTCCCCGTGTCGCGGAGTCAGCCCGTCGCGCCGCGAAACCGTCCCAATCCGAGATCGTCAGGGCCTTGTCGAGGCAGGCCTCGAATTCGCCACAGTCATACGTGGTGTCCATCGGGTTGGTTGCAGGAAAGGCATCCGCCGCAATCAGGTTCCGGCGGCGCAGCGCGATCCGGTCGATGCCCATCTCCGCCGCCGCCATGTCGATCAGGCGTTCGACCACATGCATCGCTTCGGGCCGTCCCGCCCCTCGATAGGGTCCGGTGGGAACCGTATTGGTGAGAACGCCGCGTATGCGGGCGTATCCCGCACCCATCCGGTAAACTGACGGCAACAGGCGCGGACCGTTTGACAGCGGCACGAAGGAGACGGTATGGGCGCCGAGATTGCCCACCAGATCGGCGCGAATGGCGAGAAAGTTGCCGGCCTCATCCAGCGCCAGCGCGGCGTCTGTATAGAGGTCCCGCGCCTGGTAATCGGTCACGAATGCCTCGGACCGGTTGCCCAGCCATTTCACCGGCCGCCCGATCCGTTTCGCCGCCCAGCACACCATCACGAATTCCGGGTACATCATATTGCGCGGCCCGAAGCCGCCGCCGACATCCTTCGATGTCACGCGCACCTGCTCGGGCGCAAGACCGAACATCTGGCCGAGCAGCATCTTGTGCCGATGAACGCCCTGCCCGCCCGCATGCAGGGTCAGCTTTCCCTGTGTTGCATCCCAGTCGCCGATCGCGGCACGGGGTTCCATCTGGCAATTGATGACCCGGTTGTTGAAGAACCGTGCCTCTACGACATGCGCGGCGGCGGCGAAGGCCGCGTCGGTCGCCGACTTGTCGCCGAGCTCCGCGTCGAGCGGCGTGTTGGCGGCGCATTCCTCCCACACAAGCGGCGCATCCGGTTCGATCGCCGCCAGCGCGTCGGTCACGACGGGCAGTGTTTCGTAGTCCACGTCGACAAGATCGGCGGCATCGCGCGCCGCGGCATCCGTCTCGGCAATGACGACCGCGACGATTTCACCTGCATGACGCACGCGGCCGGCGATAATCGGCGGCTGTGGCGCATCGAAGGGGACGGAGCCGTCGCGATTGACGAAGGCGGGTGTCTGCCATTCCTCGGTTCCCGCCGGGTTGGCGACATGACCAATGTCGCCGATCCCGTCCGCACGGAAATCGGCCGCGGTCAAAACCGCGATCACATCCGGCGCCGCCAAGGCCGCCGAAACGTCGATCCCGCGAATGTCGGCATGGGCGTGGGGTGAACGGACCATCGCGGCATGTGTCTGCCCGGCAAGATTTATATCGTCGGAGTATTCACCGTCACCCCGCAGAAGCCGCGGGTCCTCCCGCCGGCGAAGCGACGCGCCGACCCCGGTGGGCGATCCGTCAGTAGTCATGCGCCGGAGAGCGTATAGAGGCCATCTTTTACACGATCGAGGCGCCCGGCCTGGCGCAGGGCGTCAAGCTCGCGCACGACGTCGCGGCCGTCACGCGAGCCGACAGCGACCATCAGCGCACCGAAAGCCAACGGACCGTCCGACAGCGCCGCTTCCACGCTATCGTGGGTTCGGGGACCGGATACCGACGACTTCGGAACGGTATGTTCGAGCGACCGTTCGCCGAGCGGCAGGGTCAGATCGAACCCCGCCTTTGCGCCGATGCGGCTGCCCTGAAGTGACGGATCAAGCGGCAATGTCCGGAATCCGGATTCGACGACGAGATCGCGGTCCGCCTGAAACCGGGTGGCAAGGGCCCAGTCCATCTGGGCATCGTCGAAGATGTCGATATCCGGATCGACGACAAACACATGCTTCGAATTCGCGAGCGACCCCATGACGGCGGCAATCGCATTGCGGGCCTCCCCAGGCACCCGCTGGCGCAGCGCCAGGCGGACATTGAAACTGCCACCCGACGATGTGGTGATATTGACCGCGACCGGTTCGCGCACGGCCGTTTGAAGCGCTCGCCAGACGGTCACTTCCGCCCGAATTGCATTGAGCTGGGTCGTATCGGTCCAGCCGATATACTCGCCCGATATGGTTGATGTCTGGAACAATGCGTCCTTGCGGTGGGTAATGGCAGTCGCATGGAAAACCGGGTTCCGCTTGACCACGCCGTAATAACCAAGGAATTCGCCATAGGGCCCCTCCGGCTCGACATGGCCCCGTTCGTCGAGATAGCCTTCGATAATGTATTCCGCATCCGCCGGGACGCGTATGTCGCTGGTCACGCATTTCACAACCGGCAAGGCTGCCCCGCGCAGGCTGGCGACAAGCGGCAGTTCATCCACCGGCAGGCGCATGACCGCCGCGACATGGTCGCAGGGGTGCGCACCGACGGTAAACGCCACCGGCAGTTTTTCGCCCTTTGCGGCGGATTTTTCATAAATGGCCTTCAGGTCGGACGGCGCGACCAGATCAATCCCGGTTTCCGTCTTTCCGCGCAGCATCAGCCGC
>Ga0181560_10006559_pt1 | contig 10114 bp, 4 predicted proteins | sample 011ome_20_FD_133751 | JGI IMG/M metagenome (GOLD analysis project Ga0181560, IMG submission 133751) | Coastal salt marsh microbial communities from the Groves Creek Marsh, Skidaway Island, Georgia - 011509CT metaG (megahit assembly) | ecosystem: Environmental > Aquatic > Marine > Intertidal zone...
ACTTCCTCGGTAGAAAACAAAAACGGAGCCGTGCATCGACGCTTTCGAGCGTTGCCGGTGAGAGCCGGTCGCCGGTCGTCGTGCAAAAATATTTTACGAGCACCTCGTTCGCCTCGGCTTCCGGTTGTGTCGATATCCGCATCCGAAACTTAACAACACATCGTGGTTTTCCGGCGCGTAGCTGAAGGGTCGCGCGAGCCTGGTTCGCGCCACTCGCGGCTCGCGCGGAGCGCTCGGCTCGCCCACGCGCGGCGGATAGAGCGCGTCCGCTCTCCGCGGGGACGCTCGCGCCCGGAAACGCCCGGGACGCGTTTCCCGCACGCTCGTGTCCGTTCGCGAAAAAACCGAGTCGCGGGCGCCGCGGGGTGTCCCCGTCGGACGCAATGGGCCCGACGCGGGAAGCGTCGCGCCGCGCCGCGGCGTCGCTCTGGCACGCCGTCGCGCGCGCGCGCGCCGCGCGCGCCGTCGCCGGGTCCCGCGGGTCGGTGCCCGCGCAGGCGCGCCACGACGCGCTTCGCGTCGCGCACCGCGCGTCCGCGGGCGCGTCCCCCGGGACACGCCATACCCGCCTCGCTGTCCCCGTCGGCGCGCGCCGCGCGCTGCCCCCGCCGCGCGGCTTCGCCGCCGCCGCGGGTGATGACGGCATCGCGGGCGACCCCGGGGCGACCGCGGTGACGGAGCGCACGCGGCTCGCCGCGCTTCCCTCCACGGCGCCGGGCGCGGCGGCGGCGGTGGCGTCGCTTTCCGAGCCGCAGCGCGCCGCGCTGCTCCGGGCGCTCCTCGCGCGCAAGCCGCGGCTCACGAAGGACGACACGGCCGCGCTGTTCGCGGAGGCGGACGTGGACGGGGACGAAACGCTCTCCCGCGAGGAGTTCGATCGCGTGCTGGTCCGCTTCGGGGACCGCGGGTACCGCGCGCGGGGCGGCGCGGGCGGCGCGGGCGGCGGGGGGGACGGCGGCGCGGGCGCGCGGTTTTCGATGACGCGCGACCAGGGGCGCGCGTTGTTCTTGTCGCAGGCGATTCCTTTCGTGGGGTTCGGGTTCATGGACAACGCCATCATGATCATCGCGGGCGAGTACATCGAGATGTCCATCGGCACGACGCTGGCGCTGAGCACGATGGCGGCCGCGGGTCTGGGAAACCTGCTGTCCGACATCGCGGGCATCGGCTTCTCGAGCAAGATCGAGTCCTTGACGGAGTCCGTCCTCAAGATTCGGCCGCCCGAGCTGAGCCGCGCGGCGGCGGCGTCGTTCAACGCGCGGCTCGTCAAGATGATGGGCGCGATCGTGGGCATCTCCGTCGGATGCCTGCTCGGGATGTTCCCGCTGCTCTTCTTCGACGCCGACCACGACCACAACCTGAGGCCGGGCGAGGACGGCGGCGAGGCGGAGGCGAAGAAGGGAGGGGGGGAAAAAGACGATATCGCGCCGAAGGCGAAGCGCGCGCTTCCGTAGTCCTTCTTCCGTAGTCCAGCTATGACATTTCGACGCCTTCCACGTGGCTACGTACCTACGAGCTATACGAACGAGCTATACGAATCAAAATCGCGTTCGCGCGTTCCGGAACCGTCGGACGTCGTCGAACGAACACCCGCGGTCGCACTCGAAGCGCGTGTCGTTCTTAAACACGAGCCCGGCGAACTCGGTGAAGAAGCCTTTGCACGCCGGCGGCGAGACGTAAAAATCCGGCCGGACCCAGTCCCCGGGCGCCGCGACCGGCGCGCCGGCGGCGCGGGACGCGTCGGCGTTCGCGAACATGAACACAGAGGGGGGGGAGGCGCCGCCTGACAGCGTCCGGTCGCCGGAGGTTTTGCCGAGCGACGCGAAGGTTTTTTCGCGCTCGCGCAAACCGCACTCGGCGCTCTCCGCTCCGCGTGAGCAATTAGTTTCGCGGCGCGTTAGTGACCCGTCCTCGGCGGCGACGCGCGCGTCGCGCGTCGCCGCGACCAGCTCGTACGCCCAGCGGTCGTTCACGGTGGCGTCCCGGAAAGCATCGCTGAACCGCGATCGCTCCGACGCCGTCGTCGTCGTGCCCCCGGCGGCGCCGTCGTTCCCGTTTCGGGTCTTTTCCTCTTTTCCTTCTCGCCTCGCGTTGCTGGGCGAGTACTCGAGGTGCTGGATCCCCGTCGCGTCCGCGAGCTGCAGCAGGAACAGGTCGAACCGGTCCGTCGTCCCGAGCACGTCCACCTGTTTCACAACGCTCTCGAAGCGCGCGCGGTCGCCCAGCGACACCTTGCACGTCTCCGGGAGCCTCCGCGCCGCCAGGCGGACGCGCTTTTTTTTTTCATTCGTCTCCGTCTCAAACACCGGCTCGCGCAGCCTCGTCGTGCACCGGTCGCCGAGCAGCTCGCGCAGCTGCAGGTCCGGCACGAGCGCGGCCCACTCCTGGAAGGAATCCCCCCACGCCTCGGGGCCTTTCGCGGGGTCCGCGTCGTCGGGATCGTCCCGGAGCCTGGCGATGTAGTAGTTCCAAAAACTCCGGTACTGCGCCTCGGGCTCGCGGATGAGCAGCGACGTCGTGACGCCGCAGCCGAGCGCCTCGAGCTCGGCGCGCGTCTCTTTCAAGTCGCGCAGGATGGTCCGCTCGAACGCCTCGGAGGCGCCCCACTCGTTCCTGGCCTCGACGAGCAACCTCGGCCCCGTACCGTCGCGCACGTTCGCGGGGTCCACCGCGGCGTCCCGGAACCGCCGCAGCGTTTCCTTCCAGTCCGCCTCGCGGAACCCGTAGTGGCACATCGGGGAAAACTCCCACTCCCCCATCGCCACCTGCTTGTCGAAGATGAAGCGCACGGTGGTCCCCGCCGCCTTGCTGACGTGCCGGAAGAAGTGCAGGTGACACCCGGGGAGCTCGGTGCGGCGCAGCGCCGACGCGTCGCCCGCGGCGGAGGAGAAACCCACCGGCGAGTACCGCGCGGGCATGCCCGGAGCGAGGGACGAAGGCGAAGAGGTGGAGGTCCCCGCGCGATCGCCATCGGCCGCGGGCGTGCGCCAACCGGGCGCGCTGGGCGCGCGGACCGCGTGCGCGCGGACGCACATCGCGAGGAGCGTCCACGCCAGGAGGAGCGAGGACGCTCGGACCCGCCTCCGCCCCGCCCGGGGGCGCGCGGACCGAACCATCTCCCGAAGGGAGCGCGGGGATGGATGGGGCAGGACCGGTCAAGGCGCGCTCGGAAACGTCGGGACCTCACAGGTCGTCGTATGGATCGGTTCCAGCGAGCCTCGTTGAAAAGTCGCGCGTGACGAGTACTGTACAAAACGTCTCACCTCTTCGCCAGCACCACCGCCGCCGTTTGCGGCCCCACCGCGGACGTCGCGAGCGGCTTGAACTCCCTCGTGCCGCTGTCGTACTTCATCGTGCTCTCCACGCCGCTCAGCGCGACGGACGCCGGCCCGGCGGCGCCGTGGATCTTCACCAGGCGCCTGCTAAAAGCGGCGTCGCCGGATTCGTCGACGAGCGCGTAGAGCGCCCTGAACCGGTGCGGCGCGACGTTTTCGCGAAACGCGATCACAAACGTCGCCGCGCGTTCCGGGGGCACATCATCCAACGCCTGCAGCGCCTTCTCGCGCGCCGCACGCATCGCCGCGCCCGCCAGACACACGTGGCTCAGCGCGTTGCGGATCAGCTTCCGGTTCGAAAGACGCGACGCGGACTTGTACGCGGCGACTGTCGACGAAACCGCCGCCGCGCGCGGCGCAGGCGCAGGCGCGGGTCCGCGACTGGCCCGCGCGCATCTCGCGCGCTCGGCGCGCGCCGCCGCGACGGAGGCCAGACTGCGCTGCTGCGCGAGGAAGGCTCCGGAACGCGCGTTTGCGGCGTTTGCGGCGTTTGAGGCGTTTGAGGCGTCGGTATCTATCGCCTCGTCACCTGACGGACCGTCCGTCCCCGAGGGCGTCGAGCCTGGAAGGAGCCTCGGTCGGTTCCGCGCCTCCGATAGCTGCGCGTCGCCCCACCCGCCGGAGGGCACGCCGGCGGCCGCCGCGTCGCCCCAGGCGCCCACGTCGACCCACATCGCCTCCCCCTTCTTCCTGGGGGGCGCTGATGGCATCAACATCGGCGGGTCAGTATCGGCGGGTGCCGCCGATACTGACGGCGTCGCCGCGCGCTCGAGCGACGCGGGCCAGTCGCGCGTCGCGGACGCGGAGGGCGCCGGCGGCGGAGGCGACGGGGAACCCGGGGGCGTCTCTCGGCGAAGACGCGTTCGCTCCGCCGACGCGCCTTCGGCGCGCGGCGCGATCTCGCCGAGCCCCGCCGCGCCCGTCGCGAACCCGGGCTCCGCCCCGAACCAGCTCGGGAAAGCCTCCTCGATGGACGACCGGGTCGCGCGTGCCGCGTCGCGATCCCGCGCCGTCGCCGCCGCCTCAGCCTTCTCGGCGTCCAGCGCCGCCCTCGCCGCCGCCGCCTCCGCGCGCGCCGCCGCCGCGCGCGCCTTGATCGCCGCCAGCGCCTCCGCCTGCGCGCGCTCGCGCGCCGCCGCCGCCGCCGCCGCCTCCGCGCGGGGCACGTGCGTCCTCTGCTCCGGCTCGAAGGACGCCACCGCCGGCAGCGGGGGCCTCGGCTGCCGCCGCGCGGGCATGCGCGCCTCGAAACCGTCCCCCTCCGCATCCGCGCCCTCCGCGCCGCGCGCGGAGGGCGCGGGCGTTTCCGCGACGGGCGCGAGCGTCTCGCGCCGCGACGCGGCGGCGGCGGCGGCGCGGGTCAACTTCTCGACGGAATCAGCGGCGCGATCGGCGGCGGCGACGGCGGCGAGCGCATCGCGCGCCTCCGCGAGACGCGACGCGTCGTCGAGCGTCGCGACGCGAGGAACCGCGGCGACGTTCGCGGTGGCGACGTCGATCGGTTTCTTTCCACGACGCGTCCCGCGCGCGCGCGACGCGTCGTGGAAAAAAAAGGCGTCATCCTCCGCGTCGTTTTCCTCCGCGTCCGACCCGGCGGGCTTCGCGGCGGCGGCGGCGGCGCGCGCCGCCTCGAACACCGCAGCCTTCGCCGCCTGCGCGGCGGCGGCGGTCGCGCTGATCTCGGCGTGGCGGCGGTCGCCCGCGCGAAGCGACGCCACCTTCGGCGAAGGCGACGCCACCTTCGGCGAAGGCGTCTCCGCGAAGGCGTCTCCCGCGAGCGCGCGCCGCGGGTCCCGCTTCAGACGCAGCGGCGTCCGCGGCGCGCCCGGCCTCGCCGCCGGCTCGGCGTTTCGCGTCGGTTTCGCGTCGGCGAAGAAGCGACGCAGCGCCTCCCGCCCCGCCTCCTCACGCCGCGCCTTGAACAGACACGCCGCCTCCGCCCTTTCCCGCTCCGCGGCGCGGCGGCGCGTCTCCATCGCCGAGCGCGCGGAGACGGCGCGCGGCGTCGCGACTAAATACCCACGCGGCGTTTCCTCCCGCGGCGGCGGCGCGACAGAGCTCTTCGCGCGCGCGCCGGAGAGCCGCTCGATCGCCGCTCGATCGCGCGGAGACGTCTCCGCGCGTGACCCGCCGCTGGTTCCCGTTCCCCTTCGTTTCCCGGGAAGACAAACTCGCGCTCCAGATGGATGGATGGCGTCCGAACGCGTCTCCGGGGTATCCTCGAACTCCAGGGTATCCTCGATCCCGCCCTCCGCGTCGCGCGCGTCGTCCTCGAACGAAACAAGCTCCCGTTCCCGAGGCGGCGACCGAGCCGGCTTGGGCGACGCCGTCATCGGCGCGCTCGAGTCCGAAAACGCCCCCTCGTCGGCGTCGAGGGAGACGCGCGGCGACGATACATACGCATAGGCGTCCCGCGGAGTACTCGCGTCCCGCGACGCCGAGACGTTTTCGTTTTCGTTTTCGTTTTCGAAACTCGACCCTCGTGGGCCCCTCGCGTTCCGGGTCGGAACGTTTTCGAGGCTGACGCGCGCGGCGCTCGACGGCTCGGCGGAGAACTCCGCGCGCGCGGGCTCCCCCACCTCCGCGGGGGCCGCCGCCGCCGCCGCGCCATCCTCCGCGTCATCGTGCTCCATTATCTTACCGGTGATGGAGCTCTTCGAGGCTCGGGCGTCTTCGAAGACGCCCCTCGCGTCTTCCTCGGCGTCCGCCTCCGCCTCCGCCATCAGCGCGGCCAGGAACGCCGCGTCCACGGCGTCGGGTCCGCGGTCCGCGGATGATTCGTCGCGCGCGGATGATTCGTCGGGATCCTCGAGATCCTCGCCGGCTCGCGCGTCCTTTAACCCGAACTCCTTTTCCTCCTCGCGTTCACGTTCCAGGTCCTCTTCGCGTACGCCGCGGGGGGGCACCGTCGGTTCAGGAACGGGAACGGGAGCGGGAACCCACCCAACCTCCCGCGACGAGGAGGCTCGCGGGAGGAAACCCTCCGGTTCCGCAGTCTCGCGCGCGCGCGCCTCCTCCGTCGTCTCCGCCTTCTCGTCCGGCGCGCGCTCGCCCTCGCGCTCCAGCGCCAGCGCGGCGGCTCGGCGCTCCGCGGGGCTCGGCACGAACCCGCCCGAGAGCGGGGGCGACCGGCGCGTGGACGACGGCGAGGGCGCGACCGCGAGGGACTGGGAGAAGAGCGACGCGGGGTCCCGGTCCGCGCCCCCGTCTCCGTGGTCTCCGTGGACCCACGCCTGCGATTCATCCATCCGCGGCGGGGCGAAGTGAGGCTCGGAGACGTACACGCCCTCCTTCAGGGGGGTATCGCGCGTCAGCGCGGCGGCCGCGGCGGCCGCGCGGTCGCCGCGGCGGGTCGGGGACGCGGGCGATTTCGGCGGAACGCCCGCATCGCGCGCGTCGTCGTCGAACGCATCCCCTTCGTGGTCGCCTTCGCGGCCGCCCTCGGACGTTTCTCGAACGTCGTGAAGATGCCGCGGCGTTTCGGCGAAGAGCTCCGCGCTGGACCGCGCGGAGGACGTCACCGCCATGACGCGTCGCCGCGTCCACCGCCGCGTTCGCGAGGCGCGCTCCGGTCGAAAACGAGCGCGTTCCGTCCCACGCGCGTCGCACACGCCTTACGCGCGGGTCGGTTTGAAGATCTCGCCCGCGAGAAGTCAACGCTTCGTCGTGTCCTTCTCTATGCGGCGATGTCGAAAAAAAGGACGACAGCCCGAATTTGAATTTTTTTCAACGTTTTTTTGCGCGTCGCGTCGTTCGTCCGACTCTCCCCGACTCTCCCGCCCTCACCTCCCCTCCGCGGCTGACGCGCTGAAGCCCAGCCTGGAGGGCGTGCCGCCCAGCCCCGGCCTCGCCGCAGGCGAGGCCTTCGCGGTGGAGTCGGGGACCGCGGGCGAGAACATCCCGATCACGCCCTGGCTCCCCTCCGCGCCATCCGGGAGATCGCCTCCGGGATCGGGAGCGTCCATCTTCTCCGCCGCGGCGAGCACCTCGGCGGCGCACGGCCGCGCGCCCGGGGACGCGGCCACCATCTTCGCGACCAGAGACTGGAACGCGGGCGTGAATGGCGCTTCGCCTTTCGCTTTCGGAGATCCCGCCTTCGGGGTCCCGCCGTCAGTCGGTCGCGAAGGACCGACCGCCGCGAAGGACTCGAACGCGAGTCCCGCGAGTCCGTTTCGAAGCGCCTGGTACGCCTCGCCGGACGCGGGCAGAGGCGCGCCCGAGGCGAGCTCGTACGCCGTCGCGCCCAGCGAAAACACGTCCGCGCGGTCCAGGCCGACGAACGAGTACGGCGAGCGCTCTCGCGGTTCGTTCGCGGATTCCTCCCGCGGCGCGTCGTCCGCGTTTTGCCAAAACGGCGCGAAGTCGCCGCGTAACAGCTCGGGCGCGAGGTACCGCGAGTCGCCCTCCTCCACGGAGACGGGCTTGGAAACCAGCCTCTGCTTCTTCGCGCCGGCGCCGGACGGTTCTCCCACGTACCCCACGCCGTCCACGGGCGCGGCGCGCCCCCAGTCCGCGAGCTTGTACACGCCGTCGCGCACGAGCACATTGTCGGGCTTCACGTCCAGGTGCGCGACGTTTCGCGCGTGCGCAAACGCCAGCGCCGACGCGACGTGGCGCAGCACTTTTTCGATTTCCTTCTGGCCAAACGTTTTCGTTTTCGTTTTCGTTTTCGTTTTCGCTCCGCCGTCCCCGCGAGGCTCCTCCGGGACGTCGCCCGCGGACGTCTCGGCGTCCATGGACTCGCGCGCGCGCGACGCGACGCACGCCGCGAACGCCGCGCTGAGCGTGGTGTCGCACAGCTCGAGCTGGATGTACAGGTGGTCGTACTCCATCCAGCACCCGAAGTACCGCACGACGTGTTCGCCGCCGCGGTCCGCGCCTCCGCCGAGGCCGGCCATCGCCTGCACCTCGCGCAGCGCCTCCCTGCGCTCGCGCTCGGACTGCAGCTTGCGCTCGGTGCGCTTCACCGCGTACTGCGAGCCGTCCAGCCGGGAGATCACCTTGAACACCTTGCAGAAGCCGCCGCGGCCGAGCACGCCCAGATCCACAAAGTCGGCGCGCAGGCGCGACATCGTGGCGAGCGCGGCGGCGCTCGCGCCGTTCGCGCGCGCGTGCGCCGGCGTTTCCTCCGGCTGGTCGCGCTCGCGCAGAAAAGGGTTGCGCAGACACGGAGGGGACTGCGCGGCGCGGGGCAGAGGCGCCCGCCCGCCGGTGGGCGCGCGCGGCGCCGGAACGCGGAACACCGCGTCGTCGCCGCCGCCGCTGTTTTCGCCGCGCGCGTTTCCGCCGTTCTCGGGGAGGCCCTGCGACGACCCTCCCCAGTTCGCGGGCTGCGACCCGAGCCCCATCCCCGCGGGCTGCGACCCGAGCTGCGAGTCCTGCGACAGCTGCGACGGGTCGAACCCGAACCTGGGACGTTTGCTCCGCATGGGCGAGAGATGCACGGGCGACCTGGGTCCCTTGTTCTCCTTCTCGTTGGGGTCGTAGTTGCACGCGAACTGCGCGTCCACCGGCGTGATGAAGTCCGGCGTGAACGCGGGCATGCCCTGCGACATCATGCCCATGCCCTGCGACATCATGCCCATGCCCTGCGACTGCATGCCGTCGCCGGAGCCCACGGGCTGGCTGGGCACGCCGGGGTCCTGCGAAAGCTGCGACTGCGAACCGGGGGGGCCGCCCGGGGTGCCCAGCACGCGCATCTGGCTCATCGCTCGGCTCATGCCGCCGGGGGTGTTGAAGGACAACACTGAGCGCTGTTTCAGACGCAGCCCGACGGGCGCGTTCGGGTTGTTGCTCATCGCGGGTCACCGGGCGCGCGGTCGGGTGAGGGGAACGCGGGTGTGCCCAGGAATAATCCGCGAACCGACAGACGAGGGTTCCGCTGCGGTCTGACGCGAACGCGCGCGTGAGCCTTAAGATTCGCGCGAGGTTCGGTCTCCGCGAGCGTCGATGCGACACGAGGCGGGTTTCGGAGGCAGAGGCGGCACCGAACGAGTCGCGCGCGCGTGTGGCGCGCGTCGTGAGCTCTGCCGTCGACGTCGTCGACTCCCGTACATTTTGAAATCTGCGCGTGGCCTTCCCCTTCGGCGCGGCCGAGAAAATGGCGCCGCGCGCGTCGAGGTTCTGAGGCGCACCCGACGCGATTGGACGCGCGGACCACGTGCCACACGTCACGCGCGCGCGTCACACGGCAAGCGCGGGCCCGCATGCGCCGCCGCGCCGTCGCCCCACGGACGAGCGCGGAGTCGTCCCCCGATGGCACCCTTGAGAGGAAGCCACGGAGTGGAAAGCGCGCGGTTGGAAAGTCGCGCGGATGGAAAGTTGGCACCCCAATTCTTGTGCTCGCTCTCACCATCGCGGCTGCGTCAGCTGCTGCTTGGCGGCTCCGGGTCGGACAGGACGTGCTCGATCCCCTTCCCGCGGAGCCCGCGGCGACCGCCGCCGCGCCGCCGCGCTGGGTGACCCCGGAGGAGCTCGCGGCGCGCGTCGGCGACCCCCCGGGCTCGCCCGTGTGGCTCGCCTTTCTGGGCGAGGTGTTCGACGTCACCGCGGGCGCGCGGCATTACGGGCCGGGCGGCGGGTACCACTTCTTCGCCGGGCGAGACGCGACGCGGGCGTTTTCCACCGGGGACTTCACCGAGACAGGGCTCACAGCGAACCTGGACGGGCTGAGCGACGAGGCGATGCTCGGCCTGGAGCACTGGTTAAGATTCTACCGAAACCGCGAGAACGGGTACGCGTTCGTCGGATGGGTCGCGGGGGGTGCGTTTTACGAATCA
>Ga0181560_10006560_pt1 | contig 10112 bp, 8 predicted proteins | sample 011ome_20_FD_133751 | JGI IMG/M metagenome (GOLD analysis project Ga0181560, IMG submission 133751) | Coastal salt marsh microbial communities from the Groves Creek Marsh, Skidaway Island, Georgia - 011509CT metaG (megahit assembly) | ecosystem: Environmental > Aquatic > Marine > Intertidal zone...
CGGCGTCTGTTGCATCCCGCGCCGGGAAAGGGCGTGGGCCCCAGCGGGTGATCGCGCTCATATAACCGTCTTCGGTGTACATGATGATACCCATGGGCTCAGGCCCCTGATGCTGGACGCGGGTCCCGTCGGTGTTCTCGGTGTAGGTGTCGACAAGGTGCCAGGCACCGATGATGTCTTCGGGGCGAACGGACATAGGCAAAATCTTTCGTGAGGCGTTGGGGGTGATCAGGTTCTTCTACATTCCACGAACGCTGTGCGGCAGACAAGTTTCACAACTGCGTGGGTTTGATATGTCAGTCCTTGATGATGTGCCATCAATTGGATGATAATTTGATCATGCGACGATTCCTCTCTGTATTTCTCCTGTTGGCCGGTTTGTTCGGTGCGCCTTCGGTCGTTGCGGACCAGACCGATCCGCGGCTCGACAATCTGTTCAACATCCTGCAGTCGAGCGATGAACATCTGGAACTGCGAGCCGCTGAAAGCCTGATCTGGTCGACTTGGAATCATCATGACAATGCCGAGTACAGGAAGCTCATGCGTATGGGCACGCGCTCCATGGATGCAGGCCAGTTTGAACAGGCCATCGGTATCTTTTCCAGCCTGATCCAGAAAGCACCAGATTTTGCAGAGGCCTGGAACAAGCGTGCCACGATCTATTTCATGATCGGTGACTACAGCCTGTCGATAGAAGACGTGGATCGCACGCTGGCGCTCGAGCCACGGCACTTTGGCGCGCTGAGCGGTTTAGGGCAGATCGAGTTGCTGCGCGGCAATGGCGATGCAGCCCTGAACGCCTTCGAGCGTGCGCTTGAAGTGCACCCGAAGTTGCCCGGGATTGGAAGACTGATCAAAAAACTCGAAGACGACGTTCGCGGACGTCCCCTCTAGGCCTCGCGCGCCCTACATCACCATGACGATGGAGCCGGTGGTGTCGCGCGAGGAAATCGCGCGATGGGCTTCGGCAATGTCTTCGAGTGCATATTCGGCGCTGATCCGGGGATCGAGAACACCCGCGGCCAGCAACTCAAACACTTCTGCAAGCATCGCTTTGGCCACAGCCGGGTCGCGCATGTAGTCCTTCAGGGATGCCTTGGTGAAGCGCAGGGATTTCTGGTTCAGGACCATCGCGTCGATCGGTGGCAGGAAGCCCGATGAGTGGCCGTAATTCACATAGAACCCGCATGGTGACACGCATTCCACAGTGCCGTCATAGACCTGTGCGCCGACCCCGTCGTAGCAGACCGGGACGCCTTTACCCTCGGTGATCTCCATGACCCGCGCGGCGAAATTTTCTGCACGATAGTCGATCGCGTGGTCGCAGCCATTTTCCCGGACGAAATCGACCTTTCCCGGGCTGCCAACCGTGCCGATCACCGTGGCGCCGAGATGCTTGGCCCATTGGGTAAGAAGCGTTCCCATGCCGCCGGCCGCGGCATGGATCAGAACGGTTTCGCCCGGCTCGGGCTGATAAATCTGGCGAATGAGATATTGGGCGGTCATGCCGCGCACGGTGGCGGCCACAGCGGTTTTTGCATCAACATTGTCGGGCAGGTGGTGCAATTGATCAGCTGGGATCAGGCGGGCTTTGGCATGCGCTCCCAGATTGAAACGATACGCGGCACGGTCACCCGGTGCGAAATCGGTCACGCCCGCTCCGACGGCCTCGACGACGCCGGCTCCTTCAAGGCCAAGCGCGGAGGGGAGTTCGGGTTTGAGAAAATAGATCCCCTCGCGGACTAGTGTCTCGGCGAAATGGACAGCCGCAGCTTCGTGGCGCAGACGCACCTCGCCGGGGCCGGGTTCGCCGACTTCGACATCCTCGATCTTGAGTTTGTCGGTGCCTCCAAATTCGTGAATCCGTACCGTCTTGGCCATGATTTTCCTCCCAATGGGTGCATGCGCGGTGTCGACAGTGCGCATACCGTAATCGTGTGTGTCCCGTGATATAGAGACGCAGCACACATATCCTTTTATTGTGCTGCCGTCGAAACATGCAATCCGGGTGTTGCGCATCCGGGATATTTATAAGGGGTTCCCATGGGGCAGGTTCTAGGCCGAAAGCAGCTGATCGTTATGGGAGCTGGTGCGGGTTTGCTGGCCGTTGCGCTTGGCGTTCGCCAGGGAATGGGCTTTTTCCTTGTTCCCATGACCATTGATCTTGGCTGGAGCCGTGAGCTCTTCGGACTGGCAATGGCGCTTCAGAACCTCATTTGGGGTTTGTTTCAGCCGCTTGCGGGCGGTTTGGCGGACCGTTTCGGGTCGGGCCGCGTGATCATGGGCGGTGCCGGGCTTTATGCGCTGGGCGTGATTGGTATGGCGAGTGCCGTGACCCCGACGGAATTGCTGATTAGCGGAGGCGTCCTGATCGGTCTGGGGATGAGTGGTTGCGGTATCTCGGTGGTCTATGGCGCGGTGGCGCGGCTGGTTGTACCCGAACGTCGGACCTATGCGCTGGCCATCGTCAGCACCATTGGCGCTTTGGGGCCATTTGTGCTGCCGAAGGTCACGCAGGTCGTGATTGGTGACTACGGCTGGTACGGCGCGTTGGTTGCGACGGCTGTCATTGTCGCGCTGATGATTCCGCTGGGCGGTATGATGCGTGGCAAGCCTGAAGATGATGGGAGTGAAGCGCCGCAAAACTGGACTGCGGCGTTGAGCGAAGCCCGCAAAAATCGCGGCTATCTGCTTCTGGTTGCCGGGTTCTTTGTCTGCGGTTTCCATGTGACGTTCATTGGCACCCATCTGCCGGGCTTCGTCGCCTGGTGTGGTCTTGGGATCGGGGTGGCCGGTACCGCGCTGACGATCATCGGCGGCGGTAATATTATGGGAACGTATCTGGCAGGCGTTCTCAGCAACCGGTTTCGGCAGAAGAACCTGCTCAGCCTGATCTATCTCGCCCGCGCGGCGCTGATTGCCTGGCTGATGCTGATGCCCAAGACAGAGCTGACGATTTTCATCTTCTCGGGTGTGTTCGGATTCCTTTGGCTTTCCACGGTGCCGCTGACCAGCGGACTGGTCGCCAAGATCTTTGGTGCGCGTCACCTTGGGATGCTGTTCGGGCTGGTGTTCTTCAGCCATCAGGTCGGGGCATTCCTGGGAGCGTGGCTCGGCGGCTTGAACTTCGATGTGACCGGCAATTACAACGCCGTCTGGTACACGTCGATCCTGCTGGGGCTGCTTGCCGCTGCGCTGCACTGGCCGATCCGTGATCAGCCTGTGGAGCGACTTATGACCCCGCAATCGGCCTGATTTCCGCTACGTAACACCGCAAAAGGAGAGTTATTCCATTTGCCGGTATTCAACGAGCCGTGACTTGTAATCACGTGCGCGCGGTCCCATCGTATGGAAACCAAGGGATAAATGGAGGTCAGCATGCTGATCAAGGTAAAACGCGGTTGGGAGTTGCCAGAGAGTGCAGTCACGCCGGAGGATGTGTTCCTGAATCGGCGGGATATGGTGAAGGCTCTGGGCATTGCTCCGGCGTTGGCAGCGACAGCCAGTGTGCTGCCCGGCTCGGCCTTTGCGGCCACGGATGGTGATCCATCGGCCGGTCTTTATCCTGTCCCGCGGAATGAGAAGTATACGGTTGAACGGGCGCTCACGACCGAGAAAGAAGCGACCACCTATAATAATTTCTATGAATTCGGTTCCCACAAGCAGATTTCAAAGGCCGCCCAGCGGCTGGAAATCCGGCCCTGGAACATCAAGATCGATGGCATGGTCGAAAAGGAATTTGAGATCGGTATCGATGATCTGCTCAAACAGGTCTCTCTTGAAGAGCGGATTTATCGCTTTCGCTGTGTCGAAGCCTGGGCCATGACCGTGCCGTGGTCGGGTTTTCCCATGAAACAGCTGGTTGAACTCGCCAAGCCGATGTCTGGTGCCAAGTACATCAAGATGAATACAATCGCCGAGGACAAGGCGCAGATGCCGGGCCTGCGACAGTTCTGGTATCCGTGGCCCTATCAGGAAGGGCTGACCATGGAAGAGGCCACCAATGAGATGGCATTCATGGTGACCGGGCTTTATGGCAAGCCGGTGCCCAAGCAGAACGGCGCGCCGCTTCGTTTGGCAGTGCCCTGGAAGTATGGCTTTAAGTCGATCAAGTCGATTGTCCAGTTCACCTTCACTGATGAGAAGCCCAAGACGTTCTGGGAATCACTCCAGGACAAGGAGTATGGCTTCTGGGCCAATGTGAACCCGAAGGTCCCGCATCCGCGCTGGAGTCAGGCGTCTGAATGGCAGCTCGGCGGCCGCCAGAGTGATCGTGTGCCGACGCGGCTTTACAACGGATATGAAGAGTTTGTTGCGCATCTCTATCCCAAGGATGCGGGCGAAGTTTACTTCCGCTAGAGCGTTTCATTTTCAGGAGTTTTGCAGGGGCGGGTCTTTGGCCCGCCCTTGTTTGTTTTGGGGGATGCCCAAAAAATAAAAGCCGGACCCCGAGGGGCCCGGCCAGTTGAACAGGGAGGCATTACGTCTTGGGAGACGTCGGGACCGTGTTCGGCGGTCCCTAAGGGCCGTCAGCGGTTTATGGGAGGGTCCCGCTGACGACCGCGGTGCACGTAACACCGTGTGTGATCTCTAGATAGTGTCTGCCATGGCTGAGGAGGAGGAGGGAAAACCGTTAACCAGATATGCGATAATTGCATGCCTTGTCTTGGAACCGCCACATACGCCTAATTTGGCGCTGGTTTAGAACCGGGTTTCCGCAACCTTGCGAAGCAGGAAATCGCGGAAAACGCCAATTCTTTGAGAGTTCCGCAGTTCTTCAGGATAGACGAAAAAGGCGTCGTTCCCGGGACCTTCGAGTTCGGGCAGGACCCGAACGAGGTTGTTGGCTTCACGCGCGAGAAAGTCGGGAAGGCCGGCCATACCGACGCCCGCTTCGACCGCGCGCAGGATGCCGTAAAGGTTATTCAGGGTCAGAACCTTGTGCGGTTCCTCATTGGTGGCGTCGCGCACCGCCTTGAGCAGCCAATTCAGGTTCGGCGCTGCCATCGTCTGGTCTTCGTCGTAGACAATGATCTTGTGCTGTGCGAGATCGCGGACCTTGTCGGGCATGCCCTTGTTTTGGAGATATTCGGGTGAGGCAAAAACATGGGTGTGGACCCGTGTCAGGCGACGCTGGATCAAATCGGCCTGAGTGGGAGGCGTGAGCCGAATCGCGCAATCAGCCTCCCGCATCGAAACATCGAGCTCTTCATCGGTGGTGATCAGGGTCACCTCGATATCAGGGTACATGTCGATGAATTCACTGATACGTGGTGTGAGCCAGAGCGAGCCGAGGCCCACCGTTGTTGAAATTTTCAACGGCCCTTGGGGTTGCTCATGGGAATCCGAAAGCCGGGCTTCGACCATGGTCAGTTTGGCGAAGACGTCATGGACCGTGCGGTATAGTAGTTCGCCCTGCTCGGTGAGGATCAGCCCGCGCGCATGACGATGGAACAGGCGCACACTCAGGCTGTCTTCCAGTGAGCTGATCTGACGGCTCACGGCGGACTGGCTCAGATGCAGCGTCTCACCGGCATGGGTGAAGCTGCCGGCGTCTGCGACGGCATGAAATATTCTGAGTTTGTCCCAGTCCATGGCCATGCAGCCGGACTCCCTAAAGGCATGTGTCGCCGAGTGGGCGGGGTGAGGCGGCTACTCGGCCGCGTCGCGTGTGGCTTCGTCTTCGCTTTCTGCGATGAACTTTTCGGCTTCCAGCGCGGCCATGCAACCCATGCCTGCGGCGGTGACCGCCTGACGATAGGTCTTGTCCTTGACGTCACCGGCGGCATACACGCCGACGATGTTGGTGGCTGTGCTGTCAGGCGCTGTGATCAGATAACCTTCGTCATCCATGTCCAGTTTGCCCTGGAAAATTTTCGTATTCGGATCATGTCCGATCGCAATGAAGACGCCGTCCGCTGTCAGGTCGGTGGTTTCGTTGGTCTTGATGTTCTTCATCCGCAGGCCGGTCACACCCGGTGGGTTCTCGGTTCCGACAACCTCATCGAGAACCGTATCCCAGACCACGTCGATCTTTTCATTGCGGAACAAACGATCCTGCATGATCCGTTCGGCGCGCAGTTCGCCACGTCGATGGATCAGCGTCACCTTGGACGCGAAATTGGTCAGGAACAGTGCCTCTTCGACCGCGGTGTTGCCGCCGCCGATCACAGCCACCGGCTTGTCCCGATAGAAGAAACCGTCACAGGTGGCGCAGGCCGAGACGCCGAAGCCGGAGAATTTCTGTTCGCTCTCCAGACCGAGCCAGCGTGCCGAGGCACCCGTGGCAACAATCACCGTGTCACCCGTGTAGATATCTCCGGAATCACCCGTGCATTTGAATGGCCGGGAACTGAAATCCACATCCACGATCAGGTCGCTGAATATCTGTGTGCCGACATTCTTGGCCTGTTCGACCATTTGTTCCATGAGCCATGGGCCCTGAATAGGTTCGGCGAACCCCGGATAGTTCTCGACATCCGTGGTGATGGTCAGCTGGCCGCCGGGCTGCATGCCCTCAACCATGATCGGCTTCAGGTTGGCGCGCGCAGCATAGACAGCTGCGGTGCAACCGGCAGCGCCGGATCCGAGGATCAGGACCTTGGAATGATAGGTTTCGGGCATTGGGCAATCCTTTGACGGGACCCCTCAACGGGGCTCTTCGTTCGAATTAGATAGTCGGCGGAAGCCGTCGAGGCAAGCGCGTGCTGTCACAAGCCTTTGTCATGTTCGGGCAAAATCAACGAAATTGGTGGCCATTTTCCTGCTACGCGGCTCCAAGCTGGCGTGCCATCCAGTCTGCCATGAGCGGTCGCACAACCGCTGGCATGTTGTCACAGCAATGATTGCCGCCCTCAAAGACGATCAATTCGGCGTTGGGGGCTTCGGCTGCCATACGTTTGGCTTCGGGTAGCGGACAAATATCGTCCTTGTCGCTGTGCACGACGAGCAGTGGACATTCGATCTGTTCTGCGATGCCGACCAGTGAAAAGTCACCGGCCTTTTCGCGCGCTTCTTCGTAGTTGGCGGCGCCGAAGGCGAATTGCAGGATATCGAGCAGCACGTGGGAGGAGGTGTCCCAGAAGCCCTGTAGATCGAAATATCCGCCCAGCGCGATGGCCGCCTTGATGCGTCGGTCGTGGGCCGCGACCCGGGGGGCGGCATAGCCTCCCATGCTGCGTCCCCAGATGCCAAACCGCTCGGGGTCGATCTCGGGGCGTGATGCCAGGGCGTCAAGCACGGCACCCACAGGCGCTTCGAAGTCGCCCCGCAGCTTCATGATTTGCCATGTCATCCCCTGACCGGGACCGTCATAGGCACATGTCGCGATCCCGCGCTTCAGGAACTCGTTTTCCAGGGTGAAAAACTCTTCCTTGGTCGAGTCTGCACCGGCGTTGAGCAGAACGCAGGGGTAGGGCGCGCGACCACCCTCGGGCAGACGCAGATTCCCGGGAAATGTGATGTCTTCGAAGGGGATTTCGATCCGTTCGGTTGGCGGGCGCAGATGCGGCATCGCCTTGAGATAAGCTTCACGTTGGCGGCTTTGCACACGCAGTTTTTCGACCGGGTCCTCCACATTGCCGGCCTGCCCGGTGTGGAACGAAATCGCGGCCCGAAAAAACGCTTCGCCGGCTGTGACCGTGTTTCCGGCCTCCCGTGCTTCGTCACCGCGCGCTTCGTGGCGTGCGCCGGCGGCTTCCCAGCCTTGCGACCAGTCTGAAACGGCCTTCATGCCGGAGATGACCGCCATGGCGTCGTTATAATCGACGCCGGAGCCCAGCATCCTTGGGAGACGCCCGATCAGGTGTTCGCGTGTCTGGTCGTCGGTCATATGCCCCTCGAGCCTATCTAGAACGTGACGACGCTGCGGATTGATTCGCCCTTGTGCATCAGGTCGAAGGCATCGTTGATCTCTTCGAGTGGCAGAACATGGGTGATCAGGTCGTCGATGTTGATCTTGCCGTCCATGTACCAGTCGACAATTTTGGGAACGTCCGTCCGGCCTTTGGCACCCCCAAAGGCCGTGCCCTGCCAGACACGACCCGTGACCAACTGGAATGGCCGTGTGGCGATCTCGGCACCGGCCGGTGCCACACCGATGATCGTCGATTTGCCCCAGCCCTTGTGACAGCACTCGAGCGCCTGACGCATCAGCTCCACATTGCCGATGCATTCGAAGGAATGATCCGCACCACCATCGGTGAGGTCCACAAGGTACGGCACCAGGTCGCCTTCGACTTCGAGCGGATTGACGAAATGGGTCATGCCGAACTTCTCGGCGATCTCGCGCCGGGCCGGGTTGATATCGACGCCGACGATCTTGTCCGCACCGACAAGCCGTGCGCCCTGAATGACATTCAAGCCGATGCCGCCCAGACCAAAGACAACCACGTTGTCACCGGGCTCGACCTTGGCGGTGTTGATGACGGCACCAATGCCGGTCGTTACGCCGCAGCCGATGTAGCAAATCTTCTCAAACGGCGCGTCTTCGCGGACTTTGGCGACAGCAATTTCCGGCAATACGGTGTGATTGGCGAAAGTTGAGGTGCCCATGTAGTGGAACAGCTTTTCCCCGTTCAGGGAAAAGCGCGAAGAGCCGTCGGGCATGACGCCCTGGCCCTGGGTCTCGCGGATCGCCTGACACAGATTGGTGCGGCCCGAGGTGCAGTAGCTGCACTCGCGACACTCGGGCGTGTAAAGCGGGATCACGTGGTCGCCTTTCTTCACGGACGTCACGCCCTTGCCCACATCGACGACAACGCCAGCACCTTCATGGCCCAGGATTGCAGGGAACAGGCCTTCAGGATCGGCGCCCGAGAGCGTGAATTCGTCGGTATGGCAAATGCCGGTGGATTTGATTTCGACCAGCACCTCGCCATCGCGCGGTCCCTCAAGGTCAACGGTTTCAATCGAAAGCGGCTTTCCGGCCTCAAGGGCAACGGCGGCGCGAGTTTCCATGGCAAATCCTCCCGGACATCTAGCTAGATAGACGATAAATGTATTTCATCATTTGTTTTATAGGACGACTACCCAGTCCAACGAATTAAATGCCCGTTTTTGGGTGTTCTCTCTCTCGGTCCGAGGCCTTGTATCTCGATAGTTCCTTGTCGAGCTAGTTCAGCGAGATATTCGTTTACATCTGTTTTCCATACCAGCGGGATTTCTAAGACGATACCAAGAAGCGACTCATATTTGATCTCTAGACACCCATGCAGTGTTTCTCGGATTAGATTTTTGCTGTCATTCAAATTTCCTGCTCGTTCTTCGCTGAAAGGGCGAGATATCTCGTTGGGTTTTTGTTCGATTGCAGCAAAGAGATCGGACGTACCGGTATCTTCTTCGCGCTTTGCAAGTCGGGCAGCATTACGCACTTGTTCTTGTTCATCTGCGGCTTGTCTCTCCACGTTGCGAAACTCGACCAACCCTTTCCAGTGTCTAGTTGTATAGATCAGATGAAAATAGGAGCGCTCATGTAAGGGCTTTTTGACACGCGTAGACGTGACGTATGGGATTGCGCCAGCTTCTTTGAGACATCGTCTATAGAGAGTTAAAACGGCGTTTTCTCTGGAAAGGCCGGTGTTCACCAGAGTCTGATAATCGACTAGCCGGCCTGCGTTGCCAAATAGGGGATCGAAAGTTGCAGCTGTTTCTGGTCTCGGGTCTTCAATGAACCGATTAATGTGGTCGAACATGAAGTTGATGATGACCTCACCTCGCAGTTTTAAGAGAGGTGTTATGCGGTTAAGTCCGTACCCGCTCCATCCTGTGGGGTCGATAAAAACTAATGAGAACGACCTATCAATGAATGCCACAATCTCCGGCACTAGGTTCTCAAATTCTCCGTGAATTGTTTTGATCTCAATGCCATCAATGGATTGAACTGCATTTTCGAGGTCGCGGTAAGCTGCTGCACTTTTCTCAATAAATAGGCATCGAATTTCGACGTTGCGACCACGCCCTAGAAAATCGGCTCGTATTTTCTTTAGCTTTTCAGTGGCGATAACAAACGAAGTGTCTTTGAAGTCTTCGTTCTCACATCGCCATGGGCCTGAGAAGCCATCAACAAATACGAATTCATCACTGAACGAAAATACGTTGTAGGCAACTCGTTC
>Ga0181560_10006564_pt1 | contig 10108 bp, 4 predicted proteins | sample 011ome_20_FD_133751 | JGI IMG/M metagenome (GOLD analysis project Ga0181560, IMG submission 133751) | Coastal salt marsh microbial communities from the Groves Creek Marsh, Skidaway Island, Georgia - 011509CT metaG (megahit assembly) | ecosystem: Environmental > Aquatic > Marine > Intertidal zone...
AGCGCGTCGTGCGACGCACATCGCGTTCGCGGCGGGAGACGAGCCCGTTATCCCGAGAGCTGAGCGCGACCACACCGCGGCGCGGCGTCACTCCGCGCGGAGCGGTCCCGTCCCGACCGCGCGTCTCGCTCGCGAACTCGACACGAACAGAACAGCTCCCCGCGGTGGTCGCTCGACACGCGATGCGCGCGCTCCCGCTCTGGTGCCTCGCGGTGACGGCATCGACGCTCGCGGCGCCCGCGCGCGCGAGCGTGGACGCGCTCGTGTCCGTCGGCGCGTGCGTCGCGGAGAGCCGGCTCGCGGGGCACCGCCCCCCGGTGGTCCTCCGCGTCTCGCCGTGGGTGGGGGGCGGCGCGCAGGTCACGCTGGGCGTGCGTTGGGACGACCCGCTGGGAGACACCGAGAGCGACACCGCGCACGCGCGCTCCGCGCGGGACGTCGCGGCGCGAGCTGCGCAGAGCGCCGCGGAGCCTTCCCCGCCTCGGGCGCTCTTAATAAACGGGAGCCGCGCCTTGACTAAAAAAATCTCGGGTGACGCTTTTTTCCAAGTCGCGACGGCGCGCGCCGGCGACGACGGTTCCGTTCTCGGCGCGACGGTCATCGCGATCGACCCCGGTTCCTCGCTCGCGACCGCCGCGGGCGCGGTCGAGACCGCGCTCGCGGTCACGCGCGGGGTCCCGCGCGACGAAGAGGTGGCGGTGTTCGCGCTCGTGAGCGAACCCGGCGAGACGTCTCTCGAAAAAAAACCGCTCCTCGTCGCCGATTTCCGCGCGCCGCGGCTGGGCGGGGCGAGACACGTCGAGCGGCGAACGCGGGCGTTCCTGCGTGCGTTCGCGAAACAGCTCGTTCGTGAAACACCCGACGCGGTTTCGACCGACGAGCGCTTCATCGATGCCGATGACGACGAGACATCGATGAACACGCACCGTCTCGACCCCGCGCGTACGAACGAAACGCGAACGAACGACACGCGACTGAGCAGCGGGGTATTCCAGTCATCAGACGCGTCGTCTCTGTTCGACGCTTTGCTCGGCGAGCTCGCTTCGTGGCGCGCGGACCCGGAGGGACCGGTCGCCCGGGACGTCGTGCTCATCGCGCCGACCGCGCCGAGCGCGCTCCGTCTCTCGAAACGTTCGACGTATCTCGAAACGTTCGAGTCGCGGTACCGCGATTTCGCGAACGACGCCGCGTTCGGTCGTTCCTCCGTCCCCGAAGGAGGCGGTTGGGCCCTGACGACGATGCTCGCGGACGCCGAGGCGCTCTCGCCGCCGAAGATCTTCGAGCTTCGAGACTCGAACGCCACCGGCAGCGCCTCGCGTGCGCTGGTCATCGAGACCGGGTGGGGCGCGCGCGCGGCGGCGTCTCGCGCCGCGCTCGTGCGCGCGCGGCGGCGGAACGTCGCGCGCGTCGGGGTGTGCGGGTTACGAATCGCGGAGACCCGTTCCGAGCTCGGGCGTTTCTCCTTCAGCGCGCGGGTCGGCGCGTCCGGCGGCCTTTTTCGGTGTTCCGTCCAGGCGCCGACGCGCGCGTTTCCGAGCGCCACCCACCGGGACGAAGATGAAGACGAACGTTTCTTGTTCGCGGGCGCGCCGGTCTGCGACGCGGCGGCGGCGGCGGCGGACGCGTACCCGTACCCCGACGCGATCGCGATCCGGATGTCGCCCGCGCAGCGCGCGCGCTTCGACGCGAAGCGATCGTTTTTTCGAGGCAGTCACTTCGCGTCGCTCGCCGCGAAGACGGACACCAAGGCGCGCGTGCAGTTCGTGTACCCTTTTCGCGAAAAGACGACACCTCTTCAGAAAGACGCTAAAGACGCTAAAGACACTTTCGATCGCGACGGTCACGAGCGCGTCGTTCGCGCGAGCGACGCCGAGGCTTCAACCCCCCTCGCCGCCAAGGTGCGGTTCCGAGGCGTCTCCTCGCTGCGCGACTGCGCGAGGCGGAAGAGCATGAAGGTGAACCTGCGCGGCCAGGGGCGGTTTCGCCTGGCGCCCGGGTCCGCCGGCGACGAGTTCCTGCTCATTTCCATGTGCTACGACGACCGGTACGTCAAGTCAAAGCTCGTGTTCTCGCTGGCGAAGCGGCTCGGCGCGTTTCCGCACGCCGCGAGGTACGTCCGCGTGCTGATCGAAAATCCGCTCGCCGTCCGTCGCGAGAAGACGCCTTCGCGCGACGACGACGACGACGACGACGCGGTTGTTAAAACAACACCCGTTCTCGAGAACGAGGGTTTGTATCTCCTGGTGGACGACCCCGTGTCGAGTCTCGAGCGGCGGTTCGCGCGCGTAGAGACGGTCGTGCGGCGCCGGAACGACGCGAAGCGTTCGCGCGAGCCGGGAAAAGGCACGCCCGAGGTGAAACGCCCGAAAAGCGACGAAAAGCGCGGTTTACAAAATCAGGCGGCGCTTCGGCGGTACGACCGGCTGGCGCGCGTCGCCGGGACGTGCGCGACGTCGCGGCGGACAGCCGCGGCCGCGGACGGCGGTCTTCCGTGTTACGAAGCCCTGGACGAGCGCCTCGATCTGGAGCAGTATTTCCGCTGGACCGCGCTGATGACCTTGGTCGGGAGCGGCGACCACGTCGACGAGACGTGGTTCTACGCCTCGAACGAAAACGCCGCCGCATCTTTTTTTGACGCGGCGGCGGCGGCGGCGTCACGGAGCGTCGCCGAGACGGATCGAAGAGACGGATCGAACGCGACGCGGTTCGGCGAAAGCGCGTTTGACGTCTCCGGTGCCGACGAATCCGACGCGCGTTTCGCGCGCGCGTTTCGGTACCGCGTGCACGCGTGGGACCCCGACGACGCGTTCCAGCCGTGCCACCACTCCGGGGCGAACGCCTTGCGTGACCCGCACGGGTTGCTGGTCTGCGCGGAGGGCGATCTGGACAAAGTCTTCGCGTTTGACCCCCGGACGTACGCCGCGTACGTCGACGCCCTCGAGTGGACGCTGCGGCACGCGCTGACGTTGGAAGTCATCGAACACGCGGCGGCGAACGAGGTCATGGCCGAGTTGCGGTCGGCGCTGGTCGACGACGCCACCGCGGCCGGGCTCGCGGAGCTGGTCGCCGCGAACCCGGACGCGCGCACGCGGCGGGGCGCGCTGGCGGACATCGAGGGGAGCCTTTCGTTTTACGCGTGGACGCTCCGCGAACGGCGGCGAACACTCCTGCGCCGCGTCGCGCGGTACCGGGACTTCGCCGCGTCGGAGGAGCGCTCGGCGGAGGACGACTTCTCGAACGGAACCGCGACCGACGAGATCACGGTTCCGTTCGAGCCGAAACGCACGCCGGCGCGATCTGCGCTGAGGCGCGAGGCTGCGCGGTTCCCATTCGAGGTGGATAAGGGTTCGTTTCGAAGGCGGTGGGCGCTCCGGCGGCTTGTCTTCTCGGCGTCCGCGCGCGAGTACCGATACGACGCGGCGCCCGGGTCGGGGGTCCAGGAACTGGTCGCGCGCGGCGTCGCGTTCGAGAACGAGTCATCACGAACGTCACAAGCCACGAACGCCGCGAACACCGAGCGTCTGGAGATGTCCTTGCCGACCGTCTACGTGCCCATTCGCGCCGAAGTGCGTTACGAAAACGCGACGTACGTCGCGCCGCCGTCCGAGACGCGCGTCGCGTGTTTCGCGCCGCCGTTCGACGACGGGGCCATCACGGATCACGACGCGTCGCGGATCGCGAACGCGGACGCGGCTTCGATGAACGGCTTCGGAGACGACGAACTCGGAGACGATGATTCGTTCTTCGCGAACCTCGCCGCGAATTCCGCCGCCGCCGCGAACGCGAGCTTCGCGTTTCGCTGCGCGCTTCGCGGGTCCCGGATCGTCGACTCGGGATCCGGCGAAACGCTCGAGTCCCTCGACGCGGTCGCGTTCGCGGCGGTCTCGGACGGCTTCGTGGCGTTTCGGTTCGCGCGGCGACTTCCTACGACGACGCGCGACGCCACGCTCGGTACGAACCCATCCGCGAGGTATGAGCCCATCCGCCTCGGCCCCGGCCGGCGGTTCGAGACGAAGAGCGCGCTCTCCGTGTTCCACCGCGACTGGCTCCCGTTCCCCCGCGGCGTGTTGCGCGCGGAGACCGAGGCGTTCGGGCGCGCGGGTCGTGTCTAGTTCCGGTCAACCGACGACGCGCGCACGAAGAGAAAGGTCCGTCGAGAACGATGCGAAGACTCCCATCCGTGACGCGCTTCCATACGCCACCGTACGCTTCTTCTTATCATGATATGGATGTCATTCACGTACCTAAGGTTGAAACGTCTACTCGCGCGGCGGCGTGTCCGGCGCGTCATCCGCGTCCTCCGCCGCCGCAATCACCTCCGCCGCGCGCGCGGCGTCGCCGACCGCCCCCATGGGCGTGGGCGAGCTCGTCAGGCCGAACCCCGCGACGTCCCCGAACACGCCGCTTCGGAGGGCCGTGCGGTTTAAAGTCCCGGCGGGCGTCGAGTCAGGTTCCAGGTCATCCTCCATCCCAGCGCCGACGGTGTACTCGGAAAAGTCGCGTTCCGGCGTGCGCGGGCGGATCCCGAGCTCGTTTCCCTCCGCAATCCTCCGCGCCTCCGACGTACTCGGAAACGCCCCGCTCAGCGTGGGCATCGACCGCGCGCTCGCGCGACTGTCCACGGTGCTCCGCGTGCCGCCCAGCGATCCCAGCGACGATTCTTCAAATTCCGCCTCCTCGTCATCCGCCTCCTCCGCCTCCTTCGCTTTCTTCACCGCGCTCGCCAGCCGCGCCAAGTGCATCTTCGCCTCGGCGGGCGCGAACGTGCGCGAGAACGAACCGTACTCGATCGCCTTGATCTTGGCGTTGCAGATGGGGCACGAACCTTGTCTGTCCCGGCACTCCTTCGCGCAGTCGCCACACAGCGCGCTGTGCTCGCAGGGCATCAAGCGAGTGTCGCGCGGCGCGTCGATGCACACCACGCATACCAAGCCGCCGTCGTCGACGATGGCGAAGCTCGGTCCGCCGGCGGCGTTTTGTTTTTTTGTCTCCCGCGCCTCGGCGTCGGCGCGCGCCGCGGCGGCGTCGTCCTCGTCCGCGCGCCTGCCGTCCCCGAGCGCGCGCCGCGCGCGCGCGCGCAGCCGCAGCGCCTTCGCGTCCGACGGGTCGATGCGCAGCGCCACGTTCAAGTCGCTCAGCGCCGAGACCATCGGCTCGGTCGCGGACGACGTCTCCGACGCCGCCGACGGCGACGCCGAGTCGCGCGCGCCGATCCCCGCATCCATCCGCTCGTGCATCCCCGAGTACACCGCCCCCCGCTCCCTGTGCCCCTCCTTGTGCCCAAGCGAGATGGCGCGCGTGGCAGCGTCCAGCGCGTCGTCCAGGCGCCCGAGGCGGGAAAGCGCCTGGCACAGCAGCAGGCACGCGCGCGCGTGCGTGGGCTCGAGCTTCACCGCCAGCTCGCACGCGCTCGCGGTCTCCGCGAAGTCGTCGTGGTGGAAGTGGAACGTCGCGTCGCAGAAGTGGCGGTCGGCCTCGTCGCGGCGGAGCTGCTCGCGACGCGCGGCTTCTCTCTTCGCGTGTTCCCTCCTGGCGACCGCGCTGGGTCTGCGCGCCATGGGCTCCGCGGGGATGCTCGCGCCGCACCCCATGGTCGCCGCAAATCTCGGGGGTTCCGACAGAAAACGCCGACGCAACGGCTAGGACGAGACTCCCCCGAGAAGGTATAAAGGCTGAGAGCCTTCACCCGCCTTCAGCGCGTCCGACGCTCGCGCGATGCACGCTCGCTCGGCGGTCTCGCTCCCGCAACGCGCGCGGTACCTCGCCCGAGTCCTCTGCGCGCCCCGTTCTGCTCCGCGGCCGCGAGCCCCGACGCCATCGGTGAAAGAGAATTCGCGCGCGACCGTTTCGCCTTTCGCGACGGTTGTCGGGTCCCATCATCGTCGTGGTTTGATGTCGACCCAAACAAGGATGTCATGATTCCAAAAAGCCGTCTACTGCGTTACTTGGCGTCCGCCGCGCCCCTCCTCTTGTACATGTCCTTGAGCGTCCACATGCCCGTGTTGGGCCCGCGCCGGTTGAGCACGGCGAGCTCGGAGAGCACCTCCTTGAGCCACACCGCGGGCTGCTTCGTCTCCTCCACCAGCTGCTTGAACGTCCACAGGTTGCGCCGCTCGAACAAACCCATCAGCGCGTTCTCCAGCGCGTCCTTCTCGAGTCGCTCGGCGCGCGGTTTCTTGGCGCCCTCCGTCGTGCCGTCCAGGCGCTTCACGACGTTCCGCGCCGTGGGCAGGGGCACCACGCGCTGCACGCCCTTGACGTCCCCGACCACGCGCGTCTTCTTCGTGGCCTCCTCCATGCGGCGCAGCGAGACCTGCCGGTACGCCGCGTCCGTCAGGCTCGCCGGGCGCACGTCGAACTTCTCCGACACCACCCCCTCCAGCACGAAATCGTCGGGGGGGAGCACCGCCGCCGCCGCCGCCGCGGACTCGAACCCCGCCGCGCGAGCCGCGCGGTCCCGGGCCGCCGCCGCCGCCGCCGCCGCCGCGGTGTTCTCGCGCACGGCCGAGAAGACGTGCATGGGCCGATCCTCGGAGGTGGTCTGCATGTCATACCGCGCCGGTATGCCGTGCTCCGCCGCGCGCGCCGCCGCCAGCGTCAGGAAGTGCCTCTGCCTCTTCTCCGGCGGCGCGAACGGGTCCACCGCGATGCGCATGTGCCCGAGGAGCTCTTTGTCGTTTTTCTCGGTGGTTTCGACCGTTTCTTTCCCGTCACCGCGCGTCGTGTGAAGCTCGTGTTCGTCATCCTCGTCCCCGAAGAGCTCGTCCGCGCGCTCGAGCGCCGCCGCCGTCGCGCGCCACGCCTTGGTGACGAATCCCGGAACCTTCACCAGCCACGCCAGATGCTCGCCCCGCGTGGTGTCCAGCGCGCCGGGCCACAGGAACGTGCGCAGCGCGTTGGTCAGCGGCTCGGGGAGCTCGGACTCTTTGCACTTCACCGCCTCGCACACCTGCGCGCGCCAGTGCGCGCGGAGCTGCGGAGGGGTCGTGTTGTCGTCCGCCCAACGCGGGGTTTTGTACGTGCAAGTCTCGGCGTTGGCGCGCAGGCGCACGGGGTTGAGCCACGACAGGAGCGCGGGGAGCTTCGCGGCGAGCTTGCGCTTCGCGAGGAAGTCGCCCAGAGCGCTGCGGACGTGCTCGGAGCCGGCGGGAGGAGCCTCGACGGCGTCCTTCGCGGGGGCGGGGGAGGGAGGTGTCAGCGCGCCGCGCGGGATCGCGCTCGGAACGAACGAACGGGGCACTCGCGATCTCAACGCTCGCGCTTCGAGACGTCGCCGGACGCACCTCCAGCTCGGGTTTGACCTCCTCCGCTTCGTCCTTCACGCGTTTCGGCATCGTCGCGAGAGGGACGCGCGGCGTCTCTGCGCGGAGACCGCGCGCGACGAGAGATGGCGAGCGACGCCACGCTCGAGGTTTTTTCAAGAGCGCGAAAGCTTCGGCGCGCGCGAGCCGACGCCCGACCTGGAGAGCGTTTCAGACCGTTGACTCGCGTCCGGCTTCGCTTCTTTCCCTTCTTCGATCCTTCCGAGAGCCCTCAGGTCGACCCGCGCGCGCTCGAGCGATGACGATGCCGGCCCACCCGCGAAGCGCCGGGGTGACCGTCCCCATCGGCCCCGCAATGGGGCTGGGCGAGGGCACCGCCACCGCGCGGCCCATCCCGCAGCACTGCGATTTCGTCAACGGAATGCCCGGACCGTTTCCGAAGGACGCCAAGGGGATGCCCCCCCCCGGGCGCGTCCCCGCGCGCACGTACGAGCCCCCCCCCTCGCTGGCGACCGCCGCGCCGTGGGAGAAGCACGACCCGAAGTGGGGCGCGGGCGGCGTCGCGAAGGCGGGCCAGAGCGCCCCCCCTCCGGCGGGCGCGAAGCCCCCGAGGCAGCCCGCGTGGTTGGCGTTCGATTCCGTGCAGCTGCACTTCGGAGGGTACTTCGAGGACCTGGACGTCACCGCGCGCACGGGCGAGCGACGCGTGCGCCGGTGCGTGATCACGTACCACCTGGAAGACGGTTCGATCGATATTCGCGAACCGCGAGGCGCGAACTCGGGCTTGGAACAAGGACGCATCTTACACCGGATGCGCGTGTTCAAGCCCGACGGCGGCGGACCGATGACCCCCGCCGACCTCAACGTCGGCGAAGCGCCCGTCATCTACAAGCGCGAGTACCACGTGTTGGCGTGCGACCAGTTCACGCGCGCGTTCCTCGAACGCGAAGGCTTGTGCGTGCCCGCCGAGCTCCCGTTCCCGTCCGCGCGCGACCCACCGCCGCCGAAAGGCCAGTTCGCGTCGGCGCCGTCAATCGTCGCGGCGGAGGCGGAGGCTGTGTTTTCGAAAACACGCGACGAAGCGATACGTCTGCCGGCGCCGTCGAACGACCTGACGAGCGTACCTTCGCTGCCCGGCTCGCTCTCCGCGAACGCGGAGGCGCTCAAGGCATCCGCGGGGAGGCAGTTCCTGGAGCTGGACGGCAGAGTGCTGCGGTTCTTCGCCACCGCCGAGCGCGGCGCCGCCGCGAAGAACGGAGACGACACGCGCTCCGACGGCGTGCCGCGCGCCTACGCGGTGCATTACTTCCTCGCCGACGACACCGTTGAGGTGCTGGAAGTGCTCCCCGCGGGCGTCGAGGACTACTCGAAGGTGCTGAAACGCCAGCGGCTCCCGAAACCTTCGGCTCTGCCCGGCGGGGGGTTCGGCGTGGGCATACGCCCGGCGTCCCAGGACACCATCCGCCGCGGCGGCGTCGCCGGCCGCGTGGACTGGCGCGACTTGCGCGTCGGCGGCGAGTTGAACGTCTTCGGCAAGGTCCTGACGCTCCGCGACTGCGACGAGAGCACGAAGCAGTGGTACGTCTCCGAGCTGGGGGTGGACGACGCGATGTTCGCGCCCCAGCCCGCGCCTTTGCCGCCCGCGCGCGCCTCGAGGGCCGCACCCCCCCCCCACGTGTCCGGGATCGGCAGCGACGCGGACTCGCTGCAGTACTGCCTTCGCCTCGTCCCCAAGGCGCAGCCGACGAAGGATTTCACGAGCTGGGCCGCGAACGGCGGCCAGGTGCTTCGCTTCACGGCGACGTTCGTGAGCGACGCGCGCCGAGAGGTGGACGAGATCGACAAGACGCGCGCGTTCGTGGTGTCCTACTTCCTGGAGGATAACACGGTTTCCGTGTACGAGCCGCCGGTGCCCAACTCGGGCTTGCCGGGGGGTCCGTTTTTCAAAAGGCAAGCCGCGCGAAAATCGCACGCCTCCTCGGCGTACCTCCGCGCGCGCGACTGCGTCGTGGGCGCGGTGGTCGAGATCTCGGGAAGGGCGATGCGTCTCAACGGCGCGGACGACGCGACGCTCGCGCTCATGGAGGCGAGGCTCGCGGAGTTCCCCAAGAGCGACTTCGCGCGCGTCGCCGCCGACGCCGCCGGCGCCGCGCGCGCCGGCGGCCGCGCCGCGCGCGACGCGTTACGCGGCGCCGCCGCCGCGGAGGATGTGAAGCTTTTCGGCGGTGGCGCGATGGTGCTCGACCGGCGCGCGTTCATCGATGTGCTCACCTGCGACGGTTTTTTTTCCGAAGACCGCGTGTCTCCGCTGGACGCGCAATCGCTCGTCACGCTGTGGCGCGGTTTGCCCAAAAAAACGCTCGACCCGAACCGGACGCGCGCGCCGGACGCCGCGCGCCGCGGCGCCGCGCCGGACGCCGAGTACGTCGACGTCGAGGCTCTGTTCGCGCTGCTCGGCGTGCCGTGGGTGGAGGAATCCTAACCCGAACGACGCGTGAACGCGTGGGCCCCGGGTGTGCAGCGCGTGTACAGCGCGAGTCGTGTAGCTATGTTGAGAGCCGTGTATGTTCATATAGGTAGACTCTCTTTTCATATGAACTCTCTCTTGTCCGCGTCCGACGCGTCGTTTCGCGCCAGCGCCGCGAAGGCGCGCGCGTCGTCCAGGAGCGCCTGCGTTTTTTCGTCCCTCTCGTTTTCGAAAAACGCACGCGCGCACACGTCGTCTGCGTTTAGAAACGCGAGACTCGACCTCAGCTCGGGCGAGCGGAGCGCCTCCAGGGCGGTCTCCAGCGCCCGCGCCGCCGCGGACGCGCCCGCGTCCGCGACGTTTGGGAAACTCTTTCGAG
>Ga0181560_10006582_pt1 | contig 10093 bp, 6 predicted proteins | sample 011ome_20_FD_133751 | JGI IMG/M metagenome (GOLD analysis project Ga0181560, IMG submission 133751) | Coastal salt marsh microbial communities from the Groves Creek Marsh, Skidaway Island, Georgia - 011509CT metaG (megahit assembly) | ecosystem: Environmental > Aquatic > Marine > Intertidal zone...
CGTCGGGCGCGCCGAGGTGGTGGCGAACATGGCGCGGCGCGGCGCGGAATGTCGAGCGTATCTTCCTCAGTCACTGACGCATCGACGACATGTTCGCGGCGGCGACGGCGGCGACGGCGGCGACGGCGGCGGCGGTGCGGGCGAGGCCATCGCCGACGCGGCGGCCGCGCGCGAGGCGCGCGATGACGACGACGACGGCGGCGACGGCGGCGGCGAAAGAGGACGCGCCGGTGCCACCGACGGGACAAGCGGAAGCGTTCGAGCAAGCGCGCGTGGCGGTCGCGCGCGCGCTGGATAAAAAGTCGAAGAAGCAGGGCAAGCGGAAGAGTTCTGTGAAGTCTTTCGCGAGCGCGACACGGTTGTGCGTGGAGTTGCCGGTGGCGGACGATAGCGACGGGGCGTTGGTGGCGATGGCGTCGGCGACGGTCGGACGCGAGGGAGCGAAGGAGGCTACGTGTGTTTTCGGTCGCGCGAGCGCGGCGGCGTTGGCGCGTGCGACGCCTGGTGTGGAGTATGAGGTTGTTTCTATCGATGAGCCGTGGCCGCCGGCGATGGCGTGCGAAAGGGATGGGATTATTGCGCTCGTGGGCGTCGCGGCGGAGGACGCGGACAAGGCGGCGCGGAAGGGTCGCGCGGGCGAAGGTCGGCCAATTGTCGCCGTGAACGTCGAGTGGGAGCACGATGGCGATGGTGGAGTGAATTTCGATCAAATGCGTACGGGTGAGCCTACGGAGTTGGAGGCGTTTACGAATTCTTTCGTCGTGGTGTACTCGTTTTTGCCTCTGAGCATCCAAATCGGCTGGGGCGGAAATTTGGAAGGCGCGGTGTTTAAGTGCGTTCGCGGTGGTGCCCCCGCCGGTTCGCCGTGGAGAATCATGGTGAAAGAAGGCGCGAAGTTTGACCAGGTTGGAGCGATGCAACGTCGTCCGCAGCAATCGGATATAGAGGCGGCATTGTACAACTCGATGGCGGCGAAATCGCCCGTAAACAAGGGCGTGGGCTTCTTCAGAGAGGGCGTGCAAGGATTGTTTAACAAGAAAAAATAGACGATATTTTAACAACACAGCCAACTAGACATTCTAAAGTCCTACCTATAATTCGCTACGTACTAATACTATTGACTCAGAAAAGGAATGCACCACTCGTCGTCAACGCCGACTTGCGTCAACGGCGTCTCCTTGTCGACGTTGGAAAAGCGCGCGAATCCATTTTCATTCAGCGCCCAAATATTTGGCTCTCCGCGGTCGTCTATTTCGCAACCGATGGCGATGTTGCGCTCGGCGAAGTCTGAAGACCGCACGATGGGGTGCAACTTTATGGAATGCACCAGTGGCACTTTCAACTCTCCATAGTCGCGAGAAAAAACATTTTTTCCCACGGCGTACGAGAAAAATTCGTCGCAAAATCCCATTTTACTCGAAAAGAAGTCATCCGCAAACCCCATGGCGGTTCGTGAAAACGAGTTGCGTTTCGTAGCAATCGTTTCCACGCGGCGCGTGCGCGGGTCGACGCGATATCGACCGGCGCTCGAGGAAAATAAGATGCCAGACGCTCGATGCGGCGGCAATTTCTTCACTTGATATATGTTCTCTTGCGTTAAATGCGCCACTTGCGTGCACGCTTCGATGCCCTTGCCCACGCGCATATCGAATTCGACAATTTTCCCCGACCGCGTACCGAGAGTCAACACTTTTGGCGTCCACTCGTCGACGTCGATGGCGAACACATCCGATTTCAGCACATTCTTGTGCAACACCGTCTCCGCGCGATAGCTCTGAGAGCTCATCGCATCCATCCGCGTGCGCTTACTTGGCGACGCATAACTGGACGCATAACTGGACGCATTCGACTCAATCACGCGCGCGACGCCGTGAGATCCAGAACAATACACGTCATCCACATTGAAGCCCGCGCGGCACACGTCCTCAACGCAATCCATCGCCGAAACAAACGTGCACGAATTCGAAACGTCACCGTACGCTTGAAACGAAATCCCACCTCGCTCACCGCCCACGCCACACCAATTCGCACATATCAACCCATCGCTCCCATCGCCGATGGCCTTGCACGCCGGCATCGGACGTCCGCTCGCCGGTCCGCTCGCCGGCGCGGGCGACGCCGCCACCAACGTCGTCGCCCCAAAGCCATCTTCGCGCACTTCATTCAAACTCGCCACTGAATTACGCACGATAGCCATCATACGCGATCCATCTCGCGCTCGGAAAGGCTCAACGTGCATAAACTTTGTTTGCCACGCTTCCTCCCGCGCGAACGCCGCCGGAGCCGTCGGGAGCGCGTTCACCGCTCTCGCGCGCCCCGCCAGCGTGATTCCCGCGAACGCCTCCACGAGCGCCGCACGAGACAACTCCCGAGCGAGAACTTTCGCCCGATGCGACGCAAAGGGCGCGCACCGCGAGAAATCCAGCGCCAGCGCCGCCACGTGTGGTCGTCGAATCGTCACCGATGATTCGTCTTCATCCACGTCCACGTCATCTGCGGCTCGATTCGTCGTCGCCGCGGTGGTTTCGGGCGCCAAGTACGCGCGTTCGTGCGAGCGCACGGTGCGGAAATACCGCCCGTCGCGATAGGTGTAGCCTGGGATGTCCACGGGCGCGGTCATTGCGTCGAAGTCGACATCGTCGCGATGTGTCGCTGTGGTGAACACCAAAACATCACATCATCATCAGTGATGCGCCACTCACGCGCACGCGCACGCCATGTCTTCGTACGGCGCGCGCCCGAGCGAAGACCAAGGTACGCGTGGTGTCGATGTTTGCGCGTCGCGATCGACGACGGTGGGGACGATGGCGACGGATGGAGGCTGAATGCCATTTACATTCTTGTGTGCGCTCGTTCGCGTGATCTTTTTAAGCGCCACGCCGCGCGAGGCGATGGAATACTGACGTTGATCTCACGCATGGTCGTGGAATGTACGCACGCAGGGTTATTGAATCCTGAGCGCAAGCGGAAGGCGATTCCGCTCGCGTTGCAAGGGGCGGTGGTGATGGCGTTTGGGCTGACGATTGCCTATCTCATGTATAGGTTGACCTCTGACGACGACGACGACGGAAACACGATTCAACTCGTGCGGACGCCTGGATTTTAAAGTTGTATGTTAAGTTGAGTAATAGGGTGCGGCCCGCGTCGTGAATGACACGCTACGGGTGTTGGAGCGCGTCAAATCTAGTATCAGTCTTTATGTAACATGGGGCGTATCTATCATATGGTACCTTTTCGGTCGCTAAGTCATCATAATCGTCGTCACTTTATCGTCAGCACGATTGTACTCGTCATCTACAGTGTTTCATCTAATCGTATTGAGTCAAATCAAAGGTGAGTACTTTTGAGCACGCTTGCGACACGTCGCGCGTGACGCCGACGAGCGCATCCGCCTTGTCATAAAAGTAATCCTTCAAAGAAATAACAATCGACTGAACACCCTTGGCGCCATTGTGACCGTGCGAACGGTTTGCCATAAAACTCGCGAGCTTTTCGACGTTCACTTTGTCGAGCGCTGCATCAACTTCGTCGAGGACAAAGAACGGCGAGCTGCGATACGAGTGAATAGCAAACAAAAGCGCAACCGCGGCGATGGTCTTCTCACCACCGGAAAGCTGGTCCATGTCGCGGAAACGTTTCGTGGGCGGCATTGCAGTGTAATTCACGCCGGCAAGGAATGGGTCTTCGGAATTTTCGAGGCTCAAGTACGCTTGCCCGCCGAGGGGATGGCTCGAGCTTTGCGTCAATTCCTTGTACAAGACGTCGATGGACGCCGCGATGTGCTGGAAAGCATCGACGAAGATATTACGACGGGTTTGGCGAATTTCTTCGAACGAGTCGGTTGCTTCCTTGACGCGATCCTTCGCAGCCTCGAGCTCTTGAGTTTGTACACGCTCCTTCTCTTTGAGAGTCTCGTACTGCTCGAGCGCCTTCATGTTGGGCTCGAGTCGCGCGAGCTCGACAGACAATTCCTCAATCTTGATGAGAAGTTCGTTTGCAACGCGTTCACGTTCCGACTTCAAGACATGACGTAATTCACTCGGCAAGCTAGAGTAATCGAGAACAACGTTCGCGTTTGCGGCTGACGTCGTCGCTTCATCAACATCCATCGCGTCGGGATCTGGTAACGCCGCTGCGGAACGTCCACCATCACCAATCGCGAGCACTCGAGGAAGTTCCAATTGTTCCATCTGAGCAGAAGTAATGAGATCGCTGCGAATGATACTTTGCGCGTCAATAGCGTTCTGGGCGGAAGAAATCAACTTGTCAAGTCGAGCAATTTCAGTGTTTGCCGCTGACGTCTTCTCCTTCAACACGATGAGATCAGTTTCGAGCGAATTCGCTTGCGCCTTGGCTTGCTTTTGCTCGGCTTCCATCTCAAGAAGTTTGTTCTTAGACTCCTCGAGCTCCTTGGCGGTGTTTGCAGACGAGCTCTCGAGATCGACGAGCTCTTTTTCATACTTGGCAATCAGCGCTTCTGTGGCCTTGATTGGCGCAACTGTGTCTCGGCTCTTTTCATAGTTCAACTGCTCCTTCCACTTAGAACGCTGCGAGGCAAACTTACTCTTCTCCTCAGCTTGCTTTTGCTTGCGTTTCAAGTGTTCGTGCTCATACACGCGAATGTTGGCAATGTTGAGACTGGCAGCAAACGAAGCATAGATTTCATCCACGACGGCGTGAATTTGCTCGTCGAGTGCCGCGACGGCACTCGCACCCTCCTTGCTCGCCTTCTTAGCCGCCTCAAGTTCGGGCTTTGCTTCGCTGAGAGACTTAACAATCACGTCCTTGTCACGGCTTAATTTGTCGAGCTTATCTTTCATCACCTTCATATCCGCTTCCGTAAACTGAATGTCCTTTTCAAGGCTCGTCTTCGAATCGAGGCATTCTTGTTCTTCAAGCATTAACGTTGTCAAATTTTTCATCGCATTGAGTTCATCTTCAAGTTTCATCTTTTCTTGGCGAGCGTTTTCAATATCCACGCGGCTGAAACGATTCGCCTTTTCGGACAAGCCAGTCGATGAACCGCCGGTGAGACGGCCATTCTTGTCAACCAAGGTACCATCCAAAGAGACGCACTTGAGACGCTGCTGACCTCCGAACGCCAACTTTTTCGCTTCCGCGTGCGTGTCGCACACGATGGTATCAGAGCACGCGAACAAAATGGCCCGTTCATGAGACTTATCGAATTGAAGAACGTCGACGCACAAGCGCGCCGAACCGCCGAGGTGGCGCAAACGCTCATTGATTGCTTGCACCTTGATCTCCTTCAACGGAATGAACTGCATGGGCGAGATACGCTGCTCTTTCAACAATTGAATGCAAAGTTGCGCAGTTTTTGCATCCTCGACAACCACGGCGTCAGCCTCGCGTCCGAGGACGGTGATGACAGCGAGTTCGTACTTCTTTTGACTCACCTTGATGAGCTCCGTGAGTCGACCGTGCACACCAGGAAACAAACGCTTCATTGACGCAATTGCCTCAAGTGATTTAGCTTCACGTTCGTTTTGCTTGCGGTCAGCCTTGGCTTCACGAAGCTTGCCATTCAAAACTTCAATCTTCTCCTTGTACAAATCTTGTCGGCTTCGGAGCGTGCGCTTCTCCTCGACAAATCCCTTGAGCTTCTTTTCGATATCGATGAGCGTAGACGAGTTCTGCTTCTTGTTTTCCTTGAGAGATGCCAAACGATCAGCACCGCGATCCTCTTGTTCTTGCAAGAACGAAAGGCGAGACTCAAGCTCAGTACACTTGCTCGACAAACGCGATGCGGTTTCCTCATCCGCAGTAAGCTGCGCGGCGAGGGCATCGCGTTCCGTCTTCAACTTGTACGTCGCCGTCCCAGATTGAATTTTCTTCGAATTGTATTCCGATTGCTGTTCTGGTGTGAGTTCAAACTTCTTGTCTTGCGCCGAACGCTTTTGTTGTTCCGCGTCAAAAATCTTCTCGGCGTCGTCGATATTCAACAAATGTTTCTCCATCTTGGCAATCTCCTCAGCCTGCGTCGCGGCATCGCGTTTGAGCTTGGTGAGCTGAACATTACTGGTTTCAATCTTCTTTTGCGCGCGAAGCTTTTCTTCTTTGATCTGGTTCGTGCGCGGCGCATGGTTCTCAATCTCCGCTTTGAGCTTGATAATTTTCCGATCGAGCGTCAACGCCGTCTTTGTCTTGTTGGCTTTTTCTAAGCGTTTCTCATCATATTCTTTTGTAGACGCAACGTTTGCGGCGCTATTTTCATCGCGTTGATCTTGAACATTCTTGACTTCTTCACGCATGCGCTCAATGTCGCCGTCGATGTGATAAAGCTTGAACAGCGTGCTCTCAACCTTCATGTCGTTGACGCGTTCGACAAGCGCCAAGTGACGCTCAGCCTCCTCCTTCTGCTCGCGCATTTGCTTCTTCTGAGTCATCAATGTCTTTTTCTTCGTGAAACTTGTGTGTGCTTCGTCTTCCGCACGCTGCTTGGCGCGTTCGCTCTCCGCATAACGCTCGGCGTATTCATCCGAACCAGAGATTTGTTCAATCAACGTCGTCAACTCCTTGGGCGATTTCGCCGCAACAGCCTCGATATCGCCTTGGTAAACCAAAAAGTTACGCGCCTTGACCAAAATTCCATACGACTTCAAGCGCTCGTTGTATTCTTCCGCCGACATGCGCACGTTATTCACTTCAAATCGCGTCGCGCCGCTCGCTTCGATCACGCGCGTAAACAAAATCTCCCCCTCCCCCTCCGGCACGTACGCCAACGTCACCCGCGCCGTCCGTCTCGACTCACTCGCATCGGCCAAATCCACCGTATATATCAAATCCTTAAACGTCGTCCCACGCAATTGCGAACTTCGCACGCCCAACACGAACGAGATCGCATCCATCAAGTTTGACTTGCCGCTCCCGTTGGGCCCAATCACCGACGTAAACTTTTTAAATGGCCCAATCGTATGCGCCCCCTTGTACGACTTAAAATTCTCCACCTCAATGCGATCAATCGAACCGTGCGCAGACTGCGCGCGAGGCACGAGTGCGCCAGACATCGTCGACATCGCGCACGAACGATGACGCGCTTTGATTCGCACAGCGATTCAAATTCAAATCCAAATCGATGACGCGACGTCCGCACTGTCACCGCCCGCGCGCGCACCGCCGACGACGGTGATACCGCGCGCGAAATGAACGTCCCGCGCTCGACGCAATCGCCGCTCGGTACTCGCGCGCTCGTGCGTCTCGCGCGCGCGCGACACTCTGACGACAGACAGCTCCGTCGCGTCGCATCGTTTGAATTTCGCATGGGTCCGATTGACCAATCATGACCAGGTGACGGGGGACTTAGGGGGGGACTCTGACCAATCATGACCACGCACACCCAAAACCGTTGAAAAAAAAACCACACAATTCGGCGCGCGCGGGTCAGATGTCGACGTCTCGTAACCGTCGCCACGCGCACATGGCGCGCGCGCTGGATGGCGATGGGTATTTCGCATCGCGTGCGATGCGGCGCCGGGCGCCGGGGTTGTTTGATACCATGGTGGGCGTGTACGCGCGACGCGAGGATGATGATGAGGTGCGTGAAGATGATGATGATGACGACGACGTGGGCGAGCGCGCGACGGTGTCTGGGGCGATATTAGCGCGCGAGGACGCGAGGGAGTTTCGTGAGATTGTGACGCGCGCGAGAGAGGCTGAGGGTTTGGTGATGCCCGCGAGAGGTGTGGACGAGGGTGGGCGCGGGGCGTTTGGGGCGGCGTTTGGCGGCGGACGCGCGTTCGGCGCGTCTTTGCGTTCGGTGGCGTCGAGCGACGGACGCGTGAGCGAAGAAGCGTGGCGTAGGGCGATGTTTGAAGGGTGGGGCGTCGATGCGCGCGATGGTGGGTCGAATGGCGACGCTCTGCACGCATCGGCGTCGGCGAAGCGCGTCGACGAGGACGCGGAAGCCAAAGAGACGCGAGAGCGCTCGACGTTCGTGCTCGATATCGACGACTATCGCGCCTCGGAGGGTACATCCACCGCATACCTCTCGCAACACGAGTATGCTCAGCGCATGGCTGATTTTGAGCGCGTGATGCGTGAACGATTTTTAGCGGGCGAAGACGAAGGTTTCGATTACGCCCGCGTGGACGCCGACGCTTCGCTCGACGACCACTGGGCCAAAGAAATCGAACGCGATGCCGAGGATAGATACTTTGACGAAGAAGACTAATAATATAGCCTTCTACGGTAGCGTTTTAGACAGACATGTAATACTCTGAATGTACGAATAGTAGCGACCATTGGATTGCAATCCAATGTAAAAAAATGTTCTCAGAGGCGAAATCTCGTGATTCAAGCCCGCAGAGGTGACCTCGCGCGAGCCCGTGGCATCGCACGCACACGAGCGCGCGACGATCGCGACGGCCGTCTCGACGCGCACACCACGCGTCTCAACCTCGCGCGCGCGCGATGCAGCGCGATAAGAATGAACAGGCGTTGACCGACTTGAGCCGTTTACCAGGGAATAAACAATGCGTCACGTGCACCGGCCCTGGATCACTCGTACGTGCGCGAGCGCGCGAATACATGGAGCGTTTGCACATCGCGTGGTCTGTGTCGTCGGTGTAGAGCGCGGGAGACGACGCGCGCGCGATGCGTGGAGTGATTATGTTGAGATGACTGACGGTGTCGTCGACGTTTCGCGTAGGCACCGCGCTCGGTGTGCGTTCCTTTGGGTATATTCGTCTGCACGCGGTGTTCTGGAATATTGTACGTTTCTAGTCGTCGTATGCGCGGTGTGCTCGCGTCGAACGGGCGTGGCGTCGGCGTGAAGCGCGAGTGGGTTTCGCGCGCGTACGTTTTCCGACGACTGACTGAGAAAACAAAAACACTTTGCGAGCGCAGGCGAGACTTTAATTTTAGAATCAAGAGCATCAGTGCGTCGACGTTTACGAGTGAGGAAGTGGAAATTTTGCGTAGGAAAGGAAATGATGAGGCGCGTCGAACGTATTTAGCTGCATGGGATCCTAGCTATCCGTTGCCGACGTGCGGCGACGTGGTGAGGTGCAAGGCTTTTATTAAACAAGTCTTCGCGGAGAAGAAGTATCACAACGATCAAGGGGCGCCGGCAGCGGTGAGCACGGCGAGACCGACGGCGGTGCCTGCGTTGGCGACGACTTCAGCGCCGGATTTGTTCGGAGGTTTGTTCGACTCGCCGACACCGTCCGCGGCGCCGCAGCAGCAACAACACGCTCCACCTCCGGCGTTTGGGGGCTCAGATTGGAGCTCGTTCGATGCGCCGCCACAAACAGCTGCACCGCCGGTACAGTTCAACATTCCACCGCCGGCAAGTGCGCCGGCCACGGTGACTACTACGGGCGGGTTCTTCGCTCCACCGCCCGCTCCAGCGCACTCAGCGTACGCGGCGCGAGCACCAGTAGCCCAACCAGGGACGGCACCACCGACTCAACAAGCCGACTTATTCGGTGGGTTGACGATAGAAACACCAGTTAAAGAGACGCCAGCGGTAGAGCAGGCGGCGCCAGTGGGGCCTACAACGCGCGCGCCTTTAGAGGAAGACTTCTGGACGATTACGCCGCCCCCGCCGCAAGCGCCGCCGCCGCAAGCGCACGCGCACATGCCACAGCAAATGCAAATGCCACAACAAACGCACATGCCGCAACAAATGCAAATGCCACAACAAACGCACATGCCGCAACAAATGCACATGCCGCAACAAATGCAAATGCCGGGTATGCAAATGCCGGGTATGCAAATGCCGCAACATATGCAAATGCCGGGAATGCAAATGCCGCAACAAATGCAAATGCCAGGAATGCCGCCGCAAATGCAGATGCCAGGAATGCAAATGCCAGGAATGCAGATGCCGGGAATGCAGATGCCGGGCATGGCAGTGCCGCAACAACCACCGCAACAAGTGGTGGAGCAAGCGCCGGTGCCTCCAGATCCATTTGAGTCCTTTGGCGCTTTGACGGGTATAAAGCCTGTCGTCCCTAGTCAACAACCTCCGCAGCCAGCACCAGCGATGCCGCAGCCAGTGCAAGCAGCGCCTGTACCGGTTGTATCTCAGCCGTTTGCGCCTGAACCTGCTGTGCCTCAACCGCCACTGGCTCCA
>Ga0181560_10006583_pt1 | contig 10093 bp, 10 predicted proteins | sample 011ome_20_FD_133751 | JGI IMG/M metagenome (GOLD analysis project Ga0181560, IMG submission 133751) | Coastal salt marsh microbial communities from the Groves Creek Marsh, Skidaway Island, Georgia - 011509CT metaG (megahit assembly) | ecosystem: Environmental > Aquatic > Marine > Intertidal...
CTAAACCCTAAACCCTAAACCCTAAACCCTAAACCCTGAACCCTGAACCCTGAACCCTGAACCCTGAACCCTGAACCCTGAACCCTGCTGTCGCACTTCGCCGCGAGCGCTCTGTTCTCCGCCGCGAGCGCGCTGTTCTCCGCCGCGAGCGCGTCGATCCGCCCGACGACGGCGTCGTCCGACGATCGGACGCCGTCTCCGCCTCCCGCGGTCAAGCCATCGCGCGCGCTCCTTCCCCGCCTCGGAGGCGCCACCTCGTTCGTCGCGAGGACGCGCGCGCGACGCAAAAGAACCCGCGGACGACGACGACGACGACGACGACGCGACGGGCGGCGCGGTGCGCGACGGACAGAACGCGATCGAGATTTCGGGCGCAGCTTCTGTTCTGTTTTTTCCTGTCCTGCAGACCTGTCCTGCAGTTTCAGAACGAAATTTAATCGGCGCCGACGCGCAGAAGCCGCGGCGCCGCTCCCACCACACGCACAAGGGAACTCGATCGCACGCGCGATGGCGTGTACCACCACCGCTTCAGCGGCGACGGCCGCGTGTGTGAGGACCGCGGCGACGACGACGTGCGCGACGACGCGTCACCGCGGCGTCGTCGTCAAACCTAATAATAATCGCGTCACCGCCGCCGCCGCCGCCGCGCGTCGATTCGCTCTTCACGCGCCTCGTCGCCATACCGCCGCCGCCGTCCGCGCGGCCGCGTCCACCGCGGACGACCTCCTCGTCGACGACCCGACCGGTTTGCTCCATCGAATCACGAACGACGTCGAGTGCGTCGTCATGGACTGCGACGGCGTCCTGTGGCAGGGCGACAAACTCCTCCCGGGCGTCCGCGAGTCCATCGAACTCCTCCGCGAGCTCGGCAAGCGGCTCGTGTTCGTCACGAACAACAGCAACAAGAGCCGCAAGGAGTACGCGCACAAGTTCGAGCAGCACGGCATACACGTCGAGAAAGAAGAGGTCTTCTGCGCGTCGTTCGCGGCGGCGGCGTACCTCAAGACGCGAGGGATGAAGGAGAAGGCGTTCGTCGTCGGCGGCCGCGGCATCGTCGACGAGCTCAACGAGATGCAGATCGAGGTCGACCCCGGCGTGTTCAACGCGGTGAGCTGCACGGAGGCGGACTGGGAGGAGCTGATCGTGGAGGACGACGTCGGCGCGGTCATCGTGGGGCAGGACACGAGCTTCACGTACGCGAAGTTGGCGTACGCGTCGCTCGCGATTCAGGCGCGTTCATATTCACACTGGTCCCCATACGACCGCGTCGGCGCGGTGAACGCCCATCCTTAAGGACTTTCTCTCCCGGCGCATCCATCTCTCCGCCCATCAGGGTCTCTCGCTGATTTCAATCCCGACGCACACATCTCGACGCCTTTCTACTCCGACGACTTCTGACGCCTTTCAACTCCACCCCGATATCATCGCTCGTATGGACGATTACCCTCATCAATCAGCGCGGCGCCACGTTTGTCGCCACCAACCCCGACGCCGCGGACCTGCTCGGGCCGGGTTTGATGCCCGGCGCGGGCGCGATCGTCGCCGCGGTCGCCGCCGCGACGGGCACGGAGCCGGAGATGTACGCGGGGAAGCCGAGCGGGTTTTTGCTCGAACTTTTGAAGGGGAACTACGTCGACATGGCCAAGACGCTGGTCGTCGGCGACCGGCTCGACACGGACGTCGCGTTCGGGAAAGCGGGGAACGCCGGGATGACGGTCCTGACGCTGTCGGGGGTGAGCACGATGGAGGACGTGGACGACGTCATGATGAACGGAGGGAGCGACGCGATCTTGCCCGATCACATCGTGCAGAGTTTGCCGGAGATGTTGGGTTTGGACCCGGAGATGGCGGGGATCATCGAGATGGCGGATGTCAACGCGGACGACGAGGACGACGCGAGGGGCGCGGTGGACGAGTACTTAGAGGACGAGGGGTGGGCGGACGACGGGGACGAGGACGACGAGTACAACTGATGGACAGTATCACTATTATCTTTTACCTATCTTGTACCAAATAGTCTATATGCAACTACAGTATTCCACCGCCGCCCGCCTTCGAAACGTGCGTCGAATGATCCTACGTATGAGATACGGAAGTACGATTTCGTACTTCCGTACCTACGACAGTGTACCTGCCGTCGTAGCAGCGCCTCACTTACGACGCCGCCTCGGCCGCCGCGACGCTTCGCACCGCCTTGGCCAACCGTCGAACACCCTCTTCGATCTCGTCCGCGGTCAGGAACGCGAAGCAGACGCGCACGTGCCCGTCGCACGCGTCGAACGCGTCTTCGTCCCCGGCGGTCGGCGCGCACTGCCCTCCGCGTAAGAACGCGACGCCCTCCCTCGCCGCGGGCTCCGCGAGCGACGCCGCGCGCATCCCCGCCGGGAGCTTGATCCACGCGAAGTACCCGCCCCTCGGCGGCGACGGCGACGCGAACGACCACGCGCAGCCGTCGCCGCCGCCGGTCTCCGCCTCCACCGCGCGCGCCAACGCGGCGGAGCTTTCTCTGTAGTCGTCTCTCAACTTCGTCAGCCAATCCGCGGCGTCGCCGGAGAGGATCGCCTGCGCGACGACGCCCGCGGTGAACGGCGCGACGCAGCCGCCGCTGACGACGTAGCCGCGGTTCGCGATCGCGGTCGCGAGCGAGGGGTCGCACTCGAGCCACCCGAGGCGCAGCCCGGGGGCTAAAATTTTCGTGAACGACGACGCGGACACGACCACCGGCGGCGGCGGCTGTCCGCGCTGCGATGAAACGCCCGGTTTCGGTGCGTTTTCTTCTTCCCCGCCGCCCGAACCCGTTTTCTTATTCTTCCCCCACGCGTCCGAATACACGCTGACGTCGCCGCGCGCGTCGTCGTCGTCGTCGTCGTCGTCGTCGTCGTCGTCGTCGTCGTCTCCTTCGTCCGCGTCTCTCCCCCCGTCGCGCCGCCGTCCGCCTTCATCCTCCTCGAGCGTCGTCATCGCCCTCTCGATCTCAAAGAACCGCGGCGGCGGCGGATCCTCGCCCCAGTGCAGCGCGTGGTACACCTCGTCCGCGAAGATGTAGAACCCGAACCGTCGCGCGAGGGATACCAACCGTCGCCGTCCGTCCGTCCCGAGCGTCCCCCCGCGCGGGTTCGAGTGCGTCGGGACGAGGTACACGACCTGAAGGGAGAGGAGGAGGAGGAAGGACACGCGGAGGAAGGAAGCGATTCCGATTGGATTGGTCAGCGCGCGCGATGGCGTGGCGCGATGGCACACAGATACCGGTAATATGATAAAGATACGGTGACGTGGCATAACGTGTGGCGGTGGTCGCGTCGCGCGCCTTCGGTCGCAGCCCGTCGTCGACGAGCCGCCGCTCCAACGCGTCCACGTCGAACGCCCCGCCGTCGTCTTCGAACTCCCCGTCCGTCCCCGGGACGCCGATCACCTCGAGTCCGTGGTCTCGAAACACCGCCGCGGCGAGAAAGTACGTCGGTATCTCCATCACGACGACGTCGCCCGGGGACGTCAGCGCGCCGCACGCGAGGTCCAGCCCGTGCGAGACGCCGTTCGTGATGACGAGCGACGCCGCGGTCACGGGCGACGACGACGACGACGACGACGACGACGACGACGCTCGAGGAGGCCGACGTCCTCCGTCGTACGCGTCCGTGAGGAACGACGCGAACGTCTCGAGGATCGCCGGCGGCCCGCGCCGCGCGACGTAGTTCAGAGGGACCGCGTCGCGATCGCGCGCGTCGTCGCTTCGAAGCGCCGCGGCGCTTCGCGTCATCGCGGCCGCGAGGACGTCCGAGGGGAGCTCCCGCGGGTGCCCCACCGCGAGGTTGATCGTCCCCGGCGCTTGGCAACGCAGCGAGGCTTTGTCCGCGGACGACGGCGGCGCGTCGTCCGCGGCGGTCGACGACGAGGACGACGCCATCATCGTTCGATCGACGCGACCGCGACCGCGGGGAGACGCGCTGGAGGAGCCGCCAGCAGCGCCGCGGCGAGCGAAAGGAGGAGGAAAGACCCGCGCGCGCGAGTGGGACGACGACGACGACGACGCCGTCGCGACGCCGGCGCGCATGTGCGGTATGGCGCGCGCGTCGCGACCCCACGCCGAACGTCCGCGGCGCTCGCGTCGATGTGACGACGGCTGCAAACGTTTTTTCACCCACCGCTCGCTTTCAACATTTGATCGCGTCCCCTTTCAACCCGTTGAGAAAACTGACCGATGAACTTGTTTCGTTCGGCGAGAGAAATATCAGTTCGCGATCTGACGGCGCCCCTTCACACACACACACACACACACACACACACACACACACACACACCGAAGTCGAGCATCGCGCCCGCGCAGTCGCGAGACGAAGACGATGCCGCCGAAGAAGAAGCGCGCCGCGGCGGCGAACGCGGCTCCCGCGTCCTCCGCGAAGAAGGGCAAAGCGCCCGACGCGAAGGCGAAGTCGTCGTTCGAGCTGAAGATGGGAAAAGTTGACGACGCGTGATGGGGCGACGAAGACCCGATGTTCGGCGGGCGAAGACTCGTCGCGAAATTCGCGCTCGGCCCGAAGAAGACGTCATTCAGGCTCGAGTTCGAGTTCCAGAGCGACGAGTGCGCGAGCTGCTGGATGTTTCGATCGCTCGACGCCCCGCGGTGGGCGATGTACGCGGACTCGTCCGACAAGCCATGGGGGCAACAGGAACTGGACCACGCGGTCTGGGGCAAGCCGACGGACGCCGCCATCGAACGGTTCTTGCGAGACGCGGGGATCGAGGACGTCGTCGTGGAGGAAGCGAAGGAGGCGAAAGACGCCGCGACGCGGAGGCGGTGGACCTACGCGAAGGTTCTGTGCCTCGCGCGTCGGGCGCTGATGGAAAAACACGGCGAGGGCGGATGGGTGGAGGGCGCTGAAAACGGCGTCTACAACGGCATGGGCGTCCACGAGGACGAGATCTTATTCACGTTCGGGTTCAGACCCGCGTTCGGGGTGTGCGGCTTCGTGAACGACGAGGACGACGAGGACGATGAGGAATCCGATTCCGACCGAAGGCACGAGAGGGACTGTTGGCCGACCGAGGGTTCCGACTCCGACCGAAGGCACGCGGGGGATTGGATCTGCGCGGAACAACAACAGAAGAAGAACTTCGCGGACGCGCCGGAGACGTGTCGATCCAGTTACACGGACGAAGACACGGAGGACGCGTGGTTGGCGCGCTTGAAGAAGGATCGAGCGTAGGTGAACGGACCTCGACGAGGACGCGAGAGAGAAACGCGTACTCGTATGATGAGTAATAAGACGCGACCGATGAACGAACGCGTCACGGTGACTACTTCATCGTAAATGATCAAAGGCGCCGCGGGGGCGAGCGCGGTCAAACGACTACACGCATACTGTAGGTCTCACATAGCAGGGCACGGGCATCTCACCACGCCGCCGCGCGCGTCAGTCGTCACCCGACGACCCGCAACAGCGACATCATCGCCCGCGGCGCCCTCAACCGCACGCTCACGTCCGCGGCGTCGACGTCGTGCCCGCCCTCGACCAACCCCCACTCCTCCGTCTGAAAGTCCTCCTCCGCGCGCGCCGCCCTCGTCGCCTCCTCCACGGTGATCGCTCCCCGCACGAGCGCGAGCCCGATGAGCAGGCTCTTCGCGCTCGCGCACGCGTTGAACGTCGCGGTGAGCTCGAAAGCGTCCATCGCGTCGAGACGCTTCGACGCGGTGGAGTTCAAAGGCGTCAGTTGAAGTTGAAAGGCGTCGAGGGCGGGGATTGAAAGCGAGGGGTGGGTGGAGAGATGCGCCGGGCAAAGTCCTTAAGGATCGGCGTTCACCACGCGAACGCGGTCGTATGGGGACCAGTGTAAGGAGAACGCACCTTCATCGCGGCTCGCGTGACCTCTTCCGGAATGTCCTCCGCGCCGAAGATGCTCTCCGTCGGCGTCACGTCCCCGAGCTCTTTCCTCGCCCACCGTAGCACGGGTTCGTGCGCGATCGCCTGGTAGTCCGCGAGCGGCGACGGCTCGTGGCGGCACAGCACGACGTCAGTCGGGAAAAACTCCAGCAGCGTGTGAATGTGCTGCGCGCGAATCGCGGGTTTCGACATCTGATCCATCGCGGTCGCGACGAGCGCCATGAGCGGCATCGTGAACGGCCGGATGCTCTTCCCGCTCTGCCACTCCCACTCCGCGGCGACCGCGAGCGCGAGCGCCTTGGAGGGGACCGCGAGCGGCGCCTTCGATGGCGTCTTCAGCGTCTTCCCGTCCAGCGCGATGCCCCAGAGCCCGGGCGCGTCCTTTTGCGGCACGACTGAGACGGACTTGTAGAACCGCGGCGCCGTGCCGTCGCCTCGCAGGCCCGCGCCGACGCGGTCGCTCGACGCCTCCGCGTGGCGGTTCTCGCCGCCGCTCTTGGACGTGGACGACGGCTCGGAGGAGGAGGAGGAGGAGGAGGAGGAGGAGGAAAACGATCGCCCGAGGTCGTGGTGACGCTGGCGATCGGAACCGACGATCGCGCGGTGCGCGGCCCGCGACGCCGCCGCCGCCGCCGCCGTCTCGCCGCGGGCGACGCCCGCGCGGAGGAGCCCCGCGAGCCTCGCGATCGATCGCCCGGACGACGTCATCGCGCGTCCGAAGCCGCGGGCGCGATCGGGTATGTTCACCAGCGATGAGCATCAGATTGTTGACGCCGACGAAAAAGAGCGACCGACGGTTCGGTGTCCGAACACACACGCGCCCGCGCCGCGTCCGCGCGAAGCGCGCCCGCGGGAGACGCGCGCGAGAGAGCGGCTCGGACGCGCGTGATATCATATGCGCGCGCGAGCGTAGGGAGCGCGGACCGTCGTCATCGCGCACCCCTGCGCCGCGCGAAGTAGCCATCGGACGACGCGCCCAGTCCGAGATCTGACGAGCGCGCGCGCGTCGACCGCGGGCACGATGCCGTCCGCGCCGTCGCGCTCGGCCGCTCGCGACGCGTCCGACGACGACGACGACGACGACGACGACGACGACCGGTTCGAGGACGCGGTGAGCGACCACGGCGACGACGGCCGCGACGACGACGCGCTCGTCGACGCCGCGACCGCGCTCGCCGTCGGCGGCGAGGCGAGCGCGTCGTCAGATCTCGTCGCGAGGGTCGACGCGTCGACGCCGCGCGGCCCGGACGAACGCCCGTCCATGGCGTCCCTCGCCGCCGACGCGAACGACGCGAACGACGAGCGGCGGCGACAGCAGCAGCAGCCGTGGCGCGGGCTCCCGAGGCACCGCGCGAACGCCGCCGCCGCAACCGCGCCGCCGTCGCCGTCGACGCCGGCGCGAGTTCGGTTCCCGTTGCACGCGGCGGCGTACTACGGCGACGTCCGCGCGCTCGAAGCCGCGATGGACGCGCACGTCGACGCCGCCACGAATACCGACGACGACACGGCCGGAGTCCTTAAGGATCGGCGTTCACAACGCGAACGCGGTCGTATGGGGACCAGTGTGCTCTCCGACGTCCTGGACGACTGCGGGAACACGATCTTACACGTGGCGACGACGCGCGGCCACCTCGCCGTCGTCGACGTCGTCCTCGCGCGCTCGGATCACTTCGACGTCGACGCGCGCTCGAGCGCGGGGTGGACCGCGCTACAGGAGGCGGTGCACGCGCGGGACCACGCGATCGCGAGGAGGTTGATCGTCGCGAGCGACCAGCGCGCGAAGGCGGCGCTGCGCGCGAAAAAGCCAGAGTTACTGAGGCGCGTTTACGTTTGTTTTGGTCGCCACCGGTCCCCAAGCGACCGCGTTCGCGTGGTGCACGCGATTCGTTGAGGACTGACTTTTCCCGGCACCATCTTCGTCGCTCTCTGTCGTCCAATGAAACGTCCACGTCATATAATGACTAACCAATCACATCACTTCCCGCCACATTATTACCCGCCGATCGAACGACCCTCGTCAGAGCGCTCTCCGCGTTGCCCGACTTCAACGTGAAGATAAAGTGGGAGTTCGGCAGCGCGCTGTTCGGGCCGATGGTGCGGTGGTACGCGCCGTCGGACGTGTACGACGTCACGAAGAAAGGCACGCGGCTGCGCGTGGACGGGACGCTCCGCGGCGCGGAGGAGCCGCCCGAAGACGGAAAGGCGCCGATATTTCCAAAGTGGAAGCGCGGCGACTTTTCGTTGCTCTTCGACGGCGACGGCGACGGCGACGGCGACGGCGGCGGCGGCGGCGGCGGCGGCGACGCGACCACCGCCGGTCGGTTGTTCTTCGTCGACCACGTCAAGAGAGAAGCGATCGACGCGACGGACGAGGACGAGGACGAGGCGACGTCGGAGGAATACTTGAAACGCGTCGACGAGCTCGCCGCGCGGATGATCAGAGAGGGCGCGGTGAAACACGAGGCTCGCGCGGACGACGTCAAGTTTAGGCCGGCGAAATCTTTGTTCAGTCGCGGGGGGATAAAACGCGACACGGTCGACGGGTGGAAGACGCAGGTGTGGGAGTGCGTCGGGAAGATCCAGAAGAAGGTGGTGCACCGCGGCGGGAGCTTTAAGACGGACGGGAGCTTCGAGCAGTACCTCGCGAGCGCGCGCGAAGGCACCGCAGTGGTGGAGACGGAATTCGACGAGTATTACGACGACGGCGGCGACGACGACGGCGACGGGGGGGAGCCGTTCGACGAGGACGCCGCGTTGAGGGCGTGGAACGACGCGGTGAGGGAGGCGGAGGAGGGAGGCGCCGGGCCGCCGGTGATCCGAGCGGAGGAGGAGGAGGAGGAGGAAGAAGAAGAAGAAGAAGAACCGCCGCCGCCGCCGCCGCGAAAAAAACCCGCGGCGGCGGCGAAAGCGAAACCGACCCCGCCGCCGACCGACGCGCGATCGCGAGATCTCGAGGACACGAAACCGCGCAAGGTATCCGCGAAGTGCTGGCTCGCGGAGTCGTTCCCCGTGACGATCGCGGACGTCCTCCCCATCCTCGACGTCGTCTCCGTCGTGAACAAGCCGCTCAAAAAAGCCCGCGAGATGGCCACGGTCTTCGCCGCGGAGAAGGAGCACCTCTTCCCCGTGAAGATGCTCGCGCCGGTGATGATGTCAGTGTACGCCGTGATCAAGTTCAAAGCGTTCACGACGTTGCGACCCGATCACGAGTGCGAGGAAGAGGAGCTCGACGCGATCGAGTCGCAGCGACCGCCGGACGCGTGCCACGTCAGACGGTTTGAAATACCCGCCGGGTACGCGCGGAAGTCAGGTGATACAAAAGTGTTTCACCCATCGCCCGGTTTCAACGTTTGATCGCTCCCCCTTTCAACTGACCGATGAAATTTATTCGTATGGAATGGCCCTCAGCGCGGGAGGCGGAGAGGGAGATGGAGGAGGAGCACCGGCGGAGGATGTTCGAGGCGCGGCGGCGGCGGAACGAGGAGGCGCGACGGAAGCGCGAGCTCGAGAGGGAGAAGCTCGCGAAGAGAGAGGCGAAGAGAGAGGCGAAGCTGTCGAAGAAGACGGGGGGGAATCCGAAATCGACGCCGACGACGACGACGACGACGCCGACGACGACGCGGATAGACCCGACGCATCCCCAGTGGGGCGCCGACGACGCGCGCGCGTGAACCGAACGAATGAACGAACGAACGAGTAGTGAGAGAGGACGAATGGACGAGCGACGAAGACGATTCTATTCACTCGCGCGGCGTCCCTGTCCCCCCCGCGTCGACGCCCCCGTATGATACGTCCTTCGGCGGCACCAAAATCGCCTCCCCCGCGTCCTTCGCGAAGTACTTCTCCAGAAGCATCGCCGCCGCGACGTCGTCCAGGTGCTCGCGCCGCCGCGAGCTCGGTCGTCGTTTACCACCCTTACCCCTCCTCCCGGACGCGAGCGCCGCCGCCTCCGCGTCTCTCGAGGTGAGCGTCTCGTCGTACAGGTAGACGGCGAGGCCGTGCGACGCGGCGACGTCGGCGACGTCCTCCGCGAATCGCGCGCATATTCTGTCCATGCGGAGCGGGGGCCTTGACTTCGACGAGGAGGCGCGCTGCGATCGCGATCCGCCGCGGAGGACGGTTTTCGCGGCGGCGGCGTGTTTCGGCGGCGGCGGCGGCGGCGGCGGCGCGTCGTCGTCGTCGTCGTCTTCGTCGTCATCCTCATCCACCTCCTC
>Ga0181560_10006584_pt1 | contig 10092 bp, 9 predicted proteins | sample 011ome_20_FD_133751 | JGI IMG/M metagenome (GOLD analysis project Ga0181560, IMG submission 133751) | Coastal salt marsh microbial communities from the Groves Creek Marsh, Skidaway Island, Georgia - 011509CT metaG (megahit assembly) | ecosystem: Environmental > Aquatic > Marine > Intertidal zone...
ATCAGCCCTAAACAAACCAGAGGAGAAAACAGACAAAGACACCACCAAATAAGCAACACCACAGCGGCTCATAAACCGGCCAAAGTGGTTGTCGCTACCGGACAAGGTGGTTGACGCTCTACATTGGAACAACAAACCATCCGTCAGGAAGGCCTCCATATATCGGTCGCCGTGATTGGTCAGCAAAAGCCAGTCTTGCGGGTCACCAAGTGAGGTTGCCGAGCTATAATCCGAGTTTCCGTAGATCAAACGATCAAAGCCATATGATTCCATATAGGACGTGTGCAGCTTCCAAAGGGCCTCAACTGTCGAAGCGTTTGTAACGTCTAGCAAATGTGCCATAGCGGTTCTCATAGTTTGCTCCGACTGATCGACGATGCTGAAACGTAGCACATTTGATCGATCGGTCAAAATATAATGCCGCACAGGTATATATATTACATAATACTGATTATGCGTATAAGGTATACATCAAGCGGCCCGCTTGAACGGCCAGCCTAATAGCGCGTCGGATGGCGAACCCCAACCGAGGTATTCAGGTCCTATTCTGCGGCCCCGATGTCCAGCTCCACAGATGAAAGCCCTGTAATCGCACCTTTGAGGTGATCACCAGCCACCACAGGACCAACGCCCGCTGGAGTGCCTGTCATGATCAGATCACCTGCCTGAAGATGATAGTACTGCGACAGATGGCTAATGATTTCGGGAACGGACCAAACCATGTCGGACAGCTGCGCGTCCTGTTTGACCGTATCGTTCACGCTCAGCATGATGCGTTGATCTGTGACGTCGCCAAATTTTTCGCGCAGTGTGATTGCACCAATAACAGCGGAGTTTTCGACATCTTTGCCCAATGACCAAGGCCTGCGCGCGTCTTTTCCGTCTTGCTGGCGGTCGCGGCGCGTCATGTCCAAGCCACAAGCGTAGCCATAGACCGCATCCATCGCCCTGCCCGTATCCCCTTTAAAAACAGGCTTTCCGAGCGCGACAACGAGTTCCATCTCGTAGTGGTAGTTTGACGTTCCAGGCGGATATGGCGCGGATTGACCGCTTTGACAGATCGCTTGCGCCGACTTGGTGAAATACCACGGCGCCTCGCGGTCAACTTCGCCGCCCATCTCGGCCGCATGGGCCACGTAATTGCGCCCAACGCAGAAGATGCGGTTCACGGGAAATCCTGCGTCCTCGCCAACAACCGGCAAAACATGGAGCTTTGGCGGGTCAAATTTCAAAGTGGCCATTGTGCCTCATTTCTCCTGTGCTTCGGGTTGTATGCGTGGCGATATCGCCTTATGCCACGCCGCAACGGCCACGCATATTACCAGTTTGTGAAGGAAACCTCGGAATGACAACAGCAGAAATTGGTCTAATTGGCCTCGGTACGATGGGCGCGGCATTGGCGCTCAATATCGCGGACAACGGTTTTCATGTCGCTGTATGGAACCGCACCACATCTGTAACGCGTGATTTTTCAAACAATGCTGGTGACTTAGCGGATAAAATTCATCCAACTGAGAGCCTTGCGGAGCTGGTCAAAGCAATTGCGAAACCACGTGCGATTATCCTGATGGTCCCAGCGGGCCAAGCGGTTGACGACCAAATCGCGGCACTGCGCCCCCTGCTGGATGCCGACGACATGATTATCGACGCGGGCAACGCGAATTTTCACGACACAAATCGCCGCGTGATCGCGGCAGGTGACCTGCCATTCCTCGGCATTGGTGTGTCGGGTGGCGAAGAGGGTGCGCGTTTTGGCCCGTCGATCATGGGTGGCGGCGAGCGCGAATACTGGGATCGCGTGGCCCATATCCTCGAGGCGATTTCCGCGAAATATGAGGGCAAACCTTGTGCGACATGGATGGGCGAACAAGGTGCCGGTCACTTTGTAAAAGCCGTTCACAACGGGATCGAATATGCCGATATGCAAATGATTGCAGAGGCTTACGGCGTGATGCGTGATGGGATGGCGATGACCCCTGCCCAGATTGGCATGGCGTTTGCCGATTGGGATCACGGCACGCTCAAATCATACCTGACCGAGATTTCCGGCAAAGTTGCCTCCGCCATTGATCCAAAAACAGACCAACCGATGCTGGACATCATTGTTGATGCGGCGGGACAAAAAGGTACAGGGCGCTGGACGGTGATTGAGGCGCAGCATTTGGCGGCCCCGATCCCTGCGATTGATGCAGCGGTTGTTGCGCGAAACCTGTCTTCTCAACGTGCGGCGCGTGCTGAAGGCGAGGCGCTGTTTGGAGCCGCTCCGCAAGCCGTTGAGGGCATTTCGCTCGAAACTCTTGAAGGCGCATTGATTGCAGGCAAGATCATTTGCTACGCGCAAGGGTTTGAAATGATTAACAAAGCCTCGAAAGAATTCGGCTGGTCCCTGCCCTTACCAGAAATCGCCCGCGTTTGGCGAGAAGGCTGCATTATTCGCTCAGCGATGCTGAATGATATGGCCGACGCATTGACCGAAAATACCGAACGGAATCTGATGTTCGCGCCGTTCTTTGCGGATCTGCTCAAAGCCAACCACGGCGCATTGCGTCAGGTTGTGGCCCAAGCGGCGCTCAACGGGATTGCAATGCCTGCATTGTCATCGGGACTTGCATATTTCGACGCGATGCGCACGGCACGCGGCACGGCGAATATGATCCAAGGCCAACGTGATTTCTTTGGGGCGCATGGGTTTGAGCGCATGGATGGTGGCACAGATCATCACGGGCCTTGGGCTGCGTCAACCTAAGGCGTAGCCAGCCCCGCGCACCGTGCGCAATGGATCGACGCCGCCTGCCTTGCTCAACGCTTTGCGCAAGCGGCCCACGTGTACGTCAACAGTACGTGTGTCGACGTAGACGTCGCGCCCCCAAACGCGGTCGAGGAGCATATCGCGCGACCAGACGCGGCCCGGTTTTTCCATGAAGGTCGCGAGCAAACGGAACTCGGTTGGCCCCAGCTTCACCTCTGTATCGGCGCGGGTCACGCGGTGGGTTTCTGCGTCCAAGACGATATCGTTATAGGACAGCACTTGCCCTACGGTCGCAGGGCGCACACGGCGCAATTGCGCCCGCACACGCGCCATAAGTTCGGAGACGGAATAGGGCTTCACAACGTAGTCGTCTGCGCCTGTTTCTAACCCTCGGACCTTGTCCACATCCTCGGACCTCGCGGAAAGCATGATGATCGGGATGTTGCGGGTCTCGGCGCGGGCCTTGAGTTGGCGGCAAACCTCGATCCCCGACAAATGCGGCATCATCCAGTCAAGGACGATCACATCTGCCGGGTCCTCGGACATTGCCAGCAGACCTGCCTCGCCGTCTTCGGCACGCGAAACACGAAAGCCCTCGGCCTCTAGGTTATAGACCAGAACCTCGCGCTGTGCGGCCTCGTCTTCGACCACGAGGATATGTGGTTGCTGTGCCATCTGTCTGCTTAAAGCTTCGTCATATAGGCGGTTTTGTCGCCCTTCGGACGTGCCTCGTCGGGCAGCTCGCCAGTGATCTGGTAAATCAACTGTTCGGCCATGTTGGTCACCAAATCGCCCATGCGTTCCACGTTTTTCGCCATGAAATGGAGGTGCATACAGGCGGTGATGTTGCGAGGGTCTTCCATCATGAAGGTCAGATATTCACGGAAAAGCGCGTTATACATCTGATCAACGTCTTGGTCGTGCTGGCGCACGTTCTCGGCCAGTTCCGCATCACCGCGCAGGTAAGCGTCAAGCAGGTCTTTGAGCATGGTCTGCACTTCGCGGGCCATACGGCGCAGTGCAGCGTCAGAGCCACTAATTTGAGGCATATCCGCGAGGGTCGCGGTGCGCTTGGCTATGTTTTTGGCATAGTCGCCGATCCGCTCAAGGCTGGCAGTAATGCGCAGCACCGTGAGGATAGAGCGCAAGTCTTTGGACACTGGTGCGCGCAGCGCGATCACGCGGGCGGCCTCTTCGTTGATTTGCAATTCGAGTGCGTCGATTAGTTTGTCGCCAGCGCGGACTTTTTCGGCCAGCTCCATATCGCGGGTTTCCAGCGATGTAACTGCCGACATGATTGCGTTTTCAACCATGCCACCCATTTTGACCACGAGGGTCTGGATTGCTTCCAAGTCGCGGTCGTATGCGGAAGAAATATGTTGTGCCATAATACTGTCCTTAACCGATCCGGCCAGAGATGTAGCTCTCTGTGCGCGGGTCTTCTGGGTTGGTGAAAATTTTGTCGGTGTCATCGTATTCCACAAGGTTGCCCAAATGGAAAAAGGCGGTTTTCTGGCTGACGCGCGCGGCCTGCTGCATTGAGTGGGTCACAATGACGACGCTAAACGATTGGCGAAGCTCGTCGATCAGCTCCTCGACTTGTGCCGTGGCAATCGGGTCAAGGGCCGAGCATGGCTCGTCCATCAGCAAGACTTCTGGCGAGGTTGCGATGGCGCGGGCGATGCAAAGACGCTGCTGCTGGCCACCAGAAAGGCCCGTGCCAGGGCTATCAAGTCGGTCTTTAGCCTCGTTCCAAAGCGCCGCTTTGCGCAGAGATTGCTCGACAATTTCGTCAAGCTCGGCCTTGTTTCGCGCAAGACCATGGATTTTTGGGCCGTAAGCCACGTTATCATAGATCGACTTTGGAAACGGGTTCGGCTTTTGGAACACCATACCGACCTTGGCGCGAAGCTGCACAGGGTCGACTTTCGCGTCGTAGATATCTTCGTCGTCGATTTTGATTTCGCCCGTGACACGGCAAATATCGATGGTGTCGTTCATCCGGTTCAAGCAGCGCAGGAACGTTGATTTTCCGCAGCCAGACGGGCCGATGAAGGCCGTCACGGTTTTGTCAGCAATCTCGACGTTCACGTCTTTGATAGCGTGGTTATCGCCGTAGTAGACTTGCACGTTCTTGGCTGAGATTTTGGGATTTTGCATGTGTGTATCTTTCATAGCCTACCACCGACGCTCGAATTTGCGGCGCAAGAAGATCGCGACCGCGTTCATGATCAGAAGGAAAATTAGAAGGGTGATGATCGCCCCCGAGGCCCGCTCGACAAAGCCAGGGTCGGCCCGTTGGGTCCAGTTATAGATCTGCACTGGCAAGGCTGTGGACGCCTCGCCAAAGAGGCCCGCGTCCGGCGTATAGGCCGCTGGGTATTCGCGCACGAAGGCCACCATTCCGATGAGCAAGAGCGGAGCGGTTTCGCCCAAAGCCTGACCAAGACCGATGATAACGCCCGTCAGGATTCCCGGTGCGGCGAGGGGCAGCACGTGGTGGAACACCGACTGCATTTTAGACGCCCCTACCCCCAATGCCGCGTCGCGGATCGATGGTGGCACAGATTTGAGCGCTGCGCGTGCGGGGATAATGATGCGTGGCAGCGTCATAAGCGACAGGACCAAACCACCGACGAGTGGCGAGGACTGTTTGAATTCCAAGAAGTTAATGAAGATCGCGAGGCCCAAGATACCGTAAACGATCGAGGGCACGGCGGCGAGGTTGGATATGTTCACTTCGATCAGATCGGTCCAGCGGTTCTTGGGTGCGAATTCCTCAAGGTAGATGCTTGCCGCAACGCCAATCGGCAGCGAGATCGCAAGCACGATGATCATCATGTAGAGCGAACCGAGGATCGCCACCCCAAGACCTGCAGCCTCCGGGCGTTGATCGGAGGCATCTGGGTTGGTCAAAAATGCCCAGTTGAATTTGGTGTTCACGACGCCTGCATCGGCCAAGGCTTGCGCCAATGCCAACTCTGCAGGAGATGTGTTGGAATCCAGTGCCGCACTTTCCATCGTTACGCGGCCTTTAAAATAGCCGTCGATACGGCCATTCATCAGCAGATCAAGCGTGACCTCTTGGCCGATCAATTCGGGGTTCGCGAGAACGTGATCGCGTATCGTGGCGGCGGCTTCTTTCGACAACATCCCGCCGATGTCTTTGTTGCTGAGATCATGAGGAATATTCAGCGCAGCAACCGTATCGGTCAGCCCTTGGTTCAGGATTTTCGTATAGCCGACAGTCGTGACCTTTTTCATCACGTCGATGTCACGAACACCTGATTTGTCGAGGACATCCTCGGGTAGCTGCATTGTGACGGTTGCGTAGGTCTGCTTGAAGGCCGACGCGCCTGTTCCAATCACCGAGGTCAGCAATGTGACGAGCGCCAGCATTGCCACGCTAATCGCTGCAAAGCCGTAGGCTTTGAACCGCTTTTCTGCCGCGTTGCGCTTTTTGGTGCGCGCATCGACTGTGAGCAAAGATTTCTGGGTCATTCGTACTGCTCCCGATATTTGCGCACGATGTAGAGGGCCAACACGTTCAGTCCGAGCGTGATGACAAACAGAGTGAGGCCAAGCGCAAAGGCCACGAGGGTTTCTGGGCTGGCGAAGTCTGTATCGCCGGTAAGCTGGCTCACGATCTTGACGGTGACGGTGGTCATGGCCTCAAACGGGTTAAGCGACATGCGGGCCGCGGCCCCTGCCCCCAAGACCACGATCATCGTCTCACCAATCGCACGTGACGCCGCCAAGAGGATCGCGCCAACGATGCCCGGCAAAGCGGCAGGAATAACAACCTGACGGATGGTTTCGGATTTCGTTGCACCAAGGCCAAGCGAGCCGTCGCGCAGCGCTTGTGGCACCGCGTTGATAATGTCGTCCGACAGCGAGGACACAAAGGGGATCAACATCACCCCCATAACGATACCCGCAGTCATAACAGAGGACGCGCTATCACCAAATCCCATCGGCTGCGCAAAGTGATCGCGCAGGAACGGGCCAACGGTGATCAGCGCGAAAAGACCGTAAACGATTGTCGGAATACCTGCGAGGATCTCGATCGCAGGCTTGGCGATAGAACGCATCCGACGGGTCGCATATTCGGACAGGTAAATTGCAGCAAATAATCCGATTGGCACAGCAAAAGTCAAAGCGATCAGGCTGATATAGAACGTCCCCCAAAGGAGCGGAATGATCCCGAGCGCAGAGTTGCCACGGAAATTTGGTGACCACTCTGTTGAGAAAAAGAACGCTTTCCAGTCGTATTGCGCAAAGAAATGGCGGGTCTCAAACAACATCGACAGGACGATACCAAGTGTGGTGAGAATGGCCACCGCCGATGCTGCAATAAGCACCAGCTTGATCCATGCCTCAGCATAGCGGCGGGCGCGGAACTCTGGTGTGATCCGCACGATGGAATAGGAAAAACCGAAGATCGCAACGCCCAGCACGATAAAAGGCAAGACCCCCGAGAGGCTGCTGAAAATCATGCCTACAATCAGGACAACACTGGTTGGAATAATGACGGATAGCGTCGTGTTCAGGCCGTATTGGCGCGGCAAAGCTGCCAGTTTGCGGGCATCTCCGCCCGAGACCGCCAGCGCACGGCGCGAAGCAATCAAAAACCCGAAAGCCGCCAAAAAGGCAGTCGCTATCAAAGGCACATAGAGTGGCAGCATTTACGTGTCTTTCTTTTAGAAATATGGGGCACGATGATCCGCGCCCCATATCGTGATTTACTTAGTTTGCGGACATCAAAACAGCGTCAGCAACAGTTGCCTGAACGTCGGCCAGTTCTGGATCAGATACAAGACCGTATTCTGCCAGAGGACCGTCCGGACCCGCGATATCATCGGATACAAAGAAATCTGCAAATTCCTGCAAACCGGGGATGACGCCAATGTGTGCCGCTTTGATGTAAAAGTAGAGCGGACGCGACACTGGATAATCACCAGACGAGATGGTCTGGGTTGATGGTACGACGCCGGACATTGTCGCGACTTGCAGTTTGTCTGTGTTGTTCTCATAGAATGCGAGACCAAAGACGCCGATGCCGTTTACATCTGCTTGGATGCGGGCAAGTGTCTCTGTGTAGTCGCCGTCGATATCAACAGAGCGGCCATCGGTGCGGATCGCCATACACGTCGCTTCTGCTGCGTCTTCGTCACCGCCATTCAGAGCCGCGATTTCTTCCACTGCGCCGATTTCTTCACAGCCCGCAAGGATCACCTTCTCTTCAAACACTTCGCGTGTGCCGTGCTTTGTGCCCGGAATGAAGGCTTGGATTGGCTGGTTCGGGAAGGCTGGGTTTATTTGATCCCATGTCTCGACTGTGTTTGGTACCAATGCGCCGTCAACGACGACTTCGGCGGCCAAGGCTTTGTACCAATCGGCAGGTGTGAATTCAAAGTGGTTGCCGTCAATGCCAGATGCAAACACGATACCATCGTACCCGATGCGCACTTCAACAATGTCGGTCACGCCTGCGTCTGTGCACGCTGCCAATTCGCTGTCTTTGATTTTGCGTGATGCGTTCGCGATGTCGATTGTGTTTTCGCCAACACCTTCGCAGAACCGCTTGAGGCCTGCAGAAGATCCACCAGATTCCACAACAGGTGTCGGGAAGTCAAAGTTTTCGCCAAAAAGTTCGGCGACGATGGATGCGTAAGGCAGAACAGTGGAAGATCCCGCTACCTGCACGTTGTCACGCGCCATTGCAGAGGTCGTTGTAATCGCAGCAATCGCGATTGTGGATGCGGTCAGTTTCAAGATCGACATTGGATATCCCCCAAATTTGTCAGTCGTGCGAATTGCACCTCATGTGCGCTCCGTTGACGCTGACCTATGTCACGCTCTCAAAGCTTTTGTGACACAAATGTAAGAGTTTTATGACAGCCCACATTATTCTGGCAAGATCACCGAAAACTTAGCACCTTCCCCCGTGTCACTTTCGACTTTCAGCCGCCCACGGTGTCGATTGATGATGTGCTTCACAATCGCAAGGCCTAGCCCCGTCCCGCCAACTGACCGCGATCTGTGACTGTCCACGCGGTAGAATCGTTCCGTCAGCCGTGGAATGTGATGTGCCGCGATGCCTTCGCCGTAATCCTGCACCGACACCACAACGCCAGTCCCGCGCAGCAGCGGTTGGTGGCTGGGGGCATGCAACGTCACATCAATCCGCTTGCCCTTGGCACCATATTTCAAGGCATTTTCAATCAGGTTTGTGAATACCTGCTGCAATTGCGTGAAATCGCCACGAATGAGCACAGGCTCGCTTGGTATCGTCACAGTGAGCGTTACATCAGCATTTCGTGCGATCGGCTCAAGCCCCGCTTTGGCGGCCAGTAACACCGCATCAACAGCAACAATATCGGTCGGACGGGTCCGTTCCGTTCCCTCAAGACGGCTCAGCGTCATTAGTTCATCAACCAGTCGGGTCATCCGCCCCGCTTCTTGCTCCATGATCTGTAAAAACCGTTCGCGCGCCGCGGCGTCATTGCGGGCAGCACCGCGCAATGTCTCGATAAATCCCATCAATGCAGTCAAAGGCGTGCGCAATTCATGGCTCACATTGGCAATAAAATCGCTTCGCATACGGCCAACGGTTTCGACCTCCGTCCGATCCGAAAACGTGATGAGTACATCTGCTTCAACGCCTTTGACCCTGACATCAAATGTCGTCTCACGTGTCGCTTCACGCCCTAAATAAGTAGAGGCTGTAGGCAAACCGCCCTGCAGGACCGCTTCAATGGCTTCAATGACCGCAGGTTGACGGATCGCTGTGATGAAATGACGCCCTTCGGTATCCTCACCAAACAACGCCCTAAACCCATCATTGACGCAGGTGATTCTTTGATTTGCCCCAATCAACGCCGCCGGCAGCGGGATCGCCTCGATCAGCGCGATAAGCTTATGTGTCGATTTTTCAGGCAAAATATGCTGTCCGTATGATTATTCTACCTTATTCTATTGGCGCTTCACGGTGCCGCGAATAAAGCGTATAAGTAGAAAAGATGGGAGCGATGGAATGAGTCCAGTTGTCTATGCCCTAACCAGTCCATTTATTTGTGAATGATGTTCTATCAGTGACAAAGCACATTTTGCCGCCCCGAATCCAGCCTCTTCGGCTTGAACAAGACCTAACCCTTATTATCGGCGATATGGATTTGTGGAAGTCACAGGGGCGTAACTGTCCTGCGAGCCCGCAGCGACGAGTTATAGCCGAAAGTTGGTGACGGCCCGGATGGGCGGCATATCATGGCGTTGTTGACGCGCCGCAATTCTCACTGAGAAAAGGATATGCCACATGACCAAGACTACAGTGATCGACTTTG
>Ga0181560_10006589_pt1 | contig 10085 bp, 8 predicted proteins | sample 011ome_20_FD_133751 | JGI IMG/M metagenome (GOLD analysis project Ga0181560, IMG submission 133751) | Coastal salt marsh microbial communities from the Groves Creek Marsh, Skidaway Island, Georgia - 011509CT metaG (megahit assembly) | ecosystem: Environmental > Aquatic > Marine > Intertidal zone...
CGACCTACCTTCTGTATCCCTGTATCAAATCGTCGGCAAACGGCCTTTGGCCTATGCCGACCTACCTATCTATCTGGCCCCGGTATACTGATCCATCGCTTCAACCTGTTCACAAAAGTTTTCCTCGATCTCTCCATCCACCCACTCCATGGTCCACGATGCCGTCCAGGGGCGGGTATAGGTTCGAGGATCGTTAATTTCCACTTCGTATTCCAGGGTATCGTAATCCGGGCGTGAAAAGCGTTCCACCAGGGTCAGTGCCGGTGTGTGCGGCAGTCCGCCATTGGAAAACCAGAAACGGTCATTGAATCCGCTGGATTCCACCACCAGGGTGTCACCTTCCCAGTGGCCCGTAGATTGTCCGTAATAGGTCCCTGCCACCTCATCCGGGTCAGGGGCTTCTCGTCCATCCATATGAATCAGGCGCCAGCCACGATTACCGCCACCAAAAATCAGGTAGACACGGTCATAATTGCGGTCCTGGATGATCCTGAAACCGCCTTCATAGTGAAGGTGTCGTGGCCCTGCCGGGGAGATACAGCCCTTGACCGGGTCATCGGTAAAGTTGTTTTCCTGCCGGTATTTATACAGCCCCAGCGCCCAGGGCATGAAGGGCGCCACCTGGTCGGCATCATTGATGTTGGCCAGTTTGCCCTGTTCATTCATGGCGACATCCACACCATTTTCCACCAGGGAATGCTTGCTGGGATTATTCCAGTAACCCAGCTCACCTGGGACACGGTCAAAGCGGACGGTCCCGTCGTCATAGCGCGGGGTTTCACGGACTGTCTCAACAACAGGTGCTGGCGTGGAAGCCGACTGTGTCATGTCACCACTTTGGGTCTCAGTATCACCACACCCACTGATCAGCAAGGTTGCCACGATGGTTGCAGAAAGTGTTTTGCCACGATTCATTATGCCTTTCCCTTGCCTCTTGTCTCTTGTTAAGGAATCACTCACGGGTCAATACCAGCTCATTCTCGACACCGGCAACAGTCCACGTACCGGTAATGGTACGGTTATAGGAACCGATGTCTTCAAGAGTGCCTTCGAAAACAATAGGCTCACCCTGTTTTGACGTGGAAGTGAAACGAACAGTCCAGTTTTCAGGATCGAGACTGGCTTCTTCAAAAAAGATCATGTTGCGCCCGGGATTTATGCGACCGTTGATGTTTTCTCCGTCCCAGTTCATGACAATAACGGCCATGGTTTTCTCACCACCAGGTTCACTCCACTCGCCACGCCAGGTGCCATCCAGCGGGTAACCCTCCTGGGCAAAAATGGACGCAGGCAGTAACAGGAGTATCAGATAAACACGCACAAGACTGATGAACAAAGGCTTCATGATTTGGACTTCCCCCAAAGATTCCCGGTGTTAGACCCGGTTAACCAATATGCCAAGAATAGCCCAGATTTTCCGAAAAATAACCCTGTAACCACGGGTTGTTATTACCGGGCATTCACTTTTCAGCACTTTCCCCATTGTTTGCACAAAAACCGGAAATCCGGGGTCGATTTACACGCAAAAAAAAAGCGACAGGAATGTATTGCCTGTCGCTTTTTCCGGTCCCGCCGTTCTGTTTAGCGGTAGCTTTCCACCGGGGGCAGTTGCGAACCGGTTCCCAGGGGAATGGATTCCTCGGCATCAACATTGATGTGCAGGGTGCCAATACCATCAATGGAGGCTTCAATCTTTTCGCCCGCCTGCAGGAAACGCTGTTCGCCACGTACGGTAGTTCCCATCCCTACTCCGCCTGAGGTGCCGTTGTTGAGCACGTCACCCGGATAAAGCGTAATGATGGATGAGGCGTACTCCATGAGCTCATAGAGGGAGTGAATCATGTCTCCTGCACGGGCCTCCTGCATCTGCTCGCCATCAACAGACAGGGTCTGGCGCAGGTTTTCCATGGGGTCGCCGTAAAACTCCTTGGGCACAATCCAGGGGCCTTGCGGTGCAAACGTATCGTGTCCCTTGCCAACGAACCAGTCCACGCCCTGGAAACCACCGGGCGGACGTCCACCCCGGTCGGAAATATCAACGGTCACCATGTAGCCGAAGATATAGTCCTGGGCATTGCGCGCGGAAACATACTTGGCTGTACGACCAATAACAGTACCCAGTTCCACTTCCCAGTCGGTTTCAGTCCGCCCATAGGGGATCATCACCGTATCCCCGTCACCGATAATGGCCCCGCGGGTTGGTTTATAAAACAGGTAGGGTACACCGCGATTGGCCTGGCGCTGGCGCAATGCTTCCGCCTGCTGCTCGGCATTACCACCTTCTCCGACATGGGTGTAGAAATTCACGGCGGCATTCATGACCTTGCCGGGGTACATGATGGGCGGCATGATATCGACATCACCCACTTCGTGGATGTAATCGGGACGTCCACGCCTGCCCAGCATATCATTGTCCACCAGGTAATTGACGATCTCGTAACTACGGCGCTGCAGGCCATATTCATAACGTTCTATCAGGCCCAGCATATCTTCTGGCATCGGTATGGCAGCGTACGCATCGTTGCGTTCCAGTGCGGCATTGGCTTCTACCAGATCTACAATCAGCGCATCCCTGAGCACCAGTCCTACCCTGGCTTCACCGTTAATACCAAACGTACCGACCTTGAACGGTTCCGCAATAGCACTCAATTGCGCTGACGCCACCGAGACCTGCAGCAACAAGGCTGCCGCAACACCCATTTTTACCAGTAATCTGATTCCCATGACATTCCCCCTTTTGAATGAATCCATTATGAGTAAACCCCAAATTGCGGAGGTTTTCAAAAATGTTCGCATTTATCCCGCAACACCTTGTTTTACCGGCATTTTGAAATTTACTCCACGGCAGTTTTCCGCTATGATCCACGCCCATGAACATTATCCAGAGCACTATTTTCTTTATTTACATTATTCGGCGCTGACCGGGCGGATGAAGAGTAGATCTTTGGAAAAAGTTTGAAAAACCCGCCACCAGGCGGGTTTTTTATTTAGAACAAACGATTTTAATCCGGTACAACCAACTATCTTGTAAAAAATACAGGCTAGTAAAAAGAACAGGGCAAGTCACGTGGCAGAACAGAACGAACAGCAACCAGAGAGTTTTTCCTTCGTCAAAGCGGAGCATGATGTCCTGGCGTACTGGCAGCAGGAAAAAGTCTTCGAGCAGTCCCTGGAGGCCAGCAAGGACAAGCCACCCTATATCTTCTATGACGGCCCGCCCTTTGCCACCGGCCTGCCCCATCATGGACACCTCGTGGGCAGCACCCTGAAAGACATTATTCCCCGCTACTACACCATGAAGGGCTTTTACGTGCAGCGCCGTTTTGGCTGGGATTGCCATGGTCTGCCCATCGAGCATGAGATTGACAAGTCACTGGGCATGTCCGCCAGTGAGGCTGTCGAGAAACTGGGTGTGAAGGGTTACAACGACGAGTGCCGCGGCATTGTCCAGCGCTTTACTGCCGAATGGCGCAAGACCATCACCCGTATCGGCCGTTGGGTGGATTTCGACAATGACTACAAGACCATGGATCCGTCCTTCATGGAATCCGTCTGGTGGGTCATGAAACAGCTGTGGGAAAAGGACCTGGTCTATCGTGGCGTCAAGGTGGTGCCCTTTTCCACGGCATTGGGTACCGTGCTCTCGAACTTTGAAGCCGGCTCCAATTACCAGGATGTCCAGGATCCGGCCATCACCGTTCTCTTCAAGCTAAAAGACGAAGAAGCGTACATGAGCGCGTGGACCACGACTCCCTGGACACTGCCTTCCAACCTGGGATTGTGTGTGAATGAAAAAATCACATACGTCAAAGTCCATGATGCTGACCTGGACAGGAAAATCTACCTGGCCAAGGATCGCCTGGACACCGTTGGCAAGGGCAGGAACCTGGAAGTACTGGGTGAATACAGCGGCGCTGAACTGGTCGGCAAACGCTATGAACCCCTGTTTCCCTATTTTCGCGACCTGGAGGCCGAAGGTGCATTCCAGGTAGTGGCCGATGATTACGTCTCCACGGAAGCCGGTACCGGCATCGTGCACCAGGCGCCGGCTTTTGGTGAGGACGACTTCCGCGTCATGAAAGCCAATGGCATTACTGCCCTGGTGTGCCCGGTGGACCTGGAAGGCAAATTCACTGAAGAAGTAAGCGATTACAGCGGTGTGTATGTGAAAGATGCCGACAAGGACATCATTCGCCAGCTCAAAGACGAGGGCAAACTCTATATCCAGGAAGTCTACCAGCACAGCTACCCGTTCTGTCCGCGTTCTGACACACCGATCATTTACCGCACCATTCCGTCCTGGTACGTGAAGGTGGAACAGATCAAGGAACGTATTGCTGCCAGCAACCAGCAGGTGAACTGGGTACCGGAGCATATCAAGAACGGCCGCATGGGCAATTGGTTAGACAATGCCATCGACTGGTGTATCTCCCGAAACAGATACTGGGGAACCCCCCTGCCCATCTGGATCAACGACACAACAGACAGCATGATCTGCATCGGCTCCATTGATGAACTGGAACACTATACCGGCACACGTGTGGATGACCTGCATCGTGAATACGTGGATGAGCTGACGTTTACTGTCGAGGGAGAAGAAGGCACTTACCGTCGTATCGAGGAAGTCCTGGACTGCTGGTTTGAATCCGGCTCCATGCCATACGCCCAACTGCACTACCCCTTTGAAAACCGTGAACTCTTCGAAGCAGGATTCCCGGCGGAATATATCGCCGAAGGCCTGGACCAGACCCGTGGCTGGTTCTATACCCTGCTGGTACTGAGCACTGCCCTCTTCGACAAGCCGGCATTCCGTAATGTCATCGTCAATGGCATTGTCATGGCCGAGGACGGCAAGAAAATGTCCAAGCGCCTGCACAACTACACGCCACCAGATGTACTGATGGAAGAGTATGGCGCCGATGCCCTGCGTCTTTACCTGATCAATTCGGGCCTGGTGAAAGCCGAGGAACAACGTTTTGCCGATGCCGGGGTCAAGGACATGGTGCGTCGCGCCCTGCTGCCCTGGTTCAATTCATTCAAGTTCCTGCAAACCTATGCCGGCATAGATAACTGGCAGGCTGCTGATAAGGCGCAGGCTTCTGACAATATTACGGACCAGTGGATCCTTTCACGCCTGCAGTCCCTGAAGGCCAACGTGGCCAGGGAAATGGCTGAGTACAAACTCTACAACGTGGTCCCTGCACTGTTTGAGTTTATTGAAGACCTGACCAACTGGTATATCCGCCTCAACCGCTCCCGTTTCTGGGTGGAGGAAATGACTGATGACAAGCAGGCAGCCTACCAGACCCTGTATACCACCATCAGTGAACTCACCGTTTGCATGGCACCTTTTGCCCCCTTCCTGGCCGAGCATATCTACCGGGAACTGGATGCTTTTGCGGGTGACTCGCGTCCGGCCTCCGTGCACTTGTGTGCCTATCCCGAAGCCAATGAAACGCTTATCCAGCCAGTACTCGAACAAGCGGTATCCCGTATGCAGAACATCATCCTGCTAGGCCGCCAGAAACGTGAACAGGTCAAGATCAAGACCAAGATACCCTTGAGCCGTCTGAGTATCATTCATGAAAGCCAGGCGATGCTTGATGAAATTGCGCGCCTTGAACCCTATATTGCTTCAGAGCTGAATGTGAAAAGCATTGAGTACACCACGGAAGAAGGCAAGTACATCAACCTTTACGCCAAACCCAATTCACCCGTACTGGGCAAACGTTTTGGCAAGGCCTTCAACCAGTACCGCATGCTGATCCAGGGCCTGGATGCGAAAGCGCTGAACCAGTTACAGGAACAAGGCAGCCTGACACTGGAGGGTGAGGAATTCAGTACCGACGACATCCTGGTATTCCGCGAAGCCAAGGAAGGCACCGAAGCCCTGTCCAACCGCTTTATTTCCATCGATATTGACTGCGAACTGAATGACGATCTCGTCGCGGAAGGCCTGGCTCGCGAAGTGGTTAACCGCATTCAGAAAACCCGCAAGGACATTGGCCTGAATGTCACTGACCGCATTTTGGTCGATTACCGCGCCGATGAAAAACTGGCGGCCGCGATAGAAAAGCACAAGGACTATATTGCAGGTGAGACGCTGTGTACGGTCATTAAAGCTTCCGAGTCAGCTGATGAACATGATTTTGACGTGGACAGTAATAAACTTACTCTGAATATTAAAAAGGTGATGTAGAGCGGAAGGATTGGGCGTCTTGCAGACGCCTTGCCGGATGACGGGCTTCGCCCTCTTCCGGCCTACGATCTTCCGGTAATACAAACAGCATTTAACAGGACATTAACAATGACGCTTCAACATACGGACGACCTCAGAATCAAGGCGATGAAACAGCTTCTCTCTCCCGAAGAGTTGCTGGAAAAATTCCCGATCACGGAAAAGGCCTCTGAAACCGTCTTTAATGCGCGCAAAGGTATACAAAAAATCCTTAACGGAGAGGATGACAGGCTCTTTGTGATTGCCGGACCCTGTTCCATCCATGATCCGAAAGCTGCCCTGGAATATGCCGAGCGCCTGGCAGGCCCCATGGAGGCCCTGAAAGATGAACTGCTGATCATCATGCGCGTGTATTTTGAAAAGCCGCGCACAACCGTTGGCTGGAAAGGCCTGATCAATGATCCGGACCTGAACGACAGCTACGACATCAACAAGGGACTGGGCGTTGCCCGCAAACTGCTGCTGGAGCTGGCAGACAGGGGCATTCCGGCCGGTACTGAATACCTTGACCTGATCAGCCCGCAATATGTCGCCGACCTGATCTCCTGGGGTGCCATCGGTGCCCGTACTACCGAATCCCAGTGCCATCGTGAACTGGCCAGCGGCCTGTCCTGCCCGGTGGGATTCAAGAATGGCACCACGGGTGACGTCCAGATTGCTATTGATGCTATCGGTTCTGCCTCGCATCCCCATAACTTCCTGTCTGTCACCAAGGAAGGCCATTCCGCCATCTTCCAGACTGCTGGCAACACCGATTGCCATATCATTCTGCGTGGTGGTCACAAGCACACCAACTACGACCCGGAAAACGTCAGGGATGTCTCCGAAAAACTGGAAAAAGCCGGACTGCCAGCTAATATCGTTATCGACTGCAGCCATGCCAACTCCGGCAAGGATCCGGCACGCCAGGTTATTGTGTGCAAGGATGTGGCCTACCAGATTGCTGCGGGTGAGAAAAACATCAAGGGCATCATGCTGGAAAGCCACCTGGTCGCGGGTAACCAGAAAGTGGTGCCCGTCCAGGACCTGGTTTACGGCCAGAGCATCACAGACGCCTGCATGGCCTGGGAAGACACTGATGCCCTGCTCGCTGAACTCGCTGACTCGGTAAAAAGCAGGCGCAAAGCCTGATACGTGTTGTCAGCCGCGTTTATAACGGGCAATCAGGTCAATCAATTCGTTGAACTTCTGCCGCTGTTCTTCGCTATCGCCTGAAGAAATGGCGTTGGCTACACAGGTATTACTGTGGTCCTTGAGAATGGCATCCTCGACCTTGGCAAAAGCCGCCTTGATGGCCTGCATTTGCTGCAGTACGTCAATGCAATAACGTTCTTCGTCGATCATTTTACGGACACCCCGAACCTGCCCCTCAATCCGGCTGAGACGTTTCAACGTACTTTCTTTGTCTAGAATCATATTTTCTGTCCTGTCACCCATTTGCTGCTTGCATACCCCTGGGGGGTATATGGTAGTGTAGCAGCACCATTATAACCAGGGCAAAACTTTCCATGGGCACACGCCGCCAGTTTCTTGAAAAAAGCCTTCTCTTCGGGGCGGGCTCGGCGTTTCAATGTATGCTGCCCGCCTGGGCGCAATCCGCCCGCCTGCTGGCTGACCTTCCTGGGATGATGACAGGCACAGACTTCACCCTGGATATCAACCGGATGGACAGGGCTGTAGCCGGCAAGAGTGCCAGGCCAATCACCCTGAACGGGCAATTCCCTGCTCCGCTGTTGCGTTGGCGCGAAGGGGACGACCTGACGCTGCGTGTTATCAATCATTTGAGTGAGGCCACCTCCATTCACTGGCACGGTCTCCTGCTGCCATTCCACATGGACGGTGTGCCGGGAGTGTCTTTTCCCGGTATTCCGGCAGGCAGCGACTTCACTTACCGCTTTCCGGTGAAACAGGCCGGCACTTACTGGTATCACAGTCATTCCGGTTTGCAGGAACAACTCGGTCACTACGGACCGATCATCATCGATCCGGCAGGCCCTGACCCGGTAGCCTATGACCGTGAACACGTGGTGATGTTGTCAGACTGGACTTTTGAAGACCCTCACCGGGTATTTTCCAAGTTGAAGAAAATGAGTGAAAACTACAATTTTCAACAGCGTACCATCGGCGAATTTTTTGCCGATGTTGAGGAACAGGGCCTGGACGCCGCACTGGCCAATCGCCTGATGTGGGGTGACATGCGCATGAATCCCACCGACCTGGCCGATGTCACCGCATCCACCTACACCTATCTCGTCAATGGTCACAGCCCGGTAGAAAACTGGACAGCACTGTTTCGTCCCGGTGAGCGAGTAAGACTGCGTTTTATCAATGCCTCGGCCATGTCCATTTTCAATGTGCGCATTCCCGGATTGCCAATGACCGTGGTCCAGGCAGACGGCCTCAATGTCAAACCGGTGGAGACTGACGAATTCCAGATCGGTACAGCGGAAACCTTTGATGTGATAGTGATCCCCACTGAAGACCGCGCCTTTACCGTCATGTGCGAATCCAACGATCGCTATGGGTACGGTGCAGCCACCCTGGCGCCCAGGGCAGGCATGCGTGCCGATATTCCTCCCCTGCGAGAGCGCCCCACCCTGACCATGAAAGACATGGGCATGGCCATGGAAGAAGGCATGATGACCCATGAAGACATGGCCTCTAGTGCAATGGACCACAGCATCAAGAATAACGAGGATATGGATCATGCCGGCATGAATCATGAAGCAATGTCGATGAGCCGGATGGCCATGCAGACCCATGACCACCCCCGGGGACCCGTGGTCATGAACGTTGCCATGAATCCGGTCAATCGTCTACACGAACGCCCCCCTGGGACTGGAAAACGTGCCACACCGGGTTCTTGTCTACACGGACCTGGAAAGCCTGGAAGCCAACCCTGATACCCGGGCACCGGAACGTGAAATGGAGCTGCACCTGACCAGCAACATGGAACGCTACATGTGGTCCTTTGACGGCATCAAGTTTTCCGAGGTGAAAGACCCGATCCTTTTTCACCAGGGTGAGCGACTGCGACTGACCCTGGTTAATGACACCATGATGCCCCATCCCATCCATATACACGGAATGTTTTTTGATGTTGTGATAGACAAAGCTACCGGGACGGGCCGTGAAGACCACAAACCCCGCAAGCACACTATCGTAGTCAAACCCGGCGAAAATTGAGCGTTGACATCACGGCTGATGCACCGGGTCAATGGGCGTTCCATTGCCATCTGCTTTACCACATGCATGCTGGCATGATGCGCGTGGTCTCTGTGCAGGAGGACATGTCATGAGGCTTATGTTCCTGTTCAGCTGCCAGGTCACGACTGTTTATGCATATGGCCAACAGGCTGAGGACTTCTATGATCCTGCCGCCATGGCAGCCGCCCGCGATGTCCTGAAGCAAAGTCATGGCGACAGCCTGAATTATCTGGTCATCGGTGAACGCCTGGAAAACCAGGTGCATGATGGCGACAAGAACCTGGTCTGGGAGGCCCAGGGATGGGTTGGTTATGACCTTAACAAGCTGTGGCTCAAAACCGAGGGGCATTACGATAACGAGGAAAGCCAGACTGAAGAGTTTGAGTTCCAGGCCCTGTGGAGCCATGCCATTTCACCATTCTGGGATTTTCAGGCCGGTTGGCGCCATGATTTTGAAGACACGGACAGGGATTACGCAGTCATCGGCCTGATGGGCCTGGCCCCCTACTGGTTTGAAATGGACTCTGCTGCCTTCATTAGCGAAGACGGTGATATCAGTGCACGCCTGGAAGCTGAATACGAAATGCGCTTCACCCAGCGCCTGATCCTGCAGCCGCGTATGGAACTCAACTACGCCTTC
>Ga0181560_10006592_pt1 | contig 10084 bp, 7 predicted proteins | sample 011ome_20_FD_133751 | JGI IMG/M metagenome (GOLD analysis project Ga0181560, IMG submission 133751) | Coastal salt marsh microbial communities from the Groves Creek Marsh, Skidaway Island, Georgia - 011509CT metaG (megahit assembly) | ecosystem: Environmental > Aquatic > Marine > Intertidal zone...
ACTGATTTTGTCACAGTCAATGATTTCGCGGGCGATTCTGTTGGAGTTATCGATAGATTCTATCCAACTATTATAGATCTTATAACACCGAATTCATTCACTTTCGATGATAGTTCGAACACAGCTGGACCTGACATGTCAATGACATACGAAACAACAGAAAATGACATGTTTACTAGATATCTTGCGGATATTACTGATTCGTCGATATAAATAAAGTAAAATAAACAAGAGTGAAATATGACTAGACAAAACATTGCAACAGGCGCGGTAGCGAACGACGGAACTGGCGATACGCTTAGGGCTGCTGCAACAAAAATTAATGACAATTTTGTAGAACTTTATCAACATCTTGGTAATGATAGTAATGTCTTATCAAGTTACATAGTAATTGATTCAGACGCAATTGTTTTTGAAGGATACACACCAGATGCAAATGAAACATTTTTAAAAGCATCGAATGTCTCTACAGATAGAACAATTACTCTTCCAGATTTGACTGGTACTATTGTTTTAGATCAAGGATCTCAGACTCTTACTAGTAAGACACTTAACAGTCCTCAAATTAATTCGCCGAAAATTGGTACTGGTCTTTTTGATTCAAACGGAAATGAAGTAATTACGCTAGTCGGAGTTGCGGGAGCTACAGAACAGGTTCAATTTACAAATGCTACTAACAGTTCTGCAGACCATCCATCAATTACAGTAACAGGACCTTCCTCAAACATTAACTTAGAAATAACCGGAAAAGGAACTGGTTCAGTTAATATTTCGAAAGCTGCCTATACTTCGGTTGAAGTTACTACATCTACTACTGCTTCAGCTGCTGCGTCATATATTATATTAAATGGAACCGGCATAATAAATGTAGGTTTAGCGAATGGAACAACTGTCGGTGAATATAAAGTTTTTACTAATAAGTCGACTTCACTAGCAAATGTTTTTCCTTCAAGTTTTGCAGTTAATGGTAAGACATATGTTCAGCTTGAAGCTAACCACGGATCCGTACAACTTATATGGGATGGCAGCGACTGGTTTATTGCTGGTGCTAGCAGAAGTCCGGTTACTTTCTAATGGCAACTAGCGTAAGAAACGAAATGAAAAAAACAACGGAAATTGATAGTATAAGAGATAAAACATGGTAGCAATAGCAACAGATCCTCTCAAAAGACAATTTACTAATTTACTGTTAAGTGAAGTAGAATCTATTACTGATAGTAACGAGTACTACATCGGAATTGGTAAGTCTGACGTATGGGATAGTTCAGATACTGTCGTTACGCCTTTGCGCACTCTGAAAGAAGAAAGAGAAGCGCGGAATAATCTCCAAGCAGTGAAAAAAGTAACAGCAAGTTCATTCGTAATTCCACGGTATAATTGGTCATCGGGAACAATATACTCATCGTGGAGCGATGCTTCTGTTGGAATTCCTACAAATTCTTACTATGTATTAACAGAAGATAATGAAGTTTATATTTGTTTACAGCAAGGTAAAAATGCTGCCGGAGTAGTAAATGCTTCGACCGTTAAACCTAGTTATACTACTGCAGGAGTATCAGAGGTCAGAGCCTTTACTACAGCAGACGGGTATATTTGGAAGTTTTTATATCCTATTGCAACATCTAACGCAACTAACTTTCTTTCTTCAAATTTTGTACCGGTCGAAGACATTACAATTGATTCTGCTTCGGCAAATTTGTTTCAGCTACAACAATTAAATATTCAAAACACAGCAGTCGGTGGTCAAATCCTAGGTGTTGAAATTGTTTCGGGTGGATCTGGCTATTCATCTGCTCCGACTATTACCTTTAATGGTGATGGAACTGGAGCTGCAGCGACAGCAACAATTAGTGGTGGCGTAGTCGTAAAAGTTGAAATGAATAACGATTCAGCTGCGTTTGGAAGAGGATATAATTTTGCTGGAGCAAAAGTTTCAAGTGGAACAGCACAATTAAGACCAATTATTGGTCCATCTATAGGAATAGGTAAAAGCGCAACTCGCGATCTTAAATCTTCTTCTGTAATGTTTAATATGAAACCGGATGGTGCCGAAGGCGGCAACTTCCAAATTACGAATGATTTTAGACAAATTGTTCTTATGAAAAATCTAGATTATACAGATAGCGCATCGAGTGGTGGAAGGTTTACTGGAGCATCATCAAAAGTTGGCCGCTTCATGACACTTACTGGCACAATCGCTGCATCCGGGCTTGTTGTCGACGAATTAATCACCGGCGGAACTTCTGGAACAACTGCATATGTTACTGAGCTCGATAGCTCAAGCGGAAATATAGTATATTTCCATCAGAATTTAAATAACGTAGCTGGAAAATTTACTGATGGCGAATCAATCACTGGTAACGGTGTCGGTTCAGCCACTATCGATTCCGGTGATAAATATAATGCAGTAGATCAATTTAGTGGAGATGTTCTGTATATCGAAAACAGAGCGAGCGTGGTAAGATCTGCCTCACAAACAGAAGATATTAAAGTTATTATTACGGTGTAAAGAATGGCAACAAATTTAACTGGTACAACATTTGCGTCAATATATAAAGACGATTTTTCTGATAGTGCTAACTATCATAGGATTCTCTTTAATGCTGGTCGAGCTCTACAAGCAAGAGAGCTCAATCAAATGCAATCTATCATACAAAAAGAAATTGAACATTTTGGTTCGAACGTATTTGTTGAAGGTGGAGTCGTAGTACCGGGTGGTATTACATGTAATAATAGACTCGAGTTTATCAAGCTAGCTACAGGTCAATTGCCTTCCGACTATCTTACAACTGTTGTTGGGCAAACGTTTACAGTTCAAGCACCAGATGCTGCTCTTCAAGTAAAAGTTATTAGAGTAGTTCCAGCTACTGGAAGTGATCCTGATACATTATATGTAGAATATATTTCGACGACTGCTGGAACTTCTGGAGCTTCAACAATTCGAGTTGGAGCTTCGCAAATTCTTTCTGATGGTTCTGTGTCAATGACAACTGCTTCTTCAGATGTTTCCGGTCGTGGTACAGAAATAAATGTAGGAAGCGGAGTTTACTTTGTACAAGGACACTTTGTTTTTACAGAAAAGCAAAGTTTAATCATTAGCAAATACACTAGCAATCCAACTTTGCAGGTTGGATTTAAGATTAGTGAACAAGTTATCACTGCAACCGATAATTCGGCTCTCTATGATAACCAGGGTGCTACACCAAATGTTGCTTCACCGGGTGCAGATAGATATCGCATCACTTTAACTCTAAGTAAGAAATCTGATATATTAGCTGCCGAAAACTTTGTTTATCTTTGCAAAGTGACATCTGGTGGGATATCCGATGAAGTTAGAGTAGATAATTCGTATAACGAAATTAATAATGTTCTTGCGCTACGTACAAAAGAAGAATCAGGAAATTATATCGTTAAACCATTTAACGCTAATTTTGATACTTATGATTCTGCAAATCTTCTTTTAAAGGTTACAGACGGCATAGTATATGTTGATGGCTATAGATTAGAAGTTGGTGCTTCAGAAATTGTAGTACCGAAAGCTCAAGATACTATTTCTCTCGATAACGAAATTGTTATTGCAAGCTTTGGAAACTTCATCAAAGGCGATATTGACGATAATAAAGGCCTTCCGAATATTAACACATTCGAAAAATTAAATTTGAGAAGTGCTGTTAATCACGGTGGTAGTACAATCGGTACTGCTCGTGTTAGACATGTTGAAGAAGATAACGGAACGAGTTATAAATTCTATCTCTTTGATATTCGAATGAATACGGGCCAATCATTCTCGTTAACTCGCTCAATTGGAACAAGCAGCAGTAATTATTTCAATGTTACACTCGAGGGTGGAGCAGCTATTCTGAAGAATACTTCAAACAATAGTCTTCTTTTCCCTTTACCTAATACTAAGCCAACACAAACTGGAGTGACTATAGACGCAGTCACTGTACAGAAAAGAGTAACCTTTTCAACAAACGTGTCCGGAGTTGCTACCGCAGTTGCTATACCATCGGGATATGCAAGTTTTGCAAATACTAATCAGTGGATTTTTTCAGAAGTTGATAGTTCTGTAGACACTAGTATCACAGTTGATGCATCGGCTGGAACATCATTTGATGTGTCTGGAGGCAGAGCTTCAGCCAACTACGAAGTATTAACTTTTGCAACAAAATCTTCTCCTTCTGCTCGAGCAAAAACTCTTACGAATACAACTATCACAAAAACTTGGCCCGCAGATGCTGAATCAGATGGTGCCGGCACACAATTTATCTCGCTAGATGAAGCAGATATTTTTGAATTTACGTCGATTAAGACTAATGATTCAAATGGTTCTGATATTTCTACAAACTTTTATAAAGATAACGGCCAAAGAGATAATTATTATGGCATCGGCCGACTAATTATTAAACCCGGAGTTACAATTTCTTCGGGAACAAATATATTTGCTCGATTTAAATATTTTGAGCATAATACTAACGGTGATTTCTTCGATATTACTTCATACTCAGCTGCTTCAGTTTCTTATGATAAAATACCAAGTCACACACTTAATGATGGAACAACTGTTTCATTGAGAGATGTTATCGACTTTAGACCAAAAGCTGTAAAATCTTCAAATGCTGGTGTAGCAAATATTAACTTTGACTCCGATGGTGCACTGATTGGTTCTGATCCGATTATTAATGCCCTACCAGCTAATACTGGAACGTTTAGCGCTGATGTGGTATATTACATGCCTCGAAGCGATAGATTGATAGCGTATGGATACACTACTCCGGGACAAAAATTCCCACCAGCCGGTGCTGCAAAAGTTATAACTGGTGTATCATCTATCAATCCAATTCTTCCTACTATTCCTGAAGGATCAATATCGCTATACGATATTCATCTAAATGCTTTTACTCTTAATGATTCCGATCTTACAACTACTTTGATTCCTGCAAAAAGATTTACAATGGCTGACATTGCTGATCTCGAGAATCGAGTAAATAATTTACAAGAATTGACAGCATTAAGTCTTCTCGAAGCGAATACATCAACATTAACTGTAATTGATTCGGCTGGGCTTGAAAGAACAAAAGCAGGATTTCTTGCAGATGGATTCAAAGATTATGCGTTTTCTGCTACAGGGAATCCTGAGTATAGAGCATCAATTGATGAAATTAATAATGTTTTAAGTCCAATTGCATTTCCTCGTAACACTAGAATATTCTTTGATTCAGATAACAGCACAACTATTCGTAAAGGTGATTTAGTTTTACTATCAATTGATAGTAATGAATCACACCTTAATCAAAATCTTGCAACAGAAGTAGAAAATATTAATCCGTTCGCGGTTATAACAAATCTTGGCCATATAGAGCTTTCTCCAGCATCGGATGAATGGATTGAAACAGTCTACGCGCCAGATAATATTATTACAGGAAACAACGAATCAAATCGCATAAATCCATCTGCGGATATTGCTACAATTTGGCCGTGGTCAGAATCTGATCTAATCAACAACTGGACTGGAAATACGAACTTAGGAGTAGTTACAACTGGTGGATCAAGATTTAGAAGAGAGCTGATTGGTGATCGAGTTGTCGATGTAAGACTGATTCCTTTCATGAGATCTCGTATCATATTCTTTAAAGCGAATGGATTGCGTGCAAACACAAAACACTTTATGTTTTTGGGAACGTCAAACATATCTGATTACGCTAGAGAAGAGTCTACTTTTGAAAGATTTTCTACAAGATCAGAAAATGTTGGTGGAAATGTGTTCTCGAGCAACACGAGCCATCCAAATGGATCGACTGATCTAATTGCAGACAGTAATGGGGAAATTGTTGGTTCTTTCCTCATTCCCGGAAGCCCATCGCTTCAATTTAGAACTGGAAGACATGACGTTACACTAACAGATGTCTCTAATGCCAATAATGAAGCTCTTTCAAAAGCGGTAACTATCTTTACATCGACCGGAGTCCTTGTTACTCGTCAAAGAGATATCAGCTCTACTCGAATTCCACCGCCACCTCCTCCACCACAGCCACCGGGTGGCGGAGGTGATGACGGTGGCGCGGATCCATTGGCACAATCATTCTTTGTCTCGCAAGCAGAAAATCCTAATGGCATTTTCCTGACTAAAGTCGATGTTTTCTTTAATTCTAAAGAAGCTGATGGCGGACCACCGGTTCAACTTCAAGTTAGAGAACTTATTAATGGTACACCAGCCGGTTCGGCATTACCGGGTGCAGTAAAGTTCTTAAATGCAAGTCAAGTAAATATTCCGTCTAACCTGACAGATATATCTACAGTGAGAGCAACTCCTACTACCTTTGAGTTTGAAGAGCCAGTATACCTTACGCCACAAAGAAGTTATGCGATTGTTCTTTTAGCTAATTCCGTAGCATATAAAGTTTACGTAGCAAAAACATATGACTTTGTAATTGGATCTACTGAGCAAAGAGTCACAAAACAACCTACTCTTGGAAGTCTATTCTTATCGCAGAATAGTATTACATGGACACCTGATCAAGCACGTGATCTAATGTTTAATCTCTATAGAGCAAAATTCTCATCGTCTGGAGTTGCAGATTTTGATAACCTAGATACAGAGCTTCAACTCTTACCGAGTAATCCTATTCTAACTGATAGTGGAAGTACAACTTTAAGAGTCTATCACCAAGGTCATGGATTTATTAAAAATGATTATGTGTCGATTAGAGGTTTAGACTCGGCAACTTCTTATGCTGGTATCTTAGGATCTTCGATTATGGGATCTAGGCAAATTGCAAATGTCGACTGGACCGGTTACACTATTACTGCAGATTCTTCTGCAACTGGGTCATTAAGTGTAGGTGGAAATGGTGTGATTGCTTCTCAAAATGCTATGTACGATGCGTTTATTCCACAAGTTCAAACACTAGTAATAGATGATACTTCAATATCTGCTTCAATCAAGAAGACTACTGGATCATCATTTGCTAATGGAAGAAATACTGGAACAAGTGGAGCTTACTCGAAAGATGCTAGTTATTCAACAATTACATTGAATGATATTAACTTCAATAGTGCACCAAAAGTTATTGCAACAAAAACAAATCAAAATTTATCTTCTCTAAGCGGTAATAAATCTTTAGACTTGAGGATAAATTTAGCAACAACTGACACAAAAGTATCACCTATTGTTGATATGCAAAGAGGATCAATCTCGACATTTGAAAATATAATTGATAATCAAGATTCATCTTCTACGACTTTGGCCAATGTTCCACTATCGATTGTTTTAGAAACAAGTAGTACTGGTGGCACAAGCGCTGCAAAGCATGTCACAAAGCCAGTGACTCTTGAAGAACCCGCTGTCGGATTAAAAATTGTATTTGCTGCGAACAGGCCTTCTGTTTCTAATTTCGAAGTATATTACAAAACAGCAACTTCGGATGAAAACTTAAATGATATTGGATATATCCAAGTTTCTGAGACATCAAACAATCCGGCCGATGAAAATACTGCGGTATTCCGGCAGTATGAATATTTAGCTGGTGGTCAAGGCGGTAACTTGAATTTATTTACACAATTCCAAGTGAAGATTGTAATGACTTCTTCAAATACTTCTAAGCCACCGAAAATCAAAGATTTAAGAACAATAGCGTTGGTAACATAATGAGTAAACATGTTAAAGTGAAAGGCAATCCGAATTTTGTCCGTGATAAAAATTCAGGAGCTATCTTAAATATAAATAGCAATGAAATGTCACAGGCGAGATCCAGAAAAAACATTTGGCGGCAACAGCAAGAAGAATTGATAACTCTTAAAAGCGATGTTGCGTATATGAAAGACATGATGGAAAAGTTATTAGAGGAAAGAAAATAAATGGCAATACCACCAATTAATTTAACAGATCCATTTACTACTCTAGTAACTAGAACAAATGAGGTGATAACAGCAACAAATAATTCTGATTCATCTGTGGGTAGTGGTGGGCTTGCTAGTTTAACAACAGATGACAAGTCAAGCTTAGTCGCAGCTATTAACGAAATAGTAGCTTTTACATATGATTCTGATTTTGCTCGTGGTAGCAGTACACTGCGCACTGCCATCTTTAGTTTAGTAGATTCTTCATATCTTAAAGAAGATCAAATCAACACTACATATCTTCAAAGCGAAATCGACGAAACGTATCTTCAATCACAAATTGATTCTACTTATCTTAAAGGTCAGATTGATTCAAATTATCTTAAGTCGCAAATTGATACCGAGTACCTTCAAAGCGAAATCGATTCTTCTTATCTTAAAGGTCAGATTGATTCCAGTTACTTAAGAACATCATTTGATTCTGCATTCATTGCAACAATTCCGGGCTTACCAACACTCGGCAATTTTTCACTAGTAGAAGACACTGGGGTTCTCTATATCAAGTATAACGGCGTTAATGTAGTATCAATACAATCCGACGGCGAAATCAAAACTGCTGATAACATCACAGCATTCACAACTCCATAATTATAACTCACAAAATTGTTATATAACATAAGAGAGCTCAATGCTCTCTTATGCGTATACGCAATAGTGTGTTTTCTTTGATTACTTCGAATCGAAAACCGTATAAATAGTATTGAAAGCTTTATCATATAAATAAAGAAAAATATATTTCAAGGTTATTCTATGGCACAGTACGAAGAAATTACAATCGATCAAGGTGCAGATGCAACAATCGAATTGCACATGGTTGAACAAGATGGCTCGGTAAAAGATCTATCAAATCACACTCTCACCGCTAAATTAAAGAAAACATATAATAGTGATAGTTCTGATACATTATCATTCGCGACGAGCTTTACCGATGTTCGTAACGGCATTGCTAGTATATCATTAACTAATGCTCAAACAGATTCTTTAAAAGCTGGTCGTTATGTTTACGATGTTGAACTTTCTTTTGTTGATAGTGATGGTGCAACAATTATTGAAAGAGTACTTGAAGGTAAGATTACGCTAACTCCTTCGGTAACAAGGTAGATATTTAATGGCTATTAGAGTTTCAACTGGACAAACAACAATGATATCTGCGTTGTTTGCTAGAGGACAAACCACACAGATTAAAAAAATTGTTGTAGGTCGGCCTATATCTTCGGCCGCTGTTGCCGCAGTATCAATTGATACTCTAGTAGGAGTTAGCACTTCAGGAAAAACTCAAGGCGCATTACTGGTTTATAATGCCACTACCAACAATTTTGAAACTTCTACTACTTTGAATGATATAAATCAAGTAGTAGACGGAGGAACTTACTAGTGGCTGCAATAATAAAAATTAAAAGATCGACTGGTATCAGCGCTCCAAGTTCATTAAAAGCCGGCGAACTTGCATATTCTTACGGAACTGGTACTGACGCTGACGGTGGAGATCGTTTATATTATGGTCAAGGTGACAGTGATGGAGCTATTGATGCTACTAGCATAGTAGTAATCGGTGGAAAATATTTTGCAGATCTATTAGATCATACTCCCGGCACACTTACAGCTTCTTCTGCAGTTATCGTTGGATCAGATGAAAAAATAGATCGATTAAAGATTAGCGATGTCACAATTGATTCGAACGGAATTGATTTAAACGGTGATAAGATCACTAATCTGGCCGCTCCATCTGCAGCTGCAGATGCAACTACAAAAAATTATGTCGACACTCAAATAGGTGCTAATAGTGTAATCACAGTTAAAGCCGACAGTGGTTCTGACTTAGCTATTTCATTACTCGACTCAAGCTTATCAATTCTAGGTGGTACAAACATTGGATCAATTCTGAGTGATTCAAATACTGTTACTATTAATTTAGACTCGAGTGTTCATGGTCTTGCTGCTTTAACTGCAGACTCGTCTTCTATTACTAATATATCGGGTACTTCATTAAATTATTCTACAATCAATGCAACAACAGGTACTGTTAGCCAGCTATCATCTGATTCAGCTCATATCGGCGTTATTGATAACAATACGCTTAGAACGAATGCACTTGCTGCAGACTCTGGAACAATTACAACTTTAAATAGTACGGATTTAGTTAGTACTAATATTACAAGAACTAATACTACCGTAGCTGCAGGTA